>Ga0187827_10000764_pt1 | contig 49224 bp, 50 predicted proteins | sample ETNtaG_39_FD_167969 | JGI IMG/M metagenome (GOLD analysis project Ga0187827, IMG submission 167969) | Marine microbial and viral communities from oxygen minimum zone, Eastern Pacific Ocean - ETNP2014_SV_150_PacBio MetaG (Illumina Assembly) | ecosystem: Environmental > Aquatic > Marine > Hypoxic...
ATCTTGAGATCAATATCTCTAAGAGCTATTATTCCATTTGGATGCCTATATTCTACAGATGAAAACTCTATCATTTCAGGACCACGTTTAGACTTTTTGCTAGCTCATCTGATGATAGAGGAATCTCGCCAAAAACTGGTTTTTCTTCGCTAAGAATTCTATGTAAATGGGCAATTGTCGGAATTCCCACACCAATTCTTGGGAGTTCTTTTTCTGCCAAGACTTTCCTTGGTTCTCCATCATATAATATTTCTCCTTTATTCATGCAGATTATCCTTGTAGCTATGTTGATTAGAAGATCAAGTCTGTGTTCAACAATAAGTACAGTTATTCCAAGATTCTGGTTGAGTTTTTTTATAATTTCAACTAGCTCCAATGCAGTAAATGGATCCAATAGTGAAGTTGGTTCGTCAAGAATAAGTATTCTGGGTCTCATAGCTAAAACGCCTGCTAAAGCAACTCTTTGCTTCTGACCATCTGATAGTTCATGTGGCGGATGATTTGCCAATTGCTCTATACCTAAAAGTTGAATTGCCCAATCAACCTTTTCCCGGATTTTTTCGCGTTGTACTCCTAAATTCTCTAATCCGAATGCTACGTCTCGTTCTACTGAGAACATGAATATCTGGTTCTCAGGATTTTGAAAAACAAAACCCACTTTCTTAGCTATTTCTGTTATTGATGTTTCATCTACATTTGTACCATCTATCGATACTTTTCCTGAGCCATTACCTGGGTGCATATGTGGGATAAGCCCATTTATTGATCTTAGAAGAGTTGATTTACCGCATCCACTGGGACCGGCAATAAGAATTATTTCTCCAGGAGATATAGTTAAATTGATATCTCGTATTGCAGGTTCTTTACAGTTTAGATAATGGAAAGTACGATCTTCAAAAGATATCATCAACCCCTTATCTGACTGTCTACCATCAGATACCGTCGCTCTTTTGGTGCCCAATCTAGAGATGTATTCACACTCCATATTTTACAGGTATACGTGTTGTCACACTTATCACCCTTACAGCCATACGAGCTATCAGTATAGAATATAGTGCTACTGAAAAATTAAAGAATCCTATTAATGGGAGGATTGGTATTATTGCTTCGTAAGACATCCCATATCCAAGTGGAGCTGACATAGGTAACAATGCTGTATTTATTGCTGTCATAAATAATACTCTAGCTAATGGCGCCACTATTATTGTCAACCAGAATAACCATGTGGCGCTCTTGAATCTTGAGGTTTTTCCAGTTACTCTATACACTGCAAGTAGCCCAAGTATCATACCTAATATGGCTAGTAAATTGTATATTGGCCCTGCTTGTAGTGATCCCGGGAAAATTACTAATAAACTCGAGAAATTTATGGACGCAACAGATAAACCTATTCTAGCCCCATATAAATAAAAGGCTACAATTATTGGAATCTCCCAAAATTCATATATTAAAAAAGGAAGATATGGTGCTGGCATCCTTAATGGAGAAATATGCAACACTATAGCAATTGCAGCGAATATTGCGATCGTAGTTATGGCTTTGCTACGATTTAAGGCATCTTTTTTTATTGATTGTGTATTATCTGTTTGATTATTTGATTCTGGCAAAGATGGTTCATGCAACTCATTTTTCATATTTTAATAAGTTTATTGTAGCTACCAATAATAGAGTAGAGTGTAGTGTGTAAAATTACGTTATTTTAGGAGCTTTTTCTTAACGCCTACCGAATCCTCTACAACCTTCAGCACAGTATTAGCTAACTTCTCTGGTATGGTATCTGCAGAAAAGGATGATGCAGTTGAATGTCCTCCTCCGACACCACCCATGCTCTCTGCAATTATCTGTGCAACATCACTACCCAAATGGATTCCTGTTGTTTTTCGAAAATGATGCGTAGCCCGTAAGCAGCATCTTGACCCTCCTGAATCTTCACCTATTGCGATAGCTAGGTCTGCTCCCAAATCTATCATAGCTCTTGCAACAGATGCTTGATGAGATCCTATCTTTGTATATCCCACCACCCATTCCCCCAGGGTAAAAAGTGAAAGTCGCTGAATACCTTTCAAACGTGCTATTCGCTCAGACCTATCACTAGACACCCCTCCAATCTCCATGGCATCTCTAATCGAAGCTCCTCTTCCACAGAGTTTTGAGACAATTTTAATGGTACGATGGTCAGCAAGTCTCAAATGTTGTGAATCAAAGATTATTCCTGTTAGTAGGACCTGTGCAACAGTCTTAGAAACGGTTAGTTTCATTGCCAAAAAGATATCTGCAATCAATTCACTTGTAGAAGTTGCAAACTCATTAACAACAACATAGTCAGCTACATTAGTTATCGAATCGTTGAGAGGATGATGATCCAAAAATACATTCAAACTTTTTGCATCCTTAAACTGGTCAGCAAATTCTCCAAGAAGCGCCAGATGACCTGTATCCACAACTACAGCTAAGTCAATATTGTCAAAATCTACATTTTCATTCTGTTGAACAGGATATTTATTGGCAACTCTCTTGGCAGGTAAACTTAATCCTTCTGGTGTAACAACTGACACATGAATACCTTTCTTATATTTATTAATAATATTTGCAACTCCATAAGCTGAACAATAAGCATCTACATCGGCATGCCTATGGCAGATAACAATAGCCCGATTCAGCATATCTGATTTTAAGAACGGGAATTCAGATAGGGCTCTTAGGTATCGTTTAGTTATTTGATGATTGCGCCCTTCCACTACTAGCTTCTTCAATCTTAGCCTGAATCTCCTTCAGACTATCACGTATTCGATTTTCTTGTTTTGCAAGAACAGTTACCCTTGTGTTCCCAAGTTCTCTTCGTTCATTAAGTTCTTTTAACATATCTTTTCTATTGGTCTTTACGAGCATAGACCCTATTGACTTATAGATATTGGCTGTATCAACTGTTTTACTAAGCTCCGCAAGAGCCTTTTCTACTTCTGTTAATTCCACTTCAACTTGTTGCTTCTGAACCATTATTGCCTGAAGATTCTGTTGTGCCTGCTCAAATCTTGTCAAATGCTCTCGTATCCAAGGAGGTACTTCTTCTTTACTCAAAAAACCACCCTTACAACAATCTCCCTATTCTTTCATAGATAAGCTTTTTTTAAGAAAAGATCTAAATCTCAGTGGAAAGTGTCTCAGATGATGCTTTTACAAGATTAAAGTACGAATTTATTCCTGCTCTTAAATCTCCCAGATCCGTGGCATTTAGTTTCAAAGTAAGGTGCGCGTCATCTGATTCCATCTTAACATTAACAAACCTCTCTGAACCTAGAGAAACTTCAGGTTTTAATGCTTCTGAAAGAGCTAACCCAATATTTGAATCGAAGGTAAACTTGATATCTGCAACAGCATAAACAACTGGTTGCTTGTTAGTCTTGGAAGACTTAAACTGTGACATCGTAGGCACCACCAGCTACTTTGTAGGTGCATTTCGGACATACCCATATGCCTGCAACCTCTCTTTTGAACTTTAATGAACCGCATTCTGGACATCTTCGCTTCTTTTTAAGCAGACGATAAACTCTACTGTATTTTTTTCTAACTGATGCACCATATTTTACACCAAGTCCTCTTAATGCTTTATTTTTTTTTGGCAAGTTCCACACTCTTCTTGATCTTTTGTCTTATTTTTTCACCATTCTTTAAAGCAATATCTACTGCAATCTCTATTTGCGCTGGGGAAAAACCGCCTGAACATCCCTTCTGTCCAGCACATATCGTATCCTTTCCTGTTGATGTAAGTGTAAAACGTGCTTCCATGACTGTTTCTTCATCTAAAGTTGGGTCAACTACGATTGTATCATTAATTAGTGCAACTGTGGTTGATACCGGTATCAACTTTGCAGCTAGAGAAATTTGCTTTCCTGTGTCTTCAATTTCTCCCTCCTTTGTAATCTTATATTTGGGCATTTTTGCTGTCAGAAGAGCTGCTACTGCTGCGTATGATGCTGCATCAAAAAGGTTTCCGTCCACATTCAGAACACTGATGTCCACAAAAACAGCTAAAACTTTCTTTCTTTCGATGAGGCAGAGATCTGTAAGTTCAATTATTTTGGACTCACGTATCCCTCTATCTACTACTCTAGCTATCTCTATCACCTCTTCATTAGGAGGACCCGGTTCAGCCCATGGTGCCGCAAGAGGAAGGATTTCAGCTGTTACAATTAGAAGACCCTTGTTAGGAGTATCATCGAAGGGTGAACCTGTCTGAATTTTTATACCTGCAATCACTTCTGTATTGCCAAGTTTGACTTTTGCTGAACCATTTGCCTTTTCAATCACTCCCGGTTCTATAGATATGGATCTGGGATCAAGTAATTTTCTTCCATCAATTCGTTTTCCTTTCGATATCTCTTCAAGCATTTGTTCGAATTTAATATATTCAACCACTAACGATTTTTTTGAAGCCATTTGTCTACGCATCCTTGCTCCCAAAGTACTTATCCTTCAACGCATTGCGTTGCATATCATAAACCTTTAAGCAACCTTCCTTAGCTAATTTAAACGCTTCAATAAACTCTTTACGAGAGAAATCACCATCTAATTGCAGAAGCGTAACTTTTTCAAGATTTGGGAGTATTGCCAATGGTAAATCAGCATCTCCTTCCATATCTTCAACTTCATCAAGGTCTAATGCTACCTTTCCATTTATCTTTCCAGCAGCACACCCAGCAGTTAGATCTCGCATATTGATTCCTGCATCAGCTAAAGCCAGAGAAGCTGCAGTTACACCAGCACATCTTGAACCTCCATCAGACTGCAGAACTTCTATATACACATGTATGGCTGTCCGTGGATAATCTGTCAACACTATTGCAGGTTCAAGAGCTTCGCGGATAATCTTGGAGATCTCTGTCTCTCGTCTAGATGGGGCAGGATTTTTTCGAGTACCTGTCGAGAATGGAGTCATGTGATAACGACATTTGATAATGGCCGATTCAGTTTTTGTCTTGTGCTTTGGATGCACATCTTTAGGACCATATATTGCCGCAATTATTTTATTTCTTCCAAACTCTATGTATGAAGAGCCATTTGCATTATCAATGACTCCCACCTCCATTTTTATTGGCCTTAATTCATCTAACTTTCTTCCGTCTAACCTCCGATTTTTCGAATTTAATAAATTACTCATTCTTTTTTACCCTTACTTGATTCAGAAAGAAGATCTTGCACCTTTTGAGTGAGATCCGCTATGTGTGCCTCATGATCAATCAGATTCAGTGCAGATTTTGCTGAGACTATCCCCTCTGGATTACCCGATATCACAACAAGTCCATTCTGACCAATTGTTAATCTGCATTTAGAATAATTTTCAATCGTTTTTATCATAGCACCTTTCTTCCCTATCACACGAGGAACCTTTGTGGGGGATATTAATACAACTTCTCCTCGGTTTATTCGTCCCAATCCAGGACCGGATACCGAGAGCAAAGGGTCCCTAGTTCTATCAAATGCTAGGATCTTCGCAGTTACTAAATCTCCGAGTGCAAATTTCTTAGTAAGTGAGTCCCTTGCAGGCGAATAATCTCTTCCAAACACCGATTGAGCAAGCAGAAAACCTGAGAAGCAAGAGTTGATATCGATCTCCCAGGCAAAGGCTGAATAATCAATAATCTTTCCGATAACGAGATCATCTACTCGTGGTATATATGGTCCTGTCAGGGGAATCACACGTAAAGAGTCATTAAATACTTCTGCCATGCCAACCCTAGTTGAGTAAAACTTATCTTCTATTTGATATACATTGGAAGTTCTGTTGTAATTTCCTTTCCCTACAAGTTCGCCTGGGATAACGTACTTTCTCTTTATTTCTGACATTTTATGTTACTTCAATATTTGCTTGAACTACGCCCTTTGTAATAGAATTTAGTTTCTCCATCATTGAAATATGAACTCCCCCGGGAATCTCTACCACTGCATTCCAGGCTCCATCAGAACTCCACTCTTCATTTAAAATTTCACCAAATACCTTCACTGCACCGATGGCTTGGGGTGAAAATTGTGGTGGGACCTTTATGCGAATTTTCATTTTCTCAGATTTAAGAGGGATTATTGTCCTTAATTGTTCAATAACGAGCTTCGACTGTTCTTGAGCATCCTTAAATGGATCTATGGAAATCTTTATCTCTTGGATTGCTTGTTCAATTCTTGTAGGTGGGTGTGGGAGCCCAGTTCTAGGATCTATAAAATTTCTAGCAATAATGACAATTATCTGTTTACGTTTATCTTCAATCATCTTACGTCTTTGTTCGGTGGTTAATTGAAGTTCTCCTTTCTCAAGAACTAACTTAGCAGCTTCAGAGGGATCCATGGTATTGAAATGCTTCTCAAGCTTTTCTGATTTTACCCTTTGCCCTTTTGAGGAGTCTGAATAGACTTCATCTATTGCTATTACTTGAGACAATTCTACATTCCGCCCGAGCTTAAAGTTAAGTGCGTTATCAGGGTGAACCAAAATCTCAAAATGATCTCCGTTTGCAGTGAAACGGACTGTTGTTAATTTGTCCGGCATGTTTTCTGACCTTCTTTTCCATTTTTCCAATTCAACAGTATTTTTTGGGACTATAAAAAGTTGGTCAATTCCAGATTATAAATAACACTAAATATTTTTTTATTCTGATTTTGTTACGTTACTCTTTGTCTCTCTATTCTTGGCTTTTGAAACAATTTTTTCTACTTCATCGTCAGTTAACCGTTTCATCTTTTTAGTAGTCATATCCACCGTTGCCATCTTGATGTGATCAAAACCTGATTTATCTTCGCTTATGAGGTAAATGGACTCCGCTGCCAAGACACAGGCTTCTTCTAAGCTTAAATCTGTGTTATAATTCTTCTCAAGATACTCAGTGACTTGATCACTGCCCGAACCAATTGCGATGGCATTATACGGCAGGTAGGTTCCACTTGGATCTGTAAGAAACAGTTCAGGTCCATATTTACCTGTACCTGCAATGATGAGTGATACTCCAAACGGCCTTACTCCTGCGTATTGTGTGAACTGTTGTGCCATATCAGCAATTTTACGCGCTACTGATTCAACGCTTGCTATTTCATCGTAGACCAATTGATTGCTTTGTGCTGCTACTCTAGCTTGATCCACTTGCATTCGTGCATCTGGAATATATCCTGCTGCTACTACCCCCATATGATCATCGATCTGAAAAATCTTTTGACTCGTACTCCCACTCTGGAGTTTTCTACTTTTTTCTTCAACAGCCATTACCACTCCATCTTTAGATTTTATACCAACTGCTAGAGTGCCTCTTCTAACAGTTTCAATTGCATATTCAACTTGGTATAATCTACCATCAGGTGAAAATACAGTGATAGCCCTATCATATCCTTGCTGTGCCGGAAACAATTTCTTAACCTTAGAACGAGTGAAAATTAGGCATAATTTAAATGTTTTAATTAATAAGAATTAATGGGAGAAATATTTGGATGGTACTGAAGAGCATCTAATTTTTAGTGGTCATTGCCTTATCAAGGCAAGCCATAACACAACACTTGAAGTTACAAAGGCAACGACTCTTACAACACAAGGGACATGCATAATTGGTGTGAATGCTAGCAAATCTTGTAAAGACCTAAATCCAGAATTTAAAAAAAAACTTTCTAGTGATCAAACAAAAGTAATTATAACGATCAATGTTAATGAAGAAAAAGTTATTATCAAAGCGAGAGGGCATCCTTCTCTTACATTAACTCATCCTGAAGACATCGTTATAAGAAAAAGCTCTTTTATTTGTGATCGAACTTTAGCTATAAAAGCTGATAAGGTTGCTTCCGATATCCCTTCCAAAATTGTCGCTTTGCTCAAAGATGCTTATTCACAATGTTCAATGGAGATTAAGCTGGAGAGCGAGATTCCGGGAATTTTTTCCTAGCATTAGAAATTAGATCTGTAAGCGCTGCAAATGCCTGCCCTACATCTTTCATTTTAACAACAATGATTGTATCTGTGAAACAACTAACTGTATCTTCAATATTAACGTGTCTTCTTGAAACCTGATTATAGAATGCCGTAAGACAACCAGCGGTCGTGATTATCATTTCTGGACTATTGATTATTATTGCTGCAAGATTAATTTCTTTTTCTAAAATAATCTGACCCTTGAACGGGGTCGTCACATTCTCAAGCATTCTTTGATCAATAATCAATGTTATAGCTGAAATACTCTCAGAAACTTGTATGAATTCATCTTGATTTTCAGCAAGCATTTTTCGTACAGTTTCTAAGGACCTTTTAGTATTTTCAACTGAAATTTTTGCTATATCTGTTCTGACATTTATCATGCTTCCAGATATAACGCGAGATACCTCGACAGGAGGTGCTTTATAATCACATCTGATTCTTTTTATTGAGGTGATCAAGCTCTCCATATTTACTTTATGGTTAATCGATACTTCCACTTTCGGGGCAATTAATCTTGCAATTGCACTGATATTGCCATATCTGTATTGGAGAGAATCTTGTATTGAAAGATCTCCATCTACTACTTCCTTAACAGCGCGGGAGATTGTTTGTTTGACCAATATCGGAACAACACTACTATTAATGTGGTGAAATAGAACAAAAACTATAAAAACTTTCTGTTTACAGCTGTTACAACCAGAGATGAAAGGTAAAGTAGTCTTGGCCTATTCTGGCGGCTTAGATACATCTGTCGCCGTGAAATGGATACAAGAAAAACACGATTCAGAGGTAGTGACCGTTACGCTAGATATTGGTCAAGTAGATGATATAGGGGAACTCAAAGAAAGGTCGCGTAAATCTGGTAGTGTGGCGCATTATACTATTAATGCCCAAAAGGAGTTCATAGAGAATTATGTGTTCCCTTCTATTAAGGCCAATGGCCTTTATGAAGGTAAATATCCTTTGAGTACTGCTTTAGGGCGACCATTGATAGCTGCCAAACTGGTTGAAGTGGCTAACAAAGAAGGTTGTTACGCGATTGCACATGGTTGTACAGGAAAAGGTAATGATCAGGTACGATTAGATGTTACTGTTCAAGCTCTAAACCCTGAACTAAAAATTATTGCACCTATTCGTGAATGCAACCTTACGCGGGATCAAGAAGTTGAATATGCAAAGTCTCATGGTATTCCAATTTCTCACAAGTCCAGTAAATATAGCATTGATCAAAATTTATGGGGGCGTTCCATTGAAGGCGGTCCACTTGAAGATCCATCTATAGAAGCATCAAATGATGTTCTTGAGTGGTCCAAACCCGTCGAAGATACTCCTGATGAACCAGAATATCTTGAACTAGAGTTTCATGGTGGTGTTCCCGTTTCAGTTAATGGTAAAAAAATGGGAGGCGTAGAGCTAGTAAATTTAGTTAATCATAAAGCTGGTTCCCATGGTATTGGAGTTATTGACCACCTTGAAGATAGATTGGTTGGGATAAAGTCTAGAGAAATTTACGAAGCACCTGCTGCTGTATCTATCATTGAAGCTCATAAGGATCTTGAGAAGTTAGTGTTAACTCGTAATCAAGTTGAATTCAAATCTATTGTTGAGCAACAGTGGGCATGGTTGGTGTACTCGGGCCTTTGGGTTGATCCATTACGAGCTAATTTAGATAATTTTATAGATTCTACTCAAAAGAAGGTGGAAGGTAAAGTAAAGATTAAGCTATTCAAAGGGAATGCGAGGGTTGTCAGTCGATCTTCTCCCTATTCTCTTTATAATTCTGAACTTGCAACATATTCATCTTCATCCACTTTTAATCAAAAGACTGCAGAAGGTTTTACAGATTTGTGGGGACTCTCTTCCAGAGTTGCTCATAATGTGAACTTTAAGAAATCTAAAGAGGAAGAAACTGCTTGAATCCAGATATTCTTCGTGGACGGCGTCTTGGAAACTTAAATGCTGAGAGTGTAAAATATACAGCGTCAACCGTTTTTGACGCTATCTTAGTGAATCCTGTAATCGAGATCAATAAAGCACATATGGTGATGCTGGTTTCTCAAGGAATTGTAAAGAGATCACAGGGAGTTAAATGTCTAGAAGGTCTAGAAAATCTCAATATGGATAATGAACTTGACCCAATACTTGAAGATGTCCATATGAATGTCGAATCTCAGTTAACAACAAAAGTTGGTACCAATATAGGCGGACAACTCAATCTAGCGAAGAGTAGGAATGATCAAGTTTCCACTGCAATACGTATGGCTTTAAGAACGTACTTGTTGAAAATAATAACTAATCTAATTGAGTTTCGATTAATCATATTGGGAAAAGCGGAAGATCATCTTGAGACAGTAATGCCGGGATACACTCATCTACAACATGCACAGCCTACTACACTTGCGCACCATCTCATGGCATATCATGATTCAATGTATCGTGATTGTGAACGATTGATTGAATCCTATCTTAGGTTGAACATAAGTCCACTTGGATCCGCTGCACTCGCGTCAACAAGCATAAAGATAGACCGTAACCTTACAGCTCATCTATTGGGTTTTGATGGTTTGATTGAAAACTCAATGGATGCTGTGAGTTCAAGGGACTTTGCTGTCGAGGTAGTTTCAGATCTAGCACTTACAATGACTAATATGAGTAGGATAGCGGAAGAATTAGTACTATGGAGTTCAGAGGAGTTTGGAATACTTGAGATTCCTGATGGGTTCGCTTCAACAAGCAGCATTATGCCTCAGAAGAAAAATGCAGTAGTTGCTGAGTTGATACGTAGCAAAACATCTTCAGTGTTTGGGGATATGATTGCGGTTATTTCTATCCTTAAATCTCTACCATACAGCTATAATATCGATATGCAACAACTAACTCCTCACCTCTGGAACTCTTGTGAAATTACTCTGTCCTCAACGAAGGTAATTGCAGGAATGCTTGACAAAGCTATATTCAATGAGGAACGACTTGCAGACTTATCAAAAGACGAAGTAGCAATGGCTACAGATTTGGCTGATTATTTAGCCGTAAATAATGAAATCCCATTCCGAACTGCTCATCTAATTGTAGGTGATTTAGTGAGGATTTCTATTGACCAGAAAAGAGTTTTTCGAGATGTTGTCCTCAACGAGCTTTCAAAAACTGCAAAACAATTGGGTGGGAAAGATGTTTCAGTATCCGTTCATTTGCTTGATAAGTTACTTGACCCAAAAAAAAGTGTTGAATCAAAGATTTCAATCGGAGGACCTAGTCGTAGTATGGTGTTAAGGATGATTAAAAAAGGAAAAAAGAATATTACATTTACGAAAATGTGGATTTCAACACGAAGGAAAAAACTCAAATCTGCAGAGAAAGCGTTAGACAAATCTATCTCTGAGATTATTGGAGGTGACTCAAACTGAAAACATTATGCAAAGAATGTAGTGGTGAAATAAAAGTGCCTGATGACGTTGTAGTAGGTGAGATCATTACCTGCCCAGACTGTGGATCCGACTTTGAAGTCTTTAGACTTCATGAGAAAGAAATCGAAATCAAGCCTGCAGAAACTGTAGGCGAAGATTGGGGTGAATAGAAAATGATCTGCTTGGGAATAATTTATGATCGCCTACGTTGGGAGGAAAAAGAATTGTCGAAATCAGCGGATGCTAGAGGACTTGATGTTAATAGGGTAGACGCAAAAACTATTAGTTTAGATTCAGATTGGAGTTCGACTGATACCCAAGATAATTTTGGAAACATCGTCCTCCAAAGATGCATTAGCTATTTCAGAGGTCTCCATACTACAGCTTTTCTTGAAAGTAAAGGGCTAAAGGTGGTTAATTCAATGGATGTAGCATTAACATGTGGAAACAAACTTCTTACAACTTTGAAACTTGAGAAAGCTAATGTTCCTACACCTAGAACCTTGTTTTCATTTACTGCGGAGGGAGCTATCGAATCTCTTCAGACTATTGGATATCCTGCCGTTCTTAAGCCTGTAACTGGAAGTTGGGGTAGAATGGTAGTTAAATTGAACGATAAAGAAACAGCTCAAGCTATGATCGAAATGCGTTCTAAGATTGAAGGTCCATTGAACCAGGTATTCTATATTCAGGAGATGGTTGATAGGCCCCCAAGGGATATACGGACCATTGTTGCTGGTGATAAAATTGTTGCAGCTATTTATCGACATGCAGCTCCAGGTGAATGGCGTACGAACGTATCTATTGGAGGTAAGGGTGATATTTGCAAAGTGACTAGTGAACTGGAAGATGTAGTTTTAAGGGCCGCTGATACTGTTGGCGGAGGGTTACTTGGTGTGGATGCTATGGAATCAGAAAATGGAATATTGATACACGAGATTAATAATACCATTGAATTCAAAGGTGCAGCATCCGTATGCGGTGTGGATATTGCCAATGAAATTATATCATACATATTAGATCAGAATCGAAGGTGATATTAATTGAGAATAGGTGTTATTGGCGCATCTGGATTTGTTGGAGGAGAGCTCCTAAGGTTACTTACACTGCACCCTGAGGTAGAAATCACTTCTGCAACATCTAGAAAATATTCAGGTCAATATATCTACAGAGTCCACGCAAATCTGAGGAACCTGACAGACCTACAATTCACAGACCGGAATCTCGAAAAAATTATTGATTCTTCAGATCTCATTTTTACTGCCGTACCACACGGTACAGCAGTTGATATTATGCCAAGGCTTGTCGAATCAGACATTAAGATAGTGGATATGAGTGCAGATTTCCGACTAAAAAACCCCGATAGTTATCCTATGTGGTATAATTATTCACATCCTCACCCTGGTTTGTTGAAGAAATTTCTATATGGTCTTCCAGAGATGCGAAGGGGCAAATTGAAAGGTGCGCGCTTAGTCTCCTGTCCAGGATGTATGGCATTAACTTCAATACTGTCTCTTTCACCACTTCTAAAAGGAAACATAATTGATCAAAAACGGATTATAGTGGATGCAAAGATTGGTTCATCAGGAGCAGGAGTAGCTTCATCTAGAGCTACCAATCATGCTGAGCGATACGGGGTAATTAGACCATACAAACCTGTTGGGCATAGACACACAGCCGAGGTGGAGCAAGAGTTGGGCAATATCTCGGGGTCTGAAGTATCTGTCTTAATGTCAACACATGGAGTAAATCTTGTTCGTGGGATTCTATGCACTTCACAACTATTCTTGAAGAATCCTCTATCTATATCTGATATCTGGAAGTTATATCGTGAAGCATATCGTGGAGAACCGTTTGTTAGATTGGTTAGGGACCATCAGGGGATTTACAGGTTTCCAGATCCAAAAGTTGTTATCGGTTCAAACTATTGCGATATAGGTTTTGAACTAGATAATCGGAATGATAGGATAGTGATAATGGCTGCAACGGACAATCTTGTAAAGGGAGCTGCTGGAAATGGGGTGCAATGTATGAACCTGATGTTAGGGTTTGATGAGAGAACCGGCCTGGACGCTGCGCCTATTCATCCAGTGTGATGCTCCATGGTAGTTGTTGTTAAGGTTGGAGGTAGCATACTTGGTGATGGAGTAGATGCATCTATGCTTGAAGACATTCTTAAGGTTGCTTCTAATGAGAAGCTCATACTGGTTCATGGAGGCGGTAAGGAGGTTACAGATTTTGCCAACAGATTAGGTAAGAAACAGAGATTTATTGTTTCTCCTGGAGGTAGTCAAAGTAGATTTACAGATTTGGAGACTGTTAAAATTTTCACTATGGTTATGACTGGAGTGATTAACAAAGAGATTGTGTCTGCGCTACAAAAGAAAGGTTTGGCAGCAATTGGACTCTCAGGTCTTGATGGTGGTTTGATCAAAGCGGATAGAAAAAAGAAGCTTATCATTATTGATGAGCGAAAAAGAAAAAGAGTGATTGAAGGTGGATATACCGGAAAGATATCTGAAGTAAATGGTAATCTCCTTAAAATTCTGCTTGGTGAAGGCTATCTACCAGTTATATCGCCAGTAGCTATTGGTAAAGACTTCGAATATCTTAATGTGGATGGCGATAGAGCTGCAGCATATGTAGCTGGAGGAGTGAAAGCAAATAGCGTAATCTTCCTTACCGATGTTAATGGAGTCTATATGAACGATGAACTAATTAAAAAGATGTCCTTAAGCGAAGCAGAATCTTTGCGTTCTAAGATGGGATTCGGCATGGAAAAGAAAGTGTTAGCTTCAACTGAAGCCCTATCAATGGGGGTGAAAGAGAGTATGATCGCATCCGGTCTTACAATAAATCCGATTACTTCTGCCCTTGAGCATAGGGAATGCACAGTGATAATCAAATGAATGACGATAAAATAATCAATCTTGAAAACAGGTATCTTGCAAGTACATATTCTAAGATTCCTTTTGTTGTGGCCAAAGGAAATGGTTCAACATTATGGGATACTGATGGTGAAAAATACATTGATTGTGCAAGTGGATATGGTGTTGCTTTGGTTGGACACTGCAATCCTAAGGTAACTGAAGCTATCAAAATTCAATCTGAAAAATTGTTGACCTGTCACTGTTCCATGTACAATGAGACTCGAGCAAATCTCTTAGACAAGCTTTTAAGAATCGCACCTAATTCAATGAACAGAGCATTCCTCTGCAGCAGTGGAGCTGAATCTGTTGATGCTGCAATAAAAATTGCTCGAAAAAACACTCGAAGGCCTGGAATAATTGCTATGACCGGTAGTTACCATGGGAAAACTATTGGTGCTCTTTCCACTACCTGGAATAAGCGTTATAGAGAACCATTTGAACCATTACTTCCAGAAGTAACATTTGCGTCTTTTGGAGATTCAGAACAGGTCAAGGAAAAAGTATCTAACAAGACTGCGGCAATACTTGTTGAACCAGTTCAAGGTGAGACTGGAATAAAACCTGCGCCTGATGGTTTTCTTAAAGAAATTCGGGAAATTTGTGATGAGAATGGGTCCCTCCTAATATTTGATGAGGTTCAAACGGGTTTTGGTAGAACAGGTAGAATGTGGGCATCTGAACATTGGGGTGTGGATCCAGATATGATGTGCGTATCTAAATCTATAGCAGGTGGTCTTCCTATGGGTGCTACCTTAGCTAGAGATGATGTTATGCAGTCTATGATGATTGGGGATCATAGTACTACATTTGGTGGGAATCCATTATCTTGTGCAGCCGCCATTGCTGTGATAGATTATATTCTTGATAATGATCTTGTTAAATGTGCAGAATTAATTGGTACTATATTTAAAAATGGATTAGATGAATTAGCCGAAAAATACAAAATTGCTAGAGAAGCAAGAGGATTAGGGCTGATGTTAGCTTTGGAAATGAGATTCGATGTTAGAAATATACTTCTCAATGCCCTGAAAGAAAGGATCGTTTTACTAAATTCAGGACGGACTATCCTACGATTTCTTCCACCACTAGTTATATCGGAACAAGAAATCAAACAGGTTCTGGATGTTTTAAATGAGTTGCTGAAAAAGGAAGAAGCTTCCAAATTCGAGAATAATGGTTCGAAATAATACTAAAATACTATTAAAATATATGTAATAGAAAACATATTTAACGTTTAACGATTCTACTTTAGCGTAGAGATAATATGACAGATATAGATGCTATGGATAGGAAAATACTTTCTCTGCTTAAAGAAAATTCTAGACGATCTTTTGTCAATATTGCTAATGTGGTAAGTTTATCTGAACCTGCAGTTCGACGACGAATTAAGAATCTTATAGATCGTGGTGCAATAAGCCGTTTTACGGTTGAAACTGATGTTGACAAGGGTGCTTCAGCAATTACATTGTTATCGATAAATCCATCGATACCTACTCCGGAAATATCTAATAAATTGCTAACGATGACAGGTGTAAATGTTGTTTATGAAATAACAGGTCAATATGATATTGCTGTTATTGTTTCAGGTTCAAATATCGCAACTATCAACAAATGCATTGACGATATACGTCAAATAGATGGAGTAGGTAATACTAATACCGTCATAATATTGAAGATATTACGTTAATAATTAACGATAAACGTTAAATACTTCCTTAATGTTGACTGAAAGTAAAGTAGTAGAAAATGGAAAACAATACCCCAAATCCAAATGCTTACGCATACCAATACAATAGATCTGAAAATATTCTGCCATCATCTGTAATGATATTGGATACTACTTTGAGAGAGGGTGAACAAGCTCCTGGAATATCCTTCACTTTGCGTCAGAGACTTCAGATAGCGTGGATGCTGGATTATTTTGGTGTAAACTTTATCGAAATTAGCCCAATAGTTTCTGAAAACCATGAAGAATCTTGTAAAGAGATGCTAAAGGCGGGTCTTAGCGCTGAAATTGTTGCTCATCTTCGTGCACTTCCGAAGGACATAGATGTAGCTCTACGTTGTAACGCGTCATGGATAGCTATGTACCATTCCGTATCCGATATCCACTTAAAACATAAACTAAGGATATCTCAAGAAGACGCTATAAAAAGAGCCGTAGATGCTGTCGAATATGCAAAGAGCCATGGATTAAAGATGAGATTTACTTTAGAAGATGCAACCAGAGCTGACCCCAAATTTCTTGAAGAGATTTGCCTTGCGGTTACAAATGCAGGAGCAGATAGGATAAGCTTACCTGATACTCTTGGTATAATGTCACCCCGTGGAATGTATAATCTTGTTAAAATGATTCATGGAAAAGTAGATACTCCCATTGATATGCATTGCCATAATGACATGGGGTTAGCTTTAGCCAATTCTCTAGCTGGTCTAGAAGCAGGTTCAACCATGGTTCACACAAGCATCGATGGATTGGGTGAAAGGACAGGTCTTGTTCCATTGGCAGAAGTTGCTATGGCGCTCAAAATGATATACAGGATGGATCTTAATGTTAGAATGGAAATGCTGAAAGAGCTTTCAGAACTTATTACAAATTATACATCTACAAAGACTCCCGCATCAAAACCTTTAGTTGGTGAAAACGCCTACAAACATAAGGCTGGAACACATATAGCAGCAATTATTCGAAATCCAGATGCTTATGAGTTCGTTCCTCCAAAGATTGTAGGTAACCAAAGGAGCATAATTATTGGTGAATTAGCTGGACGAACAGAAGCAGCGTTTCTAATGAATTTATTAGGATTAACTCCCAACTCAGAGGACGCCTTAAAATTGACAAAAGGATTAAAGAACCTTCGGACAGGTGATCTTTTTGAACTTAAGTTATCTGAGGAAATGGAGGAGAAAATGATTGATGTTGAAAACAATATCAATAGGCAGAGTCCAAAGTAAATTTGTTTCAAGGAGGTGAAATCTTGAAGTGTTTAGAATGTGAAGGAGAAATTCCTATACCTGAGGATATGATTAACGGAGAAATTGTAACATGTCCTGACTGTGGAGTATCATTCGAGGTACACAAGATATCTAATGATTCTTTCGAGTTGAGGTCTGCTCAGGTGGAAGGAGAAGACTGGGGTGAATAATTGAATTGAAGATATCAATGCTGTATGATGTAATACGCATAGAAGAGAAGATGCTTGCAAAAGCTGCTGATAGGAAAAATATAGATCTTAAGATGATATGTTCAAAGGATCTATACTTCGATTTACATAAGGACTATCATCAAGAATTTGGTGATATTGCTTTACAAAGATGTGTAAGTTACTTCAGAAGTCTTCACATTACAGCATTTCTTGAATCTAAAGGTGTAAAAGTAGTGAATGGACTCAACGAAGCATTTACAGCTGGAAATAAACTGAACTCAACATTAAAAATGATACATGCAGGTATACCTGTTCCAAAAACATATTTAGCTTTCACTCAAGAAAGTTCATTAAAAGCATTAGAAGAACTTGGTTATCCTGCTGTCTTGAAGCCTACGATGGGAAGCTGGGGGCGACTGATTGCACTAATGAATGATTCTGAAAGTGCAGAGTCGATACTGGAAGATCGTGAGCACATGTTTCCCATATATCAAAATTACTATATCCAAGAGAAAGTGAAAAGACCACCACGTGATATTCGTGCATTTGTCATAGGTGATAAGGTTGTGGCAGCTATTTATCGCATATCTGCAGAAGGTGTTTGGAAAACTAATACTGCTCGAGGGGGTAAAGCGGAGAATTGTCCTATAACAAATGAGTTAGAAGACTTATGTCTTAAGGCTGCTGTCGCGATGGGTGACGGTCTATTTGGAGTAGACTTAATGGAATCACCTGATGGGTTAGTAGTTCACGAAGTGAACAATACAATCGAATTTAGAAACGCAGTACCTGCAACAGGCATAAACATTCCAAGTTTAATACTTGACTATCTCATTGACCTAAAACATTGATAGGTGGTAGAAATGCGAAATGAAAACGCAATAAACTTATTGACCGAAATGCTTGGGATTTATACTCCTTCACTGCAGGAATCTCCACTCTCAGAATACCTCGCGAAAAGAATGAAGAATGATTTGGGTTATAATAATGTACGAATAGATGAAGCCAACAATGTAATTGGAGAAATAGGTTCAGGAACCCCCACGATATTACTTAGTGGACATATGGATACTGTTCCAGGACAACAACCTGTAAAAATCATCAAAGAAAGGATTCACGGGAGAGGTGCTTGTGATGCGAAATCTTCACTTGCAGCCATGTTGATTGCAGGTTCTGATCTAGAAACTAAATCCGATATTGGAAAAGTAGTGGTTGCAGCAGTAAGCGACGAAGAAGGTAATGGACTTGGAACAAGGACTCTCATTGATAGTGGTATGACTACAGATTACGCCATTTTCGGGGAACCAAGCGGTATCGATAATGTGACGATAGGTTACAAAGGCCGACTTGGTTTTACTTTAACTTGCGGAGCTCCAAGCTTGCATGCAAGTGCACCGTGGATAGCTAAGAATGCAATAGAAAGCATCTACGAGGTTTGGGGAGAAATTAAGGGTTTTGTTGCCGAGAAAACTGGCTCTAATAATTATTCTTCTGTAACTGCTAGTCTAACAGGGATCCATGGAGGATCTTCGCATAATACAACTCCTGAACGATGTAAAGCTACGGTTGATATGCGGATACCCCCTCAACAATCAGCATCTGGGATAGCAAAAGAGGTGGAAAAGATTGTGTATCGATTTCAATCAGACACAAACTTCCCAAAGATCAAGTTAAAAATGGATGATGTAACTGAACCCTTTGAAACAGACAAAAGATCAATATTGGTCCGAGCAATCATAAGGGGAGTCTTACAGGTCAGGAAAAAACGGCCTTTACTCTTAAGGAAAACTGGAACTGGAGATATGAATCTTCTTGGTCATTATCTTAGTATCCCTGTGATAACATACGGACCCGGTGACCCACATCTTTCGCACACTCGAAAGGAATTCATAGAAATAGATGAATATCTTTCTAGCATAGAAGTCTACAAGGCCACAGTCATGAACTTAACTAAGATACATAACATCTCTTAAAATGTAAATATATATCTCGATTGAATTATGAAGTAATCGGCTGCTGTAAGATAAATACCATATAATCATTAATGATGGAGCAGGAAAGATTGAAGAATTACCTTAAGGTGATATCTCCCATAAAGATTGAAGAGGATGTATCCACAAGACTCGAAGTCTCAAATCATCTGAGGAAATACGATTGTGCAGTACTATTCAACCACATCAAGGAATATCCATCTTGGAATATAGTCGGTAATATTTGCACATCAAGGAGAGTTTTTGCGGATATGCTTACTGTCCCAACTAACCTTCTCTTAGACACCTTAGCAGAGGCGATGAATCGTCCGACGAAATATGGCAAGGTTAGTGATGCAGGTTTTCTAAAAAATGAAATTGAGGTGAAAAACATTAAAAAACGTATTCCTTTAGTTATGTTTTATCCAGAGAAGGAGAGGTATTATTCGTCTGCAACTATCTTCTTGGCAATTGATCCGGATACTGGACAACAAAATGCTTCCTTTCATAGGATGATGCACCTTAATGGGAATCGCTTCTCAGTTCGTGTTGTGCCTCGTGATCTCTTTAATATCTATGATAAGAATAAGCAAAAAGGAAGACACACCAAAGTGATTGCAATATGTGGGGTTCATCCAGCTATTTCCTTAGCCGCAGCAACATCGTATCAGAATATGAATGAACTTGAGTTAGCCAATACATTTCTGAAGGGGGAGTTGAAGTGTATTGATATAGACGGAATTGATGTCCCTGTCGAAACTGAGGTTGTAATGATGGGTCAACTACTCCATGACGAAGTCGCGGATGAAGGGCCATTTGTGGATATTACCGGTACGTGGGATAAGGTTCGACGTGAACCTGTCTTTGAAGTCGAAAAAGTGTATATACAGAATGACCCTATCTGGCAAGTAATTCTCCCGGGATGGACTGAACACCGGATTCTAATGGGTCTCACTCAAGAGCCGAGAATATTGAATATTGTTAGAAATACTGTTCCTTCAGTTAAAGATGTTGTTTTAACACGAGGTGGGGTAGGGTGGCTTCATGCAGTTGTTTCAATTAGTAAGCGACATGAAGGTGAAGGTCAGAATGCTGGTATGGCTACACTTTCCGCTCATCCAAGCCTAAAGAGAGTAATAGTTGTGGATGACGATATTAATGTAAATAACTCGGAAAGCGTTGAATGGGCTCTGGCAACTCGATTAAAACCCGACGAAGGGATAACGTTTGTCAAAGGTGCGAGGAGCTCATCACTTGACCCTTCTTCAGCAGGTACTGGAGTGTCAGCTAAATGGATAGTAGATGCAACTATTCCTCTAAATAGAAACAGACGCGATTTCGAAAAGGTGGAAGGCAATTAGATCTTAATGATTCAGAAATGGCAATTCTACGTGGCGACAATGGACCTGTTAAGCAAAAAGCTATGCAGATACTCGTTGCTCTTGGAGAGATTTTTGATGCTGATAAATTGATAGATGTAGAATCGGCCCAGATTTCAGGAGTAAGTTACAAAACGATAGGTGATACAGGACTCCAGTGGGTGGAATCTATGTCGACTGAGAAAGTTGTAATCCCTACCACTCTCAATCCTACAGGAATGGACCTTCATCTTTGGAGACAGATGGGGATATCTCACGAATTTGCGGCAAAACAGATACAAATAATTAACGCCTATTCTAGATTTGGAGTGAAGTCTCTCTGCTCATGTACCCCTTACTTATCCGGACATAGCCCTAAGTTTAAAGATCATATAGCCTGGGCAGAGTCGTCAGCGGTTTGCTATGCAAATTCCGTTTTGGGCGCCAGAACAAATCGGGAGGGAGGTCCATCTGCATTGGCATCGGCCCTAATTGGAAAGACTGCAAACTATGGTTATCATCTTGATGAAAACCGGAAACCAACATTATGTGTCGATTTGGATGTTCATCTTCATGCGGAAAGTGATTTCAGCGCTTTAGGTGTTTCAATAGGTAAGAAGGTAAATAACGGTGTTCCATATTTTACTGGTATTGAAAATCCAAGTGCTGATAGCTTGAAATCTCTTGCCGCTTCGTTAGCTGCATCTGGTGGAGTTGCTTTATATCATGTTGAGGGCGTTACACCGGAAGCTTATTCTTTACAAGTGGGAGGAATTGAAACGATAAATTTCACTTCTGATGAACTGGTTTCTTCATATGACGCATTAAGCACCTTCCAATCAGGAGCCGTAGATTTGGTGGCAATAGGATGTCCTCATGCCTCACTGAGTGAGATGAAGAAGGTTGCTGCACTTGCTAAGGGAAAAAAAGTTGCTAATAATACGAAACTATGGGTATTCACATCAGCAGGTGTGAAATTGATGGCGGAAAGGTTTGGATATCTCAAAGATATTATCAAGGCTGGAGGCGAAGTTTACACAGATTGCTGTATGGTAGTTGCACCTATAGAGCAATTGGGATTCAAAACTATGGCTGTAAACTCAGGAAAAGCTGCTATATATAGCCCTTCAGCTTCTAAAGTTGAAGTAATATTTGGAACTACAGGTAGATGTGTCGATATTGCTATGAAAGGCTTTGCCTGAAATTGGTATATTCGGTGATTAGGTTGAAGATGATAAGATGCCGCACAATATTTCGAGGTAAAGGTACAGGCAAAGCGTTAGTTTCAAATGTTCCAATAAGTTTTTTTGGAGGAATTGACCCAAATACGGGTATTGTGATAGAGAGGGGACACCCGCTCTTTGGAAAATCCATAAAAGATAAGGTTCTAATTTTTCCTTCAGGTAAGGGGTCAACCGTAGGCTCTTACGTTCTTTTACAATTATCAAAGAACAAGAAAGCCCCTGCTGCTATTGTGTGTAAAGAGGCGGAAGCTATAGTGGCTGTCGGTGCTATAATTGGCGAAATCCCAATGATTGACAAACCTGATGTTTTTGATTTTACGGATGGTCAGCTAATTACAGTGGATGGATTTAATGATGCAGTAGTTATTGATTTGTAACTTCCTGATGAAAATATCCAAAATCAGCATAATTATCTTATCTTGAATCATAATTTAGTGAATGATTACTGAGACTGCGGAGTTGAAAATTCTCTCCAAATATTATGAAAAGGCTTATGAAATGGGTAAAACCTCTAGAATATGTTTGAAATATATTCTCGTCGTTGGAGATGGAATGTCTGATGTAGCTCTTATAGATCTAGGTAGTAAAACCCCACTACAGGTTGCCAGGCATCCCCATATGGACCTTATCGCTTCAAACGGATTGACCGGACTCTTGAAAACTATCCCCCCCGGGAGTATTCCAGGTACAGATACGGCTTTTTTGTCTATATTTGGATGTGATCCTTCAAGATTAGATACAGGCAGGGGTCCACTTGAAGCAGCTGGACTTGGCGTAGATCTAAATAAGAATGACTTAGCCTTACGGTGTAACCTTGTGACGGTAATTAATGGTGTCCTTACAGATCATTCTGGAGGACACATATCCACAATTGAAGCAAGAGATATGTTGGAATCATTAAAGGATCATTTTGAAGAATCTGGATTTATCGAGTTCTATCCGGGAGTTGGTTACCGTCATCTTCTTGTCCTTCGAGGCGCAACGCATTCGGATCGAATATTGTGTACCCCTCCCCACGATGCCATCAATACCACTGTAAACTCAATTCTTGTGAAAGCAGTCCATGAAATGGGTGCATCAACCGCTGAAATGCTTAACAAAATTATCATGGATTCGTATAAACTTCTTAAGAACCATCCTGTGAACTTTGCAAGAATCAGGTCCGGAAAAAATCCAGCCAATATGATGTGGCCTTGGGGTCAAGGTCGGCGACCTAATATTCAATCCTTTGAAAAAAAATTTGGGATTAGGGGTGCTGTGATCTCTGCAGTAGATATAGTGAACGGTATAGGTCGATATCTAAAGATGGATTTAGTCAAGGTTCCGGGCGTAACTGGTTATTATGATACCAACTATGAGGGAAAAGCCGATTATTTATTGAAAAGCCTAAATGATCACGACTTTGTATTGGTTCATATAGAGGCTCCTGATGAAGCCAGTCATGTTGGTGACAGCCAACTAAAGGTAAAAACAATAGAGGATATTGACAATCGGCTCTTAGGTAGGATATTGGATGGATTAACAGAAGATTACACAATAGCTATTTTGCCTGATCACACAACACAAACAACTGATGGGGCACATTCACGTAGCCCTGTACCTTTTGCCCTTTATTCTGATAAGGGTGGTGAAGGTGACAAGGTGAAGCGGTATGACGAGGAATCTGTGAAAGAAGGATCCCTTGGGATCGTAGAAGGAAATAGATTTCTTAATCTCTTCTTGAAGCAGAGTGGATAATATTAATCCATAACGAATGTGGACTTATTACTAAGATATATCTTTCCATCTACGGTAAGTATGGTAATTGATATATTCTCTATTCGGATTCTCAACTTGATCCTTCACTGATATGACACGTTTCCTTTTTTCTTCAATCAGATTGGTAACTGTGAATATGTATGACTCACTCCCAGAACCTGATCCATAGCTTGTCATAAGAATCCTATCTCCTGGTTTTGCTATGTCTAGTATACTGCTTAGTGCGGCTAGACTAGATCCTGAGTAAAGATTTCCAATTCTTTTAACTACCAAGCCTGAATCAAATTGTTTCTTTCCAAACCCTGCTTCTTCGGCTACTTGTATAGGGAATTTAGCATTGGGAGAGTGAATGGCAACATGATCTATGTCACTATTTTTGAAACCAGTCTGCTTAAGGAGCATATTCATAGACGTTGTTACATGTTTGAAGTATGCCGGTTGTCCTGTGAATCTTCCTGCATGCCTAGGATACTTCTCACCTTCTCTTCGGTAAAAATCTGGGGTATCCGATGTATAAGGCAAATAATGATCTAAGGTTGCTATAACATCATCACGTCCCAATATTAATGCTACACCTCCTGCGCCCACAGTGTAATCCAGCTTATCTCCAGGTGCTGCTTGAGAATTATCGGCTCCGATAACCATTACATATTTCCCTTTAAAAACTGGATATGCTACCAGTCCAGCTGCATCAATAATCAAGTCAGTGGCTGCTTTACAGGCAAATTGAGAATCTATACCTCCTGAAAAGAAACCACCATCCATTTTTTCCCCAAGCTCAAGAACTTGGATTACAGTTGCCATAGATGGCTTAACCGCATACGGTGAGGACTCTGTGCCTACAAAACACTTTCTAACTTCCTGGTTACTTATTGCGGAGTGTACAAGGGCCCGTTTTCCTGACTCCACCGCAAAAGTAGTTGTGTCTTCATCTGCAAATGGTACTCCCCTTTCTATAACACCTAGTGCAGGTTCATCATTCTTTATCCTAAACTTTGGCAAATACACTCCATATCCTACTATTCCCGGTTTCCCATTGATGTCGGTAGGCTTTTTAGATTCATATTTTTGATATGGATAATAGTCCCCTTCAAGGGAGAAGTTGTGGCTTGAATAGTGAATTAATCCGTCTCTTCCGTCACTATAACTTCTCCTAAATCTCGGTATCACTTTTCTTCCTATCAAATCCTTCACACTGATATCTTTTGGTGGAATATAATCTGTGATTCTTCCAGGAATATTTATGTTGCTACCTGAAAATGATATTATTGCAGATACGAACGTATTTAGATGGTTGAAACGATTAGTGGGTTCGTTTATTACGCTTCCTGAATAAAACTTGCCTTTCTCATAAAAATGGTCAACTTCAAGCATCTTGCTGCTTCGGCCTTCGTTATTGCAAAAATATTTTGGAGGGAAATATGTGTCCCCACAGTTCAGGCATTTGGTCGTCCGTAACCTATATTCTACCTTAAGATTGCGTCTTGCTATGGGTTCACTCATTGAACATCCCTCGCTAAAATATGAACTGTTGCAATTCCGCCTGTACCGCCTACATTATGGCACATAGCGGTATTCACTTCTCTATCAATCTGGTTTTCCTTTGCTTCCTTTCGAAGTTGCTTAAATGACTCGTATGGTTGTCTGATTCCAGTGGCACCAACTGGATGTCCGTCTGCTTTCAGTCCGCCACCAAGATTAACGGTTAACTCTTTACCATTTTTTATATATGGGATGTGGCCTGATCCTTTGAATGATTCGTAGCTTTCATGGATATTCTTCCATGCTTCACCCTCACCATAAAAACCTGAATCTTCGAGGAAGAAAGCTTCCTCAATAGAAAAGCAGTCGTGGGCTTCAGCAATATCGATATCATCAATTGTTAATCCTGTTTCTTTCAAAGCCTGCTTAACTGCTAAGCGAGTAGCCATAACACTGGTGATTTTATTTCTAGTGTAGAGTGAAACATGATCAGTAACCTCTTGGCTGCTCATAATATAAATTGGAGTGTCGGTGTATTTTTTTGCAATTTCTGGTTTTGTCATTATAAGTGCAACTGCACCATCTGAAATTGGAGAACTATGAAGAATTCGTATGGGATTCGCTATCATTCTTGAGTTCAGGACATCTTCTACTGAGATTTCGCCTTTGTCTTTAAATTGTGCATACTTGTTCTTGATGCAATGATGGTGGTTTTTTGAAGATATTTGTGCAAGCGCCTCGGCGCATTTAGGATCGTCTTTGCCGAATTCATACATATACCGGGTCATCATAGTTGCATATAACCCTGGAAAATTATAACCAGCCTCAAATTCATGAGGATCTGCTGCAAACATTAGATCATCGATAATTTTATCTTGGCGGTCACTCATTTTTTCAAATCCTGCTACCAAAATTGCATCATATCTGCCTGATTCGATTCCTAAACAAGCGTTATGTAACGCAAGTCCACCTGAAGCACAGGCTGCTTCAGTATTGATCATGGGCACATTTAGGCCGAGTTCGCGGGACATATATCCTGGAACCAGACCTATCTTATTTGTGACTTGATACAAGAAGCTTCCAAAATAACCTGCTTCTATGTCCTTCCTTCTGATGCCTTTATCAACAGATTCAAGTGCCTTCATGCCTGCCAGTCCTATCATAGTCTTAGGATCTTCTTCCCAATGTTCAGTGAACCTTGTTCGGCCTGCACCAATTATTGCTGCACAGGGATTCATTTTCATATGAAACGCTCTTATGAGTCACGCCGTTTGAGAAGAGATTAAAAACTTTTCCAGAATCTCTACATATTAGTTGATTGACGAAATAAAATTCCTCATCTCTAGAAACAATTAAAGGTTGGCGGGGATATTATTATTCTAATGCAGAATAGGGTTGGATTAAAGATTTCTAAAACAACATTAATTCTATTAATCTCTTTTGCATTATTTGCTTGGGGCTTTTTCTATAATATTTTGAAACGAATGGGTTTACAGGAAATATATTCGCAAATATTCGGAATTATATTTGGGTTTTTACTTGTTATGATGTTGGAAGGCATTACTAGAATGAGATTGCGGCGTCTAGAATAGTGGAAATACCATTTATTATCTTTTGAATCTCTATAATCTCTCTACAAATTGACTTCGTTGGATTATCCAATTATTGTTAATCTGACTATTCTTGTGATGTAGAAATTGCTAAACTTTCTCAATAGTTATTGTATCCCCACGTCTAGATCTTTCCAGAATCTCAAGGTTAGATCCGATTTTTCCTATTAGGTTCATCGGCCTTGCTGAAATGGATTCCTTAAGAAATATGCAAATTGATCCATTCAATGGCAAAAGTGCAATGTCTCCATGTGCAAATTTTGTTCTGCCTTTCTCTGTTCCGACAAATATCTCAGCTAGAATACAAACCGTGTTGTCATTTAATCTGTTTACTCTTCCAAGAATTGGCATTTTGGTCATTATAGTGTTTACCGTGATCGGGGCTAAGTGTCTGAATATCTCTGCTTTTGATTCTCCTTTTCCAACCACAGTTATTCTTACATCTATCCTTGATGCGGATTGTTCCATTGTCGGAGGCATTGTATCGATATGGAAGTTTTAAGTTTTAGGTAATGATCATTTTCATCTATCAAATCAATTTATTTTAATGCCTACGATATAGCAATGAACAGACTTTTAGTAATCTTCGAAACAAACAGGTGAATAGTAATTATGCATACAATGTCTATGACAAATTAGTCGAATTTAGTAAGATTTATTTGCACTCTTTTTTCTCAGATATTGATTATTGGGAGTTTGATGATAATTAGTAATTTCTAACAAAAGTAAAGTTGATTCAAGGAAAAAAACTGAGAAAAAAAACGTAAAAGCTAATAAACGAAACAATCTCCAAATCTCTATCACTATAGGCCCGTCAAGGCTTACAAGGTTTGAACGAGCCAGAATCATTGGAGCTAGGTCTCTTCAGCTAGCTCTTGGTGCGCCTTCATTTATTCCTATTCCATCAGGTATTACCGACCCCATTAGTTTAGCACTTCTAGAAATTGATGAACACGCTCTTCCATTATCAATTCGGAGATCACTTCCAAATGGTGTGTATCAAGACATCCCTGTTGATGCGTTCTCGTCTTTTTGAGTTAGTTCCTAAAAAAGTAAATTTAATATAGTCTGTTTTTTACCTTTAACATTAGCTGATCAGTATGTCAAAAAACGAAACTGAAAAGAAATCCGAAACCGAATCTGTCCCGACTAAAGTGGAAAAGACTCCTTCACCAGCGTTAAAGCCTAAGTCTGCGAGCGCGAAGCAATCTGCTCCTGCCTCTGAGCCAAAGAAGACTGCTCCTGTGCAAGTACAAGCTGAAAAAAATGCACCTGCAAGGACTTCACCTTCTAACCATATCTATATTGGCAAAAAACCCGTAATGAGCTATGCGATGTCATCGCTTATCCAGCTTACTGCCAGTGGTGAAATAGTTCTAAAAGCACGTGGCTTAGCAATATCAAGAGCAGTCGATGTCGCAGAGATAGTAACAAAGCGCCTTGGAAACAATGCTTACGCTATCAAGAAAGTAGACATAGACACTGTGAAACTTGGTGAAGGCGAGGATATTCGAAGTGTATCCACAATCGAACTTATAGTTGGAACGAAGTAGGATATCAATATCAGTATAATTCACTCAATAAATACAGTGTAACAACAACTTCCACGCATAAATCAGCGTGATTCTATTTGTAATTATATTGTTAGATATGATGATGAGAATGATTTATCTAAATGATAATGCTTTTGATAAAACATTCTTTCCCAACATAACGCCCAATCCCCCTTTAGTTGCTTCTTTCTCTGTAAATCTACAAACATTGTCATGTTCCACTTTATGACCAGAAATAAGTACAGGTACAGGATCTGCACTGTGACCCTTTATGGTGCAAGGAGTGGAATGATCTGCTGAAATTAAAAAGATAGTGTCCTCCATATCGACTTCTTTGATTAACTGGTGGAAGAAATCTGAATCTATTTGCTCCACGATTTTCGTCTTACGTTCCGCGTCTCCATCATGACCTGGCTCATCTGGGCCCTTTATGTGAATGTAAACTCCATCATGTGTCTGTAAAAGTTCCGTGGTTTTCTTTGCTTTGATATGATAATCTGTTATGTTGCCAGCTTTATAATGCCTCATACCGGTTATTTTAGCTACTCCTTTCTCAACAGGCATATCAAGAATAGATGCAAACTTAACTTTGAATCGATCAGGTATCTTTGTAATGTTTGGGAGAGTGTCTCCAGCATCTCTAAGTAGCAGAACGTTTGCTGGCTTCATTCCATTCCTTTCTCGTTTGGTATTCACTTTATGGGTTTTAAGGATAAACATCACTTTTTCAGTAAATTCATTAACAAGATCTGCGGATAACCTTGCCTCTTCAGTATCCTTTAACGGTTCAGCCTTTTGAAGATAGATCCCTCCACTTGTCTCTTTTGCAATCCCCATTCCCCCAATTCGATCATATGCAGGGTCAGTGTTACTTATTTCAGCAGAGAGTTTTTTATCTTCAGTCTCGATCTTCAATACGGCTCTGTGTGCGATTGTTGGTACAAACTCAAAAGTGGCATTGTGTGAGAGCTTCACTCTTTTGATAGAATCAGCCAGGTCTTCTGCCTCTTTTTTAGAAAGATTGCGACCAGCTCGTCTATCCATAACTATGCCTTTATCCCCAAGAGTAGCAAAATTGGCTCTTAAAGCTAGATTACCATCTTTGAAATTCATTCCTACGCCCACCGTTTCAACTACCCCTCTTCCAAAATAGTTTGAAGAGAGGTCATATCCGAGCATACAGAAAACTGCGATATCTGATTCAGGAGAGATGCCTTTCCCAACAGGATGGACAATTCCTGTCATTCCATCTCTTGTCAGCTTATCCAAGTTCGGGGTATAAGCTGCTTCTAGGGGTGTGAGATAATTCAATTTTGGATTTGGTCTATCACCTACGCCATCAAGAAGGACATAGATTAATTTGCTCATGGCTGAGTTGTTTATAGATTATGCTTTATTTTTGTTGCTACCCGAAATACAAAACTCTCAAAGAAGAACATCTTGATTTGACTTGATTTTGTTATGGATTAGATCTATTTCACTTAGTCTTAATGACAATTTCCGCAAGATAAAGTTATTCGTTCCTTCTCAACATCGAATAGCACATTGTCAACATGGCAGGTTCTACAATCACTATTCGTATTCACATCAATGTTTTCAATGTTTACAAATGTGGCATCGTCCATTCGGCTTTTCCAGTCTCCATGACATTCTTGACAATCCGGGAATAACTTGGCAAAACTTTTTGCGTTACTTATAGATTGCATCCACTGCTTATCTGGAAAGGCCGTATGGCACTTTACACATGTTGCGTTATCTATCACACGACTCAAGTCTTCTGATTCCGATAGGATATCGACACTTTTATGGCAGTCTGCACAACTGAAATTTAATAGATTATTGTTAAGCATGGCATTATGATAGATGTTTGATTCTTCGGCAAATGCTTGTTCAGTTACTTTAGTGTGGCATTCTTCACAATTTAGTGTGGCCATTATCAATGGATCCAAATGACCTCCAATAACTTCATCATTTGCTAGTGTTTCTTCTTCACTTGCAGGTGGTGCTTCTTCACTTGCAGGTGGTGCTTCTTCACTTGCAGGTGGTGCTTCTTCACTTGCAGGTGGTGCTTCTTCACTTGCAGGTGGTGTTGCTGGTATTGCTGCTTGTGACTCTAAATCTTCTATCTCTACTAATAATTGCTCAATCTGTTCACCAAATTCTGAAAGCTGGGTTTTTGCTTCGACCAACTCTGCTTCCAATATCATTATTGTCTCTTCTCTACTTGAAATATCTCCTATTAGCTTTTGGTTTTCAGATTTCTTTTTTTCTATGTCATCATTTATCTTTATGTTTTCTGTTTCAAGATTTTTTAATTGTGCTTCTAGGTCAATTATGGTTCCACTAATTGCAATGAGACCTGCTTCAAGTTCCACTAGCTGTTCCATAAGATCTGCTTTTGATGACTCGAGTTCGGTCTTCTGATCAGATAGAGTAGATATCTCGTTTATTTGATTATAATAAATGATTGATACTGCTGATATGCCTATGACTAATACCACAGATAAAATCAAGAGTGGCTGCCGGAGCTGCATTTGGCTATTCATTATTTTCTGACGTTTATTTTGGTATATAGATTTTACTGTGGAAGCAATTAGGAAATAATGTTTATTCTAGGAATATCTTGTTCCATTTCTTAGCTATATAATATGAAAGTCGCCAAAATCCAACTGAAGGAGGTTTTTTTGGGATGTCAAAAATATTCTTCATGTAAACGTAAAGGGTCCTTTTGCCGCGCCCATCCCACACAGGAACATTTCTACGGATAAATCCCATTGAAATTAGGGTTCTAAGTACTGTCATGTAAAAATTCCGTTTGCTATATTTGAAAGGTATTCCCTTATTGTACAATCTGCCACTTTGAATTTCATCTGCAAAAATACTTACTGCACTCTTAGATGCTTGTCCATCTTTCGCTTTTAACCATTCTATAAATATTCTAGCAGCAGTTTGAGTCTTTCTGTTGGGAAAGATTATTTCAAGTGCATCTGTTGCACCTATGATTTTTTCCTCTGAGAAAACTATCCTCATTCCAACCTTTTTTTTCTCTTTACCAGCTGAATATTTCTTAGATTCTTCTATTTCTAATTCTTGCTGGATAGACTGAACTCTTGCCATATTAGTACAGTATTGAGTGTATTGAATATGTGAAAAAGATTAAAACGTTAGAAGAATAAGACTAAAAGGTAAAAAAAGCCAAATGGCGTAATTTGAAGTGATCTAGCTGATGGTATAACTGTAAATAATTTGCAATATGTGTTTTCTCAGTCTTGAAAAATGGGCTTAAAGATCGAATAATTGTGCAGTCGTTTATGCATTGTTCAGAGAGATGGTTGTTTTATCTTTGTTTAACGCTTTTTTTTGCTTAGCCACCAATCTAGATATTCTGAATGTTCTCGTGTTTTTTTTCGCCTGCCGTCTTCTTCATATCTTTTATCTCGTTCCTTATCGCGCAGATCTGAAATTTCATCTTTGGTTACGAAGAGGCCACAGCTTTTGCAGAGGTAACGTTTAGTAGGAATATCATAGAATAGTGTTACACCACATTCTGGACAGAACTGCTGAGACATATTGAGTTTATCTCGGAAAAAACCACCCTTAAAAGGTTACCTTATCCCGAGAATATCTCGGAATGTCTTTGATGTTGCTGTTTAATATTTTGCGGTATTGCTGATAAGATTTGTCGTTTGACAAAAAATTAGTTTTTGATTCTTCAGATTGTCTAAGGGCCATTGTTTCCAAGAATTTTTGAGTAGAATTAAATAGGTGTCTTTTTAGTTGTTTCATGTTTCGCAATGGGGGATTGGTGTGTTGTTCCTGGACCAGCTTCACGAGATTTAGCGGTGAAGATTTCTGAGCGTCTGGATGCTGATTTATTTGATATTGGATATAAGCTATTTCCAGATGGTGAAAGTAAGGTTACTTTGCTTAGTGAAGTCCGTAATCAACCTGTGATCTTGGTTCAGTCTGCTTATCCTCCAGTTGACAGGCATCTCTTTCAAGCTCTATTATTATCCCACAAGTTGAGTGAAGAAGGAGCTGAGGTGCATGCCGTTATTCCCTATTTGCCTTATGCTAGGCAGGACCGGGAGTTTTTAAATGGTGAAATTGTGAGTATGCGTGTTATCGCAAGGCTCTTTAGATCTGTTGGGATGAGGCGCTTCACTACTGTAGATATTCATAGTGTAGAGGGTTTGAGTAACTTATCTATTCCATCATATAGCGCTTCGGCTGTTCCTCTTCTCGCAGAGTATATTCAAAATAATTTCAAGTTAGCTGATCCTATAGCTGCTTCACCAGACTTTGGTGGTTCCGCAAGAGTCGAAGCCTTCTCTAGGATTCTTGGAATTGACCATTTATCTTTGGAGAAGTCCAGAGATAAAGTTACAGGTGAGGTTCAGGTTAAGCCCTTAGATTCGAGTGTATCCGGTAGAGACGCCATAATAGTGGACGATATTATTTCAACAGGTGGAAGTATTCAAAAGGCGTGCATTCAACTTAAGAAATCTGGTGCAAAGCGGGTGATATCTGCTTGTACTCATCCAGTATTGGTTGGAGATGCTCTTGAGAAGATGCGTAAAGCAGGTGTAGATGAGGTTATAGGAACAAACACTATCCCTCAATCAGTCTCTAAAGTTGATATATCTTCCGCAATTGCCGAGCACTTCAAAACTCTCGGATAAACCTGACTTGTTTTCTAATTTAGATGTCTCGAAACGAAGTTTATTCATTCTTTCTGGTGAAAAATCGACCATACCTTTAGGTGAACTTGAAGCACTTGTAAAGACATATTCGCATCAAACAGAAATAAATGTCTCATGCAGAAGAGTGGTCATTGTAAATGGTCCACTGAACCCAACAGTCATCTCGAAAAGGGCTGCATTCATTCGCTTAGGTGGAATATATATCGGTTCAATGGATTTACCCTTAGATGAAACTTTTAAAGAAATAGACTTTACTGAACTACCAACTTTCAAGAGCTTTGCAGCACGGATTCACAATTTTTCAAAGGTCGCTATGCGACCAGAAGTTGAGGGCTCCTTGGGCTATGCGGTAAAGAAGACATTTCCATCAGCTAAAGTTTCATTAAAGTCACCAGATATCTTAGTGGTTGGTGTTATGTGTGATGACATATTTCATATTTGTGCAGTTGATACTGCTTCAACATTGAGATCTTGGACCTATCGTCGACCGAGAATTAGACCTTTCTTTCATCCATCTGCTTTATATTCAAAATTTGCGAGATTACTTGTAAACCTTGCTCAAGTCAAAAATAATGATCTTTTGCTTGATCCATTCTGTGGAACAGGCAGTATTATTATTGAAGCGGGAGAAATTGGTGTAAGATCGATTGGTATCGATATATCTAGAAGAATGTGTAATGGTACTTTAAAGAACCTTAAGCATTTCGATACATTTGGCTCTGGTATTGTACACAGTGATGTTGCTCAAGTCCCACTTTTGCGTGTGGATGGTGTGGCAACTGATATTCCCTATGGTCGTGCTTCCTCCACCCACAAGCGTAAAACAGAGTCTTTAGCTGAAGATCTAATTGCAAATCTTGAAATCCTTCTTCCTGCAGGCCGGCAAGCCTGTATAGTGCATCCAGATACTATTGACATTCTAGATGTTGGAGGACTTGAACGTGTTCAACAGCATATCATCCCTGTAAATAGAAGCCTTACCCGAATGATAACAATACTAAAACGAGTCTAAGTACTTGGATAAAGGGGGGAATTTGTCTTTCAGTCGGAATTCTTGGGCTCTTTGAATCTATGGGGGTGTTATCATTGGCAAATCTCAAATTAATATTCTTGGGGACCTCTGCATCAATACCTACAATTAGTAGAGGTTTGTCTTCAGTAGCCCTTCTTAGAGATGGTGAATTATTTCTCTTCGATGCTGGAGAAGGTGTCCAGCGAAGTTTTTCAAAGGCAAAAATAGGTTTCAATCGAAAAATGAAGATTTTCATTTCTCACCTGCATGGAGATCACTGTGTAGGTTTGCTCGGTCTGCTTCAGACAATGTCAATGCTTAAGAGGGATAAACCTCTAACTGTGTATGGGCCCCAAGGTTTGTTGGGTTTCTTGCGTAATAATATCCGTTCATTGAAATTTGGTCTAACATTCACACTCGAAGTAAAGATTGTTAGAGAAGGTGTAGTGGTTGAGTCGGGAGATTATGTTATCAAGGCTTGTATTGGTAAACATGGAATGAAAAATTTTGTGTATAGTCTTGAAGAGAAGGATAGACCTGGTGTATTCGATCCTGAAGCAGCGAAGAAGCTTAGAATTCCTAAGGGGATTCTCTGGTCTAAATTACAGGATGGAGAAACTGTAGAAGTTAATGGAAAAAAGATTAATCCAAATCTAGTGCTTGGGCTAAGTCGAAAGGGAAGAAAGATTGTGATATCAGGAGATACGCGGCCAACTGCAAAGATTAAGCGCTTTATATCGGGAGCAGATTTGGCAGTTTTGGAATCTACTTATTTTGATGATCATCAAGATAAAGCTAAAGAAAATCTACATATGACTGCACGAGAAGCTGCTGAGATGGCATCTGAGGCTGGTGTTAACCAGCTAGCTCTTACCCATTTTAGCTCAAGATATGATGATGTTCAGATGCATCTTTCTCAAGCTTCCGATATCTATCCTAATCTTATTGTGGCTGAGGATTTCTTAGTTCTGAATGTACAATATTCTGATGAGAAAGTTTAGTAGGTTACTTGGTTTCTGATTTTATTATTGTTTTTGAAGGAGTCAGCCAATCGATAATTTTTAAGGGGTCTGAGGTGTGAATAATGAGCTTTATGTGGCCTAGAGAAGCATCACTCTCATCTTCACATATGTTGAGTACATTGACGAATGCAGCCTGCTTGTGAAAATATATCCATGTTTTGCTGTTGGCAGCATTTAAGATTAGGAGTCGTCTAGCTACTCCAGCACTTTGCTTAGACCTTATCTTTTCATAAATGTTGTTTAGACCTTTCTGATTGTCGATTTCTGCAGTGAGCATATCTTTTTTATCTTTATTAAATGAAACATCTTCCATCCCAACAATATTCTTTATTGCTTGTCCAACTTTTCGTGGATCTTCAGAACGATTAAGTTGGGATTCAACTGTGATCTTTATAGGTGCAGGGAGTGGCTTAATGTTCAATGTAATCAGTCCATTTTAATAGAACTTTTCGGGTTTTCTCTTGAAGTTCCGCAATTGATATACCGTTGTTTGAGATAACTTCATCTGCAAGTGCAATGATTCTTACTATTCCAATAGAAATTTCACGTTCATCTCTCGTTTCAAAAGGTTTTCTTGATTTTGGTGCATCTTTTCTTCGCCTTCCTCTTAGATACTCAAATCGAATCTCTGGGGATCCATGAATAACTAGTATCTTGACTTTCCCGACATCTTTGAAAACCTCTATTTCCTCGAAGTTTCTAACTCCATCTACTACAACCACTTTTTTCTTTGATGATAAAATCTTAGGGAGAGCCAATTGTGCAATTGCCTCCATCCCATTCATACGCCTTAATTCCAGCATAATTGATCCTACATTTTTATCTGTCAATAAGAGACCTTGTCTAATTGCCTCCTCTCTCACACCTTCGCCCATATTGACGGTGTCAAAATCCAATTCTTTAGCAACCTCGGCGGCAGTAGTTTTTCCTGCACCAGGCATCCCTGTTAAGCAGATGATGAGTTTTGCAGATTTTGTGCATGAATCCTTGTTTCTCATTTAAAGATAACCTAAGGTTATGGAAATGATTTAATATGCTTTAAGAAATTCTAGAAGGATAATTAAACAAATATTTGTAGTTAAATAAAACCAGAAAAAAAATTGATAACCTTTTTTTACTGGAAAGAAGCAGTGAATCATCCTTGAAAGTGGTGTCTTTATACTATGCGAATTTTTATAGCTGTAGATCTGATTAATGAAAATATTAAGCACGATATCTTGAATATTCAGAGGGCACTAAATCACTCTGGGGCTGATTTAAAATCTGTAGAACCACATAACCTTCATTTTACTATACGTTTTCTTGGTGAAATAAGCGAGCAAGAAGCTACTGTTGTATCTAGTATGCTGAAAGATTTGGATGTTTCATCCTTTAAAATCTCCTTTAAAGGTCTTGGTTACTTTCCAAATCCGCTGAGGATTTCTGTAATTTGGATTGGTATTGATGATGGAAAGAAAGAGTTTGTAGAACTTGCTGAGCAAATTGAGAAAAAGCTTGAACGGCTTAACTTTAACTCTGACAGGAAATTCACTCCACATCTAACTATCTGTCGTGTAAAGACTGGGCGAAATAAAGATCAGCTAATCCGTACAGCAGAGCAGTTTTATGATATAGATTTGGGTATTGATACAGTTTCTTCGATTAAATTGAAGAAGAGTCTGCTTACTCCAGAAGGTCCCATTTATACCGATTTGTATGAAAAAGCCTTGAAGTGACTGCTATTTTGAAGTTGACAGTATATATTATCTCCTTGAAGATAATAACTAATTATCTTTATATTAGGTAATTAAACTATTGATCCCAATCTAAAGTAAAGGTGAAAAGTTATGACAACACTTGACGATATCTTAAGACAGGCTAAACGTATGGTTGACCCCACCCTAGTGGAAGAAAAAAAAATTTTAGGTATTGCGGAAGATGTTAAACAACGAGTTGAGGATGCTTCAATTGGGAATCTTACTGTACATTCTGTTGAGATAGGTGGATCAGTTGCAATAGGGACTTGGTTGTATGATGATGTAGATGTTGATATATTTGTAAAATTTGATTCTGCAATTTCGAAAAAGCGGCTTGAAGATTTGGGAGTTAAAATAGGGCGTGATGCTCTTGTGCCAAATGAAAGTATTCTTCGGTATTCGGAACACCCGTATGTTGAAGGTTTTATTGATGGTATTCGAGTTAACATAGTTGCTTGCTATGATGTACCAAAGGGATTATGGAAAAGTTCGGCAGATAGATCCCCTTACCACACTGTATTTATGAAGAATCGTTTCGATAAGAGTTTGAAGATTGAAACTAGACTATTAAAAAAATTTCTGAAAATGGTTGGCTTTTATGGTGCAGAGATTCAAGTTCAGGGTTTCAGTGGATATGTGTGTGAAGTTCTTGTTCTAAAGTACGGTTCATTTATCTCTGTTCTGAAGGCGGTGTCCACCCTAATGGGAGACGAGATACTGAGTTTAAACGATGTAGATGAAGATGTTGCAAAACAATTCGATACCCAGTTGGTAATTCTTGATCCCGTTGATAATCATAGAAATCTTGGAGCAGCGATATCTCCGGCGAATGTGGCGGCCTTCATTATGGCCTCTAGATCTTTTCTTCAAAATCCTTCATTATCTTTCTTCAAAGGTACTTCCATCTCTAAAATGACAGCTAACGTAAAAAAATCTCCTATTCTTGATTATCTTTCCGTAGTTATTTTCCAACATGAACCTCGCAATGCTGACATTCTTTGGGGGCAATTACATAGGAGCGTAAATAGTCTTTCTAAACAGATGTCTAAATCAGGGTTTAATGTTTTAAGAACTTCAGTTGCTAGTGATGAAAATTCTTTTAGTGGATTCATTTTTCTGTTGGGTTCTTTGACTCTTCCCAAGTCCCAGATCAAGATAGGTCCTAATGTGAATATGAGAGATGAGGTTTCGAGGTTTCTTAGTAGCAATCGAAAATGGTCTAAATTGATGTGGGTAGGCCACGATCAGCGAATATATGTCCTAGGTGAACGGAGATTCTTGAAGGTTGAGGATCTGCTTTGTTCGTTACTTGATGATACCGTGAAGGAATCTGGGGTGGCTCCAGGATTAAAGCGCGCGATCGAATCGGGATTCGAAGTAATTTCCGGAAAAAATATTGTTAAAGCGACTGTTAGACGACATTGGCTAGTAGAAGCATTACATAGAGTTGTTGTTACAGATGAGTTCAGTCTCGGTTAAAGTTAATCTCCTATCTTTTGAACCGTATGTCGATATACTCTGTTATCCGTCATCAGATGGAAAAGTAGCTAAACGAAGAGTGGAAGAGCTGCTTCAACTTGGAGTTTCTGAAGTGGTTTTTGAGGGTAAAACTAAGATCGGTGGTTTGGGCCTCTTAGGAAAAGGTTGTGTAAGCCTTGTAATTAAGGCGAAAATGGATAATGGAATATATGCCTTAAAGATTAGGCGTACAGATGCTAACCGTCCCTCTATGTATAGGGAAGCCGAACTTCATCGTTTTGCAAATCAAGTTAATGTTGGACCAACATTACATAATGTATCTGATAATTTTATTCTTTTAGATTTAGTTGATGATGAAGGAATAGTTGATTGGATAAGAAATCTGAAAGGTCTAGGTTCTACTGCTCGGTTAAGAAATGTGGTTCAAGAAGTTTTAAAACAGGCATACAAGTTAGATCAGGCAGGACTTGATCATGGAGAATTAAGTAACTTAAAAAAACATGTGTTCGCAGGTGAAAAAGTTACTATTATTGACTTTGAGACTGCCAGCAAAAATAGAAGGGTCTCTAACGTTACTTCTGCTGTTCAGAATATTTTCATTGGTGGGCCTCAGGCGAGGAAGGTGCGAAGATTACTGAGGCTAAACGAGATTCAGCCAATCATTGATTCTGTTAGAAAATACAAAGCTGAACGGAATATGAAGCTTTTTGAGGTTTTATTGAAAGATCTTAAACTGGTTTGATCGTATAATCGAACGAGTTTGCAAACATCTTAAAGAATGTCTAGAAATCTCTCAAATATTCCCGAAGACGAAAGAATTAATACAACATATCCAGATTCGAAGACGAAGGGGCCGTCGTCTAGAGTATGAAGTGACTCAACGGACAATATGGTCAAGGATACCAACCCGGGGCGTTGGTGATCCAGGGTTCAAATCCCTGCGGCCCCATCCTGAATTTTTATGATATACCTTCCATTATTTTTTTATTTGTGGTATAATTGAAATAAGCAGAAGCCCAATTAGAGGCATAATTCTCGCAGTCTGAAATGCAACAGTGTACACTTATGTGCACTGTCGTCTTGTTTGGGTGTTCTAATTTATTGTTACAAACTGGTTGATAATTTGTTTTTTTATATACCTGGGTTTGGATCTTTGATGAGTAGATAGATTATGGGTGCTGTAATTATGCTTATTATTCCTGCGAAATAGAATGGTAAGTTTATCCCATAAAAGTCAAGTAAGAACCCTGATGTTAATGATGCTGTGATCATACCTATCCCCATTGCTGTGCTTAGTAACCCCATCGCAAACCCCATACCTATTTTTCTTCCAATTTCAATTGTAAGAGCTAAAGAGGGAGGCATAGATAATGCTCTTCCAATACCAATAAAAGAACAGAGGAAAATCAATTCAACAAAATTACTGGTATAAGGTAAAATAAATAATGGAATAGCAGAAAATATAAATCCAAAAATAATGAGATTCAACCTATCGAATCTGTCAGCTAAATAACCAAAAGGTCTCTGTAACAATGCAGTTAAAATAAGAATACTAGAAATTAAAACACCTATCTCAAAAACTGATAAACCAATTACAGTAGCAAATAATGGAAGAAAAACAAAAAACACACCTAAATTTATTGCTCTTGCGAATCTATATAAGAAAAGTCCACGTATCCTGACACTCTTTAACACTTGTCTATAGGATAATGTGTTTTTCTGTAACCCCAAATCTTTTGTGTCTGGAATAAATAATAGAACCATAACAAATGCAACCACTGAAAGACCAGACATAACTAGAAACACTGATGACATTCCAAAAGCTGCATATATTGCACCACCTATTAGGGGGCCAAATCCTCTTCCAAGAACCCTAGAGGTACTTATTGTACTCATCTGAATACCCTCTTCACCCTCAACAGATGTTTCACCAACTATAGCCATCGCAATAGGAACAACCATAACAGAAGCTAAACCATGAAACATCCTAACTAAAGTAAGAAAATACACATCTGATGCAAAAATATACAGAACAGAAATAATAGTGTATAACAAAAGTCCAAAAACAATAATTCTCTTTTTACTTTGCTTATCTGACAAGCGACCCATAATTGGCATCAAAAATGTTCGTGAAACAGAAAAACCTGCAAATATTATTCCTAACCATAACCCAGTAGCACCAATATCAGTTGCATAAACTGGCAACAAGGGTGAAATTATTCCAAAACCAAGCATCGTGGTAAACACTGAAACAGATAATGTTCTAGAAATATGCGTATTGATATTCCCTAGTTTCTTCAAACTATAACTAATATTAAGAAAACAGTATTATTAAACCTGCTCTTAACATTCAAATTAACAACAAAAAATTAAAATCATAATTAACTAATTCACTAGCAAATCTAAACCTAATGAAAATATTTAATTAACGATGTTGTATTAAATTCTATGGTTTTAATAAAAAAGAAATCATTGTAGAAGTTGAAAATTTAGATATTTCTGTATCTTGTTATATGGTTGGCTTTACTTGAATTTTTATCGGTCTTAACAATTTTTTTTGGTTAGGCTTAGTTATCTTTGATTGTACTTCCAGTATAACCTATCTAGGATTAAGTGAATCATCAACTTCTAGAGGTTCTCCAACAGAATGTAGAATAATTCTGTCTGCCATATCTCCGACGTGTTTGAAGTTGTCTTTCAATTTGGAGATAACATTTTAGTAATTATTTTCTTGGTTTTAATAGTCAGTTATCGATGGTAAAGCTTGAGAGTTGCCTCTTAGAGCTTCTAGGAAGAATTTTGGGAATAAGTTGCGTTTCTTTTGGATAAAGTGTGTGAAATTTGTGTCCAGTATGTATGTAGCTGCATAATCGTCTTCGCTTCTTATGCTTCGTCCGTATGTTTGTACGAGTCTTAATGCTGTTTGCCAGTCGTACCATTCTCTGTCTCTCTTGAGTTTTATTTTTGTTCGTTTTTGGGAGAGGTCCGGGAAGGGTACTTTCATTATGATTTGAAATCGTGAGGATTCATCTTTAAGATCTACTCCTTGATGCAGGCTGGGTGAAATTAGAACTGAAGCATCACTTGAGTCATGTTTCTTCATCAATTCTGTTCTGTTAGATTTTCCTTCTGTAGTTTTAAGTCGTGCTCTATTAGTTTTTGATATGTTTTGCAGTATGTAGTTTGTCTGTCTATATGATGTGGTATGAATAATCCCTCTTTCATATTTGTAGTGAAACATTATTTTGTCAATCATTTGGGTAATTTTGGGTAATGCAGTATCCATAGTTTCGCGGTTAAGTTTCGCTGTATTCATTGCGAATATGGGTCTATGATCTACTGGAAATGTTGATTCTAGTATCTGGATGAAACTTGCTTCGTTCACCGATATTCCTAATGCTTTACATAATCGTTCTTTTGAGAAAACTGTTGCTGACATAAGAAGAACCGAATCGGCAACATTGAATAGTGGGAATGTGTAGTTACCAACATGAATTGGTTGAAACACAACTTCTTCGATAGAGTTGCCGCTTAACTTTGTGTTGTTTATCACCCAATTTGTTGGGTTTGCCTTTAGATCCGCTTCGAAACTTTCTATATCTTTGAGCATTTCTTTACTTATTGCTACTTGGTCTTGTTCAATATCTTCTTCAATAGTTAGATCCGAGAATTCCTTCAGGAAATCTTCTATATCTACGAGTACATCAATCCAAGCTATTGGTTCATCTTCACCTTTGTTGGGTATGATGAACTCTTCTTCAGGTCTTACTTGATCGTGGAATTTTTTCAAGGCACTGCTTTTGAGTGAGAAAGATGCGAAACTTACAATCTGTTTCTCTAAGTCGTGTACTTCATCGCATACTAGAAGTTTTCTGTGGGGTACATCTGCAGCGTATTTCATTTCACTTAATAGGAATGGGTAATTATAGACTGTAATTGGTGCTTTGAAACCTAACCATTTTTGGTTATAATAACTACAAAGTTTATTGTCTTTGAGGTTTTCACATTTTGAGTCTCGATTGCATTGTTTGTTTTTATGTGCTTGGTATTCTTCAAATGTTGCATAATGTGGGCAGTCTTTTAGTTTCCAGTCAATCACGCATCTTCCCTTACTTACTGGTGGAAACATTCCTGTTGAGTTTGGTATGTCGCAACGGAAATTGGATTTGCCTTTAACTACTGGGAATCTGAAGTCAGATGAATACTGGTCTTGAAGCTGTTTAGTGGAAGTCAATATGTGGGCTGATTCTTGGTTTCTGGTGAGTGCGACCGCTACAGCAGATTTCCCAAATCCAACTGGTGCCTCAAGAATAACAAATTTAGTTGACATTAGTGCTTCTTTGATCTGGTCAAGAGCCTCCTTCTGAAATGGTCTCATAGATTGAAAAGGAAAAAAGTCTGAAAGTGAAGAACCAGAATTGACTATTAATCCATCTTGTTCCCGATAATCACATCTAGTGCAAGAGAGCACGCCATTAACAGGTCTTAATCGACTTTCACACTTCGGGCAAAACTTCACTTTAAAAAACCAGCCATGATTGCAGTCAATCTGGGTTTAAAACTATGCTTTAAAGAATTATTTTTAGATATCCCGTATTCAATCATTATATTATGTATTTGTATCGATTTTTTATGAAAAGATTTGTTGGAAGAAATCTGTGTCCAGCTATAATATAGTGGCTTATATGGTATTCAATTCAAGGAGTTAGGAATATGATTTTACATAGGCTCATTGCAGGAGATTGTGTGGTTGAAATGTGGAAACTTGAAAGTGGGTCCATAGACCTGATCGTAACTGATCCCCCATTTAACATTGGTAAAGAATATGACGAGATTTACAACGATAATTTGGAATTTGATCATTATTTGAATTGGTGTAAAACTTGGTTAAGAGAATGTAAAAGATTATTGGAAATCAAAGGCGGTTAATTATGTTCGATGGTAAGATTCCTATACATTGGTTGCATTCACATGCGTATTGTGAATATCAGATTTTTTTGAAGCATGTGAAGGGGATAAAGACTGCTCCTACAGCAGCTATGATGATGGGTGCAAAGAGACATTCCATTTTGGAGGTTGAGCATAAAGAGAGATCTACAGAAGAGTTGAGTGTTGATGATGCTCTTGAGAAAGCTAAGGTTGAAAAGGTTCTTCTTGTTGCTCGAGAAATTTCTGTTGAGTGGTCTCAGCTTAAAGGTAAGATCGATGAAATTCATTTTATGCATGATCAGATAATAATTGTGGATGATAAACCGAATTCGGTTGCTTGGGATTCAAATAAGGTTCAGGTTTGGGGTTATTGTCTTGCGTTTCAGGAGCAGTTTAGACCGATGTTACCCATTTCTGCGCTTTTGAGGCATAGAGATACTCAGAGAACAGTATGGGAAGAAGTGTTTACAGAAGATCATAGAGATAGAGTGTTAATTGCTATTGAACGGATATCGGGAATTATGAACGGGGAAAGAGAACCTGAGCCCACAGATAACATCAACAAGTGTAGGCGGTGCAGCCTAAACAATGTGTGTGATGGTAAACGAAGGAGGTTTTAGGCAAAAGTTGTTATTCTTTCTTGGTTATTTCAGAAGATATTAAAAAATGTAGGTTTTCCAGTGAATTCACGTTATTCATTTTTATAAATTAAGATCTTGAGAAATTATGTTTTCTTGTAGAATAGTGTTAATCCGAGGAATGTTAATCCAAATATGTGTGCTGATGTACAGAGTAAGCAGATCGCTCCTATCTGAAATTCTGCATAGACAAAAAGAGGGATGGTTAATACTCCAATTGTGGCCCAGGATAGAAAGATGATTCTTTTGATTGACATCTTAAACGATGCAGCAGATAATCCTGTAGCAATTGTGAACCATATTAGGCCTAATGCTGCAACTGGAATACCCATGAATTGAGAATAGCTGCTGCACAAAACTTCGCTGCAACTGAATAACACGTTAAAATCACAGCCCGTTGAATCACAAGAAGATATTGTGAGAATATAAGTGGAAAGTACGGTGCCTGCTATGCTAATGATTGTTAGTAAGACTCGTATGAGCCTTTGGTTCACTTTATTGTCAACTCAGTCTGGTGACCTCGGAGATCAAAGCTGACTTTGTCATTTCGCCAGAAACAGTGTTAGCTAAAGTTCCATCAGAATTGAAGAAAAGATATGTCGGTGTGCCAGTGATACCGAAGTGATTGAATACTTTGGTTTGTTCATCGAATACATGGGTTAATGTAGAATTATAGGTTCTTATGAATTCGGCTGTAGATTCAGCAGTTGCTCCATTCTGGGATCCGGCAACTGATAAGAACAAAGTTGATAATCCATATTCTGCATATACTTCTTCTACAATTGGTGCCATCGTTTGACAATGAGAGCACCAGCTCAACATGAACTCAAGTACGATGGGTCGTCCACCAAGATCTCCAAGCCTTATGCTTTGATTTGTTAATCCTTCTGCAGTTACTACAGGTAATTGTAGGAAAAAAATATCTTCTTGGGGTGTACTTTCTACATCATTAGATAATGGTGTAATGTTACCAAAGAAGTATAGAAATGTGATGATGGCCCCTAAAACAATAGCTATGGGAATAATTCTTATTGCGTAATAGTGGACTGCATGCTTATCCTTTATGTGTCTTGATAGTCCTTTATTGTTGCGAAAAACCTGTCCACATCTTTTACATTTGGTTTCCATTGTTTACACCTACCTAAACTGAAATGACGTGTAATAAAAGATTTTTTTTCAATACGAATATCTATTGATGCGTACGGGCTTAATAGTGACGACACAAACTCCTGTAATTCCAGATGTCCGAAAAACCCGAAAGTTATCTGAACACTGAATGATTACATATTCAGAATATCCATTATGAACTAGAGGAAGCAAGACTTAGCCATTAAACAAGGTCTCTCTAAGCCTAAAAACATTGTAAAATACCAATGATTAAGGGTATTGCACCTAGCCTAATTCTTCTGTTTGCCTAGAGCATCTTTAACTAAATCTGAGTATTCATCTATCATTTTATCTAACTTTGATTTCTTGTTTGATTCTGCAAAGACCCTGAATACAGGCTCAGTACCGCTGGGTCTTAGAAGTATCCAAGAATTTGTATCTTCCCATATCTTCAATCCGTCAATTTTTTCTACATCTCTATCTATCTGTCTTTCTATCTTCTTCATCAATTTGGGTATCAACTCTTTTGCACATTCGAACTTTGTCTTTTTTTGGAAGTATCTGGGAAGGCTACTCAGCATCTCCGAGAGAGGTCTTTTGCTATTTGCCAACGTTTCGAGTATTAGTGCTGTGGCCATGGCTCCATCTCTTACAGGGATATGTGGTGTGAAGAAGCATCCTCCATTCTCTTCTAAGCCAAATAAGGCATCATGATCAATCATAGCATTTGAGACGTCCACACTACCTACTTTTGTCTTGAAAATCTTGGCTTTATGTTTCTCTACTATGTCATCAATAACTTTAGAGGCACTTATCGTAGTTACTACTGCCGCACCAGGATTCTTTGAAAGAATATATTCAACAAGCAAGGCACCTGATCGGTCACCCCAATGAACAACCCCTTTTTCATCGCAGAACAGACTCCTATCGCCATCTCCATCATATGCCACACCCATATCTGCACCATATTCCTTAACTGCCTCTGAAAGGCTGCTCAGCACTTCAGGTGTTGGTTCGGCACCTCTCCCCGGAAAGCTTCCATCTACTTGAGCATTCAAAGATATTGGCCTACAATTAAGTTCCTCAAGCATGTGAGGTGCTGCAACACTTTGTGCTCCGTTACCAGGGTCTACTATTACCTGGAAATTCTTTTTTTGTATCTTATCCTTGTTGATATGAGATATGATCCCACCTATGTAAGATGATATTACCTTTGTCTCCATAATTGAGGTCCCAACTGTTTTCCAATTTGCTAAGTTGAACTTTTTTTCATAGAAAATATCTTCAATTATTTTTTCTTCGTCACGTGTTACATCTATTCCGTCTGCCCCTGAAACTTTTACACCGTTGTATATTGCTGGATTATGGGAAGCGGTAATCATTACTCCTACTTTGTAATCCATTTTTCTAACATAAAACTGAAGTGCAGGAGTTGGAAGCAATTCTGATTCCCCCACATCTAGCCCAACACTCATTAATCCAGCAGAAATTGCCTTGGCAATTGTGGGACTAGATTCTCGCCCATCATATCCCACAAGAGCGGGTCCTTCTTTAAAGTAAGTTCCAATCGCTTGACTAATTTCGGTCAAGGATTCTAATGTCAAATCGTTACCTGGTATTCCCCTTATTCCACTTGTACCGAATAGTCGCTTTCGAGTAACCATTACCATTGCGTAAAGCAGGGATGTTATTTTCTTTTTCTTGTCTACAGCTCAGTTAGTAGGTCATATGAACGTCTTAGCATCGATATTGAAGGTGCGTAAGGTATTCTTATTTGTAAATATCTTGTTACGAAATTTCTCGAAATCCATTTTGTTAATGGGTTCCATAATTTTTGGTTTAGTTACCGTCTTTCTGGATGATATTATCTTCTTCTTTTTAAGATCCTTAATTATCTCTAGTTTTACCTTGTCACTGCAAATATTGCTGTGAAAGATGGATGCCAAACCTTCTAGAAGCATCTTGTTTAAGTGTGATTCTCCTTTTGCGTCATGGAAATGGGGGCTTCGTGATTCTATCTGGAGGACCTCTACTCCATGCTTAATCGCTTTTAGATCCTCTGATTCACTATTCTTCCCGAATTTCTCTAGTAAGTTGACTATTTCGTAAGGTTCTATCGCAAAACCTGATGCGAACTGTAAAAGTTCTGCTAACTTGAGACTTATCGCATGTTCTCCAGCATTACCGGTTTTGATTATTTGGCTCCCAAATCCAGTGAAATCTGAAATAACTAAGTTCAATATTCTGTTCGTTATCTCAGAAACTCTTCCCCGTCGTCTAAAATATAATCCCCCATTTGAAATCTTCGGCTTAAATCTCCAAGATACCCTTACCATTGAATAAGGCGTTTTTGCTATTGAGAACCCCGCTGCAAAACTCTGTATATATTCATAAGCTGTACTGGGCACAAAATTATCTGCATCTATAAAACCCACATATTCTTTCTCAAATATTTTTGCAATCATCATTCCAACAACCATAGCTTCACCTTTCCCATTTCTAATTAGCCCACTGCTATTGAGGATTGTTGGGTAATTGGATTCCTTTAATGTTGAAGCTAGATTAGTGTCTTTTTGATGAATAGCTATTGTTTTATGTTTTGAAATATGACAAAAATTCTCAATAGTGTCTATTTCCATTTTATATTGATCTGTACGTTTTCTATCCGAATTCGATAGAATTATTACGAGACAGTCTCTAGGAATACTGGCTAAAATCCCTTCGAGAAGATTCAAACTTTCTCCTTTTATAGGAACAATAATGGCCATCTTTTTCTCGATTTCAATTAATCTATGGTAGTTTGGGGTGACTGTGGATTCTTCAACAACTTCTTTATCTGAAGAACCAGGACCCATCTCGTAGATACGTTGAATATCATTTATCTTGACAGCGTCAAATATTTCTACATTTCTAGGTGTTTCTAATTTCACAACGTTCATGCTCCCTGATTAAAGAATAATTCTTTATCTCAATAACAAAGAAAATCTGCCTCATTTATAAGAAATACTGCCAGTTATTTCTAATTGCGCTATATTCTCTTTTTATCTAACCAAAACTCTAAAAAAGCAATGTTATACTCTGGGAGCTGGGCCCGTAGCTCAGTCTGGATAGACCGATGAAGAATATCATCATCAGGTCCAAAGCACCGGCCCTCTAAGCCGGGGGTCGAGGGTTCGAATCCCCCCGGGCCCGCTACTGTTTAGGTTCTTTTATAGTGTTTTTTATATTAGAGTGGTATGTACCCCTTAACCGTTGATCCTTTGACAGAATTTTTTGATTCAATTAGAAGTCCAATAACTAAAGAAAAATATACAGCAAGACTTGACATATTCCTCAAACATATCAAAATAGAAGGATCCACCCTTAGTGAGAGAGCAAAAAATTTTACAGAAAAAGCAAGAAACCTAGAATGGACTACATTTGTTATCAATAATTATATGCGTTATCAAAAAGAAAGAGCCGAAAAAGGTGAAATATCTGAATCAACATTAATGAATTTCTATAAACCTATTCGATTATTCTTAGAGATGAATGATGTTACCGGAATAAACTGGAAAAAGATAACTCGGCGTATTCCAAAAGGAAGAAAATACGGTAAAGATAGAGCACCAACTTTATCTGAAATTAAGAAAATATTAAATTATCCAGATAGACGAATAAATCCAATAATTCTTATTATGCTAAGTTCTGGAATAAGGCTCGGTGCTTGGGATTATCTAAAGTGGGGTCATATAATTCCACTCAAAAAAGATGAACAAATAGTTTCAGCAAAAATATTAGTTTATGAAGGAACAAATGATGAATATTATTCCTTTATAACGCCTGAAGCTTATAATTCAATTAATGAATATATGAAATACCGTGAATCTAATAATGAAAAAATCAATTCTGATTCTCCAGTAATGCGTGATTTATTTCATCCTGATAGAGGTGGAAAAGGTGAACCTCATTTGCCAAAACAACTTAAATCAAGTGGTGTAAAACGATTAATTGAGAAAGCTGTTTGGGGAACAGGACTTCGACAAAAACTTGGGGATAAACAGCGGAGACATCCTTTTCAAGCCGTACACGGTTTCCGTAAATTCTTCAAAACAACTTGTGAAAAGAGCATGAGAAGTCTTTGTGTAGAAATGCAGATGGGACATAGTGTTGGAATAACTGATTCTTACTATAAACCGACAGAAGAAGAATTGTTAACTGA
>Ga0187827_10000765_pt1 | contig 49208 bp, 40 predicted proteins | sample ETNtaG_39_FD_167969 | JGI IMG/M metagenome (GOLD analysis project Ga0187827, IMG submission 167969) | Marine microbial and viral communities from oxygen minimum zone, Eastern Pacific Ocean - ETNP2014_SV_150_PacBio MetaG (Illumina Assembly) | ecosystem: Environmental > Aquatic > Marine > Hypoxic...
TCGTGATCGCAGCCGTCAGCGTTGTCTTACCGTGGTCAACATGACCGATCGTGCCAACATTTACGTGCGGCTTCGTACGTTCAAATTTTTCCTTCGCCATCGCTCTTATGACTCCGTTCCTTGACGCCAACGCCCCTGCGACCGGTTTGGAGCGGGTGATGGGAATCGAACCCACGTAACCAGCTTGGAAGGCTGGGGCTCTACCATTGAGCTACACCCGCAGCAAACGCCACGCCCGCAGGCCACAGCCGACTTTGCCAAATGGTGGAGGGGGGAGGATTCGAACCTCCGTAGACGTACGTCGGCAGATTTACAGTCTGCTGCCTTTAACCACTCGGCCACCCCTCCGCGCCGAATCGGTTGTCAGGGCCGTCGGGCAAATGAGCGGACTATCGACATTAGCCTGGGCTTGTCAACCGGATTAGGGCTGATGCCGTTGTCGCGGCCCGATGCGAAAGGTAGGTTCTCCCATGGTAGCACGCAAACGCCGCAGATGGCTCCGCCGCCAAGCCCCCGAAACCGGTGCTACGGGCGCGCCATATTGGCTCTATGGACGCCACGCCGTTGGCGCCGCCGTGGACAACCCGGAACGCCGTATCGTCACTCTGTTGAGTACAGCGGGCATAGCGCCCGACGGGGCCGACATCGTCACTGCCGAGGTACTGTCCGCTCAGTTGCCGAAAGATGCCGTGCATCAAGGTGTCGCGGCGCTGGTGCAGCCACTGCCTGAAGCCGAACTCGCGCCCATCCTGGGTACCGACGCGCCTTTGGTGGTACTCGACAGGGTTAGCGATCCGCGCAATGTTGGCGCGGTGATGCGCTCGGCCGCAGCCTTCGGCGCCGCAGCGATAATCCTACCGAGCCGCCACGCGCCATCGGAATCGGGTGCCATGGCCAAGGCTGCATCGGGTGCGCTGGAGCGCTTGCCGCTGATACGGGTGACGAACCTGTCACGCAGCCTGGCCCAGGTCGCGGAAGCGGGATTTTGGCTTCTTGGGCTGGATGCCGCCGCGACGCGCAGCCTGGCCGAAGCTGCGCCGGTACGCCGTTCGGCCCTGGTTCTCGGTGCCGAAGGCGCGGGCTTACGCCGCCTGACCGCCGAGGCCTGCGACGAGCTGGTGCGCCTGCCGATCGGCGACGCCGTGGAAAGTCTCAATGTCTCGGCCGCGGCCAGCGCTGCGCTTTACGAGATCGTCCGCTTGTCGCCGTAAGCGCCTCGGGGTATCGTCCGCATCGCCATGCCGGCGTAGCTCAACTGGTAGAGCAATCGCCTTGTAAGCGATAGGTTGCGGGTTCAAGTCCTGCCGCCGGCACCATGGAGCCTCAGCATGCCAAATTTACCTTTGTTGCCGACCATGGGGGTCGGAAGCTATGCGTCGCCCGGCTGGATGATCTCGGCCCAGCACCAGATTCGTAATGGTGCCTTTGGCGCCGGCGATATCGCCGAGCTTTATGACGATGGCATCCGCATCGCCGTCGCGGATCAGATAGAGGCGGGCCTCGACGTCATCAGTGATGGTGAGCTGCGGCGCCAGCGTTTTGTCTTTTCCATGTTCGATGGCCTTGACGGCCTGGTGCGTATGGCACCGCAGCGTCGACTCGGCATCCCAGGCTACGACATGGCACCAGCGTTTATCGCGGAAGCGCCACCAACAGCGCCGAAAGGACTCGGCATCGCCCAAGACTTTGCGGTTCTCAAAGCACTAGCCCCCGATCGCCCCCTCAAGGTCGCCCTTCCCGGACCGCTGACCTTTGCCAGCGCCATCGATGCCGCCGCTGTCGGCAGCAAAGCCGTGCTCGATGCAACCACGCGCATCGTACGCAACGAGGTAGAGGCCCTGGCAGCAGCGGGTGCTGATTTCATCCAGCTCGACGAGCCGTCCCTTCCCCATCCACCCTACGACCTCGGGCCCGAAGAGAGCGCCGCCACAGTCAATGCGGTGCTCTCGGACATTAGTGGACGTCGGGCCGTACATATTTGCTTTGGCAACAATGCCGGACGGCCCCGTGCGGACCGGCGTTTCGGGCGCATGATGACGGCCATGGCCTCGCTGGCCTGCGAGCAGCTGGTACTGGAGTTCGCCAATCGAGAAATGGCCGAAATAGAACTGCTGGCGCTCTTGGTGGAGCGGTTCGAGATCGCCGCCGGTGTTGTCGACGTGAAGAACTGGCGCCTGGAAACCGCCAACGACGTTGCCGAGCGCATCCGCCTCTGCCTGGATCACGTGCCGGCAGAGAGATTGTGGCTGACAGCAGATTGCGGCTTTTCCGCCCTGCCCCGCTATCTGGCGCACGAAAAGATGCGGGCGCTCGTTGCCGGCGCTCGCATCGTCAGAAACAGTCTTTGAGACCTACCCAATTTCCAGCCGCAGAGCATGACCAAGAACGTGCCCCGTGTGAGCGATCAGGTGTGTGGATGACCCGACGATCAGCAGATCCGGCGGCAAGCTATTCGACCTCGACCGGTGGCGGCATGGTGATCAGATCTTCGAGCCGCTTGCTCAGCTGGCTGATCTTGAAATCCGGCAGCACGAAGACCCAGGAATCGGTCACTGCTGCCACCTCCGCCACCGTTGCCTCGACATCGAATGGCAAAGCTGCCTCCAGCGGATCGTCCTCCAAATCCATCTCTTCCTCCGGCATTGCCGCCGCCGCATCGTAGCTTGTCTCAATCCTCACCCAGGTCTCTTCGCCCGCCTTGTGCTGGGTGAAGATCACGGTCTGGCCGTCAAAGGTATCGAAGCGTGTCACGATAGGACCGTCGTCCGGCTCCGGCATCTCCGACAGACCGACAACCTCGTTGAAGCGCATCACCGTTACCGAGCGGATCATGTTCTCGATGGTCTTCGGCGAGCTGAAACTAGCACCCTCGGGCATCTCCACCAGAACGAACTCCGCATCCTTCGGCGTTTCCTTTGAGAGGTTGATAACCTGCCCGTCTGGGTGCTCTATCCTCACACCGCGCACGCGCTCCAAAGGTAGGCGAAGCAGCAACGTTTCGACCCAATCGTTCACCTCGTTGCCGGGATCGAGTGCGCTCTTCACGAGCCAAGTCTGGTCGTCATCCGAGCGCCGCACATAGCGCTGGTTATTCGTGCCACGCGCCGCGTTGCCGACCATCAGCTCGGCCAGCACGCCGTCATCATCGTTAAGCAAGGTAACCTTGGTAGCCACACCTTCCTCGGCATCAGGCGCGGCAAGCCCGAGCTTGGCATGGCGCTCCGGATTCGCGGTCTTGGCCTCGAGCGCGGTCAGTTCCGTCAGGTGCAGCAGCATCTCGCGCACCAGCTCACCGCGCGCCGGGAAATCCGCTTTGTCGGCGACAAACCAGTCCTGCCCGTCGCGAGTGAGACGAAACGTTCCGTCGGCCGTGGTTAAGGCCACCGCGGCAACATCGTTGATACGGCTACCGAGCTCAGGAAAGATCGTCTTCTCTACCAGAACACGCTCGACCGCCGACTCCCGTGTGGAGACGGCGAAAACGGTACCGATCACGACGATCGCAGTAAGGCCAGCCAGAATTAAGAGACTACGGTTCTGCATGATGTATCCATCAGTTTAACCCATAGCATGCGCACGGCGGCGGCGCTGCCGGCGCACCCACGATACGATTATCGCGACGCCGCCGATCAACAAGGGCACCAGTGCAATATTGAGGAATGCCAGCCGCGAGCCTAGTCCTTCGATATCCTTGCGCAGCGCGAGTTGAACGTCGCGCAACTCCTTGCGCGTAGCAACCAGCTCCCGGCGGAAGTCGGCGATGGCCTGGGTCTGCTCCTCACTCAGGATCACATTGCCACCAACGTTCTCGCCACTTTGCATGTTCGCAAGCTTGGCCTCGGTCTCGGCGATGCGAGCTTCAAGCACTTGCTCTGTCTCACGGAACTGGTCCTCGGCCTGACGCTGCAGATCTTGGACCACCTCAAAGGGCCGCGACGTGGCGCCACGGCTACGAAGGGCAATCAGCTCGCTCGAGCCTGCGAAGACGTCGATCGCATTGACCACGAAGGCGCCATTGTCAGCCGCCGGCACAGCATAGGCCTGCCCGGAAAACTGCTGCACGCGCACCCAGCTGCGATCGTGAAGGATATCGGAGTCGGCCACGACGACGACATTGATATCGCCCTGCGACTCGCCGATATGTTCGCGCCCGGTATCGACGCCTTCCGTCGGTCTGCCATCAGGGAATGCACTGCTAACCGGACCCGAGATGCGTGCGGCCAAAGTGTACTGCTCACCGCTGGCAACGAAGTTGGCAAGCAGAGATGCGGGATTGGGCACGAACTGGATCTGCACTCGCTCGAACAGCATCGCCTCCTGCGACGAAGTCACGAGCGGCACAAACTCGGTTGCCGCGCCCTCGATCTGGCTGAAGGCGCCTGAGCTCGCGAGATTTAACAGCGTCAAGCGGTTGGTGACCATCTCGTCGCGATTGACGAAGCGATCGTCGAGGGCGAGCCAGGCGATGTAGTCTATAGCCTCGGGCCGATCGGGCGGACCGGTACGCACGCGCCGCGCCAACTCGCGGTCGCCGACCACCATGCCCGGCGCCAGCTCGACACCCCAGGCCTTGAACAATTCCGGTAGGTTGGAGTTGTGCATGGGAATGGGATTGGACGGATCCGGCGCCCCTGCCGCCACTTCCGAATGCGGGTCAACGAAGATCATCGCCTTACCACCGCCGAGCACGTACTGGTCGATGGCATAGCGCGTCGTCTCTGGCAGATCTTGCGGATGGACGACCAACAGCACGTCGACCCCCTCAGGCACCGCGATGACTTCGGTCCCGAGATCATTGAGCTTGAACAGCTGGCTGATTTGTTGGGCCACAGCCCAGGGCTGTGTGAAGCTGCCAGTTTGAGGATCCACGCTACCATTCACGGGCAGCTTGCTGATCAGACCAACTACCTTCTGCTTCGGGTTAGCGAGATTGTAGAAGGCGCGCGTCAGGTCGTATTCGAGGAACGGCTCGCGCTGATCCTGGAAAAAGGGGATGATCTCCGCGTCATCGGTAGTGTTTGTCGCCGCCATGCCGAAATACAGGCGATCGCCGGAGGTATTCAACGGTACACCCTGCAGGCCGAAGGCCACAGCCTCGTCTTCCGTATCGGAAAACGGCTCCGGGTCGATCACCTGCAAGGTGATGGCACCATTCGAGACCGCAGCATAGGTCTCCAGAAGCTCCTGTACCCGCCGCGCATATTGGCTAATGGTCGGTACCGCGCTCGCCAGGCCATCGCTGAAGAAGAAGCGCACCGTGATCGGCTCATCGACAGCACCGATCACTGAGCGTGTTCCGTCGGACAGCGTATAGAGCCCCTCAGCGGTAAGATCCAGCCGAGCACCGCGCAGGACCGTCTGGCTAAGCACGTTAAGCGTCACAAACAGAACTGCCGCAACGACCACGGCTCCCCAAGCGCTAAGTCGGCGCGCCGAAGTCATGAGCTGATACCTTTCTCAGTCCGCGCAACCATGCCCTCACACCCCCTTCGTGTTATTGACGACAATTACATTGACGAACAGCCAGACAGCGATCAGGGAAACGAAATAAGTGATGTGACGAAGATCGATCACGCCGCGCATCATGTCGTTGAAATTGCCCAGAAAACTGAACGAGGCAATGGTCTCGACGAGCGCCTGCGGCGCCCAGCCAGCGAAGAAGTCCAACACGAAGGGCAGGCCGCTGACGGTGAACAGGAAACAGACCACAACGGAAACCACGAAAGCGATGACCTGGTTCTTAGTCATGGCCGAGATGCAGGATGAGATGGCCAGGAAGCCGCCCGCCATGAGCAGGCTGGCAAAATAACCAGCAACAATCAGGCCGTTATCCGGCTGGCCGAGATAATTCACCGTGATCCATATCGGGAAGGTGAGTGCCAACGCGATTGCCGCGAAGGCCCAGGCCGCCAAAAACTTACCGAGCACGGCTTGGGTCACCGAGATCGGTAGGGTCATGAGCAGTTCCAGCGTGCCGGTACGCCTCTCCTCGGCCCAAAGCCGCATGCCCAATGCCGGCACCAGAAACAGGTACAACCAGGGATGCCAGCTAAAGAAGGGCTGCAAATCCGCCTGGCCTCGATCGTAAAAATTACCCATGTAAAAGGTGAACATGCCGTTTAGCAGTAGGAAGATGACGATGAAGACGTAAGCGACGGGGGTCGCGAAATAGCCCCCAAGCTCGCGCCGAAAAATGCTCATAACCGTGCTCATCTGGCCGGCTCCCGCCTATTTGGCACCGGCGGACGCGCCGGTAGTGATGTTGCGGAACACCTCTTCGAGACGACCGCTCTCGACCCACATCTGATCGACCTCCCAGCCAACACTGCTGACGTGGGCGCTGACCTCGGCGATGATGGCGGCCGAGGCTTTCGGAAACAGCGTGCACCGCGTCACGCCCGTCTCGTTGTCGCTGAAGGCCACTTCCGCGACGCCGGAGATCGACGCCAAGCTGCTCTGCGCCTCTAGCGCCCCGATGCCGCGCAGAGTCAAAGTTACCGCATTGTGATAGCGCGACCGCGCCGCCAGCTCGATGGGTGTGCCGTCGGCGACCAGCTTGCCGCGGCTGATGATGACAGCGCGCGAGCAGACCGCGTCCACTTCCTCTAGGATATGGGTCGAGATGATGATGGCCTTGTCCTGTGCCATATCGGCTATCAGGCTGCGCACTTCGTGTTTTTGGTTGGGATCAAGACCGTCGGTGGGTTCATCGAGGATCAGCACTTCCGGATCGTGCAGCAAAGCCTGCGCCAAGCCGACGCGGCGTTTATAACCTTTTGACAGCGTATCCATAGGCTGGTCGAAAACGCTTTCGATACCGAGACGCGATACTGCCCAGTCCGTCCGCTCGCGCGCTCGAGATGCGCTCATGCCACGCACCGAGGCGACAAAGGCGAGTAGCGCCCGCGGCGTCATATCGCCATAGAGCGGCGCACCCTCGGGCAAATAGCCGATGGCAGTCTTAGCTGCGATGTCCTCGCTGGTCACGTCGTGCCCACAAACGGAGATTCGACCACCGTCATGGTTCAAAAAGCCAGTGATCATGCGCATGGTGGTGGTCTTGCCGGCTCCATTTGGGCCAAGGAAACCCAGCACGTCACCCCGGTCGACAGCAAAACTCACATCGTCAACGGCGAGCAAATCGCCGAAGCGCTTGCTGAGACCCTCGATTTCGATCAGAGCCGCCATGGTCTCCTCCTCAGGCATGCCACAAATTAACCCGCACCGCCGCTGTCGTGATCCGTGCAGGCCCAACACGAGGTGATAGGTAGAAAAACATCCCTAAGGATTCAAGAGGATTGCCTATAGATTTCACAAAGCGCACGAATTTGATACATGTCGTAGGATTGAGATTGCTACAATTGGCGGCCCCGCAAAGCTGGCAAATAGATAAAATTTAGTCAAAGTCCAATCCTTATTCCATTTTCGGTGACAACAGTGTTGTGGATGGTTGCCGACAAGGCTCACCCTGACATCAACACTTTGTAGGCTGCACTGGACCAGATTTGGTGATCGTGGTCTTGTTGGTGCCACTCAGAGGCAAAAGGATAGCAAACTCGACCGCACTGGCGTCGCGGCGCTAGCTGCAAAACCTATTTTCCCAAGTGGCACACTCAACGCCTCGTCCATTGCTCCAACCAGATCGACATTTTTACCACAGCCCCCTCAACCTGCACTGTCGTCCTTGCCGAGCTCGACAAGCCATCGGTGTGCCAGAGCTTACTAGAGACGATTCGATAGTAACTCATATATTCACATCTTATATTTTATAAAACTCATAATAGATTCGTATAATAAGTACATTACTTAATTCATAATTTTTATGACCATACGTTTCATTCTGTCGAGAAAGACCTCGTGGCACCTCAGGTTCCATCAGACAGATTACGGGAATATTGATGCCTGACCTCTAACCGATTAATATCACAACATAATCTTAACAAAGCTTTCAAGCAGTGCAAGCTGCATCCATAGGTGATATCACTTCGTATACTATTGTAAAACCGCAACGATAGTGCAGATACGTCGTACTTACCGAAATTAACCACCGATCAGAACCGCCATGACTGGAGAGCGTGGCAGTGAAACAACCGTTCCCGTGGCAATCGCCACGCCGTATGGCACCGGCTCGGTTGGCCGATGCAACGCGCCGACCCAGTCCACCCTGGCCAGCCGGGAGCCCAGCGGCAGGTGTCGGAACAGCAATAAAATTAGAGACAGAATGCCGCCAGCAACTGCAACCGCCATTACATATGGCGCAAATGCCGACCAACCAGTCCAAACGGCGCCCGCGGCGAAAAGCTTTATGTCGCCGCCGCCAAACACCCCGAGCGCGAAGGCTGCGATTCCGACCGTCAGGCAAGACAGCCCTATACCCAACGACACGGCAATCTGCTGAACATCGAGACCCGCCGCCCACGCCGCCACGAAGAACGCGGCCACCGCCAACAACGGAACCCAGTTGGGAATCGTAAAGCGGCCGAGATCGCTCACTGCGCCATAAATCATGGCCATGACCAGGACAACGGCCGATATGCCAAGCGCAAGGCTAGAAAAGACGCTCATGGCTCATGCGGCCGATTCGGAAGCCATGACGCGACTATCACTATTTCGGCAGCACTAAAACGCAACGCACTGGCCACATAGATGCCACCATGCGCAGATGCGAATGTCCCGCACAACGACGCACCACGAGTGATTGCCGATGCTGTTGTGTTCACCACCATAGCGGCACCGACACTTCGGCCAAGCGATCCAGTTATAGGGGACAGACTATCTCGCCCCCACCATGATGTGGTTGATCACCAGTTTGACATTGTCGGTCCCACCTGCAATGGCCAAGGCGCGCTGCCGCTCACCCTGGTTCGCGGCACGGCCGATCACGTAGACAACTCCCTCAGCCACGCGTACGCGATAATGCGCCGCACGAATGGATTGCTCGAGGGCATAATTGTCGGCGATAGACTTCTCGATCACCACGTCATTGAGGAAGGTTCCAACACCACTCTCGCTACCGACGTAGATCTCGTCGATGACCTCTTTGACGGTCTCCACGCGCGTCGCCACAGCAACAGCCACTTGCCGGTCGTCAGGCTCAGTGACGCGCCCCAGCAGCAGCGCTCGCCCCTCGAACACGACCGTCCTAATATCCTTGAACAGCCCCGCGCCATATTCGATCAGGCGCTTGTTCAGCTCTAATGTGATCATGTTATCGTCAGCCAATGTCGTCGCGTCGCTGTCTGCGACGACCACGCGCTCGCCGCTACCCGCACCCCCGATCGGCAAAGTGCTTGGCGCGCAGGCGGCAACCAACATTATGGCCGACAATAGCCATCCGAAAGCCGATGCCCCAGTCCTGTGATGGACGTTCCCGCGCAATCCAACCTCCCTGCGACCACCCAGTCGCCACACCATTAACAAACTATTGCACTCCCCGCATTTCCAACCTCTTCTCCCCTCGACCAAAACGGTCACACTACATAGAGTGCGTAAATCCGAATGTTATTAGGAAGTCATGGTGCTACACGGAACCAGCGGACGACATCGAATCTACCTTATGCGCCATGGCGAAGTACGCTATTTCGACGACGGCGGCCAGCCGCTGGAGCCGGATGGCGTTTTGCTGACCGCCGATGGCAGGGCCCAGGCTGAGGCGGCCGCGCAAGTGTTGGCGAGTGTCGATATCGATAAAGTGGTCTGTTCCGGCCTGGCGCGCACGCGCCAAACCGCAGAGTTGGTCATGGGTCTGCGAGCCGACGGCATCGAAGAGCGCCCCGCCCTCGCCGAGATGCGTCTCGGCAAGCTCTCCAATATTCCCCGCGACCGTATCGAGGCGGAACTGATCTACGGGCTGGAATCAGCCCATCTACCCGGCGCCCGCATGGCCGGCGGCGAGGTCTTTACCGAGTTCGAGGCGCGGGTAGTCGGTGGCTTTCTGGAGCTACTCAAGGAGCCAGTCTGGACCACCATGCTGGTGGTCGCGCACGATGGCGTGAACCGCGCCCTACTCGGCTGGGCCTGCGGCGCGGGGCTTGCCACCCTCGGCAGCTTCGAGCAGGACATGGGCTGCATAAACATCATCGACGTTGACCTAGCCGACGGCGAGATCGTGCGGCGCCTGATCAAGGCGGTAAATCTCACACCCTATAACCTCTCCAAGTTGGGCCTCAACTGCACCAGCATGGAAACCGTCTGCGCTGCGCTCATTACGCGACCATAGTAGCGCTCCCAGCTAGGCCGTGGAAGATGTCGCCCTCGCGCCAAATGGTAACTTCGACCGCTTCGAGTGCCAGCGTCAATTCAGCGACGTATAACGTCTGCACACCACCAAAAATATCGAACTTGAGCTGGGCTGCCACTGGTAGATACAAGGGCACGTGCAACTTAATGGCACCGAGAGCTTAGACCCCCAGAGTCGGCGCCAGGCCGTTCAAGAACTGAGCTGGATGGAAGACCGCATTGAGCACCGCATGGGCGTTGCCGCATGCAATTCGCTATAAACACCGACCGAACGGTCCATGGGTTCGCGCCGTAATGGGGCGGGTGATGGCAGAAAGTACTGGTCGGTCATGTCCTCTAAGGTGAGCGTCACCAGCACCATGCGGGAGAGAAAACCATCGCCGTTACAGCGCAACCACTCCAGAATATGGTCGATACCTAGCATCAACCAGCAATGCCACGTGCCCCAGTGTCGGGCATCTAGGCTAAGGCCGCAGGTTATGTTGTCGTACCAGAAAACCGTGGGAATTGTTAGGCATGAGACAAAGCCTGCGCTAGAACGACCGCGACGTGCTCAGCTTGGCGCCTGGCACCGTCAGCGATTTGGCAGCGGCAGCTGGTGCCGTCGGTAACAACGAGGGCGTCGACGGGCGCAACATCGAGTGCTGGGAACAGGTCGAGAGCGCCTACGGCCATGGAGATCTCGTAGGTCTCTGTCTGATAGCCGAAGGCGCCGGCCATGCCACAGCATGTCGACTCGATTGGCTCGGCCATAAGACCGGGGACGCGCCTGAGCATCTCGGTTGTATCACCCGCCGCCGCGAAGACCTTCTGGTGGCAATGGTCGTGCACCATCACCCTCGTTCCCGATTGCTCAGCGAATGGCAATGCGACGTCGGTCTCGACAAGATAGCTCTCGAACAGTTGCGCCTGTGCTGCGACAGCATCGGTCTTGGGACCGGGCAACAGCGCCGGCCATTCATCGCGCAAGGTATAGAGACAACACGGCTCGAGACCGAGAATGGGAACACCACGCTGCGCCAGCGGTGCCAGCACTGCCAACGACCGCTCTATCTCCTTGCGCGCTACCGCGATATCGCCGACGGCGAGCGCTGTGCGACCGCAGCAAAGGGGTCGACCCGTCGGGGCGCGCACGACAGTGACGCGGCAGCCGGCGGCGTTGAGCACGATAAGTGCGGCGCGCGGCACCTTCGGCTCGAACCAGGTGTTGAAGGTGTCTGCGAAGAGGGCAACTTCTGGCCCCTCGCGCTCCGCTCGTGGCGTCTCCAGGAAGGGGCGTGCATGCCATTCTGGCAGATCGCGACGAGCGCTGAAGCCGATACGCTCACCTAGGTGGCGTAAAAGATTAGAGCGGTTACGCAGATTTGTTAACCAACGAAAACGTGATGCCCATGGTGCATAGCGTGGCAAGTATGAAATCAGATGATCACGTAGTCGCTTCTGGGACCTCGCCAGCACTTCGATCTTAAGCTTCGCCATATCGACGCCGGTCGGGCATTCGCGCTTGCAACCCTTGCACGAGAGACAGAGCGACATCGCCTCTGCCATGGCGTCCGAGCCGAGCGCATCGGCACCCAGCTGGCCCGACAAAGCCAATCGTAAGCTGTTGGCGCGGCCTCGCGTCACATGCCGCTCGTCACCGGTGGCGCGATAGCTCGGACACATGATGCCGCGCGAGGCCTTGCGGCAGGCGCCGTTGTTGTTGCACATCTCTACCGCCGGCAGCAGCCCACCCCAGGCCGACCAATCGAACACCGGCTTGTGGGACAGCGATGCATAGCCGGGCGCATAGCGGAACAATGTGCGGTCGTCCATGCGCAGTGGGCGCACGATCTTACCTGGGTTGAAGGTGCCCACAGGGTCGAAACGGTCTTTTACCGCCTCGAAAGCCTCGACAATGCGCGGGCCAAACATGGCCTCGTGAAACTCGGAGCGTACCAAGCCGTCACCATGCTCTCCGGAATGCGAACCTTTGTATTCACGCACCATCTCGAAGGCCTCTTCCGCAATGGCGCGCATCTTTTTAGCCCCACCTTCCTCCTTCATGTTGAGTACCGGACGCACATGCAGGCAGCCCACCGAGGCGTGCGCATACCAAGTGCCGCGCGTGCCGTGCTTGGCGAAGATCGCTGTCAGGCGGTCAGTATATTCCGCCAGGTCTTCGAGCGGCACTGCACAGTCCTCGACGAAGGATACGGGCTTGCCCTCGCCTTTCATCGACATGACGATGTTGAGGCCCGCCTTGCGCATATCCCAGATTTGCGACTGCTCGGCACCGTCGATAACCTCGGCCACCGCATCGCTGTGGCCGAGATCGCCGAGCAGCTCACCAAGTTGTGTAAGTAACCGTTGCTGCAGCTCAAAATTGTCACCGGCGAACTCAACCAGGAGAACCGCCTCGGGTTGTCCCTTGATGAAGCGCTCGATGGTCGCCGCAAAAAGCGGCACGTCGCGGGCGAGATCCATCAGCGCCCGGTCGGCAAGCTCCACCGCACTGGGGCCAAGCGCAACGATATGTCGGGTCGCCGCCATGGCATCGTGCAAGGAAGCAAAATGGCAGATACCGAGCACCTTGTGCACCGGTAGCGGCTGCAGGTCGAGTTCCAACCTGGTGAAGAAGCCAAGCGTGCCTTCCGAGCCGACCAGCAGGTTCGCCATGTTGTGGCCGTCGGCTGCGATGGTTTCGATGTTGTAGCCGCCGACGCGGCGTAGCAGCTTTGGAAATCGCGCCGCGATCTCGTCCGCCTCGCGTGCGGCCAGTGCCCGCATGTCCTGCACAAGCGCGGCATAGGCGGACGTACCGTCGAGGCCGTCAAAATTACCCGGCGCCGGGGCGAAGCGGTGACGGGCGCCGTTGACCAACGCTTCGATGGCGTGCACGTTGTGCACCATGTTGCCGTAGCGGATCGAGCGCGCGCCGCAGGAGTTGTTGCCAGCCATACCACCGAGCGTCGCTCGGTTGCCGGTCGAGATATCGACGGGAAAAAACAGGCCGTGTTGCTCGAGTTGGCCATTGAGCTGATCGAGAACCAGACCCGGCTCGACCGTCGCACGCCGTGCCCCAGCATCGATGTCATGAATGCCGTTGAGATATTTCGACGTATCGACGATCAGCGCCTCGCCGACGGTCTGGCCACATTGCGAGGTGCCGCCGCCGCGCGGCAATACGGCCACGCCTTCCTCCACCGCGATGCTCACCGCTGCCTCGATATCGGTGACACTTTTCGGCACCACCACCCCGAGCGGCGTGATCTGGTAGATTGAGGCATCGGTGGCATAGCGCCCGCGGCTGAAAGCGTCGAACAGCACCTCGCCTTCGAGCGCGCGCGCGAGCCGCCGTGCCAAAACGCTGTCTGATGCCGAGTTAATCATCATTCCACCATCGTCTCCATTGCCACCCAGTTTGGCTCGGCCGCTGTCGCGAAACCGCAACAAACGAGCGAGCCAAGCGTCACCTTCCCCTTTCCTATCGTCAGGCGTGCCACCCCTTCGGCGCGATGATAGACGCCAAGGTGGGCGTCGAGAAGGGCCGCGGCCTTGCTCTCAGGCACGCCGGCGAGGCCGTCGGCGTAATGATAGCCGTTACACTGCATGTGGGTAACGCCGATCAGCGCAGACGATCTAGGTGTCGGGCGGGTTAAAATGTCCGCATATAGACTACCAACACCTCGCGCCATCCTCGCTCTGGACCCGCACACACGCGAAGCCCCTCAGTGCCTCGGCCTCAGCGATGAAGCCGAAACAAAACGTCAGGTGCGACCGAACTGGGCGCTCGTACAGACGCACGTCATGCGGTCTTGCTGTCTCTAACACTCAGCCCTCCCCGGAACGACGGCGCCGCCAAAGTAGGCCGTGGATACACGGGCAAAAAGCGGTAGCGGATTACGCCGATGCCGGGTAGCGCACCGCCGCCTGAGTGATCCTTCCTTGTTCCGCGCCGCTCAGTTAGGGTGCGCGCCCGTCAATGAGGCGGGAGAAAAGGCTGACAGATGACCGAGCGCAAGGCCGCCGCAGCCCGGGGCCGGCAGTTCCTGCATACGCCGGGACCGACCATGATGCCACCACGCATTCTGCGCGCCATGGACCGAGCGGCGGTCGATCATCGCGGGCCCGAGTTCCGGGCTCTGGCAATGCGCTGTCTGACGGGGCTCAAGGATGTCTATTGCACGAAATCACCCGTGGTAATTTTCCCATCCGCCGGGCATGGCGCATGGGAGGCAGCGCTGGTCAACACCGTCGCACCCGGCGAGCGCGTGCTGATGGCCGAAACCGGCGCCTTCTCGCACATGTGGAAAGCAATGGCGGAGAGCTACGGCATCGCCGTCGACTCCCTGCCGGGCGACTGGCTCCACGGCGCCAACCCTGACGCCATCTGCACGGCACTGACGGACGACCGAGCGCATGCCATCAAAGCGGTTGCCATCGTGCACAACGAGACTTCCACGGGAATCACCAGCCGGCTTGCCGAGATCCGCCAAGCCATGGACGCGGCACAGCACCCCGCCCTGCTGCTAGCCGACACCATCTCGTCAGCCGCGTCGATCGATTTCCGCATGGACGACTGGGGCGTCGATGTGACGATCGGCGGCTCGCAAAAGGGTCTGATGCTCCCGCCCGGCCTGAGCTTCAATGCCATCGGTCCAAAGGCGTGGCACGCCTCGCAGGTTGTCGAGCGGCCACGCAATTATTTCGACTGGCGCCAGGTGCTGCCCGACGGTACCAATCCGGCTTTTCCCTGCACCCCCGCCATGAGCCTGATGTTCGGTCTGACGGAAGCGCTCGACATGCTGGAAGAAGAAGGGCTTGAGGTCTGCTTCGCCCGCCATGCGCGCCTTGCCGACGCCGTACGTGCAGCCGTTACAGGCTGGGGCTATACGCTGGTTCCACAGGACGCGCGCGAGCATTCCAACTCGGTCACGGCATTCTTCCTACCGGAAAACGTAGACGCCGACGCGTTCCGCAAGCATTGTCTAAACAGCTATAATCTAGTGCTTGCCGGCGGCTTGATGAAGCTGGCCGGACGTGTGATTCGCATCGGCCATCTTGGTGACCTCAACGAGGCAATGATCCTCGGCACCCTGGCTACGGTCGAGCTGGCGCTCGGCACTGCGGGTGTACCTCATGAGTCAGGTGGTGTTGCCGCCGCAATCGATTTTCTTGCAGGAAAGAGCGATGGATGAGCTGATAGGCCTGAGCGCATGTGAGGCTGTCGAAAAACTACGCCTAGGCGAGGTCTCGTCGCTCGAGCTGATCGACGCGGCGGAAGCCCGTATTGCCAAGACCGACGGCACGCTCAACGCACTCCCGACACTATGCCTTGAGCGCGCACGCGAGCACGCCAAGCGCATCATGGCCAAGGCACCGAGTGACGCGGCACCACACTACCTACACGGCCTGCCCATCGCCGTGAAGGACCTGGTCGAAGTCGAGAGCGTACGCACCACCCACGGGTCGCCGATCTTTGCCGAGAATATCTCGGCCTTTTCCGACTACCTTGTCCAGCGCCTGGAAGCCAACGGCGCGGTGGTCCTCGCCAAGTCCAACACGCCGGAGCTTGGCGCCGGCTCGCAGACCTTCAACGAGGTCTTCGGGCAAACGCAGAACCCTTGGAATGGCACCTTGACGCCGGGCGGCTCATCGGGCGGCTCAGCAGCAGCGCTGACGGCGGGCCAGGTCTGGCTCGCCACAGGCAGCGATCTCGGCGGCAGCTTGCGCAATCCGGCCAGCTTCTGCTCGGTCATCGGCTTGCGCCCGAGCCCCGGCCGTATCGCCCACGGCCCGGCTAACCTACCTTTCGCGGACATGGCAGTGCAGGGCCCAATGGCGCGCAACGTCGCCGATACGGCGCTGATGCTCGACGCCATGGTCGGACAACATGCGGACGATCCACAGTCCCTACCCGTACCAGCAAGCCCATATGCCGATATCAAGGCCGTGGTGCCGAAGCGCGTCGCCTTCAGTCCAGATCTCGGCGGCATCGTGCCCGTGACGGCGGAAGTGCGCAGCGCCATCGCGCGAGCAGCAGAGGCCTTCGCCAATCTTGGCGCCGAAGTCGTGGAGGCCTGTCCAGATCTATCGCAAGCGCGCGATACCTTTCATGTGCTGCGCGCGCTGGGCTTCGCCTCAGGCCACGGCGCCCTGCTCGATAATCACCGCGATCTGCTCAAGGAGGAGGTGGTGTGGAACATCGAGGCGGGCCGCGCACTGACTAGCAGGGAGATCAGCCGGGCCCAACTCGCCCGTAGTCAGATCTTCCACAATGCCACGGAGTTTTTCGCAGACCATGACCTGCTGCTCTGCCCGGCTGCGGTAACGCCGCCGTTCGATAGCAGCATACGCTGGCTCGAGGAGGTCGAGGGCATCTGCTTAGAGACCTATATCGACTGGCTGTTGATTTGCTCGGCAATCACGCTCACGAGTTGCCCTGCCATTTCGGTCCCCTGTGCCTTCAGCACAGACGGCCGACCGATCGGCGCACAGATGGTAGCACCGCCACGGCGTGAGGACCAACTGATTGCCGCCGCGCTTGCCTTCGAAGACGCACACAACTTCGCCGCCATGGTGCCGATGGATCCGCGTTAGTGTTTAGCCTCCATGGACAATAGTCCATGCTGATTGTTAGTGCATGACCGGCCTTTGATCCATCGAGATGACGGTTTCCGGGGTCGGTGGCAAGGAGAATTATTACTCACACCTAGATAACGCGAAAGACGCTGTCTTTAGAGAGCGCCCTTTCGTCTTAGCTTACGCTTGACCTTACGCAGCCCGTTCGATCGCCATCGCCGTCGCCTCGCCACCACCAATACACAAGGTTGCAACTCCCTTCTTGAGGTTGTGCTTTTGCATAGCGCCAATCAGCGTTGCAATGATGCGTGAGCCCGAGGAGCCGATGGGGTGGCCCATGGCGCAAGCGCCACCGTGGATATTAACGATGTCGGGGGACAGCGCATGCTCCTTCATTGCTGCCATAGTGACCACCGCGAAGGCCTCGTTGATCTCCCAGAGATCGACTTCGTCCTTGGACCAGCCGGCCTTTCCCAGCACCTTGGTGATGGCGCCGACGGGCGCCGTGGTGAACCACTCGGGCTCGTGCGCGTTGACGGTGTGGGCAACGATGGTGGCGAGCGGCGTCAACCCACGCTTCTCAGCCTCGGAGCAGCGCATCATTACCAGCGCGCTGGCGCCGTCCGAGATCGAGCTCGAATTGGCCGCAGTCACCGTGCCATCCTTTTTGAAGGCCGGGCGCAGATTGGGAATCTTGCTGGTGTCGGCGCTAAACGGCTGCTCGTCGCGCTCGACCACCATCTCGTTTTTTCTGGTCTTGACGGTTACCGGCACCATCTCGGCGGCGAAAGAACCGTCCTCGTTGGCGGTCTTTCCGCGGTCCAGCGAGCGGATGGCAAACTGATCTTGGTCTTCGCGGCTGAACTGATATTTCTCCGCCGTGTTCTCGGCAAAAACGCCCATCAGCTTGCCCTTGTCGTAAGCATCCTCAAGGCCATCGAGGAACATATGGTCCTTGACCTCGGCGTGGCCCATGCGGAGGCCACCACGGGCTTTAGGCAGCAAATACGGCGCGTTGGTCATACTCTCAAGGCCGCCCGAGACCACCACGTCAGCAGTGCCGGCGGCAAGCATGTCATGGCCGAACATGGTCGCGCGCATGCCGGAGCCGCACATCTTGTTGACCGTGGTCGCGCCCGTAGAATTGGGAATGCCGGCGCCGATCGAAGCCTGGCGCGCAGGCGCCTGGCCCTGGCCCGCCTGCAACACGCAGCCCATCACCACCTCGTCGACATCGCCCGCCGCGATTCCCGCGCGCTCCAGCGCGCCGGAAACGGCAACCGCACCAAGTTCGGCCGCCGAGCAGGCCGCCAACGTTCCTTGAAAGCTGCCCATCGGCGTGCGCGCCATGCCCACAATGACGATCGGATCTTCAGCCATGTTTCTATCTCTCCCGCTGAATCTGAAACCCGCCCTTACGACGACGGCCGCGACTATACATAAATGGTGCAAGTGCGAAAAGCGTCAAAGTTTATTGTGCAAGTGCGAGATGCCCAAGATAGCAACAACGCTCGAAGCGCCTTGAGTCGATGTTGAGCGGGTGGCATATCCAGCAAGGAAGTCAAGGGCCATCCGCAAGGTGGAGGCATAGCCCTTGACTTCCTTGCTGGATATACCGAATGGCAACCATCGACCCAAGGTGCGAGCCGCCCAGGTGAGGAGTTACAATGACCCTGTCAAACGATCCGCAGCCACTGTGGCAGCCCTCACCCGAGCGCATCAAGAGCGCGAATCTAACCGCCTTCATGGCCGCGCTGCGCCGCGACTGGAGCGTGGACGTGGCTGATTATGCAGCGCTGTGGGACTTCTCGGTCGGCGACCGCGAGACCTTCTGGCGGGCGATCTGGGACTTTAGCGGGGTCATCGGCGACGGGCCCGGCAATGTTGCGATCGAGAATATGGACGCCATGCCCGGCGCACGCTTCTTTCCGGACGCCAGGCTGAATTTTGCCGAGAACCTGCTGCGCCGTCGCGGCGCCGGCGACGCCATCGTCTTCTGGGGCGAGAATAAGGTAAAGCGGCGGCTGTCGTGGGATGAGTTGCACGCCGCGACCTCGCTCCTCGCCCAGGCACTGGCGGCTGACGGCATTAGCAAGGGTGACGTGGTGGCAGGCTTTATACCCAACCTGCCGGAGGCCGTCATTGCCATGCTCGCCACCACCTCGCTGGGTGCAACCTGGACCTCGTGCTCGCCCGATTTTGGCGACCAGGGAGTGCTCGACCGCTTCAGCCAGACTGAACCCAAGCTGCTGTTTTGCGCCGACGGCTATCACTACAACGGCAAAAGCCACGAATCGCTCGCCCGTGTCGCGACCTTCGCGGCCGAGCTGCCGACAATCGAGCGCATCGTCGTGGTACCCTATCTTGGCAAGTCGGTAGATATCGACGCGGTGTCGCTTGCCGACTACATCGCACCCTACAAGGCGGACGACATCGCCTACACCCGCGTGCCCTTCAATACGCCGCTTTACGTCATGTATTCCTCCGGTACCACGGACAAGCCCAAATGTATCGTGCACGGGGTCGGCGGCACACTTCTGCAGCACTTGAACGAGCATCGTTTGCTCTGCGACATAACACCGAACGAACGCGTGTTCTACTTCACCACCTGTGGTTGGATGATGTGGAACTGGCTAGTCTCGGCGTTGGCCTCAGAGGCAACGCTTCTGCTCTATGACGGCGCACCGTTCTATCCTGACGCTAATATCCTATTTGACTATCTAGAAGCTGAGCAAGCAACCGTGCTCGGCACCTCGGCGAAATATATAGACGCGCTAGCCAAGGCTAACCTTGACCCAAAATCGACGCATAATCTGGGGGCCTTGCGCTCGGTGCTCTCGACCGGATCACCCCTGTTACCGGAGAGCTTCGATTACGTCTACGCGCACATCAAGGACGACGTCTGTCTCTCGTCTATGTGCGGCGGCACAGACATTCTCGGTTGCTTCATGGCAGGCAATCCCACCGGCCCAGTTTGGCGTGGCGAGATCCAGGCACGCGTTCTGGGGATGGCAATGGACGTGTTCGACAGCTCCGGCCGGCCGATCCGCGGCAAGAAGGGCGAACTGGTCTGTACCAAGCCGTTTCCGTCGATGCCCATCTGCTTCTGGGATGATGTCGACGGCGCGCGCTATCGCGCCGCCTATTTCGCGCGCTATCCCGGCGTCTGGCACCATGGCGATTATGTCGAACTCACCCAGCACGACGGCGTGATCGTCTACGGTCGCTCGGATGCTACGTTGAACCCCGGCGGCGTGCGCATCGGCACGTCAGAGATATACCGGCAGGTCGAGCAGATTGAGGCAGTAGCGGAATCGATAGTCATCAGCCAGGACTGGGATGGCGACGTGCGCGTAGTGCTGTTCGTCAAGCTACGTGACGGCCTCACCCTCGACGACGACATGGCGGCGGAGATCAGGGCGCGTATCCGCGAGGGCTGCACGCCGCGGCACGTGCCGGCCAAGGTGCTGCAGGTAGCCGATATCCCGCGTACCAAGAGTGGCAAGATCGTCGAGCTTGCGGTGCGCGAGGTAGTACATGGCCGCACCATTAAGAACATCGAGGCGCTCGACAATCCGCAAGCGCTCGACCTCTATAGGGACCGTGTGGATCTGAGAGATTAATGTCTGACTGTCATTTAACAGAAATCAATATCGGGCGCATTGTCGCGCCCGATACTGTCGACCCGCACTTAGCCGATTCTTGAGTGGACTCGACGAGATCAACGCGTTGGCAGAGGCCGCGCTGGGCTTTGTTTGGCGGCTTAAGAGCGATAAAAACAACACCACCGACATCCGCACCTATGCCTGCCAAACCTCTTTCAGAAAGCGCAGCCAGTTTTCGCCGAGCACCTTACGGGTCTTGGCCTCTGACCAGCCGGAGGCCAGCATGGCGGCGGTCAGCGCCGGGTAGTCGGCGAGCGAGGCAAAGCCGTCCGGGAAGCTGATCTCGCCAAACTCCGTCAGCTTGCGCGCGTAGCCCTTATCGCGGGTGATCCACTCGAAGAAATCGTCGCCATAGCCTTGCGTCATGTCGGTGCCAATGCCGACGCAGTCCTCACCTATCAGCGCGATAACGTAATCGATCGCCGCCACCACGTCGACAAGGGTGGCCTCGGTGCCGCGGGCGAGGAAGGGCGGAAACATGGTGACGCCGACGAAGCCGCCACGGGACGCCATGAAGCGCAGTTCATCATCGCTCTTGTTACGCGGATGCGACCGCAGGCCGGCGGGTAGGCAGTGGGTGTAGGCGACAGGCCGCTCAGAGACCTCAATGACGTCGCGTGAGGTGACCGGACCGACATGGCTTAGATCGCAGAGCATACCTACGCGGTTCATTTCGGCCACCATCTCGCGGCCAAAATCCGACAGCCCGCCGTCGCGCGTCTCGTAACTGCCGCTGCCGGCCAGGTTCTGGGTGTTGTAGGTGATCTGGGCGATACCAACGCCTGTCTCTTTAAACTCCGCCACCCGCTCCAGGCGGTCCTCAAAGGCCGAGGTGTTCTGGAAGCCGAGAATGATCCCGACCTTACCGGCAGCCTTGGCAGCATGGATGTCCGCGACCCCACACACCGGCAGGATGAGGTCGTCATGAGCCTCGAACCAATCCCGCCAGCGCGCCACGTTGGCGCGGGTGTCTGCCGTGTTTTCCCACACCGAACAGGTGCAGTTGGCTGCGGTGAGCCCACCAGCCTGCATGGAACGAAAAACATCTGGGCCCCAGTTGGAGACCACCAGCCCGTCAATGACGAGCGTCTCCCCGTGCAGGGCGGCGGCGGCCGTCACGGCCTCAGAACCCGATCGGCTCGGTAAGCTGCACCCAGCGTCCACCCTCGACCCGGTTGACGAAAACCGTCTCCGCGGCGAGCCGGCGCTCGGGCCCGAAGCTGGCGGGCGCAGCGCCGAACATGTCCGTATAGCCCTGGATTTTCTCGAGCCCGGCAACGAAGCTATCGGTGGAGAGATCGGGACCGGCATTCTGCATGCCGAGCGCGGTCAGCTGAATCACCTGGTAGCCAGCTACCGCCTGGATGTTGGCATCGGCATCGAAGCGCTCTCTGTAGCGATCCATCCAAGCCTGCACGTCGGTGCTGGCGCTGTCGTAATCGGGGATCGGCGTCATGCCCATGGCGTAGAGCCCTTCGACGACCTCCTTGCCGAGCATCACCACCTCGGGCGCGTAGCCCGCCTGATTGACCAAGAAGTCGACATCCCAGCCGATCTTACGCGCCTCAGCCATTGAGCCAACGGTCTCGCGGATAACTGACTGCAACGTCACCAAGTCGCATTCGGCGGCGCGCAGGCGGGCAATCTGACTCGAGAAGTCCGTGGCACCGCGCTTGTAGGTGGTGGTCTCAACCAGTGCCATGCCCATCGCCTCGAGCTGGGCGACGACGCCGCGATGCCCGTTGAGACCGAACTCGTCGTCCTGGTAGAGCGCGCAGACGCGGGTCTTACCGTGGTTTTCTACCATCCACTTCGTGCCCGCACGCATGGCGTGATAGTAGGGGGCAAAGAGAGCGAACTTGAGCTTGTCGAAAGGCTCGTACATCTGCTTCGCCGCGGTCAACGGGAAAACATGCGCCAGGCCCTGTCGCAACACGAGTGGCATCGAGGCGAGGACTGTCGGCGTACCCATAGCGCCGGCCATGACGAAGATCTCATCTCGATTGAGTAGCTTCTGGGTCGCTAGCACCGCCTTTTTTGGATCGTAGCCAGAATCTTCCACTACCAGCTTGAGTGAGCGGCCGTGGATGCCACCAGCGGTGTTGATCTCCTCGACCGCCATGACCATGCCGTTACGCACCGGCACGCCCCAGAAGGTGATCGGACCACTGAGATCCTGATGTGTCCCGATTACGACCTCGTCGTCGCTGACACCCTGGTCCGCAGCGGCTGTAGCAAGCGGCCCAATAGCCGCAGCCAGAACGGCGATTAGCGTGATACCTGTTTTCATAATAGATCCTCCCATTCGCTACCGCTCTCAGGCGGCCTGATACATCTCGTCGATAAGTGTCTTGTACTTGCTGCTGACGAAGCTGCGCTTGAGCTTCATGGTCGGGGTCAACTCCTCGTCCTCGGGGTCGAGCTGCTGATCAATCAGACGAAAGGTCTTTATCGTCTCAACGCGGGCAAATTTTGTATTCACAGCCTCGACCTCGGCGTTGATCAGATCAACCACTTCAAGCGCGCGCGTCAGGCTGGCAAAATTGGTAAAGGGGACGGCATTATCCTGGGCGTATTTCACGACCGTGTCGTGGTCGATCATGATCAGGCATGAGAGAAACTTACGGCCGTCGCCGATCACCACCGCATCCGAGATATAGGGGCTGAACTTGAGTTGGTTTTCGATCTCGGATGGTGTGATGTTCTTACCGCCAGCGGTGATAATAATGTCTTTCATGCGGTCGGTGATCCGTACATACCCTTGATTGTCAAGGCTGCCGACATCGCCGGTGTGCAGCCAGCCGTCGCGGATCGTCTCGGCGGTCTTTTCCGGGTTGCGATAATAGCCCATAAAGACGATATCACCGCCGATGAGGATCTCGCCCTCGTCCGATATGCGGATCTCGGCATGCGGCACCGTACGCCCCACGGTGCCGAGCTTGATGGCATCGGGCGTCGCGAGCGTGGCGATGCCGGCACTCTCGGTCTGGCCATAGGCCTCCAGCATCGGCAAGCCAAGCGCGAGATACCACTTGATCAGGTCTGGTGCGATGGGGGCGGCGCCCGTGGCCAGCCATTTACAGCGATCGACGCCGATCATGCGGCGGATGTTTTTCAACACCAGCCAGTAGGCTAACTTGCGCTTGATACGTAGGCCCAACGGTACCTTCTGGCCTTCGAGTTCGCGCTCGACCGCAGCCAGCCCGACCTCGATTGCCTTGCCGTAGGCGAGCTTCTGCAACCAGGTCGCGTCGCCCACCGCAATGGTGATCGCGGAATAAAACTTCTCCCAGATTCGTGGCACCGCGACCACGGCGCGCGGCTGCACCTCGCGCAGATCTTCGGCAACTGTATCGACGCTCTCGGCGAAGTTGGTGGTGATGCGGGCATAAAGCGAGATATACGCCATGCCGCGCTCGGCAATGTGGCAAAGCGGTAGGAAAGATAGCCGGTCATCGCCCGGTTCAGCCGGCAGCAACGGGGTGAAGTTGACGGCCTGATAAATAAGATTGTGGTGACTGATCATCGCCCCCTTCGGTGGGCCCGTGGTACCCGAAGTGTAGACCAGGATGGCGAGGTCCTCGGACTTCGCTTGGTCGATGCGCCAGTCCCAAAGCGCCGCATCCTCCTGGTGCAGCGTCTCGCCAAGGACGAAGAGGTCGTCAAGGCTCATCACCAGAGCATCCTCAAGCTCGTGCAAACCCTCCATGTCGAAAACTATTATCCTGATCAGATTAGGCATGTCGTCGCGTGCCTCGAGCGCCTTGTCGAGCTGCTCGTCATCCTCGACAAAGAGGAACTTGGCCTCACAATTTTCGACGATATAGGCAACCTGGTTGGGCGCGTCTGTGGGATAGATGCCTGAGACCACACCACCCGCGCAGATGGCCCCGAAATCGGCATAAAGCCATTCCGGATTGTTCTCGCTCAGGACGCAGACCTTGTCGCCAAGCTCAAGCCCAAGCGAGACTAGGCCGAGGCCAAGAGCGCGCGCGCGCGCGCCGAACTCGCGCCAGCTGATGCTGCGCCAGATGCCAAGGTGCTTCTCGCGCAGCGCGACCGCGTCGCCACCTTCGCGCACCTTCTCGCGAAACAGGGTGGCAACCGTGTGCTCCCTGTCCTTCCCTAGCGCCACAGCTTCTTGCGCTTCCATCGTTTTTCCCCACGCACGCCCTGGTCTTGCTTGCCGAGGTAGAATTCCTGGATGTCCTTCTGCTCGCGCAGCCGCGCGCAACTATCCTCCACGACGATCCGGCCAACTTCAAGCACGTAGCCCTTCTCGCCGATTTCCAGCGCCATGTGGGCGTTCTGCTCCACCAGAAGTATGGCGGTGCCCTCCTCCACATTGACGCGCGCGATGATGGCGAAGATCTCCTGCATCAGGATCGGCGAAAGGCCGAGCGAGGGCTCGTCCAGCAGCAGCAGCTTCGGGCGCGCCATCAGAGCTCGGCCAATGGCCAGCATCTGCTGCTCGCCGCCGGACAGACTTGCCGCCTCCTGGGAGTCACGCTCGGCAAGCACCGGAAAATAGTCATGGATACGCGCAAGGTCGCCAACGACGGTATCGCGATCGCGCCGCGCATAGGCGCCCATCATCAGGTTCTCGCGCACGCTGAGATAGGGAAACACCTCACGCCCTTCCGGCACATGGGCAATTCCGAGGCGTGCCACTTTATCCGGGTCGCGGCGCTGGATCTCCTTGCCCTCGAAGGTGACGGTGCCCTTGTCCGGATCCATGACACCAGAGATGGTCTTGAGCACGGTGGTCTTGCCCGCGCCGTTGGCGCCGAGCACGGTAACGATCGTGCCTTCCGACACCTTCAGGCTGACACCGCGTATGGCCTGGATTGGCCCGTAACTGGTTTCGACATTGCTCAAGCGCAGCAGCGGCTCGGTCATCGCATCCCCCGCCTCATTCACCGAGATAGGCCTTGACCACTTCCGGGTGACGGCGAACTTCCTCCGTCGTGCCGGTTGCTATCATGCGGCCGTAATTAAGCGCCAGCACGCGGTCAGAAACGCGGCCGACCAAGTTCATATCATGCTCGATCATCAGCACCGTGATGCCGAACTCGCGGCGGATATCGGAGATCCAGAAGGCCATATCACCGGTCTCTTCCGTATTGAGGCCAGAGGACGGCTCGTCGAGCAGCAAAAGCTTGGGCTCGCTGGCCAGCGCTCGACCCAGTTCTACGACCTTGCGAACGCCGTAGGGCAGGCTGCCAACGTGATTATGGCGGTAATGCTGCAGATCGAGAAAGTCGATCACGTCCTCGACCCGGCGCCGATGTTCGCGCTCGGCCCGGCGCACCATGGGCAAGAACAGCATATCGGCCAGCAAGTTGCTGTGATCGTGCGCGCGGGCATGGCGGCCTAGCAGAAGATTGGCGAGCACGCTGGCATTGTCGAACAGCTCAATGTTTTGGAAGGTACGCGCGATGCCAAGCCCGGCGATACGGTGCGGTGGCAGACGCGTGATGTCCTGGTCGTCAAAGGTAATGCGGCCGGCTGTGGGATTGTAAATGCGGTTGATCAGGTTGAAACAAGTGGTCTTGCCGGCGCCGTTTGGACCGATGATGGTAAACACCTCACCCGGCTCGACGGCAAAACTGAGTTCGTCGACGGCGCGGATGCCGCCGAAGGCCATGCTCAGCCCCTCTACCACGAACAGACTCATCGCAAGCGATCCGATTTTACATAGGATTTCTGCCGCTTGAAGGTCGCCTTGCGGTATACCGGAAACATGGCAAAGTAATGCTTGATCTTGTACCAGCGGCCGTAGATACCGAGCGGCTCGTACAACATAAAAAGCACGATCACGAGCCCGAAGATGCCCATCTTAATGCCGGTTTGCTGGGCCATCTTCTCTGGCAGCGCGCCCTGCAGCATGGCGACCAGCTCTGGTAGCACGATGACGAAGATGGCGCCGAACACAGCCCCGTGCAAGGACCCCAGCCCGCCGACCACGACCAGCAGCAACAGTTCCACCGACAACAGGATGTTGTAGCTCTCGGGGCTAATATAGGTGAGTTGATGGGCGTAAAGTGCACCGGCGAGGCCGGTGAAGGCGGCACTTATGGCAAAGGCCATGGTCTTGTACCAAGCCAGGTTCACGCCCATGCTCTGAGCTGCAATCTCGCTGTCCCGAATAGCTATCCAGGCGCGCCCGGTGGACGAGCGGAGCAGGTTAATCGCCGCCAACATAACTAGCACCGCGACACCGACACAGAGATAGTAGAAGTAGGTCTCATCATAAAAGGAGACGCCGGCGATGGTCAGCTCTGGCACCATCAGACCGCTGGTCCCTCCGGTTAGAGATTCCCAGCGCGCCAGAACCTCCTCGACGATAAAAGCGAACGCCAAGGTAGCGATAGCGAGATAGATTCCGGCAAGGCGCAGTGCCGGCAAGCCGATGGCGATGCCGAGAACGCCGGCGAGCAATCCTGAGCACGGCAAGGAGATTAGAAACGGTAGACCCGCATCCATGAGGATGGTTTCGGTGTAGGAGCCAGCGGCTAAAAAGGCGGCATGACCGAGTGAGACCTGGCCGGTATAGCCCGATAACAGCATCAGTCCGACGCCGGCGATAGTGAAGATGGCGACGAAGCTCGCCTGGGTCAAAAGATAGCGGTCAAGCAGCAGCGGCGCGGCGATCAGCGCGACGATCAGGACCCCGTACCAGAACAACGCTCCCGCATGGGGAAACATGCGGATGTCCTGGTCATAGGAGGTCTTGAAGACGAATCTCATCTCAAACCTTTTTCCGTGCAATCTCGCCGAACAGGCCCTGTGGGCGCACGATGAGCACGGCCAGCAGTACGACATAGGCGGCGACGTCCTTGAAACCTTCCGGCAAGTAGAAGCCGGCCAACGCCTCAACGACGCCGATGATCAGGCCGCCGACGATAGCGCCAGGGATCGAGCCGAAGCCACCCAGCACAGCAGCAGGAAAGGCCTTGATGCCGAGAAAGCCCATATTGACGTGGACGAAGGCGATCGGCGCCAGCAAGATGCCGGCGAAGGCGGCAACAGCGGCACTCAGCGCCCAGATCATGGAGAAGACCGTCTTGACCGGGATGCCCATATAATAGGCGGCAAGCTGGTTTTGCGAAGTCGCCTGCATGGCCACGCCAAGGCGGGTGTAGCGGAAGAACGCGAACAGCGCCGCCACCAGCAGAACGGTCAGCACGATGATCGCCAGATGATCTTGGCTGAGGACCAGATCGCCGAGGCTCACGACCTTACCGTAGAACGGCGTTCCGATGGTGTAGGTGTCAACACCCCAGCCCGGCGTCATGGCGACGATGCTGCGGAACATGAAGCCAATGCCGATGGTGACCATGATGATGGCGAAGACAGGCTGGCCCACCATCGGCCGCATCACCACGCGGTCGAGTGCGCCGCCGAGCAGCGCCGTGCCCAGCAGCGCCAACAACGCGCCAAGCCAGAAGCCCATGCCGAGAATGACGATGAAGGTGTAGGCCAGAAAGGCGCCGACCATCATCAGCTCGCCCTGCGCAAAGTTGACCACCTCGGTCGCCTTGTAGATCAGAACAAAGCCAAGCGCCACCAGCGCGTAGACACAACCGATGGCGGTACCGCTGACCACCTGTTGGGCAAACTGTACGAGGCCGTCCATCCCCTCCCCACTCTCGCAGGCCAGCCTTGTAGCATGGCTCCTGGTGAAGCCAAACCATGCAGATCGATAAGTTCGCCACGGCCAATGTGCACTTCGTAAACAAGGACTTGCTGGACCTGAAGTGGGTGGATTTCCACGATCTCATCGCGCCGCAAAGTTTGCGCATTACCGGCGAGGCTATCATCACGATCGATGTCATCGACCCCGTGCTGCGGGAGATGCTAATGAATGTCCGCATCATTCGCGATGCCAACAATATCACCAACAACGCCGCCCTCGCCGATTTCGACAACACAAGCGATATTGAGAGCGCGACGCTGTTCTACGAACCTGCGCCGATCCACCCACCAGCACAGTCTCCGTGCGATACGAGTTCGCCGAAGAGGGCCATTACATCAGCTTCGCTGCCGCCCACAAGCCGGGTTTCGACGACGCGCTGCGTTCGTTATTTTCCTTTTCCATCGGTGTTGGTAAAACTGATGACCTAAATTAAGTGGGCGGTACGAATTCTGGCCTTAGGAAGCGGCCGCTATGTCTTCTCAGTTGATTGGGCGCGGCGAAGCCGTCACCCTTCCGTATGATCAGCGGTCGTGATTACCGATGTATAGAGCACTCGTCCTTATCGCGCTGACGCTTGGTCTTGCTGTGGGGGGCATCGTGCTGGCGCCGCCGGCTTGGTGGCCGGAGAGCTGGCAGCAGGCGGTCTTTACCCGAAAAGTACCAGCTTACGAGGCACCGCCGGCAAGCTCACCCCCGGTCGAACTCGCGACCGAGGCTATCTGCAACGAGCCCTTCCCGGAATGGCGCGCCGCGCAAACCCTGGACGGCGTGGCGATCGAGGCTTCGCCGCGCTGCAATCCCGACGCCCCGGCCGAGGTGGCTGCTTTCGTCAAGGGCACGAACAACGTGTCACCGGATGTGCTCATGCGCACGCGCCTTGCGTCCGATGCCGTGGTCAAGGGCGCAGACAGAGACGGCGACGGCGATGCAGACGAGATTCACCTGCGGCTCGAAGTGGCCGAACTCAACGGCGCATCGCCCGACGGCCTGGCACCGTCGCTCGATTACGCCATTGCCCCCGGCATCAGGCCAGGCTTCTGGGTGTTCGCACCCAAAAGCCGTGGAATGGCCACCAAGACCTCTGAGAACAGCGCCGCCTATCGCACACTGCGCGTGCCCTCACCGGTAATCCGCGTCGAACAGGGGGACACGGTCAAAATCACCCTCGAAAACACCCATACCATGCCCCACACCATCCACTTCCACGGCGTCGACCACCCATACGTCGGTGCCCAAGGCGATGGCAACGACGGCGTGCCTCTGACCAGTGAGATGCCGGTGATGCCGGGCGAGAGCCGCACCTACGAGATGACCCCACGCCAAGCTGGCACTATGTTCTATCACTGCCACGTGCAACCCGCCGTGCATATCCTGATGGGTCTGCAAGCGATGTTCGTGGTGGAAGAGAACCGGCCAAACAATCCCGTGCAGACGTTCAATGTCGGCGCTGGGCAGGTGCGGGCGCGCTCGCAAGCCAGTCAGGAGGCTTACGACCGCGAATACGACCTCCACTATCAGGAGGTGGATCGCGAGATGCACGATCTGGTGCGCCTCTCCAACGATCCACGACGGGTGATCAAGGAAATTCACCGCCGCTACGACATCACCGAACGCAGCTCCGATTATTTTCTGCTCAATGGCCGCTCCTTCCCCTATACGGCGCGCGAGTCCCTGATCGTGGTAGCGCCGAACGAGCGCGTGCGTCTGCGCGTGGCCAACGGCGGCGCAGAAGGCGTCGCCCTGCATACCCATGGCCACAAGGTCACCGTCACCCACACCGACGGGGTGCCAGTGCCGCCCGCGACCCAGCTGATCCGTGACGTGGTCTGGGTGGCCCCAATGCAGCGCGCCGACCTGCTACTCGAGACCGTAGACGACGGCCTGCATAGCTATGGCCAGGGGGTCTGGCTGATGCACGACCATCACGCGCCCGCGGTCACCAATAACGGCATCGGTCCCGGCGGCGGCATCAGCGCCATCGTCTATGAATCCTACCTCGTGGATGGTGGCCTGCCGAAACTCCAGGGCGTCGACTGGAGCCCCTATTTCAGCCCGGCCTTTTATGCTGGGCGGGTTCCCATATGGCAGACCTACGACCCGCTCGGCACCCTGGCTGACGTGGCGCCAGAGAGCTGGCCGACACTGCGACCGATCCTGTTCGGCCTCGATATCGGCCTCTTGCTGGCCGTGCTCTTCGCCTTGATGCGCAGACGGCGGGCATGATGCGGGCTCTCGCGCTGGTGATCACGCTGCTGGCAGCGGCGGCGTTGGCCGATGACGAGGCGGCCAGCGGCGTCGGCGTCATCCACCGTATCGCTGAGGATGGGCGCAGCCTGAACCTTACCCATGACCCCATTCCCGGCATCGGCTGGCCCGAGATGACCATGGACCTGGAACTCTCAGAAGACGTCAGCGCCGGAGATCTCGCGGCAGGCGACATAGTAACCTTCAGCCTCAAACGCGGGCGCGACCACATTTACCGCATCGGCACAATCGCCTTGGCGCCGCCCGGCATCACGGTCGCAGCGGTGACCGAGGACACAGCATCGATAGATCATAGCGCCCACGACCACCAGGCCATGACCTTCGACGACGAGGGCATGGTGATGAACGAGAATCGTGACACGCTGCCGGAGAATTGCAGCGCCATCTCTGCTGATATCGAGATAACTGTTCGCGCGGGTCGCCATTATGCCGAGGGGTATCCCGGCACCACTTTCGGTTACAACCGCAACGTCTTCGACGTCGAGCCATGCACACGCCTGACCGTGACCTTCATCAACGAGGACAGCGTGCGCCACCAGTGGATGGTGCACGGGCTGCCGCATTACCTCTACCCGCAAGGCATGTTCCATATGGAGGCGGCGGGCAAGGCGCAGAAGACGGGAACCTTCATCCTACCCAGCAACCGCGCCACCTATCTGGTCCATTGCGACATGCCCCAGCACACGGAGAAAGGCCTGCGCGGCGAGATCCGCGTCGCCGGGGGCGATGGCGACATACCGGGTATCCCCGGCCTCACTGGGCCGTTGCGGATCGAGCCCGTGCCGGGTCCCGGCCCGATCGGCGCACTCGCAGCGCTTTTCGGGCTGCTCGCCGGGTTGCTGATGTTACGCAGGCTCTAAAGAATAGAGCATCGACACGCCGGTGTACCGATCGCCTGGACTGTGAACGACAGCAGCGGCCCACGCGAGGTCATTGTAGAATCAGCCGGCCGCTATGACTACCTGCACCTTGATCCGAGTTTACTGAACTAATAACCCTGAACGAATAACCGGTATTGCTTGAATAGGCGGTATTTGCCGACGTACCGTGCGGCGCGCGCTTTTGCGTGCGTGGAATTTGACCTAGGAGCAGGAGTGATGGCGAAGGCGAGCACCGTTGCGAAAGCGGATATCGCAAGCATTCCCGATGCTGTGGCGCCACCACTGATTAATCCCAGCGCCGTTACGTTGCACCAGCTGCGAATCTTCTGGGCCGTGGCGCAGGCCAAGTCGTTCACCAAGGCATCGAAGATTCTCGACCTCGCTCAACCCTCGCTGTCGCAGCAAATCTCCAAGCTTGAGGAAGAGGTCGGCACCCAGCTCTTCAATCGCAGCCGTAACGAGATGACGCCCACCGATGCCGGTCAGTTTCTGCTGCGCAAGGCCGACGTTATTCTGTCGAGCGTTGAGGAAGCCCTGATCGGCCTGGAGGAGTTCTCCGCCGGCACCCGCGGCGTGGTTTCGATCGGGGCACTCAGTTCCATCGCCCGCAACGTATTGCCCGAATCGCTGCGCCTCTTGGCTACGCGTTATCCCGAGTTGGAGATGGACGTTCACGAATCCTCGCCGGCGGAAGCGGTTGATCTACTCTACGGACGCCGCATCAACATGGCCTTACTAGCAACCGATTCGACCGCCGGCGACGGCGCCAGCTTCCTGAGAGAAAAAGTGTCCTCTGACCCTTATGTGCTGGCGGTGCCTGAGGGGCTGGACCTTTCGGATGTGGGCGACGTGGAGCGAGATTTAGCACCGACAGAGCGTACAGTCGTCAACAGTACCATCCAGTTCAATTTCGGCAACCAGCACAAAAAGCGCATCGAGGACTGGTACCAGCACGTTCTACCCCATTACCGGGTTATAGCCCAGTCGCGCAGCTACGAAGTGGCGCTGTCTATGGTCCAGGCAGGACTCGGCGTGGCCGTAGTCCCGGCCCTGACGGCAGCCTTGGGCGCCAAGCGCGGGTTTGCCGTCACGCTCTACCGCACAACGCTGCCTAATCGCGAGATCGTCGCCCTGTTGCCTACCCAATATGCGCGCATCGAGCCCTATGTCAGCGTCGTCGAAATGGTCAAAGCCGCCGGCGCGACCATACAGCTGCCGCCCATCGAGCCCCTGCCACCGCTCCTCAAAGCGCTCTGAGCCGCGCCATAAGGATTCTTTATAGTCATTATAGAGTGTAATGGCGCGGGCAATCCGTAGCCTTCGTCATGCGGGGCGTTGCCTCGTCAGCGTCCCAAGGGTTTGGGTACCGTAGAGTTAGCCACAACACAGGCCAGAAGGCTTGGTAAATTTAGGAGTTCGGATCATGTGGACGAAGCCTGTAATCGTTGAAGTTGCGGTCGGTCTCGAAATTAACTGTTACGCCTGCGCCGACCTCTAGTCTCCGCGCAAGGCTGAAAGATTTAGCCGCCGGTCCCGCAAGGGGCCGGCGACTTTCGTTTAACCGTTATTCAATCCGAAACGACTACTCGCCTTCAACCCTCGTCGGCCAGCGCCGCGCCCTGGGGGGCGCTACGAGTATCGACCGTGACCACTACCGACATACCCGGCACCAGTCGTGCCGCGAAGCCCGCCGGAAAGTCGAAGAATATTTTTACCGGAATTCGCTGCACCACCTTGATGAAGTTGCCGGTGGCATTCTGCGGCGGCAGCAGGCTGAACTCGGCAGCGCTGGCCGGCGCCAAGCTGTCAATATACCCGACCAGCATCATGCCCGGGAAGGCATCGATCTCCATGTGCACTTCCTGGCCGACGCGCAGTCGCTCAAGCTGGGTCTCCTTAAAGTTGGCGATGACGTAGGTGGTCTGCAAAGGCACCACCGAGAGCATCGGCCAACCTTCCTCGGTATACATGCCGTTCTCGACGCGAAGATTACCCACCACGCCATCGATCGGCGACACCACCACTGTGTCCGACAGCGCGATCTCGGCCCGATCGAGATCGGAGCGGGCCCGGTCGACCTTGGCCTGCAGTCTATCGATCTCGCGCTCGATACGCAGCACATCGGTATCGATCACCGGCAGTTCGGCGCGTTCCGCTGCGGCCTCCGCCTGGGCGCGCGTCACCTCAGCCCGCATGGTGCGGTCGTGGGTCGTCGCCTCCTCAAATTTCTGGCGTGTTCCCGTGCCACGATCCAGCAGCTGACTATATCGCTCGACCTCGCGCGCAGCTTGCTCGGCCTGGGCCCGCGCCGCCTCCACACGCGCCTCGGCCTGGCGCACGCGCGATTGCTGCAAGGCACGCCGGGCGCCCATATTCGCGATGGTGGCCCGTGAGATCTCGATCTCGGCCTCGGCAGCACGCAGATCTGCACGCGCCGAATCGACATCGGATTCGTACTGGTCCGCCTGCAGCGTCACCAGCGGTTGGCCAGCGGTCACGTGCTGGTTGCTCGTCACATGCAGGGTCTCGATATAGCCGGCGACACGAGGGCTAATTGCAGTCACGTCACTACGCACATAGGCGTTGTCGGTGGTGACGACGACCTGTCGCATCTTCCACCAATTCATGCCATAGGCTCCGCCGCCGAGCACAGCGGCGATCAGGACAGTGCTGAAAATTGTCGTCTTCAGTTTCATTCGCTTTATGCCGTTTTGGCTCTTCTGCTGGGGTTATTGCGCTCTAACCACCGTGGAATATGGGAACTTGAATATGGGCTTTTTTGCAGTCTTTGAAAATAGCTTCGCCTGCAACCCAGACCCGCGCAAAATCGACAACCGAGGCGGATTTGCCTATATGCAAGCAAAATCGGCTACACTGGCCAACGTCAGCACAGGAAAGGCCCACGGATGAGTTTGTTCAAGAACGATGCCGACAGCTTGGTCGAGGCCATTTCCGACGGGGCGTCCTTGATCATGCCTTGCGATACCAACGGCACACCCATGGCCGCCGTTCGCGCCTTGATTCGCAAAGGCGCGCGCGGTCTTACGCTCATCGGTGGTCCCACCAGCGGCCTTGCCGCCGACCTGTTGATCGGAGCCGATTGTGTGGCGCAAATCGAGAGCGCTGCGGTGAACCTCGGCGAATATGGCGGCGCACCGCGTTTTCATGTGGCCGCGGGCAAGCCCGGCCTTGCCGTTCGCGAGACCACGTGCCCGGCCATTCACGCGGCATTACAGGCCGCCGAGAAGGGTATCCCTTTCATACCGCTGCGCGGCCTCATCGGCTCGGACGTGCAGTGCCTGCGTAAGGATTGGAAGCTGATCGACAATCCGTATGCACCCGAATGCATACGCGATCCGATCGCTCTGTTGCCGGCCATCACTCCTGATGTGGCCCTGATCCATGCCGCCTGCGCCGACGATGAGGGCAATGTTTGGATCGGCTTGCGCCGCGAGGTCCTGACCATGGCTCACGCCGCGCGTATCACCCTAGCAACGGTGGAAAAACGCGTCAGCGGGAACCTGCTCGACGACCCGGCGACCGCCTCGGGCACCATATCCTCACTTTACATGGACCATGTCGCGGCCTGTCCTGGCGGCGCTTGGCCGGTCGGGTTCGCCAACCAGTACGGGCCCGACGGCGCCCATATGCGCGCGTATGCCAAGCAGGCAAAAACGACTGCCGGCTTCACTGCCTATCTGGACGACCATGTGCTGAATGGGCAGGCCGTCGCCGCCGAATAGCCGATGTCACCTACCTCCTACAGCAACCGCGAGCTGCTGATTGCCGTGCTTGCGCGGCGTCTGCCCGATCACGGTCACGTGGTTGCCGGCGCAATCTCACCCATCCCGGCCGCTGCTGCCATGCTTGCGCACCAGCGTAGCGCTAGGCACTTGCGTATCACCGTTCTCGGCTCCGAGCGCTTCTACCGCCATGCCGACGGCGGCCGTGAGATTTTCGATGCAGCCGGGCGCGGCCGTGTCGACGTCTTCTTTCTTAGCGGTGGCCAAATCGACGGCAAAGCCAACATCAACCTAGTCGGTGTCGGCGACTATCCCAACTTGAGCGTCAGGTTTCACGGCAATTTCGGCTCCGCCTATCTCTATTACATGGTACCAAACGTTATCCTGTTTCGCGAAGAGCACAGCTCCAGGGTGCTGGTGCCGCAAGTGGATTTCATCAGCGCGCCGGGCAGCGGGCCAGAGGGCGTCTACCGTCCAGGCGGGCCCAGCGCGCTAGTCACCGGCCGTGCCATATTCGACTTTGACAAGGCGACCGCGCGCTTCAACCTTGAAAGTCTACACCCAGGCCATGATTTGCAAGAGGTCGAGGCGGCCACGGGGTTTCCCTTCGCCCATGCCGCAACAGCGGCGACCACGCCCGCGCCGAGGCGCGAGGAGCTAGACCTAATCCGCGGTCCTGTGCGCGAGATGTTAGCCGAAACCTATCCAGAAGTGGCAGCAACACTCGGCTGAGCGACCGGCAAGGCACCGTTAACCTGTTGTCGGTTACATGAAAAGCATGGTTAAGAATTAGATACGAACAGACCACCCAGCGGGTCCTCCGGTATGAGTGGGATTATCGAAAGCCTAAGCATTAGCCGCCGAGATGTGGGACAAGGTTAACAATTAATACTGGGTCGTTCTCACTTCATCATGACGGTAGCTTACCACCGAAAACCTGACTAAACCATACATTGCCGATGCTATCACGGCCGGTAAAACAAACAGGATACACCCTACCAGAACCCGTCGTCGGAGACCGGAGAAGATCGTGGGGCGCGGCGATATCCGCCATCTGAAATGTGACGTAGCGGCCATGGTGTCAACGGCAAAAAATGGGCCAGGGAGCGGCGGAATGGCGCTAAGCTAGCCTCATCTGTGGAGGAGGGTCTACAGAGGTGCTCCGTTATCGCCGACAGCCGCCAAGCACGCCGCATCGTCGTGCCGCGGATTGTTGACATGCTGACTTACCGGCCGCGCTACCAGCCTTATTCCGTCACCCGGTCCCAGCAACCCGGCAAGCAGACCCGCATCCGTCGTCTCCAGCCAAGTGGATTGATGCGCCGGCGCAAGGATCACCGGCATGCGGTGATGAATGAGAGCCAGATCCGGCGAGGCTTCGGTCGTGAGGATGGTGAAGGTCTCGAGCGGTGCATCGCCGCCCCAACACTCCCAAAGCCCGGCAAAGGCTATCGGCCTGCCGTCAGCAGTCGTGACATAATAGGGTTGCTTGGCACCGTCGCGCGCCTGCCATTCATAGAACCCGTCTGCCGCAACCAGACAGCGGCGGCGGCGAAAGGCGGCACGGAAAGATGGCTTCTCGGCAACGGTCTCGGCCCGCGCATTGATCATACGATTGCCAACGGCCGGATCTTCGGCCCAGGAGGGCACCAGACCCCAGCGCAGCCACGCCCATTGCCGCTGTCCCTCGGCGTCGAGGCGCACGACGGGAAGGATTTGGCTTGGTGCCGCATTGTAGCGTGACCCATATCCTGTCAAGGATCCAGCCTCGAACAGGCCGACAAGAGCCTCCTCGGACGTAGTCAGAGAGTAGCGACCACACATAGCATATCCCGACAATCGTGCGCGGTGAATTGGGTATCAAGGCGCCGGATAATGCTCTAGATTCTCGTCCAAGGAAACGTATTCACAACGTAGCGCAACAGGCAGGGACCATGCCGACCGTTAGTACCCTGGCGCTTGCGCTCTGGGACGATGCCGAAGCAATGTTGGCCCGCAACGAGGAATTCGCGGCGGTGCTTCCTGCTGTTGCTCATATGATGGTCCCCGGCGTCTCCTACGAGGTGCTCCTGCAGGCCGCAGTGGGGGCCGGCGCCATTGCCTCCGCGCAAGATGACTCCTGTGGCTGGCTTGCTCGGCATCTCTCCCAGCAAAGGGGTGGTGAGCCAGGCGATATCGTCGAGATGCTGCCCGGCCGCTTCTTTCGCCTCGCCACGGCCCAACTCGCCAACGGTTACCGCGTGACCGGCTGGAGCGATATTACCGTCGAGCGGGAGCACGAGCAGGGGCACAGGCAGAGCGAAGCGCGCTACCGCGAGTTGCTCGAGCTGACCCCTGCCGTGGCGTTAGTTCACGATGGAGACAGGGTTCTGTTCTGCAATAGCCGCGGTGCGGCGACGTTGGGCTATGATTCCGCAGATGCTCTCCAAGGCCTGCTGCTCGCTACCGTCCTGGACCAGGATACCCAGCGGCTACGCCGTGGCGATGGCACGCTGCTAGAGGGCAAAACCAGCGAAGCGCCCCTCGACGACGGCGACAGGTGCTATACGCTGGTGATTGCAGAAATCACCCCCGATCGCGAGCCGGCGGACAATGATCCCCTAACCGGCCTGGCCGGGCGGGGACACTTTTTCGAGCGCTTGCAACATTTCACCCGTCAGGCCGAGGCCAGCGGCACGATGGTGGCACTGCTGCTCATTGACCTCGACCATTTCAAGACCGTCAACGACACCCTGGGTCATGCCGTCGGCGACAGGCTGCTGCAAGAGGTGGCAACACGGCTGCGCGGTTGCCTGCCAGCGGACGGCCTCGCGGCGCGCGTCGGCGGCGACGAATTCGCAATCATCCAGCCCGGCATCACCGGTGCGGAGCAGGTGAGCGAGCTGGCGCAGGCCATCGAGACGGTGCTTGCCGAGCCGGTCATGTCGCAAGGCCAGGCCCTGCATACCGGCGGCTCGATCGGCATCACGCTTTATCCAGACCATGCGGAATCCGCAGAAGATCTGCTGAAAGGCGCGGACCTGGCGCTCTACCGTGCGAAGTCCCTGGGGCGCGGCTGTGCCGCCTTCTATTCGCGTAACATGGGCGAGGAGGCGCACCACCACCTTCGGCTCGGCCAAGGCCTGCGCCGTGCCCTCGCGCAGAACGAGTTCGCCTTGCACTATCAGCCCAAGGTTGATCTCGCCGACGGCATGGTCGTCGGCGGCGAGGCACTGCTGCGCTGGAATCACCCTGCGCGCGGACTGGTCGCACCTGGCGAATTCATCGCCCATGCCGAGGCCACGGGCATGATCCTCGCCATCGGCGGTTGGGCGCTGGAGGGCACCTGCGCCCAGCTTGGTAACTGGGCGCGCAAGGGTAGTCTGACGGTGCCGATCTGGGTCAATGTCTCACCGGCCCAGTTTCAGGACCGCGCGCTAATCGACAAGGTGCGCAACACCCTGCTCGGCGCGGGCGTGCCGCCGCGCCTGCTCGGCCTCGAGATTACCGAGAGCGTTCTGATGCCCAACGCGGCACTTGCCGTGGAAACGCTCACCAGCTTGGTCGAACTCGGAGTGGAGCTATCGATTGACGATTTCGGTACAGGCTATTCGTCGCTCAACTATCTCAAGCGGCTACCCGTAGGTAAGCTCAAGATCGACCGCTCTTTCGTCACCGACATCACCAGAAACCCGATCGACGGGGCCATTGCCCGCGCTATCATACATCTTGGGCACAGCCTCGGTATGAAGGTGCTGGCCGAGGGCGTCGAGACCGAGGACCAGGCGAGCATGCTGAGCGATCTCGGCTGCGACCAGATCCAGGGCCTGCTAATCAGCCCACCTTTGCCGGCAGACGCCTTCGTCGATTTCGTCAACCGCCGTAGCGGCCAACGCGAGCCCCACCTATAGGGCGGACGGCCAGGTCCCAGATGTGAGTGCGCGCCTGCGCGCCAGAGCAGCGATCATATCAATGGTCGGCGTCGGTACCGCAGTCAGGCGGCCGAGTTCGGCCACAGCATCGATCAGCGCCGGCAACTCGACCACCTGCCCCGCCTCGTAATCCTGCAGGGTCGAGGTCTTGTGCTCACCTACCTTAGCTGCACCGTCAATGCGGCGATCAACATCTATGGGAAAGCTAACGCCCAAGGTCTCGGCCACGGCCTTGGTCTCGACCATCATGGTCCGCACGGTGCTGCGCAGCACCTTGTCTGACGCAATATCCACAAGTGTTGCACCAGTTAGCATACTTAACGGATTGAAGGCGACATTGCCCCAAAGCTTGATCCAAATATCATCCCGGATACGCGGACGCACCGGCGACTTGAAGCCAGCACCAACCATAATCTTGCTTAGGGCTAGGGCGCGCTCGGAGCGCGAGCCATTGGGCTCGCCTAGGGGCAACCGGTCGAGCGCTAGGTGACGGACGACCCCGGGCTCGACAACCTCAGCCGCAGGGTAGACCACACAACCGATAACCCGCTCTGGCCCGACATAACGCCATAGCAGACCGCCGGGATCGACGGTCTCGATCTGCTTTTCCTCCCAGGGTCCATCAAGCTTGTGGAAATACCACCACGGCACGCCGTTTACCGCAGGCACCACCACAGTCTTAGAGCCCAGCAGGGGCGCAAGCCGCTCGGCGATGTCCGGCAAGGAATGCGCCTTCATGGCAAGGATGACCGCATCCTGAGGCCCAACCCCGGCAGCATCCTCGGTGACGACCGGGTGCGCTGTGAAATCCTCACCGGCAGGCTCCGAGATCAACCGCAAGCCGTTTCGTGTCATGGCCTCGAGCTTGGCGCCACGCGCGATCACCGTGACATCCTGGCCGGCACGTGTGAGCCGCGCCGCCATGTAGCCGCCTATGGCACCCGCGCCGTAGACGCAGATTTTCATCTCAGAGGCCCAACTTCTCGGCCAACCCGATGCGCTGTAGCTTTCCCGTGGCGCCCTTCGGGATTTCGTCGAGGAAGACTATCTTACGCGGCACCTTAAAGTCGGTAAGGCGTGACGCGGCGAAGTCACGCAAGGTGCGCTCATCGGCATCCGCACCATCGCGCAGCACAACCGCTGCGGCCACCTCCTCACCGAGCTTGCCATGCGGCATGGCGAAAGTAACTGCTTGCGCCACAGCCTCGTGATCCATGAGTACGTCGTCGATCTCACTTGGGCTCACCTTCTCGCCGCCTCTATTGATAATCTCCTTGAGCCGCCCGGTAATCGTCAGATAGCCGTCTGCGTCAAGCATGCCCTGGTCGCCAGTGCGGAACCAGCCGTCCATGAAGGCGCCAGCATTGGCCTCTGGGTTGGCAAGATAACCCGCCGTTACGTTGGGCCCGCAGATGACTATCTCACCGGTCACGCCTGGCTCGGCGAAGCCCCCCTCGGGCTTGAGCACGCGCACCTCGGAGCCAGCAGGCAGGCCGACGCTACCCGGTTTGCGCACCGCCGGCGGCAGCGGATTACTGGTCATCTGATGCGCAGCCTCTGTCATGCCATAGGCCTCGATCACCGGCGCCCCGAATAGCGTTTCAAGCTCACCCATCACCTGCGCCGGGAGCGACGCCGAAGACGAGCGTACCAGGCGCAGATTGTTGCGCGCCACGATCTCAGTATTGCGCGCCGCCCGTGCCAGGATGGTCTGGTGCATGGTCGGCACCGCAGTGTACCAGGTCGGCTTGTATTCACCGAGCCAGGCAAAAAAACGCAGCGCATTAAACCCCGGCGTGCAGACGATGCCAGCGCCGGCGACAAGCGAGGACAATACCGCCGCGATCAGCCCGTGAATATGGAAAAGCGGCATGACGTTGAGGCAAAGATCTTCCGGTACCAGAGCCAGCGTCTCGCGGATATTTTGGGCCGATGCCGCCAAATTAGCCTGGCTCAACGGCACCATCTTGGGCCGCGATGTGGTGCCCGAGGTATGCAGGATCAACCCGATATCGCCAACCTCCGCCGACCCACCACGCACCTCGCGCGCCTGCTTAGGCCCTTGCAGGGTGAAACGGCCAGCTTCCTCGCCTGGATAGAGTTCATACACGGCAATACCCCGTTCAGCGGCCGCATGGCGTGCTGGGCCATCGGCGCCTGCCGCAACCACGAGGGCTCGGGCGTCGAGGTCGCCGAGATAGAAATCCAGTTCCTCCGCGCGATAGGCGGGATTGAGCGGTGCCGTCGTCACGGCGCAGGCGATGGAAACAAAGGCGCTCGCCATGTCAGGCCCGTTGGGCAGCACGATGGCCACCGTGTCGCCGCGGCCAATGCCACAGCCGTTGAGCGCGGCGACAGTAGCGTCGGCCTGGGCGCGGAGCGCGCCGAAGCTGAGTGGATCGCGGTCGGGGGCGATCAGCGCCGCCGCGTCGTCTCCGCCGGCATCGAGCAGGCGGCGGATAGTCTCTGACTGGCTCATGGGATCAAGTTTTAGAGCCCTTTCACGTCTATTGGAACCGCATGAGTGCTATGATGAATTTATGACAGAGCTAGGAGACAACGGCGGCGTTGGGCCGCGGGTGCTGAGAGTGCCCGAAGGCGACAGCCGGCCGCGCCACACCTGCCCGGACTGCGGCTTCATCCATTACCGCAATCCGCTCATCGTCGTCGGCTCGGTCTGCCTGGCCGGCGACGGCCGGCTCCTACTGTGCCAAAGGGCGATCGCCCCGCGCGTCGGCTATTGGACAATCCCCGCCGGCTATATGGAACTCGAGGAATCGACCGAGGACGGCGCCCGCCGCGAGGCTATCGAGGAAGCCAATGCGAATATCAACATCGAGCACCTGCTGGCGATCTACAACATTCCGCACATCAGCCAGGTGCAAATTCTCTACGCCGCGCGTCTCACGAACGACGCCGTGTCGCCAGGCCCGGAGAGCCAAGCGGTCGATCTGTTCGAGTGGGAGGACATGCCGTGGAGCAACTTAGCCTTTCCCAGCGTGCACTGGGCACTGACCCATCATCGCCAGGCCGTGGAGGCGGGCGACTGGACACCGCGCAGCGCGCCGGCGCCATGAGGGGTCTCGTCCTTCTTGCCGCGACCGTCCTGACGCTACCGACGTTAGCCTGGGCGGGTGCCAACGTCGAGGCCTGCCTGGCGGACCCGGAGCCGCTTTGCGTGCTGACCCTGGCGGACGACATGGTCCGCCATTCCGGTGATGCACATGCGGCGAAATATCTCGGCAGCAGCGTCGCCGGCGCATGGGCCTCTCACGGTGCCAAGGATCGCGCGCACGATTTGGCTGCTGCGCTGCCTTCGCCGTCCGCACGGGCCGAGGCCTGGGGCACGATTGCCGCCACCTTGGGCGACGAAGAGAGCCGCAATTCGGCGATCGCTGAGGCCCGTGGTATTCTGGATCCACTCGACCGCGTGCATACTTTACTATCGTTGAGTAGACGGCTCGACAACCCGGATCCACTGATGTCCGCCGTGACGGAAGTAGAAAAAATCGCCGATGTCGAGATTCGACATCAGGCCTTGATTGAGGTCAGCGCGGCGCTTGCCGCCTCGGGTCGCTCGGCCATGGCACGTTCAACAGCGCGCGTGATGGCGCAAGACGACACCGGGCGCGAAGCAACGCTTGCCGCCGTCGTCGATGCGGAGGCCAGCGACAGTCGCCTCGACGATGCCAGCATAACCTTCGCAGAGATGATCCCTGGACCGGCGCGCGACGAGGCGGCCAGCACCCTCGCCCGTGCCCTCGCCCTGAATGGTGATACTGCTGCCGCCCTGGTCCTGGCCGACGACATCGCGGACGAAGACGCACAGGCCTGGGCACTGGCATCCGTCGTCGCGGCCGGTGGCACAGAGCAGCTCGACCGTATTCCCTGGGGCGAGGCCCGCGACATGGCACTGAGTAGCCTGTCGTCTGACGCCTTACAAGCCGGCGACACGCGAGCGGCACAGGACACCGCACAGGATATCGGGAATGATGAGACGCGCGCAATCGCCTTGCGTGCCGTCGCCCGTAAGGTATCCGGCGGCCGCGCAACCATGATAGCCGCCGAGATCGATCACCCCGAGATCCGCGCTGCCATCATGGCAGACGCCGCCGAGACCACGGCAAAGACCGGGCGCGTGATCGCTGCGGTGGCCATGGCAGATTCCATTGCGCTGCCCGCCTATCAGGCGTTGGGCCTGCTCAAGGTGGCTGCGGTGACGGGCGATACAGACATGTTCGCTCGTGCCATGACCGCGGCGGAGACCCTAAGCCAGAAAGAGCGCGACGACGCCATCGCCGCCATCGCGACGGCCCAGGCCGATAACGGTAATTTCGGCGCCGCGCGCGTTACTACCGAGGCTATTGCGGATGCTGAGCACCGCGGCTTCACCGAGTGGCAGATCGCCCGTCTTGAGGCCCTGGCCGCCAAGACCGGAATGACCGCGGAGACCCTTGGCGCTATCGCGGCCCCTTTGCCTCGCGCCCTCGCCCTCTCTGAGATCGGTGAGCATGCTAGCGCCCTCAAAGCCGCGCTCGAAGTGACCGAGTCCGCTGCCCGCGCTGAGACCCTGATCGTCGTCGCCAGCGCTATGCGTTAATCGCTATCAGTCTCCCCATCGTCCGTCTCCGGATCCTGGATGAGGTGGCGGTTTATGAGCGGCATCTGGGCCAGGCTGAAGACAAGTGTCAGCGGCATGATGCCGAAAAGCTTGAACTCGATCCAGGTTTCAGTGCTCTGGGTGCGCCAGACAATCTCGTTGAGGGCGGCGAGGCAGACGAAAAAGACCGCCCAGCGGAAACCCAGTACACGCCAGCCCCAGTCGCTCAGCGCAATCACCTGGCCGAGCACGCGTTGTAGCAGCTGCAGGCGCAAGGCGAGGCCACCGAACAGGATCGTCGCGAAAAGCAAATTAACGATGGTCGGCTTGAGCTTGATAAAGACCTCGTCTTCGAAATAGAGCGTCAGGCCGCCGAAGCCGAGAACGAAGACGCCAGAGACCAATGGCATGATGGGGATCTGACGCATCAGCATCCAAGCCGCAGGTAGCGCCACCGCCGTCGCGGTCATGAAGGCAGCCGTCCCGGGCAGGATGCCCCACTTACCGTTGACGATGAAAAACGCCACCAGCGGCCCGAGCTCCAAGAGCAGCTTAACGACTTGCTTGCCGCCGCCGAGCTGTGCCTGGGCTTCCGTCATGCTTCCAGCCCCATCAAACTGCGCGCGAAATCCGTCGCATCAAAAGGCCGCAGGTCGTTCGCACCCTCGCCAACGCCAACCGCGTGAATGGGCAGGCCGAAGCGCTCTGCCAGCGCCACGACGACACCACCGCGGGCCGAACCGTCAAGCTTCGTAACGACCAACCCCGAGACCTCTGCGATGTCGCGAAACACCTCCACCTGCCGGTGGGCGTTCTGTCCGGTCGTCGCATCAAGCACCAGCACCACGTCGTGCGGCGCCGTCTCGTCAAGCTTGCGCAATACGCGGACAATTTTGGCCAGCTCGTCCATCAAATCGGCCTTGTTGTGCAAGCGCCCGGCGGTATCGATAGCGAGCACATCGCTGCCCTCTGCTTGGGCACGCGCCAGGGCGTTGTAAGCGAGACCAGCCGGATCGCCACCGGTCTTTCCGGTAACCACCGGCACGCCGGCACGCTCACCCCAGATACAGAGCTGCTCTACCGCCGCGGCGCGGAAGGTATCGCCCGCCGCCAGCATAACCTTGTAGCCCGCTGCCTGCCACCGAGTGGCCAGCTTACCGATAGTTGTGGTCTTACCGGTACCGTTAACGCCGACCGCCAACACCACATGTGGTCGTTTGGCCGGGTCGAGCTGTAGCGGTTTGGCGACGGGTGTCAGAATACCGGCAACGTCGTCCGCCAGAGCCATGCGAACGGCGTATGCATCGGCATCTTTTTCAAAGCGTTTTTTGCCCAAATCTCCCGCCAGCCGCGCCGCGATTGGTGCGCCGAGGTCGGCCGTGATGAGAAGCTCCTCAAGTTCCTCAAGCGCCTCGGCATCGAGCTTGCGCTTCAACAGCACGTCGCCGATGCCGTCGGACAGGGCCTTCGCCGAACGCCCCAACCCGGCGCTGAGGCGGGTCAGCCAGCCGCCTGTGCTGTCCTCCGCCTCACTCATGCTGCGATCAGGGCCGTGCCATCATGGCCGGCGATAGGCGTAACGGCAACGCTGCCGGGTGTCCCGGGCGCCGCCAGAAGCACCGCCGCATAAGCCTCGCTGCGCCCACGTGTCTCGGTTTCCACCAACACGCTCTCGCGAACCCCCACACGGCTTGCCAGATAACTGGCCAGGCGCGCTGCAAAGGCCTCGCGCAAGCGACCGGCGCGATCCTTGCGCACATCGCCCGGCACTTGCGACATGCGCGCAGCTGGCGTGCCGGGGCGCGGCGAATAGGGAAAAACGTGGCCCCAGACGAGATTGCAGGTCGCGACGAGATCGAGCCCGTTGCCGAACATAGCATTGGTCTCGGTCGGGAACCCGGCGATCATGTCGGCGCCGATGGCGATATCCGGGCGCGCCGCGCGCAAGGCATCGCACAATGCGATCACATAGGCGCGGGAGTGGCGACGGCGCATACGCTTGAGCACCATATCATCGCCGGCTTGGAGACTGAGATGGGCATGGGGCATGAGTCGCGGCTGCTCTCCATAGGCTCGGATCAAGGCTGCGTCGACAGCTGCCGGATCGAGCGACGAGAGACGCAGGCGGGCAAGCTTAGGGACCGCGGCAAGCAACCGCGTTACCAGCCCGCCGAGGCGCGGAGTGCCAGGCAGATCGGTCCCGTAAGAGGTCAAATCAACGCCGGTGAGCACGATCTCCTGATAGCCGGCAGCGACCAGGCGGCACGCTTCCTCGACTACGGCGCCTAAAGGCACGCTGCGGCTCTGCCCACGGCTGAAGGGAATAACACAGAAGGTGCAGCGGTGGTCGCAGCCGTCCTGAATACGCAGATGGGCGCGGGCGCGGCCCTTGGGTCCTTCGACCATGGCAGGCTCGAGCTTCTCACTCGCCATGATGTCGCCGACCACAACGGCGGGACCGTCTGTCACCAACAGCGCCTCGCCGAGCTTCTCACGATTGCCCAGCACGCGGTCGACCTCGGGCATGGCGGCATAGCGCTCGGGCGCTATTTGCGCCGCACAGCCAGTCACCACGATGCGCGCCCCGGGCCGGGCCCGGCGAGCCTTGCGGATGGCTTGACGCGCCTGGCGCTCGGCCTCGGCCGTCACAGCGCAGGTGTTAAAAATGACCACGTCGTCGAGCCCCGCCGCACGGGCGCGGGTTACCATCGCCTCCGACTCCCAGGTGTTGAGCCGACAGCCGAACGTGATCACCTCAGGCGCTGGAGCCTGTGCGCTCATGGCAGAAGGCTATCCGTCTCGCCACGGAAGCTGGTGGCAACGTCGCCAGTCATCCAGACATGATCATCCACGCGCCAATCGATATCGAGCACACCGCCGTCAAGCGTAACCGCCACGCGGCGGCCGGTGAGCCCACGCCGGCTCGCCGCCACCGCGGCCGCGCAGGCGCCGGTGCCACAAGCGCGAGTGATACCAACGCCGCGCTCCCAGACGCGGAAGCGCAGGCTAGCGGGCCCGGTGATCTGGCCCACGCCGACATTGATGCGCTCGGGAAACATGGCAGCCGTCTCTATGGCCGGCCCGAACTCTTCAAGTGGCACAGCGGCAATATCCAGCACGAAGAAGGTCACATGCGGGTTACCCATGTTGGTCGCCACAGGATCGCTGAGCGAGCCATGGGCGAAGCCCACATGCAGGGTCTCGCAGGCCTCGGCCAGCGGAATCTCGTCCCAATCGAGCCCCGGCGCGCCCATGTCGACGCTGACCCGCCCCTCGCCCGCGTCATGCGCTTCGTGTACGCCGATGCTGGTTTCGATAAGTGCAGTATCGGCCTCCTTCTCCTCCATCAGCGTCGAGGCGACGCAGCGTGCAGCATTGCCGCAGGCCTCGGCCTCACCGCCATCAGCATTGTAGATGCGCATACGGGCATCCGCGGTCTCACTGGCTTCGAGCAGAATGAGTTGATCGCAGCCGATGCCCGTATGCCTATCGGCGAGACCGCGCACTTGGTCCGCGCTCAAGACGAGCGCTGCCCAGCGCCCGTCGAGTACCACGAAATCGTTCCCCAGCCCGTGCATCTTGGTAAAGCGGTGAACAGCCATGACCCGCGTTATATGGGGCGCCGATAGCCCTCGTCCATGGGAAAGGGGGTGTTGTTACGTATTGGCTCCCTGGTGGAGGCCAAGCGCTCCGCTTGACTTGAGCTGCGCTTTGCGGATTATTGCGGCCGCATTTGCGTGGGTGTCGGCTAAAGAGGTGTCGGCGCCCTGACTGGTGTTGGGAAATCGGTATGTTCGACGCCTTATCCGGCAGGTTCGGCGATATCTTCGATCGCCTGAAGAAACGCGGCGCTCTCTCGGAGAGCGACGTGGGCGAGGCTTTGCACGAAGTGCGCATCGCCCTGCTCGAGGCCGATGTGGCACTACCAGTAGTCAAGGACTTCGTCGCCCAGGTGCGCGAGCGCGCCACCGGCGCGGAGGTGATCAAGAGCGTCACTCCGGGCCAGATGGTGGTGAAGGTCGTCAACGATCATCTGGTCGAGACACTGGGCGACAAGGCCGTGCCGCTGGCACTCTCCGGCAATCCGCCAGTGGTACTGATGGTCGTCGGCCTGCAAGGCTCGGGCAAAACAACGACGGCCGCCAAGCTCGCCAAGTATCTAGCCGAGCGTGAGAAGAAGTCGGTGCTGGTTGCGTCGCTCGACGTGCAGCGCCCGGCTGCTCAGAAGCAACTCGCCGTGCTCGCCGAACAAGCTGGTGTGCTCTCGCTGCCCAACGTTGCCGGCCAGGTGCCAACCGCTATCGCCAAGCGTGCCCTGCAGGCGGCCCGACTCGGTGGCAACGACGTGGTGGTGCTCGATACCGCCGGCCGGCTGCATGTGGACGAGGCGCTGATGGCTGAGCTCGCGCAAGTGAGCGCCGTTGCCAGCCCGGTCGAGACCCTGTTGGTCGCGGATGCATTGACTGGCCAGGATGCAGTCAACAGCGCCAGCGCCTTCAAGGCGCGCGTAGCGCTGACCGGCATTGTGCTAACACGCATTGATGGCGACAGCCGCGGCGGTGCTGCGCTCAGTATGCGCGCGGTCACCGGCTGCCCAATCAAACTCATGGGCACGGGCGAGAGCTTGGATGCCATCGAGCCGTTTTATCCCGAGCGCATCGCATCGCGCATCCTCGGCATGGGCGACGTGATCAGCTTGGTCGAGAAGGCCGCCCAGGTCGTCGAAGAGGACGAGGCCGAAAAGCTCGCCGCCAAGATGGAGGCGGGAAATTTCGACCTCTCCGACATGGCGGGCCAGTTTCGCCAGATGCGCAAGATGGGCGGCATGGACGGGCTGATGGGCCTGCTGCCGGGCGTCGCCAAGGTCAAGAGCCAGCTCGCTCAGGCAAAGGTCGACGACGGCATGTTGCGCCGCCAGGAGGCGATCATCCAGTCGATGACGCCGGGCGAGCGGCGCAAGGCGAAGGTGCTAAACAGCTCGCGCAAGCGTCGGATTGCCGCCGGCTCGGGCACCACGGTGCAGGACGTGAACCGTCTGCTCAAGCAGTTCAAGGATATGACGGTAATGATGAAGCGCGTGCGCAAGATGGGCAAGAAAGGCCTAGCGCGCCACGGGCTTCCAGGCATGATGCCGCCGGGCTTTCCCGGCCACTGACAGAGTAACGAAAAGAGGACGACGGCATGGCATTGAAGATACGACTGGCGCGCGTCGGCGCCAAGAAACGGCCCCAGTACCGCATCGTGGTGGCCGACGTGCGCAGTCCGCGCGACGGCCGCTTTATCGAGAAGGTGGGCATCTACAACCCCCTGCAACCCAAGGACAGCCCGCAACACACCACGCTCAATAGCGAGCGCATCAGCTACTGGCTCTCCAAGGGTGCCAAGCCGACCGACCGCGTGGGTCGCATTCTCGGCCAGGCTGAGATCGTTCCCATGCCGGCCCAGCGCAACAATCCGCAGAAGGCGAGGCCAAAGGCCAAGGCTCAGGAGCGTATGAAGGAAGCCGAGGAGGCGGCCAAGGCCGAGGTCGAGGCAGCCGCAGCGCCGGCCCAGGAAGAAGCGCCGGCCGAGGAGGTAGCCGAGGTCGAGGCAGCCGCAGCGCCGGCCCAGGAAGAAGCGCCGGCCGAGGAGGTAGCCGAGG
>Ga0187827_10000767_pt1 | contig 49146 bp, 34 predicted proteins | sample ETNtaG_39_FD_167969 | JGI IMG/M metagenome (GOLD analysis project Ga0187827, IMG submission 167969) | Marine microbial and viral communities from oxygen minimum zone, Eastern Pacific Ocean - ETNP2014_SV_150_PacBio MetaG (Illumina Assembly) | ecosystem: Environmental > Aquatic > Marine > Hypoxic...
CGGCAGCCCGGTGACAGGCAGGATCAAGATGCCCGTGTGGAAACGCGGCAAGACAAAAACCGGGGATATGGAACGGTCGTTCATTTCATTCAAATACAAAGCGGTCAACGAAAAATTCCCAAAGAAAGTTGGGTTGATTTTTAGTTTCCGCTTCGAGCCGGATATCAAGAACAGTTGGAATTGCCGGGCAGAGATCGGGAAGTTAACCGCGGAGACGGAATGGCAGGTTTACCGGCAGCCGCTCTCGAAGGCCTCGAACATTCGCGCATTCGTAAACTGCATCAATCGAGAGAAACCTGAGGCATTCAAGTTCGTCTTTTCGCACGCGTCAGGTATCGATCTTTACGATGAAGGCGACAAGCTGCTGATCGATGATGTGGAGATCAGGGTGCTGAAGAAGTAGCCGAAGAGCGTGGCGGCGGCTGGCCGCCAGACCAAACATAGTAGAGCAAGTCAACGTGAGAATGGCCCCTTCTCAGCGACTTTTTAGGAGGGTTCTGCCCAATCGTCGCGAGCCATGCTCTTCATCTAAGCAGCATCCAGATGCCGTAAAGCAAATTGGCACCGATGCTGATATCGGTGACCGCAATTCTCACAAGAGCGGAAGCAGAAAACTGGCTCTGGAACCCGCCGGTTTCATCAAATTCAAGCTGGCTGACAATACCGCCCAGGTAACGGACCTTGTTCGGCTGGCCGGTGGGATAGATCAGGTCGATGCGGTCCCCCGGTTTCGGCTCTGACAGCAGAGACGAAGTGTCCTGGCCGGAAGAGGCGTTTCCTTCGTGATCTTCGAATTCAAATTTCACAAACCACTTGTCCGGGCTGTCCGCGTTCGTTGAGCGCGTGACATTTGCGTCGGTGATTGTGCCTTCGACGATACGGCCGCGCTGAAGATACAGCATCGACTTTGCGCCACGGTAAAACAGCGCCAGCAACCAGAGGAAGGCGAACGCAGGTATCGCGCTCAGCCATACGACCCGGCGATCCATCATGCCGCGGCGTGTGCCGATGATTCTGGCAGTCCGTGGCGCATCGGGCAGGTATTCGATCTCGACCTTGCCTTCTTCATGCTTCTTGCCGGTGGAATAGGAGAGCGCTTCATACTGCTGGTTGTCCACTTCGTATGAAAAACGGTATCGGTAGATTTGCGTTCCACCTTCCTTTACCCGTCCGCCAACCGACCAGCCCATGTCTTTGACCGGCGGTACAATTCGGCCGCTCACTTTAGAGGAGGCTTTGTCGAGATCAGAATCTTCAACCGGCGCAGTCTTCATAACGAAAAGCCAGACGAGCCCCATTCCCAATCCAAAAACCAGTGCAACGAATGTCGCCGGCCATGAGACCAGCAGATCGACGATGGCACGCAACGGAAGTTTGAGGTTATGGGAGTTGTCGTCGCTCATCAGGCAAGCTTCACTTCTTCGCCCCTGGCTGCGGATTCGTAAATGGCATCCGAGATTCGGACCGTGTTGAGGGCAATCTCACCGGTCGGAATTTTAGGAAGCTTTCCCAGCAGCGAATACACCCAGTGATGGTGCGGGGATGCGTAGCCCGCACGGTTTTCGTCATACTGATTCTGGTGATACTCGGCCAGGCGGGTGTCGAACGTAGTGTTCGATTCGATGCCGAACATATCCGAATGGAACGACAGTGGATCGACTTTGAGACCGCCTTTCGAGCCGAGGATCACGTCGCCGCCGGATTCGTTCATGTGTGCGGACCAGGCATCTTCCACAAACAGGACCAGGCCGGTATCGAAACGGATCAGCCCGACGGCCATTTCCTCCACATCGATGTCGTCTTTGCGGCCCTCGTAGACGTCCATCTCCTGGAACGTCGCGCCGCTTACCGTGACGGGTTTGGGATTGTCAATCAGCCAGAGGAAACGATTGAAGTGATAGACGCCGGTATCGATGAGCGTGCCGCCGCCGGCTTTCTCGTTCGACACAAAGTGCGGTGTGCCGTAGCCATCGACCCACGGCCTGCCCTTGCGCCGATAGTTTGAAAGCTTGGCAAAGTAAATGTGGCCGAGGCCACCTTCATTGATGATGCGCTTTGCCCCGCGGGCATTGGGCTGGAATATCGTGTTTACCTGCACGCCGAGATCGCGGTCGTTGGCCTTCGCCGCTTCCAGCATTGCAGAGGCTTCCTCGTAATTTCTGGCCATCGGTTTTTCGCAGAAGACGTGCTTGCCCGCATTCAGCGCATCTACGGAAACCGGGCTGTGAAGAAAATTCGGCAGGCAGACGTCGACGTTCTCGATCTCATTGATGGCCAGCAACTCTTTATAGTCAGCAAAAACTTTTGAGACTCCGAACTCCTCCGCGACTTTATTCGCCTCCTTCTCATCGACATCGGCAATGGCGATGACTTCCGCTTCCTCGATGTTCGAATAAGCCCTGAGGTGCGATTTGCCGATCATGCCACAGCCAACGATACCGATTTTCAAAGTGTCTGACATGGGTGTCTCTCAGTGGGTGGTATTTAGTGAACTCCCGCGCATGATAGCGCAAGCCTTCTATCAAAGAAAAGAAAGATATAAATAATGCTGATCGCAGGAATTGATGAAGCGGGATACGGCCCCCTCCTCGGGCCACTGGTCGTCGGGGCGTCGGTGTTCGAGTACCAGGGAAATGAGATACCTGACATCTGGGAACTTCTCCATGACACCGTCTCCAGGCCGGGCAGGTTGGCAAAAGGGCTGGTCATTGGCGACAGCAAGAAGGTGTATAAACGGAAAGGCCTGTCTGACCTGGCGGAGGGTGTGTTCAGCTTCGGCAAAAGGAGCGGATTCGAATACGGGGGTGACTGGGGAGCATTCCTGCATCGCTTTGGTGCAGAGGGACGTGTCAGCCCTGAGGACAAACTGCCTTGGTACGGCGGCGCCAAAGATGGACTGGATGTCAGAGCTGAAGCCGCGCTTCAACTCACTGATTCGCTTGAATCGGCCGGCCTGAAATTTCTCGGCTATGTCATCCGGCCTGTCTTTGCTCCCGAGTTCAATGACATCCTGCAGACACGAAATAAATCAGAGCTTCTTTACGATCTCGCCAGCGCCCTTGCTCTGGAAATCCTCGCGAAACATGAAGGCCACGAGGAAAGTGTTTTTCTCTGCGACAAACAGGGAGGTCGAAATTTTTACGGTCCTCAGCTCATCGAGACTTTCCCGGACCACGGATTCATGATCGAGTCGGAAGCCAGAGAGCAGTCTTCGTATCTCCTTCTCAAGAGAGGCCGGAACCTGCGGTTCAGGTTCCTCATGAAAGGCGATGACAAACATCTGCCGATCGCGTTGGCCTCCATGTGCTGCAAATTGATGCGCGAGCTTTTCATGAAGCAGTTCAACGCCTGGTGGCAGGAACAGATGCCCGGACTGAAACCGACAGCCGGCTACTACACCGATGGAATGCGATTCCTGGAGGACACCAAAGCCCTGAGGGAGCAGCTCGATGTGAGTGACGATGCTCTTATTCGATGTAAGTGATCAGATGTAAGAGGCGGCAAGCGGATGGATTTGGTATAGAGCGATTGCTCAGTCTGATCTTGAGCCCACGTCAGTACAACAACCACGGAGATTAAGAAATGTCAGACAAACCGATTGCCGTCATCATGGGATCAGATACTGACTGGTCCGTTACTGAGCACACGATCAATGACCTCGATGCCCTCGGTATCGGGTACGAGCTCGAAGTTATTTCCCCGCACAGGACGCCGGACGCTTTGCATGAATTTGGGCTTTCGCTTGAAGAGCGCGGGTTCAAAGTGGTCATTGCTGCTTCGGGTGGTGCGGCCCACCTGGCAGGCGTGCTCGCTGCGCTGACGACGCTGCCGGTGATTGGCGTCCCTGTTCCATCCACGTCGCTCGGCGGGGTCGATGCCCTTTACTCCATTGTGCAGATGCCGGCTGGAGTCCCGGTCGCCACGGTCGGCATCGGCCGCTCCGGCGCGAAGAATGCTGTCGTGCTCGCTGCGAAGATCCTGGGGATCGCGGACGAAAAATACAAAGACCTCATTCGCAATTACAAGGAACAGCTCGTGGAAGAATCCGTTCAAAAGGCGGAACGAGTGGCTGCAGACTGGCAGTCCGAACTGGCAGGTTGAGCCCGCAGGGCCGTTAAATTGATTTCGTGCGACTCGTGTTTCCGTGGACGTTTGCGGTAAACAGTCCCCCGATTAGGATGGCCAGCCCTGCCGGCAGCCTGAACGGATTCACACATTTCTGATGAGCAACGCCAATCGGGTCCTTCTGATAGATGTTCCTGCTCTCTCGTGCGGGCTGGTGGGAGACGGCGGATTATCGAATCTGAACAGATTGAAAAACAGCGGAGTGGCGCTGGCCGTTCAACCGTCGTTCCCCGCGATCAGTGCGACGGTGCAGGCATCTGTCACCACCGGGGCCACGCCGGACGTCCACGGAATAGTTGCCAGCGGCTTCTACGACCGGCAGCGCATGGCGGTCTGTTACGGTGACAGCTCAGACCGTCTGCTTGAGTCGAGACGGGTCTGGGAATTCGCGAAGGACCAGTCACCCGAATTCAGCAGTGCCTTGATTTTCTGGGAGAACAGTCTCGGCGCCGATTGTGATTTCATCGTGACGCCTCGCCCGATCCCAAAGCGTGGCGGTGGCTTTCATAGTTCCTGCTATTCCAAACCACCGGAGCTTAACGACCGTCTCGTGAGAAAGTTTGGCCCGTTCAAGCAGGCATGGCTCCGGGGCCCGTTTGCATCCATGCGGTGCTCACGATGGATCACCCAGAGTACTGTTACTCTGTTGGAGGACTTCCAGCCAACCCTGGTCTGTACCAGCCTGCCTCACGTGGCGTTCAGCCACATCAAATCGGGAAGCGACGAGCGTAAACTCAAGATAGCCATGCTGGAACTGGACGAATGCCTGGGTGATCTGCTGGATGCGGCGGAGGGCGGAGACTACTCGGTGATATTGATGGGATCTTACGGAATGAACCAGGTGAATGAGGCAGTCTTCCCAAACCGATATCTTCGAGAGCATGAAACTCTGATCACTCACGAAGTGAAGGGCATGGAGTTTCTCGATTTCGGGCAGTCCAGGGCATTTGTCCTGCCCGATCACCAGGTAGCTCATGTTTACTGTGATCCACACGCTATCAGCGAGGTCTACACGCTGCTGTCCACAGTTCCCGGCATCGAGCGAATTCTGACACTCGAGCATCAGACTGATTGGCAGATCGATCACCCGCGCTCCGGCGAGCTCATTCTGCTCGCCGCGCAAGGCTACTGGTTCGCCTATCCGTGGTGGCACGATGATTACCAGGCGCCGGAGTACGCGTTCCATGTAGACCCATTCATGAAACCGGGCGCCGATCCGCTCGAATACTTCTGGGGCACACATCCCTTCGTCATCTCGCAGGACACCAGCAAAGTGACGCGCTCGCACGGCCGACTGCCGGACGACCATGTAGGTGCACCGGTTCTGGTCACCAATTTCACCCCGAAGACAGAGTCGCCAGAAGAGGTGAAAGACACCGAGATTTTCAAAATGATCATGGAGCAACTCAGCCTCGAAACCGTCGAACCGGAGTTCAGGCAGTAGTAGGCCGACACGAGGGTGTCTTTACGGATTTCAGGGGCAACGCCCCGCCGGTTTGCCTAGCCCAGCCCAACGGGCTGGGAAGTAATGAAGCACAATCAAAGGGGCAACGCCCCGATCATTTGCACGACTGACCTGCTGCAAATGGCCGGGGCGTTGCCCCTGAATGGCAATTCTTCTCTAAACCCAGCCCGTTGGGCTGGGCTAGGCAAACGACCGGGGCTTCGCCCCTGAACATGAGGACTCCCATAAACTTGAATCTGTAAAGCTCTCCCGTCTTGACCTACCAGTAATACGTGATGCTTGATTTCGACCACTTTAAGGCCAACGGCAGGGCCGATGCTCGCGCTGATGACGCCCAATGGCACTTTCCAACAATAAACAGAAAATCCAACACCCTCGTCTAATATCCAATCTTTGGCTCCCCCAACACTCCCACCCAATCGTTTGGAGGCCGTCGCTATGAAGAAGCATTTATCCATTATTTCATTAATCATCATTGGTTTGAGTCCCAACATAGCCGCCCAGGATAAAGCTGAGGCTGCAAAGGCGAAGGCCTTAAAGGAAAAGGCTGCGAAACAGAAAAGTAAGAGCGCGAAGAAGCCAATGACCCCCGAAGAGCGGGAGGCGTACTATGCCAAGGTCAAAGGCAAGTACGAGTACATGGTTAAATTCCTCGACAAAGTGGTGGCGCAACACGAGACCCGCCGCGAGGAACTGGAGGCGTTGCTGGAGCAGGAGAAAATAATGATCAGCCCGCCGCTGCCTGGGTTGTTTACCAGTGCTCTGCAGCCATCTTCGGCCAAGAGCGCAGCCAGCGCGAAGAAGCGGGCCGTTCAAGCCAAGACTCTCGGCAGCATGAAGCCAGTTGAGGTGGCGGTAACGCAAGAGATCAAGGACGCGGCCAAGGCGGTCATCGATGCCATTGAGGTGCACATCCCGCTGATACATGACCAGGCCGATCAGTACCAGGCGCGCATCAAGGCATACGAAAACCCAGCCCCCGCGGCAGGCAAGACAGCCTCGAAGGCTTCGACAGTTGCTGGCGACGCGGCCAAGGCAAGAGCGGACGTTGATAAGGCCGAGGCCGATCTGTCAATCGTTCAGGCAAGTGTCTGGCTGAATTCAGTAAGCCAATCCCAGAATGCAGGCGCGAAAGACATGGCGACAGAAGCAACCAGGTCGTTGGCAAAATACCTGGCGCTCAAAAAACAATATGACGAATTAGGCGCACAGTTAGGTGTGGTATCAGAACAGCTCGATGAAGGTGTCAGCGAGATTCTGGGCACCCTCTATCCGAGGCCTTCGAAATCCAGGAAGAAGACCAAAGCTGCCGCGGACAAGAAGAACCTGAAGTGAGTGAGGCGTTTCCAGTCCGAAGGATTTCCGTTTTCGAAAGCGCAGGCTGGCTTTGCCGACTGCCCCGTCCGTTTCATCCAGGTATTCGTGAGTAATGAAATGCTGGCTGCCGAAGACTTTCCCCCACGGGTGGATTCCGGCTTCAAAGCTTGCGTTTGCGATCAGGTTGCCATCGACAATTGGCGGCAGCTCCAGGGGCAGCATTGAAATGATCTCACCCTCCCTGACAGGAACTTTGTTGTTGGCCGTTGTGAGGAACAGGCCCTGGACAATGTAGTAGCGCTCCTGTTTTGCCCCCGTCTCCGGAACGACGCCGCCTGTGCCGTCGGGGAAGTATCGCAGCACGATGCGGTCAATGGGAGCATTGGATTCGAAGGTGACACCGGGCGTCCAATCGTAGCGGCGAATGGTGAGCGGACGAGTGATGTCCCCGACGGTGGCCTCCATTCGCCCGCGATAGAAATTCTTGATGAACAAGCGGTACGAGCCGAGGGGCAGCGGCTTCTTCAATGGAATGGAAAGCTCAACGGGTTTTGGCAGGGGGCCTTTCCCGCCATAGTGAAATCCCAGAATCACACCGGGCATGGACCGCCAGTTCCCGCTGCTCTTGTATTCCGAGCCGCCGGGATACTTTGAGCTACCGAAAGGCCACAGATCTTTACCGAGCCAGATTTGCGAAAACTCTTCTGCCTTGGCTGGTCTTGAAAAAACCAGAATGAGGAGAATCAGGATTGATTTCATCAAGCCGAGCATCCTTAAGGCTACTCACCAAACAACTCCGTACCTGGTCGCAGATGTTCCTTCGCCACGTCTTCATTCAATTCATAGCCCAGGCCAGGCCGATCGCTCAGCTCGATGTAGCCGTCTTTTATGACGGGCTCGTCGGTGATGACAAGGTCATCCCAGTAGGGGCGATCCTTCCAGTGCCATTCGATGACGAGGAAGTTGGGGATGCTGGCGCAGGTGTGACAGGAAGCAATGGTGCCCAGGGGACCGCAGACGTTGTGCGGGGCCATCGGCACGTAGTAGAGCTCGGCCAGGTTGGCGATTTTTCGGCACTCGGAAAGGCCGCCGCATTTTGGGATGTCCGGCATGATGATGTCCGCGGCCTGCTTCTCCAGAAGCTCTCGGAAGCCCCAGCGGAGGTAGATGTTCTCGCCAACACAGATGGGTGTGCTTGTCGAGAGTTTCACTTCGCGGAGGGCATCGATGTTTTCCGGCGGAACTGGTTCTTCGAGCCAGAGCAGATTGAATTCCTCCACGGCCTTCGCTACCCGCACCGCGCTGTGAACGTCGTACCGGCCATGCATGTCAATGGCGAGATCGACTTTAGGGCCGAGGGCTTCACGAACCGCGGCCACGCGCTCCACCATGGTGTGCATCTCGCCGGGCGAGATCGTGTGGTTGAAAGCATCGTGTTTGTCGGGATGCGAAAGATCGTCGATATCAAACTTTAACGCGGTAAAGCCCTCTTCAACCAGTTCGAGTGCCTTCCTCCCATATGATTCTGCGGACCCGTCTTCACCCGCGTGGCAATCGCAGTAGAGCCGAATTCTATTCCGGAACTTTCCGCCGAGCAGTTGATAAACAGGAGTGCCCAATGCTTTGCCGACAAGATCCCACAAGGCGATCTCGATGCCCGTCATTGCTGTGACGATGTTTCCGGAGATCGCACCGTCAAACAGAAAACGGCGCCGCATGCTCTCGAAAAGCCGATCCACATCCATTGGATCCTGGCCAACCAGCATCCCCTTGAGGCTCTGGATGATTGTGGCACAACCCGGTCCGCCGTGAATGCACTCGCCGGTGCCGGTCAGTCCTTCGTCCGTGTAGATTCGGACGTATGTGGAATAACCGTGACCTTGTACGTCAGCAGTTCGAATATCGATGATTTTCATGGGAGGCAAGTCTCAGGTTGCGGATGAGTAACGTGGCGACAGGCTGCCACCAGCCTGTCTGCCTGTCTTATTAGATATTGAGAAATCGAGTGTCAACACTTTCCAGTGAATTGATTCGAATGAAAGTACTTGTGGGGCTGACAGGCCTGGCAGCAGTCTGTCGCCATGTTGGTACTGCTCCTTGCCTGTAACAAACGGCACTAAAGACAGATCAATTCCTTAGGCGCGTTGCTCAGAACATCCTTACCGTCCTCCGTCACCAGCACCAGGTCTTCGATGCGCACTCCTGCGAAATCCGGGACGTAGATGCCCGGTTCGACCGTTACGACCATACCGGGCTTGAGGATGTCTTTCGAGTGCGGGGCGAGGCGGGGGAGCTCGTGAATCTGAAGGCCGACACCGTGGCCAAGGCTATGACCAAAGTACTTATCGTAGCCGGCATCCTTGATGATCTTGCGCGAGATGCGATCGGCATCTTTGCCCACAGTGCCCGGTTTGATGGCCTCGACTCCAGCGACCTGTGCATCGAGAACGGTCCTGTAGATCTTTTTCAGTTTGCGTCCTGGACGCCCGAAGCCGACCGTTCGCGTCATGTCTGACCGGTATCCTTCCCAGACGCTGCCGAAGTCGAGGGTAAGGAGCTCGTTGTTCTTTATTTTTCGCTTCGAGGGATGGGCGTGGGGTTTGGCGCCGTTCGGCCCGGCAGCAGCAATGACATCGAAAGCTATTTCAAAGGCGCCGTTTCTGCGAAGGAACCATTCAAGCTCGAGGGTTGCGTCGATCTCCGTCAATCCCGGTTTCAGGAAACCGAGCATGTGATCGAAGGCGCGGTCATTGATCTCGGCGGCTTTGCGGATGCGTTCGATTTCATCGGGGGCCTTAACAACGCGAAGTTCGTCGACCATGCCGTTCGTCTGTTTGATGCGGCAATCGAACGCGTCCTTGAGAGTTTTCAAAGTGCCGACGGTGGTGTGATCGGCCTCTATCCCCAGCGTCTTGATGTTCTTCCGATTCAGGTGACGCTTTACATGCGAGAGCCGGTTCTTGCCCTTCCAGATGGTGACAGGCACGAAGCACTCTTCTTTCGTCTGCACTGTGTATCGGAAATCGGTAAATAGCCGGACGCTGTTGTGCGTGACCACCAGTTTTCCATCGGCCGGGGTCGAGAACCCGGAGAGATAACGAATGTTCGGAGGATTCGAAATGTAGAGCGCGTCGACGCGCTTCTTTACCATGCTCTCACGAAGTTGTTTCAGCGCGGCTTGATTACTCTTCATTCTTCCCCTGCCCCAGTCGTTGTAATTCGTTTCGGATTTCTGCCGCCTTTTCGTAATCCTCACGGGAGACCGCTTCACTCAGTTCGTTCTGAAGAATCTCCTGATGTGAGAGTGGACGAATACGTTCTATCTGTTCGCGCCACATCTTGAGCTGTTTGTACTCATCGCCTTCTTCAAATTCTTCGCCTTTGCCGTATTCCGCATAGAATTCCATGAGCTCCCGCTCAGCGTGGTCGATGTAACTGAGCGCGAAATCGTATTCTTTCTTTTCAAGGCAACCCAACACCTCTGCCTTGGCGCGGTGATAAATGACAAACCCACGAAACTGATCGATGTTGATGGCATCTTCCTCACGCTCGGCATATTGGCGGATGAAGGTGAAGACTTCGAGATTGCGCCGAGCGTCACGCGCGGCGCATGTGTAATCCTGCAATTCAAAGAAGCAGAGCCTGCGCTGATAGTAAAGCAGGGCCTCGGTCTGAAGAGCCACGCAGTCATCAGTGCTGATATTGAATTCTTCGTCCGCTGCGTCTGCTTCGTATTCTTCAGAGAGGTTTTTCAGGTAATCGTAAAGGGAAGGAAATCCGTACGGCGTGACTCCATCCGGCCTGTCTTCGGACTCCATCTGAAGCACGCCAAGATCGATGCGGCGCTGAATCTTTTCACGGCCGTCATCGCCGATGATTCGCCGGACCAGGCCGTCATCGGTGGAGAATTCCCAGTTCTTCAGAATGTTGCTGATGTCTTTACTCATTAATTATCCGCCCATCGTTTCCAGGGCATGAATTCGTAATGCTGATGGGGGAGGCCGGCTTCGAGCAACTGCTGATTCCAGGTCTCGATTGCAGTTGGCTCGTCACCGGACGCGATGGCAAGAATCTTCTCGAACATGGCCTCGCCAACACTCTCCAGGCTCTCGCCGTTGAGGATGCCGTCAGCGAAGAAATCGACGTGCTGATCAAGCCCGATGTTACTGGTCGATGCAACCTTGACGACCTGGCCCAGAGCGGAACCGATGGGCGTTCCCCGTCCGGTCGTGAAGACAACCATCTGGCAACCGGAGAGGGCAAGGGCCGGAGTCGAAATCTGATCGTAGCTCGGGCAATCAAGGACCCACAAACCGCGGCGGTCGTGTTCATAGATCGAATCGCCGTATTCGAGCCCTCCTTCGATAACGGTCGAGCCGGCCTTCGCGGCCGCGCCCGCGGCCTTCATGAAAATATTTAACAGGCCACCCTTGAAATTGCCTGGCGTGACCTGCTGCCGGCCGCTTTCCGGGATGGGATAAGTCTTACTCACTTCATCAAAGCGTGGAATCATGCCGAGAAGCCAGCGTGCGGTTTCTTCATCGCGCGAGCGCTCAGCCAAGACGTGCATGTAGCCTTCGAACTCAGGCGTCTCGGTGATGATGGCTGCACCACCGCCATGAATGAGACGATCGACCGCGACACCGAGCGCGGGATTGGCCGTGACACCGGAGAAGCGGTCCGAGCCGCCGCATTTCAGACCGAGAGTGAGATGCCGGATGGGCAGCGGTTCCCGTTCGTACTGATTGGCCGCCTCGAATGTTTTTCTGAGCGGGCCATCGACAATTTCGTTGACCGCGGCGAGCTCGCTTCGGTAGTGCTGCAGATGATCCGTCTGCACCCGCTCCTCAAAATCGATGACCTTCTCGGCAAACGTATTGAAGACGCTGCCTTCGACTCCCGGAATCGGGCAGAGATGCTCGCAACCGAGCCCGAGGACATAGAGGGCGCCGACATTCGGGCAATTCATGATCGCCACCAGCAGTCGGGCAAGCTCGGCCTTGGCTTTGCCCACCGGCATGCCGCATCCGTATTCATGTGTGATGGCCACCACGTCAGTGACGTTCGAGTAGCGCGGCAGCAGTTTCTGTTTCGCCATGTGCGCTATGTTCTGCGTGGTCGTTTGTGAACACTTCACCGTGTTCAAGATGGCGACGATGTTCTGTGTGCCGGCGCCTTCCTTTCCTTCCACCGTCACCTTGCGGCGAAAACCTTTGAACGTGCGATTGGCCAATTCTCCGAAGTGAGGAGTTTCCGTGGCGAGGCTGCAGAGCTGCGGCTCTTCGCCGGTGAGCTCATGTCTCATGTTGCCCAGCCCGGACGGGTCAATGTATCCGCCGGCTGCAATTCTTCGTGACGCAAATCCGACATGGACACCAAGCGCGATGATGGATTCATCCTTGCAGATTTCCCGGACGGCGAAGGAGCAGCCTCTCGGAATGGGTCTGCTGATCGGCGTTGCCTGCCCGTTGATTTGGAGCTCTTCGCCCGAGGGGATATCGGCTTTGGCGACCGCGATGTTGTCCGCCTTCAGTGCCCCCACATCTTTGGGATTAACGATGACGGCATAATCGGAAAAGGGCGCAGGCATTGGTAGAAGTAACGCCTTCGGGCCGGAGGGATGGCGTGGCGTGATGTTTTAGAAAAATGAAAAAGCCCCAGTCCGGCTATTCTCACCGAACAGGGGCTGTTTTCAACGAGTCCCGTGCATGCACGGCGCCGTCACTGGCGTCTCATTTACCCAGAAGATGCTGCATGATGTAAAGGTCAAGGCCCTCATAGTCTCGCGTCTTGCGAAAGGCATCCACCTTTTTTTCATCGACGCTTTGGACGACCTTCAACAGGCATTTGAACATCTTCAGGCTGTTCGTCAGGTGCGCCGTCTGATCTTTCTGTCTGGTCGTGCGCATGGCCTTGACATCGAGGCCGACAACACCATCGCTCTGATCCAGGTAGCCGCACTTGTCGAGCACGTAAACCTGGTTGAACGCACGGCGGAGATTGACACTGCCGAAGGCTTTATCCTGATCGTACTTCAAACCGTTCTGATCGTTAAGGTGAACGCCCCATAGCTTCTTGTGCCAGAGCACGTACGCCATGTCGTCCGAAGGAGCGAGGCCGGCAAGGATGGAGTGCGCGGATTCGATGAGCACGCCTACACGATCCGGGTCTGCGGTCTTGTATACGAGCCCGGTGAAGTGGCCCGGTGTGGGCAGGTATGCCTGATCCATTGGCTCGTTCGGTTTCATCTCGCCGAGGATCTTGATGCCGGAATCATGCTCGAGCATGACGTTGATGGCGTCGACGATTCTTCCGATTCCGGTGACCGGATCTTTCGCTTCACGAATGTAGGTGCCTTCGCGGGCGAGCCACAGAACGATGTTCTTTGTGCCGAGCAGATTCGCTATATCGATGGCCCGCTTGGAGCGCTCGAGCGCGTATTTTCTTTCGGACGCGCTGTTTGATGTGTAGGCGCCGTCGATGGTCTTCGGATGCTCCCAGAGTCGGGGGGCGACAAACTCTGCCTTGAGTCCCTCGCCGTCGAGCAGCTTCTTGATTCTCTTGACGCCGCGCTGCGTGGCCTGCCAATCGGTATCGGCCGGCACGGTATCATCGTCATGAAACTGAACGTGATCGAAGCCAAGCCCGCGATACATCTTGAATTTTTTCATCAGTGCCACGTCAGGCCGGACGGGCGGGCCAAAGGGATCCGCGCCGGTCGAGATATTCCAGGGGCCGAATGAGAAGTGATATTTCCTGGCCATGAGCAAAACTCCTTCAGGGTGAATGATGGCGCGGCAGTTTATTGCCCTGGGGCACGGTAGACAAGAGGGCTTCGGACGATACGCCCGAATGCTGAGACTTTTGAGTCAGCCGTCCGAGGGCGACATCCCAGAAGTCGCACAGACCATCCTTCCTCAATCCGTTCGCAGGCGAGCCGGATTTTCTTAGTCGTCAGGCCAAAATAATGTTGCCAGTTTCAATAGTCCCGAAGGGACGGAGGCAATTAGCCCCAGGTTTCAACCTGGGGACAGAATTGGAAAAACGCATTTAAGCCCCGGAGGGGCGAAGGGGCGAAGGGGCGTTTACGCAGGGCACCGCCGCCCCTCCGGGGCTGGAATCGGTTTTTGTCTCCGCTCCCCTGGTTAAAACCAGGGGCTACTCGCCTGCGTCCCTCCGGGACTGCGAAGCGGATATCTTCCGGTTGAAGTTGGCAACATAATTTCGATCGATTCTCTTAGTCGTCTGAGCTGATGGCCTGTTCCTTTTCTTCAGGAAGATCAGGGCTTGAACGCGGTCTCTCCCTCATAAATCGATTTCATCTCCCAGGCCGTCACTTTCTTCACATCAACATCGCCGCCTTTGCTGAACAGGCTGACATGAAGATCTTTGGGGTCGTATTCATGCCAGGAGACCGCGGCCTGGCGGTCGTTGGCGAATACCTCGATCATGCTTCTGTCGATGAATATTCGCAGGGAGAGATCCTCTCCCTGCTTCAGCTCTAAGGGGGGCTTGATGTATCCGACGGTCAGCGTCTTGCTCGCATTGCCGGAGGCGATCGTAAAGCCGTTGCTGCCGTCTTCGCCGCACAGCACGTTGACGCCAAACTCGGTCGACGCAGGAGCGGTAAACGTGATATCCAATTCGATGGTGTCGCCTGAGATGTCCTGGAGCAGGTGGAGTGTTTCGCTTTTGACTGTGATGTTCTCGACCTGCTTCTTGTTGGTACGCAGTTGCTCCAACTCACGCAGAGGCTTGATGCGCAGCACTCCATCCTTCGGCAGGCTGAGCTCTCGCGGCAGTGACTGGATACCGGGCTGTATCCTTCCTTTCATCAGAGGCTCGAAGTTATTTTTCCTGCCCACTTTCTGCATTTTGTTCACCCATGGTGTGCACCATGCCCACATCACGCGACGGCCATCGGGAGTCAGGAGGGATTCCGGGGCGAAGAAATCCCATCTGGCCCAATTCATCATGGCATGATGAAACGGGAGATACCGCCCGTCTTTGAAGTCGCCCAGGTAATAGCGGCAGCCCAATCCGTGGCTGATGCACAGCAGCATCCACTTATCGCCAATCGGGAACATGTTGGCGCAGGAAGTGTCTTCCCCCTTCGCGACTCCCAGGTCTTTCGGGAAATCGGGATGGAAGAGCTCGCCTTGAAACTCCCAGCTCTCGAGGTCTTTGGATTTCGACACAGTCGGATTAGAGCCGCCCCCGAGAGAGTAATACGCATCGCCTCTCAGCCAGCAATCGGGATCCCAATGACGCATCTTCGGCTCTTTACCGTCCGCGGTCTGAGGCTCGACTGCCATCGCATCGGACCACTTTTCCAATTGGTCATCCTGCGCGAAGGCAATCTGGTTTCTGCCTGATCCCTGTCCGTGATAAATGATGGCCGGTTTACCTTCCCTGGTCAGGAACGCGGTGCCACTGAACATTCCGTGACCGGTCGCCGGCGGAGTGAGCGAGGTCGGATGCCATTGCCAATGGACCATATCCTTGCTCGATACATGAGCGAAGGAGTGGCCCTGGTTCTGGAAGATGTAGTGCAGGTGATAACGCCCCTTGTAGTGAATCGCACAATTGGGATCGGCCGGAATCGCCCTGTCAGGGCCTGGGTGAGCAAGGTGGTAGGTCAGCCAGGTTTCCGGCAACGGATTCGGTATCTCAGGCCTCATTGGTTTGTATGGTTTGGTGGCTCGTTTTTCGACTCTTGCGGACACGAAAGCGGCTCCCATTTTCAAATGGAGTTTGCCGTCCGCCAGCTTAGCGCCGTTTTCGAGGCTGTTGAACGAGTATTGGCCGGTGCGCTCGGCAGGTTTGTCTCCCTCAAAATCCCACCAGGCGTAGGGCTTGATGGCTGATGCCTCGTTCGGGACGAGCGACTTGATCTCTTTCACACTGAGCGCCCGGCCATAGATGCGCGCATCTTCAATAGAGCCCACAATGCTGCCATTGCCGCCAATATGCCGTAATCCAAATATTGCGAAGTTCTCTTTGCTGTTGAGCAAGTCGATATTCTTCGCCGTGTATGAAACGTAGTTCTCGCCGTTGCGATAAATCGAGATCTGATCTCCTTCGTAGACGATGGCCATCTGCACCATTGTGTTCCTGTCAGCCTTCTCGACAGGATTCCTGTTCTGATTCCTTTCCGTGCGGGAGAATCCATCGCTTCCAGCCATCCATCTGCGGTACGCACGCTCAGCAAAGATGATCCCATCGAATCTGTGGCCCTGCTGGATGGTGAGCACGGTGCCGGCCCTTGCATGCTTGTTTGCAATCGTCACCCAGGAAACCAGGGTCTTATCCGTGTTCTCGGCGACAACAGTGCCGGCCATCAGGAAGAAGCTGATCGGCCAGAATCGAGAGCTCGTGGCTTTCATTTGGTTGTCTCATGCAGGAGCGGGGCGCCACCATTACTTGCCCGGATCAGGAAATGCATCGACGGTCTGGACGGCCTTCTTATTACCGACAATCTTTGCCGGGCCGCCGAGCTTGCAGCCTTCCACGAGGACCTTCGCTTTTTCGACCTCGACGTTGATGTTGGATTCAGAATTCGGTTTGTCGATGCCGATGCGGCAGTTCTTCAGAGTCACGTGAGTTGTCTTGTCTGCATTGCCGGTCAGCTTCTCCAGGCGGACGCCGACTCGGCCGCCGTTGATGGTTTCGTTTCGGAAGGTGGCTTCCTGGTGATTGAAGATTACGCTGATTCCGATGCCGTTATCGGTGTAACGATTGCCGGAGATATCGGTGAGGTTGCCGCCCCTCCCGCGGGTGTCGAAGCCGATTTCGTTTTCGATGAACTGGTTGTTGGTGATCCATGCCTTTGTGTAGCCGCCGCCGCGGATATCGAGCCCGCGCCCGTTCTTGCGGAAAGTGTTTTCAGTGATGCGCAGCTTTTCGATCCAGTAGCTGGTGACGATTCCCGTCTGGCAGTCGTGGAAGACATTGTTCGAGATGCGGGCGGGCGGCATGTTCTGTCCGGGCTGTTTGCTGACCACTATCCCGGCGATGCAGTGGTGGAACTCGCAGTTCTCGACAGTGAATCCCAGTTCGTCACTTGCCCATGCGAGTCCGACGCGGCAGATGTCATCCCAAGGTTGATTGAATTTATCCAACTTGCCGCCGCCGAGGTATGAGAGCTCGGCATTCTTGAATGAGGCCCGCCCGCCTTTCTCGATGAGGATGTAACCGTTGTGGACGCCGTCTTCGCGCAGCGCGCTAATGCGGCACGTTGAAGCCGTTGGAGTGACGGCCTCAGCCGTTGTCTTCTCCGAAACATCTGAAGGCGCTCTGACTCCGGCCACCTTCAATTCGGCTTCAGCCTTCACGGTCAATCCGAAATCGCCTGACCATTTGCAGTCGAAAAGAAGTGAGCCTCCGATCAGATTCAATTGTCCGCCTCCGGCGACCACAACATCGCCGTGAGGCGCAAGAATGACATTTTCTCGGGCGAGCATAAGTCCGCCTTCCACCAGAATGGATCGGCAGGTTCGCTTGCGGGCCTGCACATCGATTACGACCTTGCTTCCCGCGGGGATGATTATGTCGTGGTCAGGCTCCGGCACTTTTCCTCCTTCCCACGTTGCCCCATCCGACCAGTTGCCGCCGATCTTTGTTGCCTTCACGGTTCCCTTCGATTTCGTGCCGATGCCTGCCCGCACGGGGAGTTCCATGTAAGGCAGAAATTTCCCTGCAGCCTGCATCGACCATCCGTAACCAACAGGCGAGCCCTTGGCGTTTTCGTCCTTGTATTGTGCAAGTGGAGAGTACACGAAGCCAAAGTTCATTCTCCAGATTCCTTTCAAAGTACCGAGAGCTACTTCGGCACCCGCAACATCCCCGGCGAACAGCCAGGCTTCAATTTTCCCTTTACAGAGCTCGGCGAGTGGTGGCTGCGGTTGGGACTCGTCCACGATCTCCGTGGTCAGGTATTCACGGGCAAAGCGTTCATCTCCGAGCTGGCTGTAGCAGCGGCGATACGCGGTGATGGCGCGGCCGCCCGGACCCTGGTAGAGCCGCATGGTCTCCCAGGAATCGAGCGCGTAATCCAGCAGCTCCGGGTCGTGAAAGTGAAGGTAGGATTCGAAGGCGTTTCGGCCGGGCATCGAAAAATCGCGGTGTGAGTTCGAGCCCAACTCGTGCATATCACGGCGAAGGTTGGTGCGGCGAAACTCTTCAGCCATGTCCAGACCGCGGCGGTTGCCGGTGATGTAGTAGAAAAGCAGCGCGTCCTCGATGGTTGTGTGGTGGTGGGAAAGGCCACCGTTCCAGTGCTGGCTGTCGTGGCGGTGCTGCACGCCGGGGATGTATTGATAGCGATCAACGTAACCGCCCGGAACACGCTCCGGCATCTGATAATCGGAATGGCAGGTGTCCACATCGATGAGGTGGAGCTGGCGGGATTCCATAAAACGGAAATGACCGGGGTCACCGCGGCGCAGGAACAATTGCCACACGTACGACATGTTCGGATCGTAGGTGGTCTCGTTGTTGACGCAGCGGCGGTAGGTGCTCATCCATTCCAGTTTGTCGCGATCCCAGCGGTGCCAAAAGTCGCCGTAATCAAAGAGCCCAAACCACTTGTAGCTGGCCTGCTGCAGTTCCATGCCGGCGAGTGTGTTCTCGAGAGCGACCTCCTCATCAGGGTAGTTCTTCGGGTCGTAAGGCCGCATGGGCCCGACCACGTCGGTCAGATTCGTCCATTGCGGATCGGCGATGAGAGTAAGCGGCGTATCGAGCCGCCTGGCGGAGTCTGCGAGCCCCGCCGAATCACCAGGCCCGTGCGGAACGACGAAAATCCGGCGCGTCTTGGCGAGTCCCCGTGCATCACTGCCGGGCCAGTTCTCCGAAATATTTCCGAGATCAAGAGGCTGGTCGTCCGGCCAGATCGACACTCGTACTCCGTCTTTGTCTGCCTCGACCGCGCCTGGAAATTCCTGCCACATGTTGCGGAGGAAGATCATCGTGCCTGCCCGCGCGCCGGCGGTATCGACCCAGCCCAAAGGCCGGCCTTTCAGCTTCTCCTGTTTGCCGTCCAGCGATATCTGAAAATCGTCACTGTTAAGGCTGTAAATCTGTGCTGACTGCTTTGCTGTGCGGGAGCCGTTGGGGCCAGGCACCGTGAAACTTCCACCGCGGGCAGGCCAATCCATGAAGATGCCGTCCAGCAGGTAGAGTGAAGGGTCTTGCTCGAATACGAAAGTGTGGTCGATTTGCAGATATGGCTCGCCTTTGCGAGCAGTAAGCCGCAGACGAAAGGACTTCATCGAATGCTCGCCGCGGCTGTAAATTCCGTCCAGCCGAACAACGGTTCGTTGCGTGCCGTTCTCCTCGATGGTGATGTCTGCATCCTTCGCTTCGAGCAATCCGCTCAGCGCATCCTTGCTGGCCAGGCCTTCGAGCGCGGCGGCCGACGGATTAACCACCCGAAGCTCGACGGGCTTCCAGATTCCGCCTGCGCCCGCGCTGTCGTCGACGCTCACCGCCAGGAGGTTGCTGCCGGCCTTCACCGCTTTGGAGATATCGATATCGAACGGCGTAATCCATGCCTTGTTACGCTCCGTATTTTCATTGCCGCCACAATCGATGTCGTTCACGTAAATGTGTGCCCATTCATCGCAGGCGCCGAAATGCAGGAGGAGCTTCTGGCCGACCACCGCCTTCGGCACATCGAGCTTCAGTCGATACCAGCCCGTGCCGTCCGCATCAAAGCCCTGCTTCTCCCAGAAGGTCTCCGTCTGAATGGGCGCCCATTTTGTGTCGTCGTGGCCTGCGGCAAACCAGCGCTCCTTGACGCCGGCCTTCTGCGGGTCGAGCTTGAAACGCCAGCCTTCGCGGGGCAGCTTCATCAGCGTCACTCCGCCCGGATTCGCGGCACGAGCCTTCATCATCTTGACTCCCTTTCGATTGAGGAGCTGTAACGAGAGCCCAAGCTTGCCATCCGCGCAGGTTTGCCATTTGCCGTCGAGCAGAGATGAGGCTCGGACATTCAGGTTCTTATCCAGGTCGAGTCGTAGCGCTCCCGTATCGACATGCACCGATGAGATTTTGCCGTCCTCACCCGCGGAAGGAGTGGCCAGTTTTGGAGTGTCAGTGCGAGAAACTGCTTCACCGAATTCAAGAAAATATTTCTGGGCAGGCCCGGCCCGGAAGCTCAGCAAAAGCCACCGAACAAATCGGCGATCCGGGGACCACCATTGAGTCGGGTCGGCCTGGCAGGGAATCTCAGTTCCGGCCTCATCGATGACGCGCACCTTCCCCGCATCGGAAAGCGTGCCGTCGGGAAAAGGAACGCCGCCCGAAACGACCTGCGCTCCTCCCGGATAACCTTTCGGAACGCCGACCACCAAAGCGACTTTTTCTCTTTCGGAAGACTGACGCTTTTGCACCTGCAGCGTCTGCCGGGATGTCGTCAGCGTTTTGAATCCGAGCTTGATCCGCGCGGCCAGTTCATAAATTCCCGGTTCAAGATTCTCAGTGTTAATCCTTCCCCTGATCTGTCGGGTTCTGTTCTTTGGCAGTTTTTCTTTCCAGAGCGCCTTGCCATCACGTGAAAGGCTGACCTGCGTTCTTGCCCGGGTGAGCTCTGCGGGCGCAAGCTGATACTTGATTCGGAATCCGACGCTCGCATCGCCCTGCCAGAGCTTGCAGCGACTGGCGTAGAGCCGAGCCGTGTATGGCTGGATCGCACCCCGTGATGCGGCACACAGTTCTTTGCCGGCTTCATCAACCACGCGCACTGAAAAACAGATGGCCTTGCGAATCTGTTTCAACCGGTAAGTGAACGTTGCTTCGCCCTGAAGCCTCTCCGATGACCTTTTGCCGAGCATGACCTGCCTGCTCGCCGGGCCGATAATCACAGCGCCTTCGCTGACTCCGAGGTGCACCATCACTCTCAGTGCATCGTCGCTGCTGTTTCTCAGTCCGACCACCAGTGTGTTATCGCCGACCACTACGTTTCCCAGATTCAGCGTCTGCACCTTGGCGGTACTGCCTTCTGCCCGAGACCTGGTCACTCGAAAAGGTACCTTGAATCGATTTCTCTTGTCAGTAACGCCAGTCCTCTGAACATCCCTCCACTGCAAATTCAGCGGCTCAGAAAACTGCAGATCCCTGATGTGCTCAGCGCTGGTCGATAGACCGAAGAGGACAACCAGTGACACTGACAACGCGGGGAGTTTTGTCTGAGTACTCATAAAAGATAGGCGCTTATGTTGGGAGCAACATTTTCATTTACATTCGATAAGTTTGTTCCTATTTTCACTGAATGGTCAGCTTTTGCAAAAAGGCGACGCTCTTCCGCCGCCCAAAGGGCAAGGGCCAATTGAAGAAGGATCCTGATTAAGGAGGTCGCGCATGAGTTTTCGAACCATCGCCATTCTAGCCACTCTCGACACCAAGGGCGCGGAAGCCCAGTTTCTCCGCGAACAGATCGAGAAAAGCGGGGACAAATGCCTTGTCATCGATACGGGAGTCGTCGGCTCGCCACAGGCCGCGGCTGACATTACCCGGGAAGAAGTTGCCGAAGCCGGCGGTACCCCGCTCCAGGAACTTCTCCAGAATCCCAGCCGGGAAGTCGCTGCTCCGGTCATTGCGGCCGGCGCGACCAATATCGTCTCGAAACTCGTGGACGAAGATCAGGTGCACGGGATCGTGGCCCTCGGTGGCACGCAGGGCACGACGCTCTGCACCCGCGTCATGCGCGCACTGCCGTACGGTTTTCCCAAAATCATGGTTTCAACCATGGCCTCCGGCAACGTCGCACCGTGGGTCGATATCAAGGACATCACCATGATGTTTTCCGTAACGGACATCCTCGGTCTGAATCCGGTCATGAGAAAGATCCTGGCCAACGCGGCCGGCGCAGCCTGCGGGATGACGCACGTGGAGATCGAACTTGAGCAAAGCGAAAAGCCGCTGGTCGCGATCACGACGGTTGGCATCACCACGGTTGGAGCGATGAAGGCGATCGAGGTGCTCGAGGCCGCGGGCTACGAGACTATCGTCTTTCATGCCATCGGCACCGGCGGCCGCGCCATGGAGGCCATGATGGAGCAGGGCATCATCGGCGCCGTGCTTGACTACTCGACCATCGAAGTCTCGAACGAAATGCACGGAGCCCTGCTCGCGGGCGGGCCGGACCGCCTGACCGCCGCCGGCAAGCTCGGCCTGCCACAGGTACTCTCGGCGGGCGCCCTCGAGGTCCTCGTCTTCAACGAGCCCGATACGGTCCCGGAAAAATTCAAAGACCGGACACTCATCCCCCACAGTCCACAGATCACTGACGTTCGCCTGAACAGGGAGGAGATGATCGAGGTCGGCAGAGAAGTCGCACGCCGGCTTCAACATACAAAGGACAAGGCCGTTTTTATGATTCCGGCCGGCGGCTTCGACAGCTACGCCGTGCCCGGGCAGGGCTTCCACGATCCCGAAGCGGACGCGGCCTTTGTGGAAACGCTGAAGGCAGGGCTGCCTCCCAACATCGAGGTGATCGAGCGCGCCACCCACATCGAAGATCCGGCCTTCGCCACCGAGGCCGCGGAAAGGCTGATAGATCTGATCGAAGCAAAAGAGGAGGGAGATCGAGATGGCTAAGCGCTACACGCGGGAACAGTTCCTGGATCGCCTGCGGGCGGAAATCAACCGGGGTAAACCCCTGGTCATGACCGGCGCAGGGAACGGCATCTGCGCGAAGTTCATCGAGCGCGGCGGTGTCGATATCATCGGTGTCTACAATACAGGATATTTTCGAATGCAGGGCTACGGCTCCCTGGCCGGCATGCTGCCGATGGCGGACGCAAATGAGATGGTCTTTCAGATGGGAAGCCGTGAGGTGTTGCCGCAAGTTCAGGAGACACCGGTCATCGCCGGGCTCAACGGTGTGGACGTGCTGCGAGACATGCGGCTGTTCCTCGAAGAGTGCCGGCGCATCGGTTTTTCCGGCGTCCACAATTTTCCTACCGTCGCATGGTTCGACGGCGAGTTCCGCAACACCCTCGAAAAGACCGGGCTCGGCTACCAGCACGAGATCGACATGCTGAACATCGCCCGCGAACTCGACCTGCTGACCATTGGCTACGCCTTCAACGAATCAGACACCGGGCGCCTGATGAAGGAAGCTGCGCCCGATGTCTTTATCTTCCACGCCGGCATCACAGGCGGCGGTTCGACGGGCTACAGCGATGGCCGCAGCCGCGAGGAAATGGCTGAGCGAAGTCAGGCCAACTTCGATATCGCCCGCGAAATCAAACCGGAGGTGATCCTTCTCGCCCACGGCGCGGCGCTGCAAGATCCCGATGACGCCCAGTTCATGCTCGACCACACGAACTGCCAGGGCGTGCAGCTCGGTTCCAGTATCGAGCGCATGGCCATCGAAGGCCCCCTCGAGGAAAGGGCGGCAGCCTTTAAGACGATTCGATTCACATCTTCGTAGGCACAGGCTGGTGGTAAGGGTCTGTCAGGAAACAAGAGTCAGCTCATTCGATACTGATACTGGATACTCGATGCAGCCCGTCGCCACTTGTTCTTTGAGCTTGTGTACTACGCCTTGGCCCTGGCGGCCCAAACCTCAAACAGACCGTCTTCGCTGGACGATTGGAAGACACCCCATCGGCTGTCGGGGGTGACGTGTGCATTGCTTTCCAGGCGAGTGCCATCCAGTTTCAGCTTCGACCGGCTTCGGAATTTACAGAGCGGGGTTGTCCGAACAGTTTTCTCCGGATGTTCCTCGACGAGTCGGTGCATTTCCTCGTTGCTTTCGAATTCAGTGCCCTCGGGCCACAGCGTCTCTGCGGGCAGTTCGTATTTCCAGATCGTCTCGCCGGGCGAATCCAGATGAAGGCCGTCCCATGACCAGGGGTTGTCCCCATCTCCGGGCTCTCCCAGTCCCTCGATCAGGCCGACGTCGTCTTTGCAGAAATTGAAACCGTCGCCAATGACGAAGGACTCGTCCGGCGCAGGTGCCACGTGAATCGAATTTCCGATGCCTCTCGGCCCAACGTAGCGATAACTTTTCTCCGTTTCGAGATCGGTTCTATAGATGGCATGACAGCCATGAGCGCCACCATGGGAATAGACGCTCCGGCCGTTCGCGCTCCAGTGTTCATGGGAGCCCCGTGACTGCATCGTCCCCTGAAGGTCCAGCCATTCCCCGCGATCGAAATTGTAAATGCGCTGTCTCTGAAAATTCTCGGGCCTGGGATATTCCTCAGTCCAGATGAATCCTTCCTGGCAGCACATGAAGAGATTCGTGGAGACGGGGTTGGGATTGCAGTGCCCCATCCACCATTCGTCAGTCTCGAAGGCAACGTCTGTCTTGCCATCGTTGAGGTCGACCCGATACATCAGGTTTCTGTCCGGCGCCGAGCCCATCATCGCGATGCGGTCGGTATTTAATGTGCCTTCAGGGATCTTCTTCAGCGACACATGAGAGAAGATGTAGCGATCATCCGCTGTGCTTTCTGCATACGGTATGGATGCCAGTGTCTCCGTCGGACGGATACGCCGCTGCTCGCCGGCATCGGCATCGATCTGCACAATTTCTGCACGACCTTCCGTAATATCAATCACATGCAGCAGGTGTGAGCGTGGCGAGAATCCCCAACTGGAGAGGCTCCTTCCCCCATACTCGAAAACCTTTTCCGTTTCGCCGGTCAGCAGATCGATGCACCAGATCGCCGAGGGCGTCTGTTCATCGGGATCGTGGCTCATGAGTGCCATCTTAGTTCCATCGCGCGTGAACATGGTGCAGCGGAAATATGAATTTCGGAAGTGCAGTTCCACGTTCGGCGAGATGCAGACAACCTCCGTCCCCGTCAGCGGGTCATCCCAACGTTTCGCAGCCCAGTCGAAATTGAGTTTCATTGCCAGCTCCTCGTTGAGGTCCGATCCGTGTGGCAAAGGATGAGAATCTCAACTGATTGCAGATGACAGCCTAAGACTCCTCAACAGCTTCAATCACGCGCTCATCAGCGGTTATGCGAATGGTCTGGCCTGGATCGAGAACGACAAACCGGTCATCGTCCCAATCTCCTCCCACCATTGCTTTGAGGAGTGCAGGATCCCCGCGCTGGTGGTCGAAGGACCAGCCCAGCCAGTCTGCACACTCACGGGTGTAATCCTTGTCTTTCTCGGTCACTTGGACGCCCAGCTCAACAAAGGTCGCATGGCTGTATTTCTTAAACCAGCCCTGCTCCATCTCCATGAGGTATTCTGCGTTGTCTTCGCCGAACTTTTCGACATAGCTCTTGTAGGTCGTTTCGTAGCGCTCTTTGCTGGGCATCGAGCAATGCTGATTCCAGCCGGGGCTGTACCAATACGTGCCAGGCCGCTCCTTGACGTATTCGGCATAGCGTTCCTTGCTGCCGAGAAGGTGGGTGATGCAATCGTGCGCGCGGGCGATGACCAGTTTGCATCGGCGAGTTTTGAGGCCCTCGGTCCCACGGCTGCACAGACCGTACCCCAGGACGATTGCTTCAGCGTCCGTCTCACCTTCGATTTGGTCAATGAGGCGCTGCGCCTCCGAGCGGAGTTTATCGGGGGTATTGTGCAGGCCCTGCTCGAGCACTTCGATCCGCAGGACGTGGTCGTGCTCCTTGGCAAAATGGCCAATCTCAATCTCCAGAACTGCGCAAGTAATGATCGCTGTGCGCGGTCTGGATTCCGGCGAATTATTTTGAGGTTCAGGTTGGTTCATGTGAGAACATTCAGGGCAGGACATTGAAAAGCATAACGATTTCGACGGAACCGCAAACTACCAGGAGAGAACTTGACCCATCACCAGAGACGACGTAGCTGTCGTCGCCAGACATCGGGAGAAGGGCGACGACTCCGGCTACAGGCTTCATCGTAGATCCTGACTAACAGTTAGACGACTACGATGCCCTTTCAATCTCGTTTACCTTTTTGCTCGTCATTGGAAAGTCAGCTCTTTCCAGGACGGATGTCAGCGTCAGCAGGTCTTCATTGGACACCAGGTTTTCTGTGGACATGGCCAGAGCCAGCCGGTCGCCGGCGCCGGCTTCACGGAGCAGGTTTATGGCGTGCTTCCGTATGGCCGCCGGGCCGAGGTCGTAGGCCGCTGATGGGAAGCCCAGCCAGATGGCTTTGTCCGGCCACAGAGAAAGGGCTTCACTGATAGACAGGTCTCCCATGGGCGGAGGATGAAATCCTTCAACGATGTCGATGGCAGTGCTGGCGATCAAATGCTTCAGGACGTTCAGCCGGCCGTCCATGTGAACGGCCATCAGCTTTCCGTTTTCGTGGAGGACTTTCGCCTGGTGTTCGTATACGGGCATAAAGTACTTCTCGAACAGACTGGGAGTCACAAGAACTCCGTCGACGTTATCGCCGCAGAGCGTGATCGGCGCCGGGGACTTTGCTGCGATCTCAATCAACGGCTCGCGGCTCTTTGCGATGGCATCGTACACCTCTTCGACAAGGTCCGGATGGTCTGCGTGGTGGTAAAAGAATCGGCCGCCTTCGCTTCCTACCCAGTCGATCATCAGCATCTGCATCGGCGAGTGTGGCAGGTGATCGAGGACGACCCCGTCCTCACCGAGCCAATCCATGGCCTGCTCGATGGGAAAGTAGTCCGGCGAGTATTCCGTGTTTTCGACGATGTATTTCAGCACTTTGTAGTCGTCGGGAACTTTGACGAGCCGTTCGGTCTGCCAGGGCGCGATGTCCTTCCAGCTCCGCACGGCGTGCCATAGCCCGGTGCCCGCGTCTCTGATTTCATCGGAATAAATGCTGCCCACGGGCGTGGAATAGGTTCGGCGATAGATCGTTTTGCCGGAGACGACCCGTTGTGTGTCCGTGATATCGACGCCATGCAAGGTCATCGTGTAAGGAGGCCTGACCCAGTTCATCCCCATGCCCCTGTTCCGGCATTCCCGCTCGGCCCAGCCTATCTGACTGTGCCGCCAGTAATGGAAAAAAGGGAAACTATCGGCCGGTTTCCTGTGGGCCGACGCCATGATCCTCTCGCTCAGTGTCATCTCTTTCATGTCTGTTCCTCGATTAGTGTTGTCATATGCGCGTTCCCCGACGGTGGGAATGAAGTGTACAGCCCTGGATGCACCTCCTCGAAATGACTTCCCGTCCCATCATAACCGATAGCCTTCCGGTTAAGAATGATCCACTGACGCGGTTCTGAGTGTGATGAATACTGCGGAGGGAACTGCAAATGACCAGAGATTCTTTTCATGTAGTGACGGGTGCGTTCGGTTACTCAGGGCAGTACATTGCCCGCCGTCTGCTTGACCGTGGCTGCGCAGTGCGCACGCTGACCAACTCGCCAGACCGCAAGAACAGGTTCGAGGGCAAAGTGTCGGCCTCTCCGTTCCACTTCGACGATCGTCCGAAGCTGGTTGAGTCGCTGCGGGGCGCATCAACTCTCTACAACACTTACTGGGTCCGATTCAACCACCGGGATTTCAGGCACTCGGACGCGGTCGAGAACACCCTGAGACTGTTCGAGGCGGCAAGAGAGGCGGGCGTCCGGCGGGTCGTGCACGTAAGCATCACAAACCCCTCGGAAGAATCGCCACTGGAGTATTTTTCTGGCAAAGCCCGTCTCGAACGAGCCCTGATGGAATCAGGGCTGTCTTACGCCATCCTCCGACCAACTGTGCTTTTCGGTAAGGAAGACGTGCTGGTCAACAACATTGCATGGATGCTGCGAAGGTTCCCCGTCTTTGGTGTCTTTGGTGATGGCGAGTATCGGTTACAGCCCATCTATGTCGATGACCTGGCAAAGTTGGCAATCGAGCAGGGGGAGACCGAAAGTAACAATGTGGTCGATGCCATCGGCCCGGAGACTTTCACCTATCGTGACCTGGTTCGACAGATCGGCCGGATCATTGGCAAGCCTCGTCCCATAGTCTCTGTACCTCCGTTCTTCGGTTACGCCGTTGGGGCACTGGTCGGAAAAGTAGTTGGTGATGTGATCGTTACTCGCGAAGAGATTGCAGGGCTGATGTCCGACCTGCTGTATGTTGACTCGCCTCCGGCCGGCACAACCCACCTGACCGAATGGGCCGCCGAGCACGCGGATGAGCTTGGCAGAAGCTACACGAGCGAACTGGCGAGAAGAAAAAATCGCCTGGAATCCTATGAGACCCTCCGGAGCTCCTGATTTGCTGCGAAAGCAGTCAAGACGCCATAAGTACCACGGATGGCAAAGCCAACCCACGGACTGAAGCGGTTTTAATCCGTGGGATGGCTTTGCCATCTGTGGTAAGAATCCCTCAGAACAAGGGATCACGCATCAACTTTTCTACCTCTGGATGCTCCGGATAATCGATGGCGATAAAGGCCTGAACAAGCCTTTGAATGTTGTACATGCAGTCGTAGTACCGAAAACTGGACGAACCCACCACGAGGCCGCTCTTGTGCACCAGGTTCTCCGCAGCAAAATCACCCAATCGCCGCGCAAACTCCAGGTAGCGTCCATCTTTCGTCTCATTGTGCAGTTGTACGAACGAAATGATCATGTACCCATAGCATCCGGAATCGGTGCCTGTGGTCGGTCGCCACTTTTCGATGCGTTCATCAGCAATGCCCTTGAGAAGATTCAGCAGTCTGGCGGGTCTGCCTGCGCGTTCCCAGAGCTTCAGCACGAACCACGGCATGCTGGGGCTGTCAGTCCGGCTCACCCAGTTGTATCTGGTCCTGCTGAACGCCTTGCGGTCAGGATTCCATCCAAACGAGCTGTCGATGATGGCATTGCCCAGGACTGTTGCGCGTTCTGAGAACAGCCTCTTCTCATCCGGACTGTCAAGCCATCGAACGGCCTCGAGGAATCCCAATACCGAGCGCATCTGAAGTGTTCCGGCAGAAGGCTTGTGTCCGCCGGGCTCGTCGGCCAGCGGATAGGTAACGTGGGATGTCAGATTCGTCTTTGGGTCTCTTGTCTTCCACATCACATCAAGTTGATCCTTTGCCCACTCAAGGTGTTTGAGATCTTTTGTCTTTGAGTAAAGAAAGGCCCAACTGCGTGCGAAGAGCCCCGGAAAACGCGCGAATCCCTGGCCACCGGACTTTGCATGCCCCAGGCTGCTGCCGTGACGGCCATGTACCATCAACCCCCTGTGCTCAAAAATGTGGATCCGGTGTTGGAGTATGAGCTCTTTCTTGACCGCCTCAGGATTGATTTGCCAGTAATGCTCCCAGTCCATATGAGTCCCAGGCTCATGCGGTCTGAATGCAGCTTTGACGGGCGCGTCCGTGTGGAAGTTCCAAAGCCCGTGCTCGCCAATCGGCCATGCGCCGCTCGGATACGGACAGTTATCGAGCCAGAATTTTATGGCTTTGTCGGCATGTGTTTTGAAACGCTTTTCGCCCGTTACAGCCGAAAGCGCACGCATGGCCCTCAGAGTCTGGCGCATCCAGGTCAGGTTACAGCCCCCTATCGGTGAACGGTACGTGTCACCTGTCCCTGGCATCCCCTCTCCCACAGGCGGCTTCATCTCGAGCATCTTAAGCGTGTCCGGATCGAGGGTAGAAGCAATCAGAGGCGAATGCACCGGTCCATAGACGTCCACACCATGCTCGATCAACAAACCCAGGTGTTTCCTGGCGATGGAGGCGTACTCCTCGCATTTTTTCGGTTCCGGCAAAGCCTCCTCCCCTTTATAAACGCGCGGCAGAGGTAGCAGCTCGCTGGTTTCGAGCGCTGCGAATGAGATGCGCAGCTCATCGATCTTGCCGGCGTAATTCAGATTAAGATGGCGTTCACCGGGCGGAAGCTCATGCCTTCCTCCTTTTGGGATGAACGTGTGCGAAAGCAGGAGCTCGCCCTTGCCTTGAGACGCGAGAAGTTTTGCGCCTTTACCGGGCCCCGGCATCGCGACGGCTTCCTGATGGTCGATCAATAGTGAAACTCTCTTGCCATCAAAGATCAGGGCCAAATGCTGCCATTGCCTCTGACGTATGGCATTTCTGCCTGCCAGCTTCTGTGTCTTCGTGGTTCCATCAGGCATCTCGAAGGTCACAGGCGATACGAGATCAGCTCTTTTCTGGTGCCTGGTGTGAGTGTTCTTCTCATCCTTGTGGATCTCGATGGCCCACTGAGGCTCAACCTTTCCGCCTTTCAGACGGTTCTTCCTGAGAACGAGCGAACGTTGCTGAAACTTCTTGCTGAGGTTGTCAAACATCTCCCTGGGCTTCAGGTAACATTCAATCGTAAAGGCTCTCGGCGGATCGAGTTCATCCGCCATCTCACCCCGTGCCAGATTCGGCGGACCCCAGCGATAGAATGACCGCCAGTTGTCTCGTCCATCGATCTTGAGAATCGGGACGTTGAGAACGTACATATTGACACTGTACTGATCCTCAATCTCCCTGTTAATGAGATGCTCGGGCTCTATCCTCAAACTGAGCCCTTTTACCTCGTCCCTCAGCGTCGCATCGAATGTCCACCAGGCGGCGGCCTTGGATGACAGGTGACGGGATCGGGCGTCCTCCTGCGAGGAAACGCTTCCCAGGCCACAGACCAATCCCAGGACAACTAACAATGGTGTTTTCATTATGTTCATATCTGTTTTTCAGGATCATTTGGATTTCTCTCTAACGTTTTCCAAAGGCATAGAGCGCGCTGTGAGTCCGGACGTAGATCGTTCCGTCTACGATTGCCGGAGTGGCGTAGGTCTTGTCCGGCATACGGTTCGTCCTCAAAACTCTGGGATCGCCAGACAGGCTGACGACGCTGATCACACCTTCTCCCGATGCAGCAAACAGTTTGTCGCCGGCGATCACCGGTGAGGCGTAGTGCGTGCCTCTTCCCCCGGTACGCATACGGAAAACTTTATCGCCGGTCTTCACATCCAAACAACTGAGAATGCCACCGTTCTTGACGAAATAGACGCGGCCGTTCCTGTAAACGGGCGACGGCACTTCCGGAATACTGCGCGTCTCCAGATACCGAATCTGATCGCCTGTCACCTTTCCATGGCTGTTGACGTTAATCGCCACCAGGCCGTGGCGGACATGCCCCTTTCGCCTCTTAGCAGTCCTGGTCAGCAGTTTCTGCCATTCTTCTGCGACTATCTTGCGGTCTTTGTTCGCGTCCGCGTCTGAAAATCGCAACGGCCAGCCATTCTGCGGCGCCTCCGTGCCCTCGGAACGGTGAAAGTACATCAGCTTTGGCAGCTCGGCCGGGCTGATCAGCTTGTCCCCGTCCGCATCGTTCTTCTCGAGCAGTTGGTCGAAATGCGGGAACACAGGGACAAGTGCCGGCTCGCCGGTCTGGTTCCAGGTGGCCACGATCACTTCCTCTCCGGCGAGGACAGGCGTGCTCGTGGCCGTCGTTGAACAGTTCGCCTGCCAAAGCAGTTCGCCGTTGTCGAGATTGAATGCCTTGACTGCCTGCGCCGCGTGCACGATCACTTTGTCACCAGTTACGATGGGCGTGGCTGTCCCCGCAATGGCTCCGGTAAAGCGTTCCCGCTGACGCTTCTTCCATAGCTGTTCACCACTCTTTTTGTCGACTGCGAGCAAAAAGTGATCGACATGATTGGCGCGGTAGAGGATCACGCGGTCGTTAGCGATGATGGGTGAAGTCGCGTTGCCAGAGTACGACTTTGTTAACGGCAGCCTAAGCTCCCACAGCTTCGTGCCCTCGAGATCGAGACAGAGCAGGCCGAATGAACCGAAGTAGGCGACCACCCGTTCTCCGTCCGAAACCGGCGTGCAGCTTGCCGGATTAAAAGAAGGATGGCCTCTTTCAATCTTTCCAACGTTGACAAGATGGCGCCATCGAACGCTGCCGTCACCGCGGGACAGACACAGCACTGCAAGCTGTTTCGACTTCAGTTCGTACGAGGTTAGAAAGATCGAATCGCCCACGATACACGGGGACGAGTGGCCTGTATCCAGGGGCGTCTTCCACAGCTCGTTGACTCCCGGCCCAAAGTCAGTTGGAGGCGCGGGACCGGTTGCCAGGCCGGCACAGTTGACCCCTCGGAACTGTGGCCAGTCAGCCAGCGATGGATGAGCGGTAACGACCATTGCCGAAACGGCAATCGCAAATGTGTGGTGGCAAATGTCAGACCGGGTAATGAAGTCCATAGTCATGAGTAAGCGCGTTCGGCTTGTAGTTGTCATGTGGAGGGGGACCTGTCATCGCTTTGGATTACTTGGAGCCGGCATTTCGGAAGGCGACAGTAACAGCCATCGAGAATCCAGTATCCAGTATCTTCACTTGGAGGGCTTCACGATCGGCGGCTCTCCCCGCAGGAAACGATTCTTCCGATCGGCGATCAGGGCACGGACGCGGCGGCTCTGGCTGCCATGGCCGTCCCAGGCGTCGCAGAGGAGCTCGACCTGTCCCGGTTTGAGTTGGGCGAAGGCTGCGATCTGATTTCCTGATGCGGTGACCCAGTCGAGCATGCCGATATGGGCCACTGCCGGACATTTAATATCGGGAGCGAAGTTCATGGCATCGAAATAGGAGAGCATCTTGAGGAATTGGTCCTCGCTCTGATTCTTCGGTTTGGCGTTCATTTTGAATGGCCAGTAACCGGTCTCATATTTTACGGTCCAGTCGAGGCGGGCAAGGCCGCTGAAGCGTGGAAACAGAAATGCCGCCCGCGGATCAAGACCTGCCAGGACTATTGCCAGCCCCCCGCCCTGGCTGCTGCCAGTGATGCCGATGCGTTTGGGATCGACCTCCGGGCGGGAGGCGAGGAAATCCATGCAGCGCACCATCGAGGCATAGATCCAACGCCAGGAGAATGTCTCCTTACTTTCAATGCCGTGAGTGATGTAGCCTTTCCAGGGGTGCGGGCCTTGCGGCATGTCGCTGAGGCGCAAATCGAAGCCGTGGACAGCGATGTTGAAGGTGCAGTGTGTGCCGCCGCCGTCCCCCGCCCACAAGTTCATTGGGTACACGCCGGTCGGCGGACAGAAATACACGACCGGATACTTCTTTCCCTGCTCAAGATTCTTCGGGCGGCTGTAGTAGCCCCAGATGCGCCGTTCGCCGAGGGAGGCAAGGCTCACTTCGTAGACCTCCGCGCGGGCGTTGCTCTTGTCCTCGCGGAGCTTCATGCGGGCATCCATCGGGACCGCCCGGACTTCTTTGATGGCCTCTTTCCAGAACGCCTTGAAATCGGGCTGTCGAGTCAGCTCAGGCCGGTAGCTCGGAAAATCGTATGTGAAGATCCATTCATACTCCTTGAGCGACCTGCCGCCCTCACGTATCACAATGGCGCCCCGGAAAGGCCCGGGTTCTTTCAAAGGCACCTCGCTTGGAAGCAAAGCGCTGGCGTGCCCGTCAAGCTCGAGGTTTGTCTTCTTTTGGCCCACGATTTCACGAGTCAGGTAGTCGCGCACTTCGAAACTGACCGTGGCTTTCACTTCACCGGCCGTCAAATTGACTGCGTTAATATTGAACGACGTCTTCCCTGTTCCGGGCAGCAGGAAATTCTCATTCGGACCTTTGACGACAAACTGAAGCGCCTCTACCGGCGGAGGATTTGCCATTGGCCGCAGGGTGATCCTGGGGCGGCTTGGACGCAGTCCGAAAGTAACGCCACGCATGCCATCTTTGTTCGGCCAGGTGCCCCACCAGTAAAAGCTCGGATAGCCGTCGAGTCTCTCCGAGAGACCCAGGACCGCGCCCTGCCTGGAAACCCAGCGCATTCCTTCCTGCTGCAGGCCGATGACCACCTGGCCACGCATTGAGAGTTGATAGTTCGTCACTCCGTCGAGCGATTTCACTACATCCGGCGAAGCCATCAATAAATAAGCGCCTCCTCTGCTGAGACCACGTTTGAGAAACGGAAAGATGTCGAACTCGTTTTCGCGGAAGACGTATTTCACTTCCCTCCCCTCATCGCCGGCGACAACCGAGTGTCCGGCGATCTTCGGCTTGCCCAGGGGCATCCTCGTCAGCTCATCATGAAAAACTCCGAAGTTCCCACCCTTGATGTGATCGAGGACGGCCGATCCGGTCTTCCACTTTTCATGGCGCCCGAGAAACTCCACATCACCCGCCTTGACTGAGGCCAGCGTTCCTTCCGCGCTTATCATCACCGAATAGGCGCCAGTGTTGATCGCCACTCCACCATCTTGACTACTGAGAGAGATTTCTGCAGACGTCTGCCGGAAGAAAAACACGAGAGCAAGGATGGCGAAGCGCACAGGATTCCTCATTGGATGCGTGAACAGTCTTCGGGGTCCGAAACGGACGATAGCAGAGAGCATGATTGGTATTCGCCTGCCTTAAATCCGCCACAAACATCCGACCCCACACACTCCCATTACTCCACGTTGGTCAGCGCATCGGCGATTCGTTCCAGCTCTGCCTCAAGGAAAATGACTTTGCTCGAAATGTTCTTCATGTCTGTGGACATGGCTGTCACTTCCAGCTCCAAAGCGGCCCTGTATCCCCTGGGCGCGTAAAGAAAGCTCAACATTGTCTTCAGTGCATGAGCATTGAAGACCAGTTTTTCACTGTTTTCCTGCTCGGACGCGTCTCGAACTCCCTGAATCAGCGACGGATAAACTTCGAAAAATTTTCGCTTCAGCTTCTGCAATGACTCGGGATCATTGCGAATGCGAGCCATGAGAGACGCGACGTCGAGGACGTCCTTCGTCGATTCGTCGCTCTGTCTGATTGCAGGAGCATCTTCTGCCATGGGATGTCCGGTTTCTCAAGGCGGCGCTTGGGTGATAGATCACGCTTGCTCATCTTGTCTCAGCAGACAAGATGAGGATTGTAGCCGATCTGAATCTATTTATCTGCAACACAATGTTGCATCTGGCAAATGATGCAAGAGCAGCCAAAATTCGAGCAGCGCATCCAGCAGTTTTCGACAGTCAGAAGGGCCGTGGTGAATGCGGCCCTGCTGCTGCGGCTTGGAAGCCTTGGTCTGGCATGCGGCGTGTTCTCACTTGTGGTGCTCAGCGGGTGGCTTCCGAATGCGTTCGTAAATGTGGCGTTGTTCATGGCCGCGTCGGCTTATCTGCTTTCGCTGCTCATCCTGCTTCTCGTCCGCTGGGATCGTTTCTGTTCCTTCCTGGCCGAAGCTTTTGAAATGGAACGTCTGGTGGGCGGCCTCAACAGCCGGCTCGTATGCGCTCTGGATTTTCTCTACTCCAACTGGCAGACCCCGCTCACTGAAGCGGTGGTTGAACGGGCCGGCAACGACCTCCAGCAGCGGTTCGAAGAGAACATTGATCGCACGGAACGGGATCAGCGCGGTAGACAATTTGCCTCGTGGCTCGTCGTCTTCCTCGTCATTGGCTGCACGCCCTGGTTTGGCTTTGGACGCCTGGCTGCGAACCTTTCCGATTCATGGAACGCGGTTTATGAGTTCATGTTCCCGGTGGAGTATGAGGTGTCCCCCGGGTACGGGCGGCATGTGCGCCTGCTGGGAAAAGAATTCAAAGTCGGCCTGCAGTTCAAGCGGCGGGGCTTTGACCAGGTGTCGCTGGTCATGACGCTTCCGGAAGGTGAAGAACGGATGGTCCTTTCGGTCAAGGACGGTCTGGCTGTTCACACGCTGACGAGTGATGTTGAAAAGGAATACAGACTTCACTTTGAATTTGGTGAAAGGAAGACCGGCGTGCTCGACCTGATCTTTACCACGCGGCCCAGCCTGGTGAACATGCAGACGGAGCTCGTTTACCCGAGCTACACACGCATGCTGCCGCGGACATTGGAGGGCATCCAGCAGCGCCTGCTTGCGCTGACCGGAACACGCATCGGCCTCGGCTTCACTCTTTCGAAAGAGCTGGAATCCGCGATCATCACCTGGGAAGGCGGGGAAGAGCTCCCGCTCGATGTTTTGGGCCGGTTTGCCACCGTCAGCCTGATGCATTCCCGGGCGAGGCGTGCAAGCTTTCAGGTGAAGGACGTCCACGGCTACGATCTCGAGTTTCCGCTGCTGATCGATTTCGAAATTCAGCGCGACGAGAAGCCCCGGCTCTATCTGCCGAGGTACGTAAAGAACGAAATGGCATTCCTTGGTGAGGCTGCCGGCATGTTCGGTTTTGGTGTGCGGCTGCAGGACGATTACGGCATTACCCGCAGCATTCTCAAGTGGCAGAAGAGCACAGTCGACAACCCGACTTCGATTGTCGACCGCGGCGAGATCGAACGGCTCATTTCGCCTCCTCGTCGCAAAGCGGTGGTCAGTTACGAAAAGACATTCGCCAGCCTGAACCTGAAGCCCGGCGACCGGGTCTCGTTTCAGGTAGAGGCGCACGACAATCGATACCCCGACCGGCAGGTAACAAAGTCGCGACGAAGTTCGTTCTTCATCTACCAGGAGGATCTCGGGGGGCTCTCCATTGCCGAGCTTGGTTTCGGCAGCGGTGCGCAACTCGCCAGGGGGCGCATAGCCAAATCCCGAAAGGGCACCCTTGTCAGAGAGCCGGCCGGATTGCGCAGCAAGGAACGGTTCCAGAACGAATTCGAATCCACAGTCTCCACCAGCACCCAAGCCCCGACTGTTCGTGGGGAGCACAGCCAGGCGACGAAGGACTACTTCCGTCTTCTGTCGAACCTCTCTTATGAGAGGGAAAAGAAGGAGGAAATGAAACAGCCCGCACCCGCGCCCCCTCCCGAATAGCAGAAAAGGAAGAGCTCGCGTCAGCCACCTGCCACGTGGCAAATGGCGGAATCGCCCTGCATGATTAGCCCGATCATGAAACCTGTACTGTTCACGATATTCGCCCTTGCAGCCGCCTGCAGCCCTTTGCACGCGGAGGATGCCCCATCTCTAGATGAGGTGGCCGAACAGCCGGCGGTCGGCGCGGAATCAGATGAAACTCCCGTGGACGCTCAAACAGCCGGCAACGAAGACGCCACCGGCAACGGGGACAGCGCCAATGCGGATGCTGCGGCCGCTGACGATAGACCACCACCTCCGCCGCCCAGTCTGACCAAGATCTATCAGTACTTTGGGATCACCGGCATCAGCAGCATTTTGTTCTGGATGGCAGCATTGTTTTTTATCGTTGCGTTTGTCCGTCAACCGTTCGTACGGACAAAGATGTTTTCGATTGCGCTTGGGCTGGCCGCGATCGGTTTTTTTCTTTCCGAGTTAAATTCTGAAAACGTCAGCGCGATCATGGTGGATCGTTCAAGGGAAATCGATGAGGCAAGAGAGGCGCAGGCAGAAAGGGAGAGGCTCGAAGAAGAGGTCGAGGGAAAAGAACCGGGCACAGAAGAAGAGGCTGGTGCCTTTTCAGATATCAACATGGGCGCCGAAGACGAGGATGCAGAGGAAAAAGCCGGCAGAGAAGAAGATAAGGAGCCAAAGAGCTCGACGGAAGGAGAGAAGGATGACACGGAGAAAGGCGGACAAAACGAGGGCGAGGAAGTAGACAAGGAGGAAGAGGGGAAAGCGGATGGTAAGGAGACTGAAGGACAAGGCGATAAGAGCATTTACGAAGCAGCGGCGGCCGAGGAGGAAGCCATTCCGCTCTACAAACGCCGGGGCAAAAAGCTGCGCTCGGAAGGCAAGTCAGAAGAGATCTCAGAAATCAGGGAGGCGGCTGCCGCGGCCAGCGATCAGAAATCGGTCATCGGCACAGTTCAAGAGATCGCGTTGATGCCTGAGGGCGACAAGATCCTGGCTGACAAGCTCGACCTGCTGAATCTGTTTATTGCCAAATGGCTCCTGGTCTTCGCCATCGGGATGGTCGTTTGGGATTATCTGAGCCGGTTCAACGAGACCTTTGACGCGGTCTTGCCGCTCCCTATTGCCGGGCCGTGGCTGGATCGCCTCTATCCCAAAAAACACATCGTGCTTGCAAAGAGGCCGACGTCTGAAGAGCTCCGTGATTTCCTCTTGAAGGTTGTTCGAAAGGGTGAGACCTTCATCTACCTTGGCAGGGAGGCAAAACTGGAGCAGCGGCTGATAGCGCGACTCTGGCTCAACCTCGGCAAACGAGTCAATTCCATCTTCAATCGGATTGCGCTATGGCTTGAAGATCCTGAAGCCCATCCGTTGCCCGGGATCAGCAAGGTCAACGCATTCCTTTCACGGGATCCCAGGCTGTCACGCGTGACCGGCAGGGCGGTCTTTATCGTCATCATGCTGCCGTTAGTGTTGTGCTGCATGCAGTCTTTTGTCTGGCTCGTGGATGCTGCACGGCTGGAGGATTGGCGCATTGTCTGGGCTGCCAACGCGATCGGTGTGGCTGCCCTGATAACGGCATCTCTCAAATCGCGTGAGGAGCGTTTTGAAGCGTTCAACGTCCAGTTGAATGAATTCGTTTATCGCGCGTTCCGGCGAACGGTTTCACGGATGCCGCTCATCATGGCCGCGCTCTTTTTGCTGATCGTGCCGATCCCCATCTTCTTTGAGACGAACGAAGACGCGCTGCTGCATTACATCCTTCTTCTGTGCCTGGTGCCTTTGCCGTTCATCTTTATCGACAGCCCGTTCCTCGAGCCGTTTCTCCGCCGTCAGAGTCTGAACAGCGAAGAATTGGAGAGCTCGGATTTTATTCTCGAGTCCGCCTGGTTCGGCCGGCTTGGTTTTACGTTGGAGGACGAATCCCAGGCCCGATTGCTTCTTGACGATCTCGAAGGCTTCCTCACCTCACGGCGCATTCCACGGGCCTCTGCCATGCGTGCGGTCAACATTATCTGGGCATTTGAAACTGCGCCCACGGAGGATGAGCTGTCGAAAATATCCGAGCATTGCCAGAAGGCAAACTTCCGATTCATTATCCTGTCCGATGAAGTAAAGCAGAGCGAAGGCGGCCCTTTCGAGGAAGTGCGAACCGAAATCAATCTCAAGGCGGCGTCGTAGCGCCTCTTTGCCCGCAGCCACCCTGTCTGAAAGAGATCACCGTGAAAGACATTCCAAAGACCCTGAGTGGGATTCTTCTTTTGCTGCTTTCCACGGCGTGCGCCGAGGAGCAGGGAGCATCTGTCCAGCACAAGAGAGGCGTCTACACGATCGCCAATCGTCACTTTTCGATCGTTATCGACAGTACTGCCGGAGCGCGGATTCGTTCGTGGAAGCTCAAGAGCACGGGCCGTGAAATGATCGCCTTTTGGAAGGGAGCGAACGAGATCGGGGGCGCGCTCGACGACCGCACTTATTTCACCGCGGCCATGTACAAAGCGGCAGTCATACATCCCGGGCCCGAGACCGTGAGGCTGCGATGCGCAGCCATCCATCCTTCCGGCATGAAGGTGATCAAGATTCTCGCTGTGCATAGAGACAAGCCTGTCCTTGATGTTCATACCACCTACGAGAACGGTACTCAGGCCGAGCGGCGTATTTTCATTCGCAACTTTTTTATGCCCGGCACACAGCCGCAAACCGATAAGCACCTTTACTGGGTCAACGGCATCCCCACTCGCGGCAAGAAAGAGCCGGTCATCGCCGACCCCAAAGCACACGGCTACTTCGACCTCGATAAGCTGCCCTACGCGGCTCTATGGGACAGCGAAACCGGCGACGGCATCATGGCGCTCGCGCCCGGCTGGGATCAGTTCTACTTCTGGCGGGGCAGCAAGGTGTTCCCGACTTTCGAATGGCTCTTCTCCGCGCTGCCGGCCGGCAAGAAGCTGGTCAGCCACGTTCGCCTGGTGGCCGTTGACGGGCAGAAGAATCAGCCTGACTGGATAGCTTTGGCCGCAGAGAATCTGAAGAAGGTGCGAGCGGCAAGGTTGTATCCGATCGATAACTGGATCGATGAGGCTACCCGATTCAATGTGACCGAAGCCGAGCGGGCCCAGGGCTACTGGCTTTCGATGGGCGAGGACAAAGCCAAACAGCGTTTGCCGGAACGGATCGACCTCGACCTGCCGCTGCGAAGCAGGCGGTTCATCACGATAACGGTAAACGCACTGAAGACGGAGAAGATGCCCATCAAGGTGGAATTGCCCGAAAACTGGCGCAGCAGTTTTGACGTGTCTCTCCAGACCGAAGGCAAGATCCGCAGGGAACTGCTGCCCCTGCCGGAGACGCCGGTTTCGCTGAAGTCAGGCATGCACGAGAAGATCTGGCTGGATGTGAAGAGCGACGGCCGCGCCGCAGGCGAATACGACATTCCGATCATGGTGCATGTCGGAGAAAGCAAAGCGAAATTCACGTTGCGTCTGAAAGTCTGGCCGGTGGATGTGAATATCCCTCGCCCCTTTCACGTGCGCGGTTACTGCGGCGGCTTTCCTGTCTGGACAGGTGGATTCGACATGACGGAGAAAAAGCTCGCCCGGCTTGAAGGAATCCTTAAAACCTACGCGGCCATCGGCGGCAATGTTCTCGATTGGAATACGGTCTGGTATCAAGTCGTTCGGAAGGCCAGGCTCGCGGGCACGGAAGACATACTGGCCGAAATCGCTGCCAAACATCCTGAGAGAATCGACCTCGAGAATCTCCCCGACCTGGACTTCTCTTACTTCGATCCGTGGTTCGAGCTTGCCAGGAAGCACGGCGTCACGCGAGTCGAGTCCTACATGTCGCCGCCGTCAAATTCGCAATGGCAGTGGCGTCTGCTGGATTCAGCGGTCGGCAAGAAAAGGGTGAAGTTCAACACCCCCGACGGCAACAAAGTCATTGTCTGGTTTTTCGATCAGATGCGCCGCTACCTTGCAGCGAAAGGGTTCACGGGCCTCTTCTGCAAGATCAGCGACGAGATTTCGCCGGGCTACATCCCCGCGTACAAAACGGCTGCCGTCCTCGTTCAAAAGGCGGGCTGGCGCCCGTTCACAACCATCACCGGACTCATCGCACGGACCGGTAAACACATCAACGCCATGAACCCGGTCTGCGATCTGTGGCAATTGTCATTCGGTCTCAAGGACGACTTTCTCGACCGCATCGGGCGCAACTACACCCTGGACCGGAAGACCATCGAGCTCAAAGGCAAGTGGGGCAAGTACACGAATGGAGGCGCCAAAGGTTGCTGGGCAATTGCCACGTTCGGTGAAGACAGCGTTACCGGTTTTGCGCCTGCTGATGTCGAAGAATTCAGACTCCTGGAAGACGGCAAGCCGATCCGCCTGATGGGCGGAAGCCCGTGGGGCAAGACCGCGCCGGGCACGGCCTACACCGCGGGAAGCATCCAGCGACATCTCTACGTCATTCCGGCTGACGGTAAGAAACCCGACGATCACAAATACGAACTGACCGTATCACTCCGAAAACCTTCTCCCGATGGGAAGCCGCTCGCCTCAATCGATCCGATCGATGAGGTCTGGTGTTACGGAGGAGGCTCACGTCCGTACCGCGGCACATATCACCGCGCCTGGATCTATCCAGTCATGACCCTCCACCACGGTTTTCGAGGCTACGGTCTCTGGGCGTTTTTTCACTGGAACCAGACCGAAAAGATCATGTGGATAGATGACGAAACCCTTAACGTCACCGTCTCGCCCGCATACTGCGGCTACCGCGACGGCTGGCAAGATGCACGGCTCTTCAAGATGCTTTCTTTGAAGAAGGGGCGCCCGGCATTAGACAACATCGTGGGCAGCGACGAATCACCCCTGCACGTGGATTTCAACAGCCACGAGGTCTATCGATACAAGACCGTAGTGAACGCCTACGATCCGGTGGCGATGAATAAAGGTCGGAGACAAGCATTGAGCGCGTTGAGCAAGTGAACGTGACTGCAGGCTGGCAGATTGTCTCGTAAAAGTCGCTTACGCCTTCACCATAAAACATCCCTTGTCCTGCAGTCCTTTCTGGTAGAACTCTTCGTCCACATCGAATCCGCAGCCGGGCTCATCCGGGACGAAGAGCTTGCCGTCTTCCATCTTCCATGCATCGGTAATCAGACCGGGCATATCTGCAGGACATGCCTCGAGCAGCGAGTAGTGAGGCACAGATGCCGCGAAGTGGGCATGCGGAAATTTTTCCACGAAACTACCCCAGGTGTGCGGCGCGCAGAGGGCCCCCCACGGTTCGATCATTTCGGCGGTCTTGCGCCACCAGCTCAGGCCTTTGAATCTGAAATCTTGCTGCACCAGGTCTATCCAGCCTTGTTCCACCATCTGAAAAAAACTCGGAGGAGGGGCAAACTCGCCATCGGCTACAAGGGTGGCGTAGCCCTTCTCCTCGATGAATTCGCTCAGAGCCTTGTTCAGGGCCGGGTCTTCGGCGAAGGGCTCTTCGAACCAGAAGATATTCGCGTCGCTGCATTCATCGAGAATATGTCTGGCTGAATTCAGCGTGTTGCCCATATTGGCATCGACCAGGATCTTCGCGTCCTGCCCGGCTGCCTCGCGCACGATATGGATGACGAGGATGTCGCGGGCCAGGCCTTCCTGCATGGGCATCCATCGCGCACCGCGGCCGATCTTGATCTTAAAATTTGTGAAGCCGTATTCTCTGCCTGTCTGCACCTCCTTCTGGAAGATTTCGACCACCTCATCATCGTCCGCTTCAAGATCATCGATGTAAATGGAGCCGTCGTACGTCTCGACTTCTCGAGAACCACGTGCACCGAGAAATTGATACAGCGGTTGGCCGTGAAGCTTTGAAACCAGATCCCACAGGGGCAGGTCGAGCACTTCGCCGTCCGCCGTTGTGCTCATCTCTTCCAGGTCGAAAAGCTCTTCCACGCTTCGGCCAACCAGATTCTGTGCTTCCTCCTCGTTTATGCGTGCCCACCCGAGTCCGGCCGCGCCGCCTTCGGTCTGCACTCGAATGACAGCATCGCCGATTCCCGATCCATGATTGCCGATGCGCGCGTTGTAGCCGATGTTGCGCGGGCGAGTGCCGCGGAGATGAGATTTTTCAATGGATATGATTTTGGTGGTAAGCATCATCGATCTTTGGGGCCTCGACGCTCCGCGGCGAGAAATGTCTTGTACGCATTCAATATGTTTCTAACTGCTTTACTCGCGGCATGGTGTCCGGCGTTCAGGGTTGTGTCAAGACGCGATTGATTGGAGTATCTTCAGTCTGAGGGAGAGGCTAAAGCAGGAGTACCTGATGCAAAATGAAGAATGATGAAAGGCAAGATTTGAAGACAACAAGATCGGAGCCGATTTGAAGATTGTCCACATCATCACACGCATGATCCTCGGCGGCGCGCAGGAGAATACGTTGTTCACCTGCGAGGGGCAGCATCTCGATCCCAACAACGAGGTAATCCTGATCACTGGTCCTGCGATCGGGCGCGAGGGCGAGCTTGTTGAGCGTGCGAGAGAGTGCGGCTTTCAGGTAATCATGGTGGACGAGATGCGCCGTGAGATTAATCCCTGGCTTGATTTTCTCACGCTGCGGTCGCTCACCCGTCATCTGCGGGAGCTGCAGCCGCACGTGGTGCATACGCACAGCTCCAAGGCCGGGATTCTTGGCCGGATGGCTGCACAGAAGGCGAAGGTACCCGTCGTCATCCACACGATTCACGGGCCCGCCTTCCATCCGAACCAGATGTGGATCAAGAATGCTTTTTTCATTGCTCTGGAACGTTATGCCACGAGGAAGTCCGACAAGATCCTGTGCGTGGCGGACGCGATGTCCCAGCAGGCGATTGATGCGGGGGTGGCGCCGGCTGACATGTTCGTGACTGTCCGGAGCGGGATGGAGGTGGAACACTTCCGTGACTCGCCGAGGCACCGGGAAGAGATGCGACGGAAGCTGGGTTTTGAACAGGACGAGATCGTGGTCGGCAAAATCGCCAGGCTCGCGCACCTCAAGGGTTATGAGTTCATGATCGAGCTTGCGCAGAACCTCTGCCCCAGGTATCCGAATCTGAAATTCATGTTTATCGGGGATGGGGCTCTTCATGACTCGCTTCAACAGCAGGCACAGGAGAGCGGGATCGGTGACAGAATTGTTTTCACTGGTCTTGTGCCGGCGACAGAGATTCCGGCCTGCATCAGCGCGATGGACATCCTTGTTCATACTTCACTCCGTGAGGGCCTCGCCCGCGTGCTTCCCCAGGCACTAATTTCAGGGAAACCGGTGGTCTCATTCGATATCGACGGGGCACGCGAGGTGTGTCTTAATGACGAGACCGGGTTCCTCATTCCGCCTCGAGATCAGAAGGCGCTCGAGGATGCCGTTGAAAAGCTCATCGTGAATCCCAATCTCAGGACTCAGTTGGGCACTAAAGGCCAGGAATTGTTTACCGGCGCTTTCAGCAAGGAAGTCATGGTCGAGCAGATAAACGAGGTCTACCGGAAGTGCCTCGCCATCAAGGCCCCGGAGGCCCTCGCAAAAGATGCTGGACATTCCGCAACGGCACCGGTAAAGAAGGTATAGACACAGGGAGAATCTTTATTGATAGCAATAGTTTCCGACATTCATGCCAACGTGGACGCGCTGCAGGCAGCGCTCGCGGATATGGAATCGAAGGGTGTCGATGAAATCTACAACCTCGGCGACGTGATCGATTACGGCCCGCAGCCTCAAGAGTGCCTTGATGTGGCGATGGAGCGCTTCAAGGTGAACATCCTCGGTAATCACGAAGAGGCCACCTTGAACATCCCCATCGGATTTAATCCGGTCGCACGTAAGACGGTTGAATGGACGAGAAACCAGCTCAGGCCCGGACCTTTTAGTTCCGGCAAAACCCGCTTGCGCTGGCGGTTCATTCAGCAGTTGCCCCGCAGTTACGAGATGGATGACATCTTGCTGGTCCACGGTTCTCCCCGTGACCCGACCATGGAATACATCATGAAAAGTGACACGGACGATCTGCTCGGTGAGGTGCCCGAGAAGATTGTGGAAAACCTGGCCCTCATCCGGCGGTTCGCATTCTGCGGTCATTCTCATATGCCCGGCGTCGTGACCGATGAGGGTGTCTTTTACGCGCCGGAAGAGATCGACATGGCCTTTCCCGTTGAGGCTGCAACCAAATTGCTGGTCAACGTGGGCTCGGTCGGCCAGCCAAGGGACAGGGACAGCCGGGCCTGTTACGTAACCCTCGATGATAAAGAGGTGCGCTATCACCGGGTGGAATATGACATCCAGGCCGCCGTGGAAAAAGTGCACGCAACTCCCGGACTGGAGGATTTCTGCGGCGACAGGCTGCTTGAAGGCAGGTGAGGTCACTTCCAGCCTGCCACAAGCCAGAGAAGGCCGGCGTCACCTGGGGCATAAAGCCACGCCTGTCGCTGGAAAAAGTGAAAGGCAACGGGAAATGCCGCAATCCCAAAATCCGGACGCTGGAACACGAATGTTAATCGTCCGAACTTACCATTTGCCGGCTGAGCCTGCTGGGCTGACCAGGCCCGAAGAGGGCTTGCGATGACGGCTGAGGCGACACCAGGCCAGCCTGCTCTCCCCCGTCATTCCGCGGCCGTAAAAAAACTCTTGACTTGGGATGCCGCCGTGCTTGCCGCGCTTGCGTTGTATCTCGTATTCATTCGCACGCTCACCTACGACGAGCCGCTGCATTCGGATCATGGCACGTTCGCCGTCATCGGACACGAGCTCCTCAAGGGCAGGAATCTCTATTCCGATCTATGGGATCACAAGCCGCCCGGCATCTACGTGACCTATGCGATCACCGAGTTCCTGTTCGGCTACGGTGTTCATGAGGTCTTTATCCTGAACATCGTCACTGGACTGGTCACACTTGCCGGCGTCTACTGTGCTGTCCTGCATGCGAGCGGGCGTGTGCCCGCGCTTTGGGCCGCGGCATTCTGGGCAGTCATCGGCGGCACCTATACCCTCTGGGCGAACCAGCCAAAGGTCGAGGCCTTCCTCAATAGCTCACTGGTCTGGTCGGTGGCGCTGCTGATCAGGCTTAAATCCGATTCGTTTCACTGGAAGCTGTCACTCGGTGCCGGGGCGATGATTGTCCTTGCCTCGTTCTATAAACACTCGACGGTGCTCATCGCATTCTGGCTGGCTTTGGGCCATCTGGCCGCCGCGTGGTCTGACCCCGCCAGACGCAGGATCGCTTTTCGGCAGGTTGAGCTCTTCATGGGGCTGGGACTGCTCGCGTGGGTGGCACTGTTTTCTTACTACGCTGCCAGAGGCTTCTGGGGTGATTTCTTTGATGCACTTATCACCTATAACCAGTACTTCAGCGGCGGCCCAATGGAGGGGATCAAGCGGCTCAGCCCTCAGTATTGGTTTCCTTTCTTTCTTCGCTGGGCCATGCCCGTCGCTATCCCCATCATCATAGTTTGCGTGATTGGCGTTAAACGAGGCCCGACCAGGGAGTGGCTCGTATTCACCGGGTACCTGCTGGGTGTACAGACATCGATTTCGTTCCACAGCTATGTGCTGCAAAACTACAGTCAACTCTGGCTGCCGGTTATGGCCATCGGCGGTGGGATGGCCCTGGGACAGATCCCGGCGGCGAGATTGCAGAAGTTTCTTGTGCACGGCGCGGGCAGCATCGTGCTCGTATATCTGCTCTGTCACGAACTGCCCTGGTACGGCCTGACGCCACAGGAAATCGTAGACCGAAAGTACAACATGCCCTGGAGCACCACGACACAGGTAAGGGATCTGTCAAAGGAGATTAAGGTAATGCTCGAGCCCGGCGAGACGATGTATGAGTGGGGCTTCAACGCCTGTTTTTTCTTCTACACGGGCATCTCACCGCCGGTGGGTAACTTTCTCAATATTCACGTCCGCTACGGCCCTTTGAAAGAAGAATTGACCCAAAGGGTCCTCGATGATCTGCAGCGAAACAAACCCGAGTTGGTCCTCTTCCCGCGCTGGTTTCTGGATGTGCATCCGGTAACCAGCTATTGCCACTTCCAATATGCCCCTTTACCCGAAAACGCCATCCGGGGCCATTTCATTCTCCTCGCAAGAAAAGGGGGCGCGCTGGAGGCCAGGCTGAAACAGCGAGGTCGAGAGGAATGATGGGGGAATGCGGAGTCGGAGAGATAGAATGGTGAAATGGCGGAATCACCGGCTGCATCCAATTACAGAATCAAGCCCTGCAGCTCAGAAACGATTCCACTCTTCTCCGGCATGTAGCTTTCGTATTCGCAGCATGTCTTTCAGAATCAGAGAGGCATCCACGAATGGCCGGATGGTTGAGAGATTCGAGTCCTCCCATTCCACGGGCATTTCTTTGATCCGGAATCCAAACCTGGAGGCCATGTAAAGCAGCTCTACATCAAACGCGAAGCCTTCGAGCTTCTGCCGGCCGAAGAGGATATCTGCTGCGGCCCCAGTGAAGGCTTTGAAGCCGCATTGCGTGTCGCTCACGCCTTTTACTGTGAGCATTCTGACCAGGCAGTTAAAGACAACGCCCATCACCTGGCGGTACTTTTTGCCGCCACCAGTATTTCTTGCCCCCTTTGCTCGGCGCGAAGCAACAACAATTTCCTCGCCATTTTCGATGTGGTTGAGGACCTCGTGCAGATATCGGGGAGGCACCGCCAGATCAACGTCTGTGAACACCCTCATTTGACCACTGGCTTCGAGCATGCCCTGCCGGACGGCGGCGCCCTTTCCTCGGTTCTCTTCATTCCGGATAAGCCTGGCTGGCGCTCTGACCAAGTCTGCAGTTCCGTCCGTACTGCCATCGTCCACGAAAAGGAGCTCCGTCTCGTGCTCGAAATCGTTCAGGAAATTGAGGAGCGTCTCCTGGCTGTCCGGCAGCCTCTGGGCTTCGTTGTATACCGGGATAATGATGGAGACATCAGGACGCATTGGCTTCGAACGTGAATTTGGCGATCCGGCCAGAGATGCTGCTGCTTTGCAGCAACTACGGCGCGATCATAATGGCCGCTTTATCAGAGTTGGCTCGCATATGGCGACATGCGGGACGAACCACTGCTGCTGGCCCGTCTCCGGATTCTTATAGGGCTGGCATTGCGTCTTCAGGATCAATGTCTTTGCTCCGCTGATATCCACATCGACCTCGAACACCGGTTCGCCGGGGACGAGTTGCCGTTCGAAGACCGGTGTTGTCCGGTACTCGATGTCTTCCGAATAGACGGTGTTTTCCTGCTCATCCAGTTCGACGAAGAAGCGTGTATCCGTGTGCTCGCATTGTCCTTCCGTGTGTTGGCTGGGCAGGCCGGCGCGGCATCTGAAACGTGAGTGCACTTCGCCATTCACGGCGAATTTTGCTCCCATGTGTCCACCCATTCCGAATCCGTTTTCGATTTGCTGTTCACGTCGCCCGTCACCGTTGGTCGTCCAGACATGGATGGGGATGGTTCGACTCTTCTTGACCAGTTTCCCGGGGACGACGTGGACGTACTGGCATGCGTGCCAGAAGTAGGGAACCGAATCAATCAACGAGACTTCTTTCAATGCCTCCACCTCCTGCGGCTCAAACCTGTCAAACGCGATGCAGAACGCGGTGTGCCACGCGCACGCTGTGACGTAGCTCGCCCAACCGGCCTGTTCGCCCAGCATGGCGGCCCTTACCTTTGCGGGCTGCCCGTCGTAAACGGAACGAATGATCAGCGCGACCAGTTTCTTTGCCTCGACAACGCCGTTGTCGAGTTCCATCTGCAGGTGGAACGCTGCCTCGGGCACGCTCGTGCCCATCAGTTTGGGCGGGCGCGGATCAAAGAGATCCGAAGCGCAGTCAAACGCGTGGTGCAGTCGCATGTGGCGAGTGGGATCGGGATCGGGAAACACTTCGTGAAAGATCCGATTATCCATCGCGTGTCCTGGCGTAAACGGCTCTTCGAGGTAATGCCCGAGCGCGCCGGCATGCCGGATAGCCTCTTCCCAATCCTTCGTACGCATGGCGTCAATAGTCCTGTTCATCAGCAGCTCTGTGATCGCCATCGACGCGGCCGGTGAAGGCGCCTGGCCCGTCCCCGCGCATGCCTGCCAGTTTTCGTCGGGTGGCGCGTGCGGTATCCAGCGGCCGTCGGGCAGCGTCGCATAGGGACGGCATTCGTCGTAGTAAACGAGATCCATGATGCTGCAGAGGAATCCCATCTTGTCGCCGGCAGTCTCGATCGCGCCCTTCGGCAGGTATGGCCGGTCGAGGCCTTCCGGGCTCATATCCGGCTCGACGAGTTCCTGTTGCCACTGGGGTAAAGTGCTGAAAGCGATTCGGCCAAGAAGGGCATGCCCTCCCCATTTATATGCGCTGTCTGACATTTGGATGGCGTCTATGTGTCAGTGTTTACCGTGCTCCGCTTTTACTTGGCCGGGTGGAAGGAGACAAACCGGCAATGGGGGACAAGTGTCAGCTTCCGACCAAAGTGGGGACGAAGTAGAAGCAAGAAGCTGAGCCACGCAATCGCCGTCACTCGATCACATGCTCGCCGCTATCCCCGATCTGGATAAGCGCGCGGTGTGAGAATTGTCTTCCAGCGAACGAAGCATCGTCTCTCAGCTCTGGGTTCAGAACAACAGTGTCTG
>Ga0187827_10000768_pt1 | contig 49128 bp, 36 predicted proteins | sample ETNtaG_39_FD_167969 | JGI IMG/M metagenome (GOLD analysis project Ga0187827, IMG submission 167969) | Marine microbial and viral communities from oxygen minimum zone, Eastern Pacific Ocean - ETNP2014_SV_150_PacBio MetaG (Illumina Assembly) | ecosystem: Environmental > Aquatic > Marine > Hypoxic...
GGCGTGTGCGGGCAGATGGGGGTAGCGCAGAGGACCCTCAGACTTGGGTGACATGCGGGGCCGGCCGCGGAGAAGTTGTAGGCCGTTGAGCCGAGTGCGGTGCAGAAGACCATGCCGTCACAGACCATCTTTTCTACGACGGTGATTTCATCGATCATGATTCGGAGATGAATGGCCTGGGGGACCATGCGCTCCAGGTAGATATCGTTAATCGCTGCCGCTTCCCAAGTCTGGCCATCGATGCTCTGCGCGTGGGTGCGGATGCGGGGGAAGCTCCGGATGGTGTAACTCTTCGATTGAAGCCGGCAGACGAGTTCTTCAGAGTCTTCAGGAAGGTTGTTCAATAGAAAACCTACCGAGCCGCAATTGATACCGAGGAAGACCGCATTGGGTGAATAATGCTCACGCACAGCGCGCAACATGAATCCATCTCCGCCGAGCACGATGTTGACGTGTTCATCACCCTCGAGATCGACACGCTCTGCAAGAAACTCATGCAGGCTTGCGGCCTTGGGATTTTCTTCATCGTAGAGAATCTTCATGGTTCTTAACTTAATCTTCGTCGGATTCAGGATTCAAGAGGACTCACTGTGAATCCATCTGAATCAAACTCCTGATGTTACTGAGGATATTCGAAAAGGCGATAACGGTAGCCAAAACCTGATGCCTCTCCTGTTTGGATCCGTTAACCTGTTGGGTGTCTTCATGCGACATGTTTGAAACAAGCAGACGGAGGGGTTCATGCCGGCCAGGCTAATGGCCATTGAGGGGTTTATATCCGGGCAGACATTCTTTGTGCCGGATGACGAGCCGCTGCGGATCGGGCGTATGCCGGACGCGGAGATACCGATCATGGAGCAATCCATGTCGCGTAATCACTGCGAAGTCTTCAGGAAAGGCAATGCGTACATGTTGCTCGACCAGGGCTCGAGCAACGGAACTTTTGTCAATGACAAACGCACGGAAACTTGTGTCCTGAAATCGGGCGACGAGGTGCGAACAGGCTCTATCAAATTCGTTTTTGCCATTGATGAGGAGGCAGCGAAGGAAATACCCACCAAGCTAATCCTGGTTCCTGAAGCGGAGGAGAAAGGAAGCAAAGACAGGCAGTTCGAAGCAGAGAAAAGCGGCCGGAAGGATTCGGCTCTGATACAGCTCCTCGAGCCACTGAGGCAGCAGAGAATTCCAAATGCTTCGCCAGAAGCCAAAACGATTGCCGAACCGAAGGATGTGCCTGAAACCATCAAGCCGAAAACAGTGGCTCAGGGATCTTCACCGGCACTGGAACGGATTCGGCCAGAACAGGAGAAAAAGGAAGCGGCGAAGAAGGGTACGCACCCGGTTATCGAAGCCGGTGTGCCAACCATCAGCGAACCGCGGAAAAGACCGGCGCCACCTTCAAAACGACATTTTGTCAGCCGTTGCCCAAACTGCACGAAGCCGATCTATCAGGACGAGATGGACAGCGGCCAATGCAAGACGCTGGAAGCCAAACTACACTGCCCCGGATGCACGGAATGCATCGAGCTCGTCGGTAAAGACTTCGGCGATTACCACGTGTTCGGGCTGCTATCCATCAGCTCTATTGGAGCCATTTATAGAGCGCAGCATATCGAGACCGATCATCCGGTGGCGCTGAAGATCATGACGCGTGAGGCGGCCAAAGGTGAAGACGCGGTCCTGCGGTATATCCGGCAAGCCAAAGTTGGTAAGGAGATCGATCATCCGAACATTGCGGCGATTTACGATCTTGGCGCGTTTGAGGGCAAGCCGTTCATCGTGATTCAATTCATAGCCGGCCAGTCACTGATGAGCATGATTCATCAGAAAGGCAAGCTGACTCAGAAGGAGGCCGCGGCCTTTGTCTGGCCCATCGCAGATGGGCTTTACCACGCGCACGAACGCGACATCATCATCCGGGATTTTCGACCCCACCTCATCAAGATCAGTCAGAAAAGTGTTCCCATCCTGACCGACCTGGGCCTTGCCAAGAGCATCAGCGATCCCGGCAGCCAGTTGACCGGACAGCATCAGCGGGTTGGCAAGCCGGGCTACCTCGCCCCGGAGCAGATCCGAACCGAAAAGAAACTCGACCACCGCGTCGACATCTACGCGCTCGGCGCCACTCTCTACCACGCGGTAACCGGGCGTCCTCCTTTCGTCGGTGAGACCGCGCGTGAGATCATGCAGAAGACGCTCGGCGACCCGGCGCCGAATCCGACAGAGTTCAATACCGGTCTCTCGGACGATTTCGTTCTGGCTATAGCCACTGCTATGGCTAAGAAGCCCGAGGAGCGGTTTATAAGCGCGAAGCAATTTGGCGCTGTTTTAAAGCACTTTGCGTGAAGCTTTGCGGCTATCATCAAAAACAACCTGAAATCTGAAACAAAAGCCCATTGCTGGTGGATGTTCGCAGCTTTGTTTTATATACCTCCCGCTTCATGGGAAGCGCCCTTCGGTGAGGCGCAGAATCTGACAGATCACACACAAGAATCATGCACAAGTACATATTTATGGGCATCCAGGGCAGTGGTAAGAGCACGCAGGCAAAGATGCTCATGGATGATTATGACCTGGTTCACATCAGCGTCGGCGACATCTTTCGCTGGAATATTCAGATGCACACCAAGCTGGGAGCCCGTGTGAGGAGGATAATCGACGAGGGCAAGCTGGTATCAGACGATATCGTTGAGGAGATCGTCCGTGATCGACTCGATATCCATGACTGGAATTACGGGTTCATCCTCGACGGCTTCCCACGGAATCACCCTCAGGCGGAATTCTTCCTGGAAAGCTACGACGTCGACGCGATTGTCCACATAGAAGTCCCCGATGACGAAATCCTCAGACGTATCGACGCCCGAAGGCTCTGTGATAGCTGCGGCCTCGACTACAATCTCATCGAGCACCGCTCAAAAGTCGAGGACAAATGTGACGTCTGCGGCGGCAGGTTGGTGCGGCGCCCGGATGACGAAGAATCCGCAGCGCGACAGCGTATGCAGGATTACCATGAAAAGACCAGACCGATCCTCGAGGTCTTCGCTCGTAAAGAACTCGCCATCATGGTGGACGGTCAGAAAAAACCAGACGAGATTCAGGCCGAGATTCGCTCTCGTCTCGGACTTGAATAGAGCCTGCCAGATCCTCGGAGACAGTTGTTTAGGCCCGCCAACGAGCGGGCCCGCAAATCGTCGAAGCAACAGCCTGCATTGGCACCGCAGTCAGGAACGAGGGACGCCCGTCCGCAGGGCAGGGATTCGCAAACAGACTGCTGCGGCTGCGATAATCCACACAATATTTCAGCGGCATTCGTATCTCAGCGCTTTCATGTTCTGTTCCTTAATCCCGGCGAAAAACCGGCCACATACAAGTTATTGGGGATAAGTCTATTGACAGCCCAATTTACGGGTGCTAATATCTCCCGCCTCAGATGGATGGCAATGGCAAACCCCTACCTGTAACCCGGCGAATCACCCCAGCCCTACCCAAGTCTCAAATTGGTTTTACAGTTTTTTCATGCTGTCCCGGTAGGAGGTCTACATGACCGTTCAAGAGGCTAACGAAACAAAGAAGTGGTTGCGCTGTCTGCGCTGCGGTAAGCAAATGTGGACAGATCGTTGTCATCGTATCTGCAAGAAATGCCAGAGACGTAACAACGCCCAACATGTCAAGGATCGAGTCCGAATCGCTTCGACAAGCAACCGCAGAGACTGACACCTCTGTTACTGATTCTTGCTGAAAGCTCGGTGGCGTCTCCATACGCCACCGGGCTTTTTTGTTTCCGTTTCGTTATTTGAGTCTATATTCTCTCGCACAGGCGTGTCTGAGCTGCCGCGGGGCACAGCGCTATTGTGGTCTCGACGCTTCGCGACAAGATTCAGGAGGACCTCGATATGGCCAACCAGAAACCCTCCCGCCGGCGAAGCCAGAAAAACCGGAAGCAGGCGAGCGGCGGAACGCTGGATCTTGAGAGGCGGGCCGAGAAAATTTACCGTGAGATAGAGGAACTGTCCCGCGATCTCCTCCACTGCCGATATCACGGCCAGGAGGCCCATTTCCCGCCCCTCAAGCTGGAACTGTCTGTTTCGCCATTTCAGAAGTCAGAGGAAGGTACCTCCGGCGGCTCTGAAATCATAGGTCAGTTTCTCAGCCAGATGGAAAATGCCTTTCGCCCGGAGGGCTTCAAAGAAGGCCGCATCTATTGCTATCTCTGCGAATCCGCGGATTGCACACATTCTGAACCGACCTCTCCCAAAGCCGTGTTCGTCGGCTACTCCACCAACGGCAAGCCCGATTGGGAAGATTTCTCCAATTTCCTGCTCCATCAGTCTGAATCCCGTGCTGACCAACTCTACGAAAAACGTCCGCTGGTAATTGCGATCCCGCAGCACGGAGACGACCTGCACGCCAATCAGCTCTCCGCTTTTGGCCGCACCTCGCCTACCCACCACATTCTGGGGCAGGTTGTTTCCGGCTATTACAAAGAATCTGAGAAGGAAACAGGCGGACGCTGGGCTGTATCACTGCAGGCAGTCGAATATCGAATGCGGGATGGCCGGCCCAGACTGGATCTGAATGTGGTCAGCGGGGCTCTGGGCTCGGCGGGCCTCTCGGGCATACTCACTCAGCAGAATGACGAAGGCCTCTATGCGACTGTTGCACGTGCCCGGGGGATGATCGGCTCGATAGGTGAGCGGTCGATCAATCGGCGAACCGGCGAATGGTACAGCCGTAAATTCGAATCAAATGTTTACGACGTCCTCCAGAATCTGGCACGTTTCCTCGAGCGCAACGATCACCACCACCGCAGCCGAACCAGACACGCCCGCATAGAACGTACACGCTCCGACCGACCGATCTCCTCGGCACTCAGCGACACCGAACGCGCCCGGGACACCGATGTCTTTATCGACTCAAGAAACTCCACCATCGTGGTCATCGGCCCACACAACCGCACCCACGTTTTCAATGCCGAGGGCCGCCTCGTCACCAGCATCAACTACGAAGGCGATGAGATAAAGCGTAAGCTCCGCATCCGGCACTGGACCCCGGCGACTGCCGAGGAGACCCAGAAATTCCGAAGAGCAGTGGCAGCCTTCAGGAGGTGAGCCCATCAATCATCCGACCAACAACCGTTAACCATTCCGCAAATGCGCGTCCTTGGCATCGATCCCGGTACCGTCACCTGCGGCTATGGCGTCATTGACTATCGAAGCAACAGCTTCCAGTCTGTGGCCTATGGCGCGATCAGGTGCAAGCCTAAAACACCGTTCGAAGAGCGACTTGCCACGATATTCACGGGCCTGGAAGAAATCATCGAGCAGCACAAGCCCGACTGCGTAGCCATCGAAGAGGCATTCGCCGGCAAGAGCATCCAGACTGCGTTGCGAATCGGTGAAGCGAGGGGCATCGCAATTCTGTCCGCTTCCAAAGTCGGCCTGCCGGTGTCTCAATACCCGCCCCGGCTGGTGAAGAAAGCGGTGGTCGGTGCAGGGGGCGCGCACAAATCACAGGTGCAGAAAATGGTACAGGTCGTCCTTTCTCTCCCGGAGCTTCCTAAGCCGGATGATGCATCGGATGCGCTGGCCATTGCCATCTGCCATTGCCATCGGGCGGACGGAAGAATGGGATGATGCGGAACAGTGGTATGGTGGTGGCGCGGAGCAATGCTGCAGAGATTAGGTCTGTAGTGACCGGCTTGAGCTCCAGATCCCCTTAGAACGGGTCACCGTGAGCTAACCGTGGACTTCTCATTCCATTGGCCGCTATACTTACCGCGAAGAGCCAAGACCCCTTTCACCATTCCATTCTTCTCTATGTTACTTGAAGGAAAGACAGCCATTGTAACCGGAGGCTCTCGCGGTATCGGCAGGGCCATTGTGAACACATTTGTCGCTGAAGGCGCGAAAGTGATCTTTACCTTCTTGAGTAACGCGGAAGCCGCCGCGAGCGCGGCAGACGCCGCGGGCGAAAACGCCATCGCGATGCAGAGCGACGTGCGTGATGCGGATTCTGTCAAGGCGGTGATCGGCGCAGTCAAGGATCAATTAGGCGGGTTGGATATCCTGGTCAACAACGCGGGACTGTTGAAGGAACAGATGCTGGCGTTTACGAAAGAAGCTGACTGGGACGAAATCATGGACACCAACCTCAAGGGCGCCTTCCTGTTTACCAAGGGAGTCGTCCGCCTGATGGCGAGGAAGCGTGCCGGCCGCGTTATCAACATTTCTTCGGATGCCGCACTGCTGGGTGATGTTCAGAGAGCGGGTTACTGTGCGGCGAAGGCGGGGATGATCGGTCTCACCAGGTCGGTCGCCAGGGAGGTCGCCACCCAGGGCATTACCGTGAACGCAGTTTCGCCCGGCATCATCGAGACCGACATGATAGCCCACCTCGACGAACAGAAGCGCGACGCCTACATGCAACACATCCCCGCACGCCGCTTCGGCGACGCGCAGGATGTTGCCCACCTCGTGGCTTTCCTGGCTTCGGACAAAGCCTCGTACATTACCGGTCAGGTACTGTCCGTGGATGGCGGGCTGCATATGTGAAGCGGAGCGGAATCTCCTCTTCACCTGAATCAAAGCACGGGTTTTAAAACCCGATACCAGATATTTCGATACCGAACTGGATTACCATGATCCTGAAGGCTCAGGTTGCCCAGCACGGGATTACCTGCTTTGGGGCCGCGCTTGCCTGCCCTCTTGTTGATCACATGGTCGTGCACGATTACACCGTTGTGGAAAACGGTAAACGTGCCCGGATTCGCCAGTTTGCCTTCCTCATCGTAATCCGGCGCAAAATAGATGATGTCGTAGGATTGCCAGATACCGGGCGGCCGGCAGGCGTTGAACATTGGCGGATATTGCTTGTAGAGCGCGGATGCCTGGCCATCGGGATAGGTCTTGTTGTTGTAGGAATCCAGAACCTGCACTTCGGAACGCCCAAGAAAGACACCGCTGTTGCCCCGCCCCTGTCCGTTGCCTTTCACCTCGGAGGGCGTCGCCCATTCAACGTGGAGTTGGACATCTTCGAAGCGCGCTTTTGATCTGATGCCGCCGCTCCCTCTGACGACCTCCATGTAACCGTCCTTCACACTCCATTTGAATTCGTTGTTCTTGCCGGCAAGGCCGCTCGTGTCTTTACCATCAAAGATGAAGGTAGCGTCCTCAGGCCTCGCGCCGGCCGTTTCATTCGTGCTGACAGTGCCGGCCTTCATCTTCGCCGCAAATTCCTTTTTGTCGGTAAGGTCGTGAGGCCGGCCTGTGAATTCGTTGAGGGGCGGAATCTCGCGAATCCAGATGTTCCGGTAGCGGACCGGATTGCCGTGATCCTGCAGCATGATCGGACCTTTCTCGACCAGCGGCCGCTTGCCGCCCGCGCCAGTGCCCCTGGTCAGGGCACGGTTGTACTGCACCAGCACTCCATTGTGCATGACAGTTACCCGAGCCGGCGTTTTGAGCTTGCCGTCCTCCAGTTTCACGCCGTGAAACACGATGTCGTAGGTCTGCCATTCGCCCGGTTTGCGCGTGACATTCACCAGGGGCGTGAACTTTTTGTAGAGCGCGCCGCACTGCTGGTCCGGGCTGCCGCTCGTCTTCTCCTTGCTCGAATTCATGATCTGTACTTCGAACAGCCGGTGAATGTAAACTCCGCTGTTGCCATCCTTGTTGTCGGGCAGATCAAACTCGATGTGAAATTGCGCGTCCGAGAACAGGTGCTTTGAAATGATGCTTCCGCCGCCCGCGATCATGGCGCCGCCTTCGACTTTCCAGGGGGCCGGTCTCTCGTCTTCTTTTGTCCAGCCGGAAACATCTTTGCCATCGAAGAGGACTGTGGCATCGCTTGGCGGGCTGCCGTTCCAATCTCCGGGGGTGACAATGTCAGGTTCCTTCAGTTTCGGTTTCGGCGGCTTGGTTTCAGATTCAGGGAGTAAGCAGGCGGGGGATACGAACGTGGCGGCGAAAAAGATGAATACCAGGTGTTTCATGGATTTCTTCCTGAACGCGCACAAGACTGAACCATCGGAATGGATCAGTCTGACATCGTTGCTCATTCCGGCAGCAGCGCCTTGCACGACCCCGGCTCGACATAGTCGCCGCTGGGGAGCTCGAAAGGCTCGCGGGAAAAGTTGGCGACTACCTGCAGGCCGTTGCCGAAGTGGCTCAACTGGACCAGGCGGTCTTCGGTAAGCCAACCGTGGAGGAGGAGCTCTTCCCCGGCAGTCTGCGAGTGGACATTGCTCGCCGCGTTGAGCAGTCCGGCGAGGTGACTTCCTTGATTATCAAGGGTTGAAGGATGAGCGATAGTGGCTACCGGCGGGTTGCCGTAAAGAAAGTCGAAGAGAGCGCGGACTCCGTTGTCTTCGGCTGAGGTGTAGCTGTCCTGATGATGCCACGTGCTGTCGATGACTTCGTGATAGACGAGATTGAAGAGAGGTATCCGCAGGGCCGGGTCGAGATTGAATCTGTGGGCCGCGGGCGCCTGTTCGATGAAGTAGTAGCGGGCCAGGCTCATCTGCCCGGCGAGGAAATCCGCGTAGCCTGCCCCGAATTCCATGCTGCCCTCTGCGCCCATGAGGCGCGAGGAGTTTTTCGCAAACTCCAGAAGCTCTTTGCGGGATCGGATGTCATCGCCCCGAGTCGACCGGTTCTCCTTGTCGTAGTTTTCACGCGCATCGATGCAGGCGCCGTCCAGCACGACCGAATCGAACGGGCCGGCCTGGAGCGCGGGTGGAAGAAACTTTTCAGCGAACTCGAGCTGCTGCGCGCCCGAAATCCTGAGGGCCGGCACTCTTGATGAGCCCAGGAAGCCTCCATAGACATTACTGCCGTCAGGATCTTTGGTGACCGCATCACCAGCGTAGCCCGGGAAGCCTTCGAAGGTATCACGGAAACAGGCGGCAATGCCGGGCACGTACCCGATATGCTTGACGAAATCGATCAGATTCTTCAGGCCCTCTTCTCCCCCCGCTTCCTGAGAGGGGGGCATCTGTTCGGGCGCGTTGTAGGGCTCCTGCTGCCAGTTACGGAGGTGGATGACCGCCTTTTCGACACCGAGGCTTTTGAGGCGCTCGCACTGTTCGGCCACATCTTCAAAAGAGAGCTGCCCTATGTGAAAAGCCACATGCGCCGCGCCGCGAAGGAGCTCCGCACGCTCGGGGGACGGCGAAGGAAAACGGCCACGCTCTCTCAGGTATTCCTGGTAGCGTTTGGCCTGAGCCAGGTAACCATTCTCCGAGTGGAAGAAAAGCCTGAGCCGGCGGTCGTATTCCATGTTGCCCAGGGTCGAGCGCCAGGCCGGCTGGGCTGTCAGCAGAGAGCCTTCCCTGCAATCGTGAGAACCGAAGAGGACTGACCCGTCTTCTGCCGTTTCAAGAATGGTGAGGACGCCGTGTCCACTGGGCATACAAATCATGCCAAAGAAAGGCATGCTGAGATCCGATGTGTAGGCATCGAGCATCTGCCCATCGAGGAATCGCTGGAGAGCATAGTCTTCGGCCGGGTACAGGATGCCCTGCGAGTGCGGCACGACGAACATGGAATTATCGGCCAGGAACGGCGCCGGATAGGTGAACAGCTCGAATGAGGTCTCCTGCTCCGGCTGCATCTGAACGCGAATTTCCGGCAGCTCATCATCGAGCTCCCAGATGACGCGCATGCCGAGCCCTGCGCCGGTCTGCATGTAACCGGAGACGTTGCCTTCGCCGGGCGCGTAGTATTCGGCCCGAAGAGAGGTCTCGTGAGATTGCTTCCAATTGAAGTCCACCCGCCGGTCGTAGACCTCGACCGCGGCTGAGCGATGGTAGAAGCGCACGACCAGGTGCTGATTCTCCATCACGAGTCCTTCGTCCGTTTCACGAACTATTTTTGGCATTGGCTGGCCTCGTCAAGTTTCTATCAGCTTCATGAACTCGGCTCTTGTTTCCTGATGTGATCGGAAGTGTCCGAGCATGGCGGAGGTAATGGCAGAGGAATCCTGTTTTTCAACGCCTCGCATCTGCATGCACATGTGTTCGGCCTTGATGATTACACCGACGCCACGGGGTTGGAGGACCTTGTTGATCGTTTCTGCGATCTGCATGGTCATCCGTTCCTGCACCTGGAGACGCCTGGCGAAAATGTCTACCAACCGGGCGATTTTGCTGAGGCCGACAATCTTGCCGTCCGGCAGGTAAGCGACATGAGCCACACCAACGAAAGGCAGCATGTGGTGTTCACAGAGGCTGAAAATCTTGATGTTCTTCACCACGACCATCTCATTGTAATCCTCGGTGAACAGAGCGTCGTTCAGTACCTCCACGGGATCTTCAGCGTATCCCTTCGTGAGATACTTGAGGCTCTTATCCACGCGCTCCGGGGTGTCGACCAGCCCTTCACGCGAGGGGTCTTCGCCGATTCCGCTCAGCAGATCAGCGATAAGCGGGGAGAGGTCCCCAGTTCTGGTCGACATGGTGATGTTTCCGATTTGCGCAATGACGCCCAGTTCCGGGCGAAAGGCGCGGCAAATTACCAGACGAGGTACCTGTTCGCCACGCAGGAAGATGGGAGGCAGGCGAAGACCAATTTATCAAGCCTCAGCCCCGTTGCCGGCCAAGCGGTTTTCCGAACTGGATGTTCATCGCTGCAGTCCAGTTCAGAAATCCGAACAGAAAACGATGATTGCTGAATCAATCCAGAGGATCTCTTGTCAAAAGCACAGAAACTTCGGCGTTTAACTCGTTATGACAACATATTGGCTCTTGTCGTAAGGCAAGGCGGGGTTCACGAGCTTAACGCCATTGCGGGCGTAATGGAAAGCGGCGGCGCGGCGCCAGTTGGGGCTGGTGTTGCTGGAGGATTGGTGGAAGGTGCTGCCATGATGGAATGAGACTCCGCCCCGGGGAACGTGAGCCGCGGTCAAGGGGACCTTTGAAGCTGTTTCGGTGGGGATCTGCAGATTGAAGGGCTCGTCTTCCGGCGCGATGTGTTGAATGACTTCGCCGTCCTGAGTGCCCTCTCCGTAACAGAGGCATCCGTTTTCGGTGGTGGCTTCATCGAGTGCGATCCAGACGGTGACCATGCCGTTGGGGTCGTCCGGTCCAAAGTAGAAATTATCCTGATGCACCGGTTTGGGGCCGCCTCCCTCTGGCGGCTTGAGGAATACCTGGCTGAAATAAATGCTGATGCCTTTGCCGATGAGCTGCTCGACACATGTGACCAGGTTCTCTTTGTGCGCCAGGCTGCGGAAGACTTCCCGCTGAGAGACCGGCAGATCGAGCTTTCGAAGGACCTCGGCGTTCTCTACTCCGCGGTCGAGATACCAGGCCTTGTCGCTCTCAGAGAGATTCTCGAGGATGTGATTTCCCCAGGAGTGGATGTCCTGGATCGCTTCGTCGATCTCACTTGAAGTGAAGAGCCCGTGGAGCGTCAGATGGCCACGCTCTCTGTAATCCTGGATTTGGGGATCGGTGAGCATGTGCAGTGGTGTCGCAGGCTTTTGACCTGCGATGGCGAAGGCAGATTACAGATCCACCCCACGTTCCCTGATATGAGGCCTCAGTAACGGAATCAGCTCATCCGCTGTCTCGACGCGAAAATCAGGAGCCGGCATGCTGTCCGGCGGTTCCTGCGAGGGGATGAGTGCAGTGCGCATGCCGGCGGCCTGTCCAGTGATGATGTCGTACTGGAAGTCACCGATGAAAATGCAGAATGCCGGCTCGACCTCTATCAATCGGGCTGCCAGGAGGGCCGGCTCCGGAGAAGGCTTGACCGGGGCATCCTCTCTGGTGACTGAGGCTTGCACGCGGATATCCAGTTTGCTGAGCGTGGCATTCAGGCAGGCGCGGCTGTTCCGTGTCACGATGGCGATCCGGACTGAGGCCGCGTACAGAAAATCAAGGAGCTCCGGTACTCCGTTGTTGAATTCGGCGTCGTTCGCGGCCCGGGCTTCAAAATCGTCCAGCATCTTTGAGCGGTGATCGCGGTCTTCCGGCTCGAGCGTATCGAGATACTCGAGGATTGGGGTTCTTCCCGGTATTTCCAATGCGGCTCGGATAGCGTTGAAATCCAGGATGGGCCTGGTGAGGGTACCATCCAGATCGAAAATGACGCCCCGGATGGGCTCGGGTGTGGGGGTCACTCTTTCTTCTTGCCGCCGAAGATTCCCAGCAGACCGCCACCCTTCTGATGGAAGGTGAAATCGCAGGCGATGGAGGTGTTCTCTTCGTTGCCTTCGAGCTTGGTTTTGGCGATTGCCTGGGGGCGTGCGATGAACGTGCTTGTGCCGCTTTCGCTTTCCGAGCCGTCAGATTCGGCGTAAATGATGACAACCCTCAGTACATCACCATTCTCCAGTTTACGCTCATCTCTGACCCGTACGTCATTGACGTAAAAGCCATGAGTGCTGCCGGAATCGTGGATGGTGAAATTCCCGGTGAGGGACTTGCGAATCTCGAAGTGATACTTCGAGATGATGCGGTTGTTCAACACTATATCGTTGTCGATCCTGCGGCCGACGCGGGTGACCCTGGATGTGAGGGGAAATTCTTTTCCAGTCTGGTTATCTACAAGTTTTGCTTTGGCCATGGCTTTTATGAAAGGGAAAGAACCCACCATCGGCCCTGATGGGTCCGTGTGTACGGGTTGTATAGCGCGACCGGCTAAGAAAGCCCCAAGGGATGGTCGCTATTATCAGGCTTCAGCCTTCAGCTCTTCAAGGACTTGTTCGGGAATCTCGAGGTTTGAGTGGACTCCCTGAACATCGTCATGATCCTCGAGCTCTTCCATGAGCCCTAACACTTTTCGACTGTCATCCGGACTAGCTTCGATGCGATTGTTGGGAAGGTAGCTCAGCTCAGCGACCTCCACTTCGATCTCATTCTGGTCGAGAGCGCTTTTTACGCTCATAAAGTCTTCCGGGCTACAGGTAATCTCGAAATTCTCGTCGGTTTCATCGAACTCATCTGCGTTTGCCTCAAGGGCGATCTCCATGAGGTCATCGCTGTCGATTCCGTTCCTTTGTATGACAAAGAGCCCCTTCTTTTCAAATTGCCAGGCGACACTGCCAGGGGACCCGAGATTCCCGCCTTTCCTGTCGAATATCTTTCGTACCTCTGCGCTGGTGCGATTCCGGTTGTCTGTCAAGCCTTCGATGAGCAGTGCGATACCCCCCGAGCCGTAGCCTTCGTACATGATTTCAAACAAGTCCTCTTCGCCATCTGTGACTCCTGCACCGCGGTTGATTGCCCTTTCAATATTGTCTTTGGGCATGCTTACCGCCTTGGCGCGATCTATGGCGTATTTCAGATGGAGGTTTGCCTCGGGGTCTCCGCCGCCTTGTCTCGCGGCGGCGATGATGTGTTTCGCCAGCTTGCTGAAGAGCTTTCCACGCTTCGCGTCGTTTGCACCTTTCTTGTGTTTAATGCCGGCCCAATGGGAATGTCCAGCCATCTAATCTCTCCTTGGCAGATGGTTGTCAGTCCAGGCTCTCAAGTTTCTTCCTGACTGCATTCAATTTCGAGTCGAACTGGAGTGCTTTTTTCCAGTGAACTTTGGCTTCTGAACTCTCGCCCTGAGCATGATAAATATCACCCAGGTGGTCTCTTAGGACCGAATCGTCGTGGATGTTAATGGCTTCGTGAAGTTTTTCCAGTGCCTCTTGGTGCCGCCCAAGCTTGAAGAAAGCCCAGCCAAGGCTATCGAGGTATGCCCAGTTTTTGGGATTTGCTTTGAGGGCACCCTGAATCAGGGCGACCGCTTCCTCGAGATTACGCCCACGCTCGGCGTAGAAATAGCCAAGATGGTTCATCGCGCGATGATTCTCTGGGTCTTCGTGCAGGACGCCTTTCAGAACCTTTTCCGCTTTGTCGTCCAGCTTTTCCTCATCGTAGAGCATGGCTAGATAGAGGCTGGTGTCCGCATGGCCCGGCAGTTTTTCGAGCCCCTTTTCAAGGATGGCGATGGCGTCCGTCCGTTTGTTAAGGGCCGTGAGAACCTGGGCCTGCATCCGGGACAGCATGATGAACTCTTTCTTGTCGTTCGAATGTTGCTGGATGAGATTCATCTCCTCGATGCACTTCTCCGCATCTTCGTCACGGCCGAGCGCGGCATAGGAACGACCCATGAGCTCATAGGCCATCCGGTTCACGCGGTCGCCGAACCGTTCCAGATACTCCTGGCCCACCTCGATGGTCTTGTCGTGTTCCTTGAGAAGCTGGTAACAGTAGACCAGGCGGTACAGGGCGTCCTTGTATTTGGGCCAGACTCTTCTGACCGACTCGAGCACTTGCGCGGCACGCGCGTATTTTTCGAGGTCGATATAAATGTCGGCCACTTCGTAGAGCAGCTCCGCTTTGTCGGGATGACGCACCGCTGCCGTGAGGTAAGCGTTGACGGCCTTCATTGGCTGACTGGTACGCCGGTAGATGCGGCCGAGGAGCTCTTGGCCCGCGCCCCACTCAGGCTCAATTTTCAGGGCTGTTTCAAATGCCTTCTTCGCGAGGCCGAAATTGCGCTCCTGCTGGTGCAGGAGCCCAAGCCGGAAGTATGGGATGAAGTCCGAATCGCCAACCGATATGGCTTTCTTCTTCAGGTCAGCGACATCGTCAGGCAGGCGGCGATAGATGCGCTCCAGTGCCTGGCTTGTGCGGACGAGAGAAGGCCTGTTCCTGAGCACAATCTCATACTGGGACGCGCAGTCATTCATGCGCTTGGTCATCCGGTAGAGCGTGGCGAGCAGAAAGTGCAGGCGGATGTCTCCCGATTTGAGTTTGGCGGCCTTTTCAAGATGTCTGGAGGCGAGGTCGAGCTTGTTGTCTCTGAAATAGAGTCGGCCCAGTTCCCAGTTCCCTTTGAAATCCTCCGGATCAATCTCCAGCGCTCGGATCAGATGCTTTCTGGCCTCGGCACTATTCCCGAGGTCCTGGTGAATCTGGGCCAGATTGCGCAATACAGGGACGGCGTCCGGATCATGTTTGAGAGCGCTCGTAAAGAATTCGAGTGCCGCATCCTTGTCTTTTCTGAGTAGTGCGCTGATTCCTTTGGCGAAATTGGCGTACGCCTGGGGCGGGGTGGATTTTTCTTCCGCTGGCTCTGCGGACGCCTGTTTCTCTTCGGGAGGGGCTTTCTTTTCTGCCGGGGTCGCCTTTTCCTCTGCCGGAGCCACCTTATCCTGTGCTCTGATGACGCCGCCCAGCCCCAGGCTGATGGTAAAAATGGCAGTCAACCTGGTGAATCTGAGATTGGGCACAGTGGCTATGGGATAACTTTGTTCAGCGGATACTCGATGATGCCTTCGGCGCCGGCACGTTTCAACTCTGGAACGATATCCCTTACCACGCTTTCGTCAATGATCGTTTCAATCGCGCTCCAATCCGGTTCGGCAAGTTGGGAAATGGTGGGGCGGCGCATTGCAGGCAGCAGGCTGAGGACCTGTTCTATTCTCGATGTTTCGATATTCATCTTTAGCCCAACCTTTCCTTTGGCGTTGATCGCCCCCTGCAGCAGCATGGCGAGATTTTCCATCTTGGTTCGCTTCCACGGGTCAGCCCACGCTGCCTTGTTGGCGATGAACTTGGTCGTAGATGTGGTCACCGTATCGATCACCCTGAGGTTATTGGCCCGGAGGCTCGATCCGGTTTCAGTCACATCTACGATGGCATCGACCAGGCGTGCCTTGACCTCTGTCGCCCCCCACGAAAACTCGACCTTGGCATCCACGCCCTGGCTCTCAAAGTAGCGTTGAGTTACCTCGATAAGCTCAGTGGCGACTAATTTGCCCTCCAGATCCTGGACGCTCCGGTATTCGGATTCTTCTGGGACAGCCAGTACCCAGCGAACCGGTTTGAGCCTCTGCTTGGCATAAATCAGCTCGGCCACTTCGACGACATCCACGCCGGACTCATCAATCCAGTCCTGGCCGGTGATGCCGGCGTCGAGGACCTCGTCGGCCACATATCTTGCCATTTCCTGAGCGCGGAACCGGATAGCTGAGACTTCCGGGTCCGCAGTATTTGCCGTATATGAGCGCGAACTGCCGGAGATCTCAAAACCCGCTTTAGCCATCAGAGCCGTTGTGGATTCAGAAAGACTGCCCGCGGGCAATCCCAACTTCAGCACGTTCATTTGCGACTCCAGTGACTATTTTTTTGCGTTCTTTTTGGCTGCCTTCTTCGTGGTTTTTTGGGCTGAGGCTGCCTTCTTCTCCGGTGCCTTTTTTGCCGTTTTCTTGGCTGCGGGCTTCTTTGCCGGTGATTTCTTTGCGGTCTTTTTGGATTTCTTCTCCGGCTTCAAGTCATCGGCATACGCACAAAAGAGGTAGTAGGCCTTCAACATCAGTTTCTTGGGGATGGAGTCTGACAGCAACTGCGCAAGTTCATCGATGTCCTGGTCTTCCGTTGCGACATTGATGGCATGGCATACTTTGACGACCTTGTCCGTCGCCGGAAAAAACGGATGCCCCAATGACAACAACATGATTTCGTTGAGCGTTGCCCTCGGCAGCCCCGGAAACGCCTTTAGAAAATCGTGGGCTTTTTTCTCTTTATAGTTAAGAAGGAAGTCCATCGAGAGTTGGTTCTTCTTGACAAACAGACGGCCAAGAGCTGCCTTCAAGATCCGGGCTTTTTCCGGGTCGAGACCGGCGTCCTTTAAGACGCGGCCGATCTCTGCCACCGCACTCACGCGGACTTCATTCCAGTCAACAAATTCCACCTCGAAGAGCTCAAATGCCTTGCGTGTACCGGACGGGCTCTCGTTGAGGGAAAGGATGGATTGGAGCATCTGCTCGAATACCGGCATTGGTTCAGCCGGTTCAACATCTTGGTAGACCTTCTCCAGCGAGGTGATGGTCTTCCGGATGATCTGAGTCTTCTCCTTCTTAGTCATGGCGTTGTTCGCCCAATAATGTGGTGTGAATTTCGTGTATCCTGCCGCGGGGAATTAATGCTCCTGTTCGATGCCCATTCGAACCGACGACACGCGTAACCCTATTAAATTAGTATAGTTATGGTCGTCCCGCGAAATTAAGTGGCGAAGTATACAAAAGCGGTTCTACGGATTCAAACGCCAGAGCAAACAGATGCAGCCTGACTTGCCAGGAAAGTCTAACTAACGAATGCCGCCATCGCCGAGGGTTCTCATCATCCGCTCCTGGTCTTCATCGCGGAGTTGGGGAACTCGATCAACATCCCAGAGGTCGTCGAGTGCGCGGTATCGGCGCGGGCCAAGAAGTTCGATTCGCAGGTCGTTGTAGACGCAGTGTGCCCCCAGTCCTGGCCTCCAGCCTCGTAACGGGAGTGGATGTCTCAAGCCTTGCTCCACAACGATCGGTATATCTGTCGCCGCGGTTACTGGCAAACTCATGGTCGAACTCTTGCTGAAAATGGGAGTAAGCCAATACGAACAGACGGTGCCGTATTTGGTCTTTCGGGGCGCCTGGTCAACAGGACAGAGGAATTGGTCACTCGTCAGCGGTTCTTGCTGAGTCCGCGGTCGCCTTGAGCTGCCAGGCTGAGCCCCGCTCGTGGGCCGATATACCCACCGAGCCGCTGGATACGGTCGTCCGGGTCGGGAGGGGTGAAGCCGTCCCACTCTGAGCAGTACGTTCTCATTCCCATCGCGATTGCCAGCATTCTCCCGTTACAAACGGTACGGGCGTTGGCTCCCTTCACGTGAGATACGACACTCGTCAGGATCACCAGAAAGACGAATGCCAGACCCAATATGGCCACGATTTTCAGACGGCTCCGCATGGCAAGTAGAGAGAAGCAGTAGGGACATGTCTGGGCGAGGGCTGCCATCCTACGAATGCAAACCCGCCCTGTCACGAATCCGCAGAAACACCTCCGTCTTGGCCTCCTAGTCCTCCAAGACGGAGTCGTTTTGACGGATTTCAGGGGCGAAGCCCCGGGCTGTTTGCCTAGCCCAGCCCAACGGGCTGGGTGAATGGTACAAAGAGCTGAAAAGGGGCAACGCCCCGGCCATTTATAAGGAGGCCATTCATTGGGGCATATGACCGGGGCGTTGCCCCTAAGGATGATCTGCCCGAAAACCCAGCCCGTTGGGCTGGGCTAGGCAAACGGCCCGGGGCCTTGCCCCTGAAAATTGTCACTCAAATCCGTAAAATTGCCCTCCTCTTGGCCTCCCAGCCAGCCGTACCCGATACCTGACACTCGATTCCAGCACTTAAGTCGCCGTTCCTGAACTATCTGATCCGGTAACGGAGTAAAGACCACCGTGCGCAATTCGGTCGTATGCGGCCTGCGTTGGGGCTACCCAGACTTCTCCGTGTCCGCTGAAAGTCTGCAACATTCCTTCGCCGCTCGTCATGCTTCCAAGGAGTGATTTGGAGGACTTCTCGACTTTGAATTCGATATCGCCTTTTCGAAGGATGGCAAAGTTGCCATCGACGCTCAGCTTGTCGCCGGTCAGTTCGTAGCGGACGATCTCATCGCTCGGTACGGGGCTCGCAAGCAACGCGATGCCGGTGCCGCTGAGCCTGGACTGGAAGAAACCCTCGCCGCCCATCAGGGCCGATGAAATGCTCTTCTGCACTTTCACCCCTACCTCAACCGTGCTCTCGCAGGCGAAGAACATTCCTTTGTCGACGACCATTTCTTCGTCATTGAGATCCACCAGCACGAAATGGGAAAAGGTCGGTTCGAGATAGATCTCGCCTGTTCCACGATAGTGAGGTTTGAAGGTGTCTTCTTTGGTGAGCCGGCTGGCAATGAGTTTCTTAGCCAGGCCGGTCACCCCTCCGGTCGGGCTATCCATCTCGATGTTGCCTTTCATGAAGTAGAGGGCTCCGGACTCGGTCACGACCTCGGACTGGCTGATCGTGATTCGCACCATCTTCAGCCGGATGCCTGCCTGCTTGGCGTAAAACAACGTTTCGGCGAGACCGACGTCTTCGCTGCCAGTGAGTTCCTGGTATTCGAGGATTTCAAACCTGCAGCCATTGCCCTCCGCGGCTTCGATAATGCGGACCTTGTCTTCAATGCGTGAGACACTCATTACTGCTCCTTGTTTCTGATGTTGCGAAACCGCATGACCTGCCGATGCTGGACGCTACGAAAGGCTTGCGTTGGAAATGTTCTTGATCTCTTCCTTCTGCAGGGCCCGCCTGTAAAACCGCACGTCGCCTATTCGGCCATGAAAATGATCGTGCGCTCCTTTGCCGATGGTGACAGGTTGGTCGTTTGAGAGATCGTAATCCGATGGGTTGAACGATGAAGAGGTGGCGACCTTTTCTCCGTCAATGAAGAGTTCGAGAGTGTTGCCGTTCCTGATGGCCGCGATGTGTTTCCATCCGGGATCGAGCTGATGGTCGTAAGTGGCGCTGCGGCCGGCTTCAAGGCTGAGGACGTGTCCGGTGGGCAAGGTTCCATAAAAGAGCCTGCCCTGGTAAACCGCTGTCGACCAGGCGCGGCGATAGACGACGTCGGGCGTGGCGTCGATCTGTCCGGTGCAGGTCCAGTTGCCGTCGCCGTCGTAGCGATAGACATGGGCGAGGGGCAGGGTGCCCGCGTAGAGCTTGCCGTTGTACACGGCCATGCCCATCACTTCTTTTTCTTCGCCGAGTCGCCCGGTGTCTGTCCATTCGCCGTTTTCTTCGAGCCGGAACACCTCGCCATTCGGCCACGTGCCAATGTGCAGACGGCCCTGGTAGACGGCCATCGAGTAATTCTGGGTCGCGCCGGGCAGATCTCCGATGCTGGTCCATTTGGACCAGTTTTCCCCACAATCGAATCGGTAGATCTTGCTTCCGTTTTCCGCCATGAGGAGTTGACCGCGGTAGACACCGAGTGTGAACGCGCGTTTTCCCGGGCTGCCGCAATCCTCCCAGAACTCACCGTTACAGCGGAAAAGTCCCTGGGTATAGAGGGGGACGCCGTAAAGCTCATTCTTGAAGACTTCGAGGCCATGCACTGTGTCATGCACGTATTCCGGATACGTTCGGCTTTGCGGTCCGAGCTCGCCGCAAGGAATCCATTCCCCGTTTTCCAGTCGATAGACTTTGCCTCCCTCAGTGCGATTGATGGAGTCTTCAAGGGCCGAGCCTGAGCCCTTCAAGCGGCCTGTGCCCGCGTGGAGCTTTCCCTGGAAGGGGGCCAGTGACATCACCGCATTGGAGCCGTCCGGAGAGCCACCGCAGTCTTCCCACTCGCCCTCACCCGCGTAACGATAGACATGGCCCGTCTCGTTTTCGCCTTCCTCATAGGTACCGGCGTAGAGCGAGCCATCATGCACGGCCAAAGCCATGACAAATCGTGCGTTGCCGGGCCGGCCGCAGTCCTGCCAGGTGGAGTTGTCTCCGTTGTCGATGCCGAAATGGACGTTGCGATTGTTCGCAAGACTGCCTGGCGCGGCCGAGTGACGCTTGATGTTCAGATTGAATCCGCGCCTCGCCTCAGGATCGAAGCAACTGACAATATCGCCAATCGGGTCGTCGATGCCCTTTTCCGTGTGGACATGGGCACAGATCGAAAAATCACCGGTACCTGTCTGCAACGATTCAGACTTTGGGATGGAGATGAACGACGAGCGGCCGTTGAACTCCGCGGCTTTGCCCGCGGTTTCGATGTCGTGGCCCTGGGCATGGTTTTCGTTGGCGGATGAATCGAGTAAATCGCCGGCAAGTTTCCAGTGTGCTGCGAGTGAGTTATCCATGGTGGCCTTTGGGGAGGACAGACGAATAAGACATAGACAAGAGGGACAGACGAATGAGGCCAGATAAATAAGACATAACAAAGAGGGAACTTGTACCTTCGTCCTACGGTACTGGGGGACAGACTCCTGTTAACGCCAGGCCCAGAGCATTCGGTTGTAGAGCGAACGCGTGCTGTAACCATTTTCTTTGAGGAAGCCATCTATTGCCTCCAGATTCTGGTCAGGCTCGGGCCCCTCGTGGACCTCCATGGCGATCTGCTGGATACGGTGAAAGCAGTCCGGGCTGTTGTAGAGGATGTCGTACTCAGCGCCTTCGCAGTCGAGCTTCAGGAGATCGCATCTGTCGATTTCAAATCCTTCGAAGACATCCATCAGCGTGGTGGTTGCCACCTGAATGGAATCCGGTTCCTGGTCCTTATCAAAAATGGTCGCGCTGGTGGTGAAGCTGTCGGTCGGATCATAACTGAGCGAAATTTCGCCGGTCTCTCTGTAAACCGCCTTTTGGATTCCTGTGATGCGTGTTGAATTGCTGAACGCGATGTTCTTCTGAAGCTGTTCGAAATTCACCGGGATCGGCTCGAAAGCGATCACTCTTGATCCTTTGAAACGCGATGCAGCGAACATGCTGAAGTAGCCGGCGTTCGCGCCGACATCGATGACGGCTGCCCCGTCAGGCACGGGCCTGCCAAGACCGGTCATGTAATCTTCATCCATGAAGATCTCTTTGAATGTATGGAGCAAACGGCGCGGCACCTCAAAGCGGATGCCCGCGCGGGTTTCGAACATGAGAGGATCTTCTCTGTTGAGGCCGGACTTCACCGCCAGGTAGGTCTGCCAGTTGGAGAGGTTCTTGACGAGATTGAAATAACGCATCGCAACTGAAATGTTAAGACTGCACCACTTTGCAGAGCATAGTCGCTGTCGGGATTCAAGACATCTGACTCCTATGGCAGCCTTCACCTGCAACTGGATGAACGGTAGGCACGAGTAATAACATCGCAGCTTTCATTCTGGTTTAAAGACTGGTTTCAGTTCTGTGAAGGTGACCCACCCGGAGCCGAGGTCGTCCACCGTGACCCTCAGGAACTTCCCCTTGGCGGAGAAAGCATGTTTGGACTTGGCGGGGATCGCCTTCGAGCCGGTTGCATCGGCGACCATCTTCCATTTCTTGCCGTCTTCGGAGACTTCAATCTTGTGGCTGTACCATGTTTGATTCTTCCAGCGGATGGTTACACCGGAAAGTTGACGGGCCTCAGGGAACTCCACCATCCACCACTGGGGAACCGCGTCGCCAGCGGCCGCCCACCGCGAACTGTTTACACCGTCCACCGCGGACTCCGGCGGGTTGCCGACCTGGTAGCTCGATGCGGAAACCTGTCCCAACGGCGTGGAGACGGGTTTGGTGGCCTTCCCGCGGCGGGTATTGCGACGGGGTGGTGAGTATGCGGGATCGAAATTCGGGTTGGGCGTCGGCATCTGCGCCTTGACGGCTTTGCGCCAGTCGCGGAGGTCCGCCAGCAGTTCGTCCCGTTTCTCGGTGTTGGTGTCCGCCAGGTTGCTCCTTTCCGAAGGGTCGTTCTTCAAGTCGTAGAGTTCAAGCTTCCCTTCCTCGAAGAATTCGATGAGCTTCCAGTCCGTTTTCCGGATGGCACCATAAGGCTTGGTGGCATGGTAGTGCGGGTAGTGCCAGTAGAGGGACTTGCGGGAAGGAGCTTTGGATTCGCCAGTCAGCCAAGGGACAAGGCTGATGCCGTCAAGATGCGCTTCCGAACGCGCGGGCAACCCGGCCATCTCCAGCATTGTCGGGTAGAAGTCCGTCCCGATGGTCGGCACGCTGCAAACCGAACCCGGCTCCACCTTGCCCGGCCATTTGACGAGTGCCGGCTCGCGTGTTCCGCCTTCGTAGGCCAGTGCCTTGCGGCCGCGGAGTCCACCAGAGCTGCGTTCGGAGACGCCGCCATTGTCTGCCGTGAAGATGACCACCGTATTGTCGGCCACGCCGGTCTCCTCGAGCATGGCCATCACCCGGCCCACACTGTCGTCGAGGCTCTCAATCATGCCGGCGTATGCGGGATTGAGGTTTTCGTTGCGCTTGTTGTCGAAACCGGCGGACTTCTTTTTGTACTTCGCCAGCAACGCGGGTTTCGTCATGATGGGCCCGTGCACTGTGTAGTACGAAAAGTAGAGGAGGAACGGCTTGTCCCTGGACTCCTTAATGAACTTCACGGCGGCATCAGTCAGTTTGTCGGTGAGGAAGTCCCCCTTTTTGCCGTTGTCCAGATTCGGCATGTCGAATGGTGAAAAATACCTGCCCCGGCCCTTGGGTTGGCCCCACTCGCGCCCCGCTATATTGATGTCGAACCCATGACTGTCCGGGTAGTGCTCCTTGAAATCAGGCTGCCGGATGGGCATGAGGTGCCACTTGCCTGTGAACTGCGTGCGGTATCCCGCCTCCTTCAACGCCTCGGGCAAGGTGGTCAGTTCATGATCCATCTTCATCTTCCACTTCGGAATGAGAAGCATCGGGTTCTTCCGCCCATGCCCGGTGATCCAATCCGTCAAGTGAAGCCGCCCGGGATAGCGGCCCGTCAGGATGGCCGCACGACTCGGAGAACAGACTGTGCAGGCCGAGTAGGCATTGGTGAACTTCATGCCCTCCCCCGCCAATCTGTCCAGATTCGGCGTTTCGTGAAACTCCGAGCCGTAGCACCCCAAGTCACCCCAGCCGAGATCATCGACAAGAAAGAACACGAAATTCGGACGCTCGGCTGCCTGAACCATGGATGCCGCCAAGGCCATGAGAATGAGACCGTAGATTCGTTTGAAGTGCATCAGATTTTCCAACCCTTTCTGGTTCTGGATCCGTTCATCAGTAATGTGGCCTCGTCTTCGTCCAAGCACACCGTTGGCCGGACTGATTTCACAGTTTTTTGTCATGCTCCTGCAGCAGTGCCCATGAGTCAATCCGTCGCCTCAATCGCCAAGCCTGCCTTTACCCTTAGGTCTCGCCGGGATCTCAGTGGCATAACACAGAGGAATCATACTATTCAGAATGAAGCCGGATCAGGCTTTCTTCGAATGGAGTTCTGAGAATGGCAGATTCTGAAGTCCTCATCGCGCGTTGGCGCTGCTGCTGTAAACGCTACTCTTTGAAAGGCGCCGATCTGGAGTGGACAAAACTCAAGGCCGCGTACTCCGCCAAAGAACGCCATTACCATAACCTCACGCACATCAACGAATGTCTGCGTCTCCTCGACCAGCATGCAGACTCAGCCGAGCAACCGGCTCTCATTGAACTCGCCCTGTGGTATCACGACGTAGTTTACGATTCCCGCAGCGATGCTAATGAAGAGCAAAGCTGCCGTGTGGCTGCCGCTTTCATTCGGACCCCAGGCATCATCGATGAGGCATCAAAATTGATTATGGCCACCACGCATCGTGAGCCTCCGCAATCTCGTGACGAAGAACTTATCATCGACATCGACCTGGCCATACTTGGTTCGGCCACCGAAAGATACGGGGAATATTCCAGACAGATTCGACGGGAATACTCCTGGCTCTCGGACAAGGACTATCGTAAAGGACGGGCCAAAGTGCTTCAGAGCTTTTCGAGCCGCGAGCGGATATACCACACGGACGAGTTCCAATCCTTGGAAGTGGCGGCCAGAAGGAATCTGGAAACTGAGTTGGAGGCCTTGAAGGGGATTTAGGTCAGCGATCTCGTCTTTCTCATCGTCATCCTCTTCGTCTTATCGCTACTTGATGCAGTAGAGCGCTTTATTTGATCTCAGAAACATGCGGCCCTTGATCGGTGAAATCGTCGCCCGAAAGATTTCACCCGGTCCAGAGCCCACTTTGTTTCGTGAGACTACATCCAGTTTCTTGCCAGGGCGGACCACGACTGTTTCGCCTGTCTCGGCGACCAGATAGACCAATCCCTTCGCTACCATTGGGGAAGCAGAAAACTGGCCGCCCAGTCGCTCCGAATAATAAATCTCACCATTGCTGGCATTGTAGGTTGTGGCGATGCCACTCAGGCTGACGACGAACAGGTAATTGCCGACCACCACCGGCGCAGGCAGATCGCGGCCGCCAACTCGCTTCGCATGATAGGCCATGTGCGTGCTCGTGACGTCCCCCTGGCCGCCGGGCTTGACGACATAAAGGTCGCCAGGCTTGCCGTTGACCACGTAAATCATGTTGTTGGCAAAAAAGGGCACGGGCGAGCCGCGGCCATTGAATGCCTTGCAGAACCAGTAATCTTTGCCCGTCTCCGGGTCGTATGCCTGGACGCCGAATTCTCCATTCAGGACGAGTTCCTTCCGTTCGCCGGTATCGATCAGAATCGGCGTGCTCCATCCTCCTTTGGGCGTTGACCTGCGCGGAGTATTCCAGATCGTCTCACCTGTCTTTTTGTCGGCTGCGATCAGATACGATTTGCCTTGCGCATCGCAGTTCTGGATTACCTTGCCATCCAGAATGATTGGTGACGCTGCCGTTCCCCATCTGCCTGGGAATGATCCCAGATCGGTACGCGACCAAAGCTGATTGCCATCGATGTCGAAACAGTGGAGGCCCCCCTTGCCAAAGAACGCAACCACGCGCTCTCCATCTGTCGCGCACGAAGGCGTGGCCCAGCTATTCATTTTGTGAGATTGCTCGGGTGCCTTTACTTCGATGGCCTTCTTCCACAGCACTTTGCCTTTGGATGCATCCAGGCAGACCACAAGCCGTGTCCGCCCGTTGTTCTTCGCACTGGTAAGGAAGATTCTGTCACCCCAGTTCACCGCGGAGGATTGCCCCGATCCTTCAATCTGGGTTCTCCAGGCGACGGATTCTTCGTTCCACGTGGTGGGCGGGCTCTGCGAGGACAGGCCGGTACCCAGCGGACCTCGGAAGCTCGACCATGTCTCGGCATTGGTTTGGAGGGTCAGGAAGCAGAAAAACGAAATGGCAAAGGTGTAGGTCTGTTTCATCGGTTCGCTGGTTGGAGGAAAAGGATCGGCTTTGGCGAGTGCCCACACCACCGTCGGCTGTGGGTTAGTTTTCAGCCTGTCGAGAGGACGAATGGCGCCACAGAGCTTTGCAGATTCAGCTCTGGTCGACCAGATTGAAAAGGCGTCTGCGTTCAGGGGTATCGCAGACAGAGGCGGCGGCTTCAAACCGGTCTGATGGCTCTTGGTCGGTCCGTTCATCGTAAATGAGAATAATTGAGCGTCTGGGCGCGCCGGACATGTTTTCCATGGCCGCGTGCCATCCGCGGCCGTTGAATATGACAGCCGTGCCAGCTTTGCCTGAAAGCACTTTATGCCCCGGCATGCTCCGCAGCCGGTGCACGTAGGGCATGGAATAATGAAGCTCCCTGTGGCTGCCGGGGACAAAGCCGAATGCGCCATCATTCACATCATTGACGTAGAGTTGCACCTTCACGTGCAGCGGCCTGTTCGGGCCGACGTCCGGGTGCCAGCTTGTATAGCTCACCGGCCAGTTCGGAACGGTCCGGACCTGTGGCGCCACAAAGATGGGGTCGCCCATTAAGGCCTTCAAAAGGCCATACCAACTGGGATGGTCGACGATCTCGGCAAAGACCAGGTCTTTTTCGAAAGGTTCGGGGATATCGAAATAAGTGGCCGAAGTATCCGCGGCCTCGACACGCTCCAGCCATCCCGATCTGCATTTTTCAGACCAGTGTGCGTGCGCGGCCTGCACTCTTTCGAGCAGGTCGCCGGTAACTGCCTCTTCGATCACCAGGTAGCCCTGTTCGTCCCATTGGCGTTGTTGTTCTGCAGTTGGCTGAGTCATATCGGTGTCCGGTAAGTCCAGTGAGGCCGCATCGTATCACGCCAACCATTCGAATGCCGCATCGTGGTTTCGGGCGTGGAATGATGGTCGTTCCTACCCGCTTCAGTAGCTCTGAGTGTGGGCCTGTCCAATGATCGGCCAAAAAGAGCTACGAACCCATGCTTCCATTCTTCCATATCCTTCCATTCTTCCTTCAACCATCAACCATCAACCATCTCCTTCTCCCCCTGCGTTGCTTACCCGGTACCCATTGTTACAATACCGCCCTTCGTGTGCGGAAAGCACCTTAACCCCTTGAAATAACAGAATTTCGGTGCAGACCAACAGGCTCAGGGACGACGGACATTCGGTGCGGAATTGCTGCGAATGTCCGCCGTCCCTGTTTAATGAATGACAGCCACCAAGAGTTGAATTCGCGGCCACCAAAGACGCATGTCACTAGAAGATTTTCGTGCCAGAATTGACTCCTTTGACCGGGAAATCATCCGGTTGCTGAATGACCGTGCAAAAGTGGTTCAGCAGGTTGGGGAGTTTAAGCGCGAGCATAATCAGAAGGTATTCGATCCCGCCCGTGAGCGTCACATATTCGAGCGTTTGAAGGAACTCAACCCCGGACCGGTCTCTGATGCATGCCTGTCCGCCGTTTATCGTGAGATAATTTCCGGGTCGTACGAGCTCGAGCGTAAATTCCGGGTCTCATTCCTCGGCCCGGATGGCACTTTTTCGCACTTGGCTGCCCACGCCAATTTTGGCTCCAGCGTGGAATACATCACCGAATCCGACATCCGATCAGTTTTCATGTCCGTTGCCAAGGACAATACAGACTACGGCGTCGTGCCTGTCCAAAATGCCCTTGATGGCGGTATCACCGATGCGCTCGACAGCTTCGTGGAAGTGGATGTCACCATCATTTCCGAGCTTAATCTGCCCATCAGCCAGTGCCTCCTTTCAAATCATCCGCGTGAAGAGATCACCAACGTCTACTCCAAACCGCAGGCCCTGGCGCAGTGCCGGCGGTTCCTGCGGGAGAATCTGCCGGATGCGGCGCTCGTGGATGAGGCCAGCACGGCCCGAGCTGCGCAGAGAGCAGCCTCTGAAGAGGGCGCGGCCGCGGTCGCCAACGAAATGGCCGCACGCATTTACGGGTTGCAGGTGGTCGAACGCGCCATCGAAGACGGCCCGATAAACGTCACCCGTTTTGTCGTCCTTGGCAACGAAGAGACCCGGCAGAGCGGACAGGATAAAACAGCCATACTTTTTGTCGCCCACAATGAGCCTGGCGCGCTCTGCAATATGCTCCTGCCGCTCAAGGAGAGAGATCTCAACATCCTCTGGCTGGATTACCGGCCCTCAAAAGAGCATCAATGGGAGTATGTCTTTTTTCTCGATATTGAAGGACACAAAGACGATCCCCAGGTAAGCGATGCGCTCCAGGTCTTGACTGAGCAGGCGAGCTACCTCCGCGTCCTTGGCTCATTCCCCGTGGCCGAAAGCCTGGGCGTGCTGGCCGAGACGAAACAGGATCTTTAAACAGGAGAACCCGATGCGAGTACCACTTGCAGCAGGCAACTGGAAAATGAATCTGAGCCGCGACCAGGCCATCGCCCTCGCGCATGCCATCAGCGAAGAAGCCAGTGATTCACAAAGTGTGGATGTCGTCCTCTGTCCGCCGGCAGTTTACCTGGAGGCCGTCTGTAAGCTTGTCGAAGGCACATTGATCGGCATCGGCGCTCAGGATGTTTTCTGGCAGCCCGAAGGCGCTTACACCGGCGAAGTTTCTGCTCCAATGGTCAGGGAAATGGGGTGTTCTTACAGCATCGTCGGGCATTCCGAACGCCGCCATCTTTTCGGCGAAACGGACGAAGAAATAAACTGGAAAATCAAGGCCGCCCAGCAGAACGACCTCACGCCGATCCTCTGCGTCGGAGAGCATCTGGAAGAGCGGCAGGCAGACCAGACGGCCGAAGTAGTCACCGACCAGGTAGAGGCCGGGCTCGAGGATCTGGATGAAGACGATGTCCTCAATCTGATCATCGCTTACGAGCCGGTCTGGGCCATCGGCACAGGAGAGGTCGCCACGCCGGACCAGGCGAATGAGGTGCACGCACTTATTCGTTCCATACTGCAGGACAGATACGGCACGCCCATCGCCAACGGAATGCGCATCCTTTACGGCGGAAGCGTCAAGCCAGATAACATCCGGGGCCTGATCGCCCAATCAGATATCGACGGCGCCCTCGTCGGAGGCGCCAGCCTGGAGGCAGAATCATTTTTGGAGATTATCAGAGGATGTGGGGATGCTTAATACGTAATGCGTAATGCGTAAACCTGAAATGCAACATCATTCCATTCTTCCAAACATTCCCTGAATCCAAGATTCCGCTTTTCCAACATTTCGCTCTTCCACTATTGACCCTTTAGAGGCTCGAACAATGGGTTTCATCATCGGATTGCTTTACTTCATCTTGATTCTCGCATGTTTCATGCTGATCCTGCTGGTGCTGGTGCAATCCGGCAGCGGGGGCGGTTTGGCCAGCGCGTTCGGCGGGGGGGGCGAAGAGTCGCTCCTCGGCGGGCGCGGCAGCCAGACCCTGCAGCAATGGACGACCGGCGCCGCAGTCGCCTTCTTCTTGAGTTGCTGCCTCATCGCCTTTTGTGAAAGCCACCGCTCTTCGGACCTTACGCAGGACCTGCCATCCAAAGAAACTGATGCGCTTGACGTGCCCACAAAGCCGTCTGGCGCAGTCGAAGAAGACGAAAAGTCACCACCTGCCGACAAGTCAGAAACGGGCGGTGACGAAGAAGGTGGAATCGGCGGCAAACTGTTCCCCGGAGGCAGCGGAGAGGAAGGCGGGGGAGGCCTGAAGCTGGATCCCGACGAAACGAATGAAGGTGAAGTGAAAGAGACGGATGGCACTGAACAGACCGAATCACAACCCGCGGAAAAGAAGGAAACGCCAGCAGAAGGCGCCAAGGAACCGCCCGCAGAGGGCGCGAAAGAAACACCAGCAGAAGGTGCACGCGGTGACACTGAGGAACCTGCCGCAGAACCGGCCGAGAAATAAGAGTCAGATATGATCAAAAGCATGACCGGATTCGGTTCGCATCGGCGCGCCGATGAGGAATTTGTCGTCGATGTAGACCTGCGGTCTGTCAACAACAAGTTCCTGAAGATCAGCCTCAAAGCCCCCGAGGCCCTGAGCCGCCACAAGATGGTGTTCGAGGACCTCATCAAGGCCAGGATCAGCCGCGGCACCGTCGATATCACTCTCAAGCTCATGCGCAATGAGGGCGGCAGCAACTACAACGTCCGCGAGAGTGTGGTCGAGAGCTACATCGCACAGCTCAATGATCTGAAAGAAAAAACGGGAGTGCCGGGCGAAATAGATCTGGCGTTGCTCCTGTCTCTGCCCGGCTCGGTGGAGAGCTCTATCAGTGTCGATGACGAAGAGCTCGGCGCCAGGCTTCGAGAACTGGCCACAGCGACTGCCACCGAGGCGCTCGATCAACTGGCTGAAATGCGCATCAAAGAGGGAGAAGCCCTCTTCTCCGAGCTAAGTGGAATCCTCGACGAGCTCGATGAAGGCGCAACCCGAGTCGAGACGCACCGCTCTGACTTATTGCGAGATTATCGAGACCGCCTCTTCGGCCGCGTCCAGGAACTTCTGCAGGACAGCGGCGCAAACCTGGCAGAGGATGCCCTGCTTCGAGAGGTCTCCATCTTTGCCGAACGCAGCGACGTCGCCGAAGAGCTCCAGCGACTGCGCAGTCATCTCATCCAGTTCCGTGAGACTTGCGAGCGAGACGAATCCGTGGGCCGCCGCCTCGAATTTATCGTTCAGGAGATGCATCGCGAGGTCAATACCATGGGCTCGAAATCAAACGACTCTTCCGTCGCCGCTCTCGTGCTCGATATGAAGGGCCTCGTGGATCGCCTTCGTGAGCAGTGCCTGAATATTGAGTAAGCCATGGAACGCCTGCAAAAAACACTAGCTCAAGCCGGCATCGGTTCACGCCGCCAGTGCGAGCGCATCATCGCTGAAGGCCGAGTAACAGTAAACGGCGACCAGATCACCGAAATGGGCGTCCAGGTCAATCCCGGCAAAGACGACATCCGCGTCGATGGCGAACGCGTCAAGGCGGCAAGGAACAAAGTCTATTACCTCCTGAACAAGCCGCGCGGATATATCTGCAGCCAGGCCGATGAATACGGCCGTAAGAGAGCCGTCGACCTGCTCGACCAGGTAAAAGAAAGGGTCTATCCCGTCGGCCGACTGGATAAAGAATCACAGGGACTGATCCTGTTCACCAACGATGGCGACTTCGCGAATCGGATGACTCACCCCCGGTATGGCGTCCCCAAGACCTACATGGTCCTCGTCAAAGGAATCGTCAATCCATCCGACATGGAGCTCATGACCAAAGGCATGTTTCTCTCCGATGGCAAGATGAAGGCGGAAGACGCCCGGATCAGCCACATTACCTACACCGAGACGGCCATCGAGATAACGCTCCGCGAGGGCCGCAACCGCGAAATCCGCCGCATGCTCGCCGCGTTAAACTACCGCGTAAAACGCCTGAAACGCATCCGCATCGGCCAGCTCACAGACAGAAATCTCAGCGTGGGAAATTACCGCGAAGCCACCGACCAGGAGATCAAAGCGCTCCTGGCCGGCGAATTTGAACTAGCGGACAGAAAGTCCAAGCCGAAAGCCAAGAAGAAGCTAAAGCCGAAGCCGAAGCAAAAGAAGAACGTAATGAGTAATGAGTAATACGTAAGTCTGGCTCGGTTACTTCTTTCGCGCTCCACACCCAGCAATCTTCCGCTCTTCCAAATTTCCACTCTTCCAACACCCCGCTCTTCCAACATTCTACTCTTCCGCCCTTCCAACATCTCCCTTCTTCAGTATTCGCCCCCAAGTAACACTTACTCATTACTCATTACGTATTACGTCTCCACATAAATGTCCGACCACGAAGAGAACATTAAAGACATGTTGATTGAGGAGGGAGTCAAAGACTCCTACCTCCAATATGCCATGAGCGTCATTACGGATCGCGCTCTGCCGGATGTCCGCGACGGGCTCAAACCGGTCCAGCGACGCATCATTTACACCATGCAGGATCTCAACCTCACGCCGACCGGGGGGTACATCAAAACCGCCCGTATCGTTGGGCATTGCATGGGTCATTATCATCCGCACGGCGATTCAGCGATCTACGATACTCTTGTCCGCATGGCCCGTGACTGGAACCTGCGATACACCCTCGTCCAGGGCCAGGGAAACTTTGGCTCAATGGATGGAGACCGGCCGGCGGCCATGCGTTACACCGAAGCGCGCAGCACGCCGGTCACTGTAGACATGCTTGCGGATATCCGGCAGGACACGGTCGAATTCAAGGACAACTACGATGGCAAGAACAGCGAGCCGTCCGTCCTCCCCAGCCGCTTCCCCAATCTCCTCTGCAATGGTTCGATTGGCATCGCCGTTGGCATGGCCTGCAGCATCCCTCCTCACAACCTGTGCGAAGTCGTCGACGCACTGTGCAAGGTAATCGACGAGCCCGAGATCTCACCCGCCGAGCTGCTGAGCATTATTCAAGGCCCCGATTTCCCCACCGGTGGCAGACTGCTCGCATCAGAAAGCCTCACAAGGGGCTACCTCGAAGGCCGGGGCACCGCTGTCATCCAGGCCCAGTATCACATCGAAGACAAAAAGAACAAGGAATGGCTCGTTTTTACCGAGCTGCCGTTCCAGGTGCGCCGCGACACCATCAAAGAGAGCATCGCCCGCCTGGTAAACGAGGGCACGATCAAGGGCATCTCTGACGTACGAGATGAATCCGGCCGAGATGGCCAGCGCCTCGTCGTCGAGCTCAAGCGAGGCGAAAATGCGGATGTGGTCCTCAACAACCTCTATCAGTTCACGCCGCTTCAAAGCACGTTCAGCATCATCATGATTGCGCTGGTCAATGGCCGGCCGATGACCCTGAACATCAAGCAGTTTCTCGAACACTTTCGCGACCACCGCGTTGACGTCATCCGGCGCCGCACCCTCTTTCAACTGCGCCGGGCAGAAGAGCGGGCCCACGAGTTGGAAGGCTTGCGCATCGCTCTGGACAACCTGGATGAAGTCATCGCAACCATCCGCAATTCCGAGAGCCCGGACGCAGCCAAGGTCAGTCTCAAGGCTCGATTTGAGCTCTCAGAAAAACAGGCCCTGGCCATTCTCGGTATGCGTCTGCAGCAGTTAACGAATCTGGAAGTCGAAAAGCTCGAACAGGAATACCGCGAGCTCATCGAGCGCATCGCAGAACTGAAATCGATTCTCGAGAATCGACAGCTCGTGCTGGAAATGATCAAGGAAGACCTCATCAGCCTGCGGGAAAAATATGGCGACGATCGTCGCACCGAAATCTCGGGTGAGTATGCCCAGTTCCTGCCTGAAGACTTGATCCCGGAAGAAGATGTCGCGGTCGTCATTTCCAATCAGGGCTACATCAAGCGGATGCTCCTCAACAACTACCGCCAGCAGCGCCGCGGCGGTGTAGGGGTGACCGGTGGTGACATGAAGGACGACGATTTTGTGAGCAACCTGTTCGTCGCATCCACGCACGATTACATCCTGTTCTTCTCAGACAAGGGCAAGGTCTATTGGCTCAAGGTCTACGACATCCCGCAGATGTCCCGGACGGCCCGCGGCCGGGCCCTGCCAAATCTCATTGAGCTCGAACCCGATGAAACGTTCACCTCCATGCTGCGGGTGGATGAGTTTGACGGCCGGAATGTCTTTTTTGCGACCAGCAACGGATACGTGAAACGAACGCCCCTCGAGAGCTTCAGCCGGCCCATGAAACGGGGCATCCGCGCCCTTACCCTGGATGAGAACGACACCCTGATCGGTGTCGAGCTTACATCTGGTGAAAACGAGGTCATGCTCGCCAAGGCCAACGGCCGCTCCATCCGTTTCCACGAACACGATATCCGCAGCATGGGCCGTACTGCCCGCGGCGTGCGCGGCGTCCGCCTGCGTGAAAAAGATGACAAGGTCATCGGACTGCTCGTCGTCGACGAAAACAATACAGTGCTGACTTTGAGCGAAAACGGTTACGGTAAAAAGACCGCTTTCAGCGAGTATCCCGTCAAAGCCCGCGGAGGGCTGGGCGTCATCAACATGAAAACCACAGACCGCAACGGCAAGGTTGTCGGTATGCTCTCCGTGTCAGAAGATGAAGATTTGATGATGGTTACCCACACCGGTATGATCGTTCGTTCCCCGATCAACGGTATCAGCACGATTGGCCGCAACACTCAGGGCGTCCGCCTGATACGACTCAGAGAGGAAGACAAGCTGGTATCGGTCGCCCGAGCGCCGCACGAAGAACTGGAAGAGACTGAGGAAGAAGAAACATAAAGGAGATCCACGGTGGCCCGTGAAACAACTACTCAGCAAGGCCCTAAAGTCGTCGAGTTTGAATACATCAGCCGTTGCCGCATTCTAAAGAAGATTGCTACCGGCGGCATGGGAACGGTCTACCTGGCCGAGCAGATGGGCGCAGACGCTTTCAACAAAACCGTCGCCATTAAAATGTTGAAGCCGGATCTTCTGCAGAAGAAACGGAACCTTGACCTGTTCATCGGCGAAGCAAAGCTCGTCGCCGACCTCATTCACGAAAACATTCTGCAGGTCTACCAACTGGAGCGTTACAAGGGCCAGTATTTCATCGTGATGGAATACGTGAACGGCAAAAACCTTGCACAACTCCTCCAGCGCCAGAAAAAACGAGGCGCAACCATGGACCCGGACATGGCCGCGTTCATGATGAGCCGCGTCTGCCGCGCACTCGAATACGCGCACCACAAGCGAGACCGCACAGGCAAGCCACTCGGTATCGTCCATCGCGATGTCACACCATCGAATGTCATTATCGACTGGGGCGGCGTGGTTAAGCTGATGGACTTCGGTATAGCCAAGGCCATCTCCATGGCTACACCGGACGAAAGTGAAGTGCTCATGGGCAAGTGGCCGTACATGTCACCCGAGCAGGTGAAGTTCGAAGGCACCGATGGTCGTTCAGACATCTTTTCGCTCGGGCTGGTCATGTATGAAATCATCACTGGTACCCGGGTCTACAACGTTGAGTCTCGCGACGAACTCATGGATCGGATGTTCAACTACCGCATTAAAGACATCCGGGCACTCCGGACGGACATGCCCGAAGAACTGGCCTCCATCTGCATGAAGGCCCTCAACGTGGGCCAGGGCGACCGCTTTCAGCGCTCCGGCGAAATGGGCAAAGCTCTCGAGCTCTACATGTATCGCGACCGCTACGGCCCCACTAACGAAAAGCTCTCTGACTACATCGCCGAGCTCTTCCCCGAAGTGGATCGGAATACGGTCCTTTAAGGCGGCCCAGTGGCGACATTCTGCCAGCCTGTCCGCCCGCCAGAATGTGCAACATTCAGTAAAAACGAACAGATTATTACTCTTCGTCTTTTCTCTTCGCCTTTCTCTTCGTCGGTTGCGCTGGCTGTTTGCGGGGCGAGAACTTTCTCGGCGGCTCTCGCAGATAGGCTCGGACATGTAACATTCGACGCCCCTGAATTCGCTTGGCAATGATTCGCATCCCACTTTTTTTGATTGCCTCTTTCGGACTCACACAATTCGTTTCCGCCCGCGAAGCTCCCGCGTCCTATGGCGGCGCAGCCCGCGTCGATACACCCGTCATAAGAATTCCGATGATGAAAAAGGCGCCGGATATCGACGGCGTTCTTGCCCCTGCCGAATGGGAAGATGCATCTGCACTGACTGGATTCTGGTACGACTTCGCGAACGCAGATTTCCGTTATCTTGCACCAGCCCAGACCCAGCTCCAGGTCTATATTGCTTACGACAAGGACAATCTCTATTACGCATTCACCTCACCCATCTATCCAAAGAAATCCTGGATGAAAGCCCGGGGCAGGTTTCCTGACGTCCTGAACCATCCCCTTTACGGAATTCTCTGGGACGACCATATCGAGCTGGAATTTCGCCCCCACGACAACCTTGTCCGCGGCTTTCAATTAGGTCTTTTGCGATTTGATGTGAACCCTATCAATACCTACGTGGACTGGTATTGGTCGCACAAAACTGGCATGGATCGCAGATGGAAGTCGAACGCGAAAATCCGCTCATCCACAGCAAACGACCGCTGGGTGATTGAATTCGCTATCCCTCACGGGGCCATGCTCTATGGCCACTTTGCAGAAAAAGATGAGCACGGTCGCCCGTGGGTCCGCATTCCTCCAGCCGATGGCACGATCTATCGAACATGGCTGGTGCGCGGGATTGGAGGTAACGGCAAATTCTTCAATGCATTCGATAACCATGCCTGGAACACCACCAAGACCCAGATCATTTTTGATTCACAGGCACCCAGCTTTCAGATAAACGAGCTCGGCCCAATCATGGAGGACATCATCGATGTCAAGATGACCGTCAAGAATCACTCCACCCGCTCGCAGACCGTTCTGCTGGGCTTTTTCGTTGAGAGCGCGGCTGGCACCATCTATTCCAGCTATGACTCCCCCGACATGAAAGATGGTCTCCTCGAATTAGTGCCGGGAGAAGTGAAAAAACTAAGGCTTCGTCAACCTTTTCCGGGAATAACGACCGAAGATAATGTCCTCTGGTTTGACGTGCGAAGCGCAGGACGGCCCGCAAAGCAATTGTTCAGAACACGCCTCATCCGCTTCCATTCAATGGACGGCGGCACGGTAAAAGAACGAAAGATGATTGTGGAGAAAGGGAAGCCCGATCCCAAGATTGTGGTTACGGAAATTCCTTTTAAGAAACGACGCCTCGATGTGATCGCTGAAATGAGACCGCCCAGGCTGGATTTCGACTTTCGCTGGAATTTCTCTTCGTACACTAGAAGGGTCAGCGCCGTGGTCGATAAAGGCATTCATGGCGCAAGCGAAGAAGCTCGACGCGCGGTTGAGGCCAGACTATTCGTTCTGAGAGACAATGTTGACGAAGACGAAGTCAAAGCAGCCTCCATCAAGTTTAAAGGCAACTTCGCTGTAGTCATGCTGGACCTTCCAGAGTTAGTGGATGGCGAAAAGTACAAACTCTCTCTTCTCCTCTTTGACGAAAACCGCCGCATCGTCGGAGAGCGTAATCCCGACCCATTCACCTTTCACATCGAAGATTGGCAGCACAACAGAATCGGTCTGGATGATGTCGTCTGGGAGCCGTTTACTCCGATTCAAAAGACTGCTGAAGGTTTCAGCACCCTCAAACATGAGATCATAGTCGCCCCCTCAGGGCTGCCGGAACAATTGATCATCAAGCCGGATATACGAGAACTGCCACTCGAAGCACGCGCCGCTCCTGAAAACGTATCTGACGATGATTTGCAGCAATTAGGCCGGGGCCCGCAGTTGAGAAAGCCGATGCGCTTCGAAGTGGTCATTAACGGCAAGCGCGAGCAGGCCGCCGTGCTCGAAAACAGCAAAGTTGTCCGGCAATGGAAAAGTGAGATTTTTTACGAATCCAAGCTGAGAGCGGGCCCCATTCAGATCGCGCTCACTGCACGCTATGACTGCGATGGCTCGATGCATTGCAGCATGACCTGGGGCGCGGACCAGCCAGTCCAGGTTGAGTCCTTTGAACTGGTAACGGACATTGCCGGCCCTGTAGATATGGGATTTTCAGAAACCGGCGGTGGCGGCATGACCGGCGCAGACCGGTGGGAAATTGCTTTAGCCCAAAAGGAAGGAATCATCTGGGACAGTTCCGAAACGCAGATGGAGCTCTTCTACAGCAAGTTCGTCCCCTGGTTCTGGTTCGGCAGCGGGGATAGAGCATGGTCATGGTATTGCGACAGCGATCAGGGATGGATGCTCAACAAAGAAGGCTCGACCATGCAGCTCGAGCGCAACGGGGATGGGGATGTCACCTGGCGCGTGCAATTCATTAATCATCAGGCAACGGTCAAAGGGCAGCGGAAGATTGATTTCTCCCTGCTCACACATCCTGCCAAGCCAAAACCCGCAAACTACCGCGAAGCAAGCTGGCATTATTTCGCCGGACCAAGCTGGGCCACAGGCTATGCTATTGAGCCGATCGATCTCCCCGACGAATACCTCATCAAACGTTGGCGAAGAGCTGCCAGCGCGCCGAAGGATACTCCTTATGAAAGGGCCGCGGAATGGCGTAAGGACAAACCTCCCTATTTCCGCTACGGACAATGGCGCAACGTGGGCGTATGCGCTGAGCTAGATAAAACGTGGGAGGATAAGGCCACTTACTATTTCGAACGTCATATCCGAGTAGGACGCCGCGTCGGATGGTGGATGGATGAATATTTTCCAGTCGCATTCGGACGCTCAGAAAACCTTGCTGCAGGAAACGCTTATTTGCGCGATCCTGACCGCATTCAGGGAGACGAACTTCCCTGGCAAAGCAAATTCCTCACGACCACGATGCGCAACCACTATAAGCGCATCGCTCGCGTCGCGGCAAAAAGTAATGTCCCTCAGCGCCAACACACCTGGTCAAACAATGCCTCTAACATGCTTGAATCTTTCATCTACAGTTCACTACTTGTTGAAGAGTGCGGAGCAGGACACCGCTCGTACGACATAGACGCGGTGACCCAATTTCCGAATTCCCTGTATCGATTTATGTGCAAGCCCTATACGGGACTCATAACCACTGTATGTGCCGACGTAACGCCGGAGCGGGCAGGGGGCAACAAGCGGCTTGACCGCCAGCATATGGGCCGGGCGCTCCTGAATGATATAGGTGTCGCCCCTTCCGGTCCGCATGGAATCATTCATCACAAAGAACAGGTGCTGCGAGTCGTTGATGAGCTCAGCAGGTTTGGCTTTTTCAACGATACAAACACTGAAAGAATACCGTACTGGCGAAATCAGGGATTAGTAAAAATCGGCAACACCTCTTCCAGCCAAAGCAAGATTTATACAACAGTTTACCGAAGACCCCTTAATGGCGGAAATGGCTACAAGGCCGTTTTTGTTATCATGAATGAAAGCAACGCAGAGGCCGAATTGCCGATAACTATTTCGGATGCGGGGCCTATCCTGGGAGGTTCTAATACTCTTAAAGCAGGAGACGTCCGAAGTAGTGTCGAATTACCTGCAGCATTGGGAGACTGGTGGTCTGAGATGACAAAGGATGACCGGGACACCATAGTAATGAAGGATTTGGAAACCAGGGAAGTAATCCCTAAGAGCGGAGCCGGCGAGACGTACGGGCCAGTGTTTATTCCGTATCATGATTTCCGCATTCTCTATGCTGAATCGAAAAAATAGCCGTATTAATCATCTGAAATTATTCGCGTGAACCGCACAGCCAGATTCTCTGTTGCACTTTTCATCCTCCTGCCCCTCTGCCCGGCTGAGGACTTCAAGATTCAGATGGGGGTAGCGCCAGGCCTGAAATTCGATCCCCCGCGCTTCCATGTGAAGCCGGGGAGCCGTGTGACCATCGAATTTTTCAATTCCGATCAGATGATGCACAACATGGTTATAACTGCCCCGGGCGCGCGTCTGCGCGTGTTAAGCGCATCCATGCAGATGGGGGAGGCAGGAGAAAAAGACCATTATGTGCCTGATTCCGAAGAAGTCCTTTGGAGTTTCCCGGTTCTCAAGCCAGATAGCAGGGAAACGCTCTCATTCGAGGCCCCGGGTAAAGAGGGTGTTTATCAGTATCTGTGCACTATCACGGGTCACGGTTATCAGATGTACGGGGCCATGTATGTGTCGCATACCGGAAAGATGCCGCCGCTGGATAGAGATCCACATCTGCCGCCCTACTACCGGGAATCGGCGAAGAAATATCACGCCTATCCGCCAAAGCTGCCGACGATGTACCGCATCTTTATGGCCGATAGCGGTCCTGCGAGTATCGCTGTCGCGTTGCCGGGAGACATATCCTTTTGCTGGGACGCTGGTGCATGCAGGCTACGCTATATCTGGAAGGGAGGCTTCATTAAAGTAATGCCTCACATGGCAGGCAATGGTAATTACTTTGCCGGGATTGTTGGCCGCATTTTTTACAGGGAAAACGCAATTCCACTAGTTATTCACGATTCCGGCCTGGCGAAGCCCTCAAAATTTCTAGGCTATCGTATCGTTGATGGTGGCTATCCTGAATTCAATTATCGAATAGGTGACATTGAAGTCAGGGAGCTCATCAAGGAGCACGGGGGCCATCCCGGGGTTGAGCGTCATTTCAATCTGAGCGGCGATCTACCTGAAAAAACTTCCTTTCTGACGGATGAAGATTCCGGAGCTAAATATGTTTCATCTGCAGGCAGTTGGGACGCGGGTCGTCTGACGTTGTCAAAGGAAGAGGCCGCAGCTTTCACTGTCACCATGATGGAACGTACCAACCAAGAGCCCATCGGTTATTGGAGCATGAACGATATCACTGTTCAAGGCATTCGGCTGAGGGAGGACGGCGCTGTTGGCCGGGCATGGAAGTTTACTAAAAACGCACGTATTAGAACTGAGATTAATACTGATGAACTGAAGGCTGGCGCCACATTCTGTGCATGGGTTCAAACGGGCAGTAAATCAGGACAATCTATTCTAGGCGCCGCGACCTCGCAGTCTCGTCTGGAAATCTCTTTTGATGCGAAAACTGGGAGAGCATCCCTGATCAATGAAAGTGCCGAAGTTCAGGAATCCGTGAACGGGAATGTGAAAGGAGCAACACCATGGACACATCTTGCAGCCACCATAGACAACCAGAGCGTGCACCTTTACGTGAACGGAAAAGAAGTTGGGAAGGGCAAGTCAAAAGGTCTGCAGGTTGGAAATACAAGGCTGGTTATCGGCTCACAGGGAAAGGACAAGAAAATTGACGCCAGCCTTGATGAAGTGTGCGTCTATGCACGGGTACTTTCTCCTGCGGAAATTCTCAACCTTTGTCAGCAGGCAGGCAGCAACTGAAGATGACTTTTTGTATGAGATTCATAATCACCATCATTCTGCTCGCCAGTGCCTGTGTGGCTGAGACTGACTCCATCTCCAAATATTACGAGGTCAAGTCAATCCCGACCCCCGCAGGGCTTTCCGTGGAGACCGGTGGCATCGATTTTATGCCGGATGGTCGGTTCATCGCGTGCTTTCATCGAGGTGAGGTCTACACATTTAATGCGGATGAAAAGGAATGGGTGTTGTTTGCCGAGGGCTTGCACGACCCTCTCGGTGTGAAAGCGCTGAGCGATACAGAAGTGCTGGTTATGCAGCGACCAGAACTGACACTTCTGCGAGATACAGATGAAGACGGCGTCGCCGATCACTATAAGACCGTCTGCGATTCCATGGGCCAGTCCGGCAACTATCATGAATTCAATTATGGGCCGATCCTCGACAAGGACGGGAATTATGTTTGTGCCCTGAATACAGCGTCGTCTGGTGCCGGGATTCGGCACGAAGTCCGGGGGGAATTCAAAGCGATTGGTCGCCCGGGCCGTATGTATGCCTGTGTTCCTTATCGCGGTTGGGTAGTAAAGATCACGCCGGAAGGAAAACTGATTCCCTGGGCTTCCGGCCTGCGTTCGCCAAATGGGCTGGGCTATGACCTGGAAGGCAATCTCTTCGTTCCTGATAACCAGGGAGACTGGGTTGGAACGAGTCCATTATTCCACATCGAGAAGGGGAAGTTCTACGGTCATGTCTCCAGTCTTGTCTGGAGAAAGGGATGGGAGACCGATCCGTTGACAATGTCCTCTGCAGAGCTTGACAAGCTGCGCACCAGGCCGGCCATCTATTTTCCTCACGGGCTGATGGCAAATTCACCAACGCAACCGTTGTGCGACACGACTGAAGGGAAGTTTGGTCCGTTCGCCGGTCAGATGCTGGTGGGCGAAATGAACAGGGCCCGCATCATGCGAGTCATGATAGAAGAAGTGGATGGCGCTCTGCAGGGAGCCTGTGTGCCCTTCTATGATAACGCTGGCCTGAAACGCGGGAATAACAGGCTGGTCTTCGGGCCCGATAACAGCCTCTGGGTTGGCCACAACAATCATGGCTGGGCGGGGGAGAAGGGCATCCAGCGCATAACGTGGAACGGCAAGATGCCGATGGAAGTCCTGAAAATGAACCTGACCCGGACGGGCTTTGACCTTACGTTCACTAAACCTGTTGAACCAGCCACCGCGGGAAAGTCGGACGCTTACCAATTCAAGCGTTATTTCTACAATTACCATCGGCCATACGGCTCCAAGCAATACGATGTCGCGCCGGTCGACGTCCTGGAAGCCAAAGTCTCTGCGGACGGATTAAAGGTATCGCTGAAACTGAAAGAATTAAAGGCATGGCGAATTCACGAAATGAATATAAAGGGTGTGAAGGCCCACGACGGCAAGCCCCTGATAAATAAGCTGGTTGTCTATACGCTTAATCGCCTGATTGAAAATACACCGCCGCCGGAGCCCCCGCTCGGAGGTAGCGCGGGCAAGAGTAAGCTTGCCAAGACGTCAGTTCCTGTGAAGAAGGAGGAATTAATCGGCCAGGTCTATGAGGCCGAGGATGGCAAAATCCGCGGGGCCAATTACTCGAATCAGTACCCGGGAGGGTCCGGCAGAGGATTCGTTGATTATACCGCTACTAAAGATGCCTATATTGAATGGAAAGTTGATGTCAAAGAGGATGGCGACTATTACTTCCAAATCCGATATTCACTTTCCTCGGGCAAGCGTCCCTTGGACCTGAAAGTAGATGGTAAAAAGATAGAACGACTGCCGATGCCCGGCGGGGGCTCCTGGAACAAATGGGTTGGCACTCGGAGCACTAATGTCTCCCTGAAGAAGGGCACGAGAACGATCCGCCTCGAAGCGACGGGCGCAAGTGGGCCCAATGTTGACCGAATGCAACTGGTGCGTGTGAAAGAGTTGTAGTTCCCCTTTCTCTCGGATTGTCAAAAATGCCAACCGCTGTTTCCTGGTCAGAATTCAGATTGCAGTTTTCAGATTTTGCTGTTGCCTGGACGGAGAATGGGATCTGCGCGCTGTCTTTGAATGGCCCTAATGGAAAGTTTCTGCTGCAATTCAACAATGCTGGCCTCCGTATCTCAAAGAAAGATGAGTGTCTTCCTGATGTCCGGAATCAGCTTGAAGAGTATTTCGAAGGCGAACGGCAGGGATTCAACATTCCGTTGGATTTTGTAATCGGGACTTCGTTTCAGCATCAGGTCTGGTTAAATCTGATGGACATCCCATTCGGTGAAACCCGGAGCTACAAGTGGCTGGCGAGCCAAACGGGGCGTCCACAGGCGTTTCGAGCGGTGGGGAATGCAAACGGGCGAAATCCGATACCTGTGATCGTCCCATGTCATCGTGTCATCAGCTCCAGCGGGGCTCTTGGCGGCTATTCAGGTGGCCTGGATTTGAAACGTGAACTTCTCGCTATCGAAGGTGTAGACATATCCCAACTGAAACCAACTTGAGGAAAGACGATTGGGCCTTACAAGAAAAGCCATTCAGGAAATCGATAAATCGAATATGGGGCAACTCATCAGAGAGTTTCCACTTCAGTTTGCTAAGGGGCTGTCCATCGGCAGAGGTGTGCCCATCAAGGGAAAGGTCGCCCGGGTCATCGTAACGGGCATGGGAGGCAGCGCGCTGCCGGCAGATATTCTCGATCTGCACCTTGGTCCCATTAGTGTGCCGCTGGAGATCTGTCGTGACTATCGCGCTCGTTCCAAGCTCACCAGGCGGACACTTGTTCTGGCTTCTTCGTTTTCTGGTAACACAGAAGAGACCATAAGCTCATTCAAACGGGCAAGAAAAGCCGGGGCGAAAATCGTCGCTATCACCTCGGGTGGTGAGCTGGAGTCCCTCGCCCAAAAGGCTGGAGCGCACGTTGCCCTGATTCCTGAGTGCACCGACACATTCCAGCCTCGGCTTGCCGCTGGATATTTCTTTTCCATTTATGCGGGTATTCTGGAGACGCTGGGACTGGTGTCGTTCAAAAAGAAAGTGCTGGAAAAGCTGCCCGCATTCCTGGACGAACAGATGAAAGATCTGGACAGACAGGGGCGCTCTCTCGCCCGTCAACTGGTCGGCAAGATCGCCATCTTTTATGCGCCGGATGCGTACGGACGGTCAGTGTCTCGCATCAACAAAATCAAGGTGAACGAGAATGCTAAATCGCCAGCGTTCTGGAATGCGATCCCGGAGATGAACCATAATGAAATGCAGGGATTCGCATTTGAAACGTATCCGCTTCATTTTGTTTTCATCCACGATCCCGCGGCTTGTGACTCCATTCAAGACCGGTTCAAAATCCTTGGTCGCAAATTGAAGAAGAAGGGCTACAAGATCACGAATTTCATAATGCCCGGGGAAACTAATCTCGAGAAGGCATTCGCCGGTCTCCTGTATGGAGATTGGGCCTCTTACTATCTGGCGCTGCTGCGCGGGATCGATCCGACACCGGTTGATTTTATTGAGGATTTTAAGAGGGCGTTGAAGAAGGCGTAGAGGGATTACCCCAAGGATTCGGACAGACGAGGAGAAGAAGGAGTTTCCCAAGGATTCGGACAGACGAGGAAAAGAAAGATATCAGCCGGCTTCTTCTTCGAGGTGTTCCCAGCAGTCGTTTTCGTAGGAAAGGATCAGGGCGTCGATGGTGCGGAGGTTGTCGAGTGTTTCGTTCAGCGGCATTGAGGATGGTTCGCCTTCTCGCAGTTGTTTCGCCAGGTTCATCAACTGGAGGCCGTATGGGTTGCCGGGGAGGACGGGTACAGGAGTGGAAACTTGTCCGTCAAACCAGCCACCGGTGATCTCCAATCTAGGTAATGTCTTTTCAGCCAGATCTTTGTTTAAGAGGAAGTGCGGGAGCACCAGTACTCCTGTTTCGAGGACTACTTCGACTTCAGCGCGGAAGTAAGATTTCTGGGTCGATTCGATTCTGCAGACGACTCCGTCGCCGTAATCGAGCAGACCGTTCATAGTCACGATGATGTCACGCACTGGACACGTTTCTCCGGTGGTGATCACGCGTTTCGGAGCGCGTCCCATCGCGCCGCGAAGGATGTTGACTGTATAGCAGGTGAAGTCGAAGACGATGCCTCCGCCGGTCTCTTTCCGGTTGCGCCAGTTGTCACCTTCCGGGTTGTAGAAGAGGCTTGAAAATGAGGCATTGGCTGCGCGTACATCACCAAATTCGCCACTGTGGATGCGTTCAAGGTATTGTTTACAGCGGGGTGTGTGGCGATACATGAATGCCTCCATCGCCAGGCTGCCGCTCTGTTCGCATGCTTCGGCCATTTCTTTGCCTTCGGCGTAAGTGAGTGCGAAGGACTTTTCGCAAAGGATGGCTGGCACACCGAGCTCTGCTGCCGCAGTAATCTGTTCGTGATGTTGGGAGGGCCAGGTAGCAAAGACGATGATCTCCGGGCTCATCTCTTTGAACATTTCCTGCCAATCGGTGAAGCCGACCCCTACATCGTATTTTTCTCGCCAGGCGGTTAGCTTTTCTTCATCGATATCGACTGCCGCAACCACATCGAGCTCGGGCTGAGTGGCAATGCCTCCCATGTGAGCATTGCTGATGCCGCCACATCCAACTATGGCGATGCTGACGGGATCTTCTGCGGTGAGGGGGCGGGTGGCTTGCATGATGGAGACTCCTTTTGAATGTCTGAAGTCTGTAATGAGTAATACGTAATACGTAATACGTAATACATATAGCAGCCTTTGAGCCGCAACCAAACAGATCCAGAAAAGGCTTCCAACGAATCAAAGGAAACAACGAATGAAGAAAAAATGGCTTCCAACGAATCCAGGGAAACAACGAATGAGAAAGAGGGATCTGTTCATAAGAGTCATCGACTCAGCTCTGAGCTCAACAGCCAATCAGCAAGCAATGCCAAAGCATGGTCGGACCTTCGGGCGAGGATTTACGTATTACTCATTACTCATTACTTCTTCCACAGCCACATCATCGAACCAGACCGGCAAGTCTTTTTTCGAAACGTTTGCCAGCGTCACGATGACTCTCTTCACGCTCGCGGGCGTTTTGAACTCGACTGACAATTTTTGCCATTCGTTGTGTGGTGTGGCCGAAGCACTTTTGCCGCCGGCGTTCAGTCGGCAGCGGGCATTGGCTTCTTTAGAGAAGGCCCAGGCGGTGATGCGATAAGTTGTGTTGGGTTTGGCGTACAGGTGCTGAGAAGCTGAAATGGGAAAAGTCTTTTTTGTGCCGGCAGACGTACCGCATGCCGAGTCGATCGTATAGGTGTATGGAAGTGGGCCGCGCAGACGGATACTGGCTCGTCCTGTCCGCTTCTGTTCGGTGTCATACACGGCGGCCAGAGAGCGGAGATCCACATCATGCACCCAGCGGTGAAGGATATGACAGAAGCTGTTCGAGAAATTCCACCAACTGTCGGGGCTTCCGTTTGCATCCGCATCAAGCTCCATATCCCCATTGCGTACAGGCGGTGAAAGCAGCGCTGTTGATTCCGACTCACTGTTTGCATGTTTCCAGGTGATCTCTGTGTCAGCCATGGTCCGTGCCGCAGTCAGCTTCAGTGGCACTTCAATTCGCTCTGTTGTGTATGGCGCGAGCGTGATTTTGCCACTTGTAGTTTCCAGTGAGAATCCGTCCGGCACCGCGGCTGACCATTCTGCGTTCAATGGTGCCGCAGAAATATTGATTGCCACGAGCACGAGCCTGTCGGGTCCTGAAGTCGTCTGCCAGGCGAAATGGCGGAGGGCGTCTCTGGCATTTACCTCGCCGGGGATCAGGATCGAGCCGACCTTTCTCGGTGGGCACCTGAAGTTCAGAAAACCCTCTTCCACTTTGTATCGAATCGGCTGAACGGTGCCATCATCGAAGAAGGCGAATGCTCGTCCGCTCGAGGTGAAACGTGGCTGCTTGTTGGTCTTGTTGCCCAGCGCCCGGGCCACAGAGCGGCGTTCCAGCCTCAGAAGAGAATCCCCAATCCGATCTTCATTCACGAAATTGATAAGTACTCCGCTCGTGCCGTCCTTCTCATAAAGGAACCATTTTGCGATGATTCCCGTGCGGGGCTTGAAGCCGTCTTTTTCCCACTCGGGCGGCTTGCTCTCGACGGCAGTCGTCAGGCCGACGTTATCCATGAATCGGCCTTCGTATTGCCAATCATGAATGCGCTGGCGGAGGAGGACGATCTGCCGGGCATACTGATCCCAGGCAGGCAGCTCAAAGCGGTGCATCAAGTAGAGGCTGCGGAGATGGCGGCGCGGGTCGACGCCATAGCTGGCTGCGCCATTCGATGTGCCGTTGACCAGGGCCAGGTCCGGGAATGTGTAGAGGAACTCGCTCTTGAAACCGATGTAGGGAAGGCAGGAGATCAGGTGGTAATGGACAAACTGGCCGGTTGCCGCGCTTGCGCCTTCGTTTGAGAGAGTCGCGTTTGGAAATTCCGCGCTCATCGACTCTGAAATCTTGCCGGCCATTTGAGTGTAGCCTTTGCCGCTTACTTGGTATTCGGGGCCGTGGTCGTGTGCGCGTTCGCAGGGCATGGTGGTGCAGCCCATCTGATCGAAGTAAGCGGTATCGTTGCCGAAAAGTGAAACTCGCTGTGCCGCGCTCAGTGCTATGTGATCCTGCCAGGCGTTGGAAGAGGGGCACATGATCTGATGATCGCCTGCGGCATGGATGGCATGTTCTTTTGACCAGGCTCTGGATGGGACGGTGAAATTTTTGGGAAAGAATTTTCTCGGCACGTAACCGATGAGCTCGGCATCGGCGTAGGAGGCGTCCCACTCGCGTGCCTGGACGTAGTGGCCGATGTGGCCGCCGAGGCTGCGGATGCGTTCGCTGTCTTTCTTTGACATTTCCGGTGTGCCGAGCCGGGGGCTGAGGTACGGCATGCGGCCGACGAAGCTGGCGTCTCCGCTTCCTACCCACGATTGGATGTGGCGGAGACCCATCCAGCGTGCGTCTTCGAAGATGGTGGTGCTGCGCCGGTCGAGTAGGGCGGCTTCGGTATCGGTCATGATGTTCCACCAGCCATCCATGCGTCTGGCAGAGCCCGGCCACCTGGGACGCTTCATCCAATTGTAGGCCCAGCGTCTGTAATGATCGGCGGCCCAGTGCCAGTCATTTGAAGCGATTGCGGTGGAGAATGTGTACTCGCGGTTCTTGCCCGGCTCGACGACGCCGTAGCTGACGACTGCGGAGTGGGCGAGCGGGCCTTCTCTGCGGTGCTCGAAACCGGATGCGGTGAGAGTTTTGTCATGCGAGGCGAGATAGAGGCCCCGCGATTTGCCATCGTGGGCGAGCATCCAGCCCATGCTCATATTGCCGGGGAAGATCCCGATATCGCCACGCACGCTCCAAAGGGAAGCTGGCCGAAACGCGTTGCGGGCGAAGAGCAGGCCATCGAATGCGGGGAAGCGAACCTGTCGAACCAATCCCTCGCCACTGTTCTTAACAGTGAGTTTCCAGTTCCAAAGAGCTCCTTCGTAGAAGGGTTCGTAGAGTTGAGAAACCGGCATCAGAATCCGGCAGGAGACGTCGAGCCCGGCCTCAGGATGGCGATAGGAAAACACGTACTGATTCATGCCTCCCTGCCGGTCTTTCTCAACGCCCTTGAATTCGAATGCATCTGCATCCAACCGGCGTTGTCCGCCTTTTGAGGGCCTCCACTGAATAGAAAAGAGGCCGCGTCGCAGGGGGAGTCCAAGCCTTTCGCCATCATTTCGGTCTACGATTTCGTGGATTGCCCCCGTCTTGCGATCGGCAAGCAGACTCATGTACGGGCCGGCAAGTGTGATGGCATCGGCCGCGCCCGGAAGGTAGGTGAGCGACACCTGATTCAGTCGTGCGGGGTTCGTCGATTGTCCAGCCATCCATTCGATACGGACGCGCAAACGATCGCGGCCGTCTGAGTTGGTCTTGACCGCGACGAGAGATGCATTGTCGGGCACAGGCAGCCAGTTCTTTCCCCCGTCTGTCGAAGCGCTGATCTTTCTTTTTGCCCCGTTGTCATCAGCGTCGATGTTGAGTCCAGACCATGCGGCGACGCTGATTGGAGAGATTTCGGCAGTCTCGATAGATGCCAGATCCATGGGGAGTTGGCGGCTGGGTTTGATGTCCTCGTAGTCCTCCTCCTCGAGTTCATCTTCCTCGTCTTCCAGGCCGAGCAGTTCGCCGGCCTTTCCAGGCTTGAGGATGATCTGATCCAGATGGAAGCCGGGCAGTTCACCGAGGGTGATGGCCTGTCTGCCTTTTCTGATCGACACCGATGCTGCCTTCTGCCACAACCATTCGTTGCCGACATCGAAGGGTGTGAGGTTATTCAGGGGGAGTGCCTTCTTTCCGATTCTTACGGAAGCCATCTCCGGGCTTCGCTTCTCACCGCGACGCGTGTTGATGTGAGCGTTTCTGTGTCTCCATGTCTTCGGGTTTTTGCGCATCCTTAGAAAGAGGTCGTACTGGCCGGATTTAATAGCCCGGAGCTCGAAGGTCAGTTTTGGTGGATCGGCCAGGTAACTTTGCTTGCCATCCTTCTCCAGTTGATTGACCTTCTTGCCGATCAGCGAGCTAGCCAGTTCGGCCTCGATGCGGATGCCTTCACCAACCTGTTCGTAGAGGGCTTTGCGGACGACGAGCGCAACGCCATCTTTCATCATGCCCTCAGATTTTACTATGGGCAGATTG
>Ga0187827_10000770_pt1 | contig 49108 bp, 43 predicted proteins | sample ETNtaG_39_FD_167969 | JGI IMG/M metagenome (GOLD analysis project Ga0187827, IMG submission 167969) | Marine microbial and viral communities from oxygen minimum zone, Eastern Pacific Ocean - ETNP2014_SV_150_PacBio MetaG (Illumina Assembly) | ecosystem: Environmental > Aquatic > Marine > Hypoxic...
CTGGCTTGTGAATGCGGCGACGACGGCAGGCCTGAACGTGCAGGCAACTTCGATCCCCGGTGTTGCGCAACGCACTGGTGCCACTACCTATTATGTCGAGGTCTGGCCTGAGCCGTTAAGCTCGGACGCGCCGGAGCCGCTATTCGCGCTCTATCCGACGCCAGGCGAGGTCGACATGATGGTGGCGAGCGAACTCATCGAGGCGGGACGCGCCATTGCGGCGGGCTATGTCTCGCCCGAGCGCACCACGCTCATCGCCGCCACCCACCGCGTCTATACCATCGCTGAGCGTGGCGCCATGGGCGACGGCCGATTTGAAGCAGGTCGCGTGTTGGACGCTTCACGTACGCTGTCGCGCCGGGCTGTTCTCAGAGACTTCGCGGCGAGTGGCGCGGCAGTCAATGCGGTGATCCTCGGCGCTATGTCGGCGACTGGAGAGCTGCCGATTTCGGAAGAGTTCTTTCGCGATGCCATCCGCGACTCTGGCCTTGCCGTGGAAGCCAATCTGGCTGGGTTTGCTGCCGGGCTTGCCATTGGTCAGGGCGAGCAGGACGCGTCGGCGCCGGAGCCGGAGCAGATTGATGTGCCTCGCGACTATGCTGTCTTCGCCGATCTGCCCGAGGCGCTGCGCCATGTTGCGACCGAAGGCGCACGGCGGATGCAGGACTATCAGAATACTGCCTATGCCAGGCGATACCGTATGCGGCTCGAACGTGTACTGGCGGTCGGTGAGCGCGCTGCGCAGGAAGTGGCGGAAGTGCTAGCTCTGCGCATGGCCTATGACGACGTGATCCGCGTTGCCCAACTCAAGGTTCGGCCCGAGCGCCTGGCCCGTCTGCGCGCGGAGGTTGGCGCCGTAGGTAAGCCGTTTCATGTGCACGACTATCTCAAGCCAGGAATCGAGGAGGTCTGTGCCCTGCTCCCCGGTGGCCTTGCCCGGGCATTGCTGCGCTGGGTGGATCGTCGTGGGTTAAGAGAGCGGATGCATGTGGGTTTGCGCCTACGCAGCACTTCGATAGGGGGTTATCTTCTGCTGCGCGCCTTAGCGGCACTCAGGCCTTTGCGACCACTCGGCTATCGCTGGGTGGAAGAGCAGGATTGGATTGATGCGTGGCTTGCCGATGTTGCCGCGGCGAAAGATTCCGATCTGGCTTTCGAGATTGCCGCCTGCGGCCGCTTGCTCAAGGGCTACGGCGATACCTACCGGCGCGGGCTGGCACGCTACGACGAGATACGCGTTCGCATCACCGTACCCGCCTTGGCCGGAACCCTGCCTGATGCTGCAGCACGTTTGCGTCAGGTGCGTGAGGCAGCGCTGGCCGATCCGGCCGGCGAGGCATTGGCCTTGGAGCTGCGGACGGGTACATGAAGAAGGTCCTCGCTAATCGAGGACAATGCCGTCATCACCATGTTGACGGAGGTGATCATACGGAATGTGTGCGGCCTGGAACTGGCGTGCGCACGAAGGGCAGCAACAGGATCGTCGCTCCGCCGATGACCGCGGCCATCAAGGTAACATCGTTATAGGCACGGATCAGAGCCTCGCGCTGGGCGATCTCGGAAATCAACACGATGCCCGCGCGCGAGGCCTCCGGCGACACGCCATGCAGGGAATGGAATAGGCTTTCTGCCGTCGGTAGGGCGTGGGCTCCAGCGTCGCGGCCCGCACGGGTTGCGGCGGCGAGCTCCGCGTAGTGCACACGCGTGCGTATGATGACGGCAAAGTTGATGACGGCGACGCCGACAGCGCCGCCGAGCCGCATGACAAGGGCGAAAAGCGCACTGCCGTTCTTGACACGGTCGGGCGGCAGGGTTCCGAGCGCCATAGTGACGAGTGCAAGCCAGCAAAGCTGGCTAAAGAAACCGCGCAGCGCCTGCGGCAGCCAGAGCTCAGCAAGGCCCCATTCGGCGGTTAGCGAGCCTTGCAGCCAAGTGCCGAGGCAAAAGCCGCCGAGGCCGGCGGCAGCAACGATGCGGGGCGGCAGAAAGCGCAAGAACACGCCCGCGATGCCGCCTGAAAGGACCATGGTGACACCGAGGATTGCTGTGATCACGCCGATGAATACAGTATCGGCACCGCGCACCGTGGAGAGATAAAGCGGCAGGATAAATATAGAGAGGTAGAAAAGCGCACCATAGGCGCCGATGCCGACACAGGCGATAGAGAAATTCCGGTTGGCAAACAGTCGCAGATCTGTGAGCGGATCGCTGGCCGTGACCTGTCGCCAAACGAAAAGATAACTCGATATGAGGGCGACGACGGACAGTCCGACGATCAGGTCAGATTCCAGCCAATCACGGCGGTGGCCTTCCTCAAGAACGACAAGCAGCGTGGCTAGTGCGACGATCGCCAGAGCGATACCGGAAAGGTCAATGCGTCGGGCCAGACGCCATTCCGCCTTGTCGAAACGCATGGCCCAATTGCCTATCAGCATCAGCGGCAGCGAGAACGGCAGGCTGATCCAGAACAACCAACGCCAACCGAGGACGTCGGTGATCCAGCCGCCGAGCGCCGGGCCGACAGCGATGGAGGAGACGCCGAAGACGGAGATCGCCATGATGATGACCGGCTGCAGGCGCTGCGGGAAGGCGAGGTAGCAGATGGCGATCGCCATCGGCATCATGGCACCGCCGCAAAACCCTTGAGCTGCGCGTGCGACAATCATCGACTCGATGCTTGTCGCCATGGCGCAGGCGAAGGAGGCGAGCGAGAAGCCGGCGAGGCACCAGGTGAACAGCCAGCGCGTCGACATCAGTCGCGACAGCCAGGCAGAAAGCGGAATCATGATGACCTCGGCCGTCAGCGAGGCGGTCAACACCCAGCTGATTTGGGCTGGCCCTGCAGCCAGGCCGCCCTGAATCTCCCGATAGGACGAGCCGACAATCTGGATATTGACCAGAGTCAGAAAGGTGCCGAAGACGAGCACGGCAAAACCGATCCAGGTGCGCGCATCGAGCGGCCTTTCTGCGGCGCCGTTCTCCCCATTATCTTCGCTCAGCTTGGCCAATTAATGGACATCCTATACAACCCCACCAATCCAATTCGTTGCTGGAGACCCTCCGCCATGTCCTCGCCCTTCGTTCCGGCCGCCATCCGCACTGTCCTGGCGTTGGCGGTCTGCGTCATTCCAGCTGCCGCGTGCGCCGAAGAGGAGGCCGATGACAGCGATTGGCTTTGGGGCCAACCGGTAGTCGAGGAGGCATCGGGAAGTGTCGTTCTGGAGGGTCGTTTCTTCCTCAATCCACCGCGTTGGCATGGACAGGACCGGCACGCCGCCACCCTAGCCTTGCAGCCCGAGTTCTACATGGAATGGGACGACTATACGAGCCTGACCATCGAGCCTTTTGCGCGCCTTGACAACACCGACGGCAGCCGCAGCCACTTCGACCTGCGCGAGGCCTATATGCAGATTGTGCGCGACGACTGGGAGCTGGGGCTCGGCATCGGCAAAGTCTTCTGGGGCGTCACCGAGTTTCTGCATTTGGTAGATGTCGTCAACCAGACTGATGCCGTCGAGAATATTGACATGGAGGACAAACTCGGCCAGCCGATGCTCAACCTCACCCTGATCCGTAATTGGGGCTATCTCGATGCCATCTATATGCCATATTTCCGCGACCGCACATTTGTCGGCCGGCGCGGCAGGATGCGCGGGCAATTCCTCGTCGATGATGCGCAAACCAGCTATGAGTCCGGTGCCGGGCGCTGGCATCCTGACTTTGCCCTGCGCTGGTCCAATTCCATCGGTGATTGGGACGTGGGTGCCTACGCCTTTCATGGCACCAGCCGCGAGCCGACCCTGGCGCTGGGCTTCAACGATCAATTCGAGCTGGTGCAGGTCCCGACCTACGAAATCATCAATCAACTCGGCAGCGACATCCAGTACACCACAGGCGCCTGGCTGTGGAAGCTAGAGGCGCTCCACCGTCTGGGACAGAAGAACGGACTCGGGCGAGAGCAGAACTACTACGCCATGGTTGGTGGTTTTGAATATTCGCTCTATGGCCTGCTCGACAGCAATGCAGATCTTGGCCTGCTGGCGGAATACGCCCGCGATAGCCGTCTCAACAAATCGAGCAGCGGCTCCCAGAACGACATATTCGTCGGTGCCCGCCTGGCGTTGAATGATGCCCAGGACACGAATCTTCTGGCTAGCGTGATCATCGATCTGAGCAACCGCACGCGCGTCTTCGGTCTCGAGGCCAGCCGCCGCATCGGCGAGAGCTTCAAGCTGACCCTGGAGGGGCGCTTATTCACTGACGTTGATGCGGCCGACATCGTCAACAGCTTCCGTGACGACGACATGATTCAACTCGAACTTGGCTATTACTTCTGACGCTGGAGGGAACAAATCGTGAGCGATAGCACTGCCGGCGCACAATTGTCGAAACGCAAACCTTATGCCTACGGCGAATGGGTCGTGCGAAATCGCTGGTGGGTAATCCTGGCTAGCCTGCTCAGTGTGGCGGCCATCGGCTATGGCTTGAGCCAAGTCAACATCTCACGCGACCTGCGTATCTACTTCGCCGACGACAATCCCCAATACAATATCTACGAGGCGATAGAGAACACCTATGTCCGCAACGACAACATGCTTTACGTGTTGGCGCCGAAGGACGGCAATGTATTTACGCGCGAGACCCTAGCCGTACTTGAGAAGCTAACCGAGGATTCGTGGCAGATGCCGCACTCGTTGCGGGTCGATTCGATTGCCAATTACCAGTGGAGCCGAGCCAACGGCGACGACTTGACCGTCACAGATCTGGTCGAGAATGCCGCCGAGTTGAGCGACGAAGACCTCGTTCGCATCCGTGAGGTAGCGATGTCCGAGCCATTGCTGGTCAACGGTCTGGTGTCCGACCGGGGGCATGTGGCCTCGGTCAATATCACCATTCTCAAGCGTGGCGCCACAGGCGTGGTCGGCAATGTGATGCGCCACGTTCACCAGACTCTGGCCCAACTCGAGAAGGATCATCCGGAGATCGATATCTACACAGCGGGCAGCATTCCCACCGACATGGCATTCGGCATTGCCGCATTCCAGGAATTCGAGAGTCTCTGGCCTATGGCTTTTTTGGTCATCTTCATCGTTCTGGGCATTAGTTTGCGCGCCGTGTTTGGCACCGTGCTTGCCATGCTTGGTATCTTCATGACCGCCATCGTAGCAGTTGGTGCCACCGGCTGGATCGGTATGCCGCTCAACCCCACCACCATCAAGGCTCCTGTATTGCTGTTGTCGCTCGCGGTGGCTCACAGCGTACATATTCTTGTGACGTTGTATCAGGAAATGCAACGTGGGCGCTCGCGCCGGGATGCGGTTATTGAATCCTTACGCATAAATATGCAGCCGGTGGCCATCACCAGCTTGACGACCGCAATCGGCTTCCTAGCTCTGAACTTCTCGGACGCACCGCCCTTTCGCGAGCTTGGCAATATCGTCGCCTTCGGCATGATCGCAGCCTTTGCCTATTCCGTGACCTTCGTGCCGGCGATGATGGCGGTCCTTCCTGTGCGGGTTCGCCAACGCAACTCCACACATCTACCTTTGATGGACCGCTTTGCAAGCTTCGTCATCGGCAATAAGGCTTCGATCTTCTGGGGTATGTCTGTTGTCATCGTCGTCGTTTCGTCAGGCATGATGCGCATTGAACTCGACGACAATTTCATCGAGTATTTTGATCACCGCTACGAATTCCGCCGCAACGCGGATTTCGTGCAGGAGAACCTGACCGGTTTGAACGTGATAGAATATTCGCTTTCCGCCGGCGAGGAAGGCGGCATCAGCAGGCCCGACTATCTAGCCAAGCTCGATGCTTTCACCCAGTGGTATCGTCAGCAGCCGACAGTAGTCAACGTCAACAGCATCAGTGAGGTCTTCAAGAGACTCAACAAAAATATGCATGGCGACGAGCCAGAATGGTACCGTGTACCGGAAAATCGCAAGCTCGCAGCGCAGTATCTATTGCTCTACGAACTGTCTTTGCCTTACGGTCTAGATTTGAATAATCAGATCAATGTTGGAAGGTCTGCTACCCGTTTCATTGTCGTTTTGCGCGATCAAACCTCAAGGGGACTTCAGGAGATCGACCGCAAGGCACAGGCTTGGCTCGCGCAGAACGCGCCCGACCTCGAGGTGCCCGGAAGTGGTATCGCCATAGTCGTGGCGGGGCTGTCAGAGCGCAACATTAATTCCATGTTGTTCGGTAGCATCTTGGCATTGGTTCTGATCTCTATGATTCTCATTTTTGCCCTACGTAGCGTCAAGATCGGGCTCATTAGTCTCGCACCTAATCTTTTTCCGGTGGCCATGGCCTTCGGTATCTGGGGGGTACTGGTGTCCGAGGTTGGGCTTGCCATTGCGACGGTGGTGGCTATGACCCTCGGTATCGTCGTAGACGACACGGTTCATTTTCTCAGCAAGTATCTACGGGCCCGGCGTGAGCACGGTATGGATGCGCCGGAGGCGGTGCGTTACTCGTTCAATACAGTTGGCTCGGCTTTGCTGATCACGACCGTGGTACTGGTGCTTGGTTTCTGCGTGCTCGGCACCTCGGGCTACCGGCCCAGCTCGCACGTGGGTTGGCTCAGTTCTATCACTATCATGGTGGCGTTGATCGCGGACTTCCTGTTCCTGCCGACCTTGCTGATCTACTTGGACCGCAAGGCCAAGCACATTAATTAACGGTCGTTTAATAAAACCAACGAGCTATTTTTCCCCGATCATGGCTCCTGCAAGAGAGCGGGGATCGCGTTGCGGCCAGGAGCCTGCTTCGGCGCGGGCGATGAAATCAGCCACTGCGGCATTGAAGACCTCAGGCTCTTCGAGATTGATGGTATGGCCCGAGAGCGGCACCACCAGCAATCCAGCTGTCGGGATTGTCCGTTTAAGATAGATATCGGGCTCGAGACAGGGCTCGTCTTCGTCTCCTGTGATGATCAGAGTCGGAACTGTCAGGGTTTTGAGCTGGTCCTCGATATCATAGAGCGAGGGACGCGTGGCCATGTAGCCCCGCAGCGTGTGCGCGCAGCCCAGCGCTGAGTGCTCGGTGAGCTGGTCGCGGAACTCGGCCCAGCCGCGCGGATCCTTGTTCTGGAATTGGACCCGCGTGCCCGACAAGGCATAGGTGTCCGCAACCGCTGCTGCACCCTTGTTGTCGTATTCTCTGGCCACGGTCTCGACATCGGCGAGAAAACCTTCGCGGCCCTTTTTCTCGGCACCATAGCCGCAACCGGCTACCGTCAGGGAGACGGCGCGGTCACCATGCCGCAGGCCAAAATGTAACGTCGCGAAGCCTCCCATGGACAGACCCACCACATGGGCGCGGGCGATATCCAAATGGTTGAGTACACGGGCGATGTCATCGGCCACGATCTCTTGGCTGTAGTCGTTGATCGATGCTGGCACGTCGGATGGCGGATATCCGCGTGCGTTGTAAGCAATGGTCCGGCGTAAGCGTGAGAAATAACGAATTTGCGGCTCCCAGCTGCGGTGATCTCCAGCGAACTCGTGCACGAAGATAATCGGTGTGGCGTCGTTGCCTGCAGCATCGCCGCATGCGTCTACGTAATAGAGTTTCACCCCGTCGGAACTGGCATAAGGCATGGCGTGTCCTTTCTGTGTCTCTAAGGAAGCGCCGCTTTCTCAGCTTCCGTGAAGAAGGCATCGGCGTGGCAGTCCTGGCCGCGCATGCGCCGGGCTTGCAGGATATCCAGCGCGGCCTCGACCATGGCCGGTGGGCCGGCGATATAGGCTTTGGCGCCATCCAGGTTGGCGTGATCCTCGGCAACCGCATCGGTGACTAGGCCCGTGCGATATGGGCAGTTGGTCTTGGGCTCCGAGATTACCGGGATCACCGTGAGAGGGGCGTGGCACTTGGCCAATGCGGTCAACCTGTCCATCGCGTAAAGATCTCGTTCCTGGCGCACGCCGAAGTAGAGCTGGATCGGCTGCGGCATGTTGGCCTCGATCGCGGTCTGGATGATTGACAGGAGTGGCGCCAGCCCAGTCGAGCCGGCAATCGCCACGATGGGTCTGCAGTGCTTTTGCCGTAGGTGTGCCGTACCAGAGGGTCCAACTACGCGCACCGCATCGCCGACCCTGAGCCTCTGTGCCACGTGCTCGCTCACTAGGCCGTCGGGCAAGGCGCGGATATGGAATTCCAGTTGCTCCGTGCTCGGCGGGTTGGCCATGGAATAGTCGCGCCCCGGTAAATCGCCGAAGCGCAGGGTGGCGAACTGCCCGGCGGAAAAGGCGAGGGCGCCACCATCCCCGATGTCGAGCCTGACGATGCGCACGTCATGGGTCGGCGCCTCGATGGCGGCAACGCGGCAGTCATGCTCATTACGCGGATGCTCGACATACTCGTCCGGCTCCAGCCAGGCGATGTCGCAATCACTCTTCGGCACTGCCCGGCAGGCCAGAATGAGACCCTGTGTCCGCTCTTCGCGCTTCAGGGCGATGCGGGAATAGTTGCTCATCTTCACCGATCCCGACAGCAGCTCCGATTTGCAGCTGCCGCAATTGCCCGATTGGCAACCGCTGGGATAGTCGATGCCGGCTAGAATCGCGGCGCTCATCACATTGTCGTCGTCATCGGCCTCCACGGTCCGGCCGACATTCCGTATTTTGATCTTGTAGGGCACCTTCGGCGCTCCATCGGTTTTCATCTGTCCCTGGGCAACGTACTGTGGGGCGGGGAGAAATCAACCCGGAGCGTTCAGGAAGGAATCTGGATATGAAACTGCGACTCTTTGCCGCGGCTGCAGTCATGACAATCGTAGGCAACGCGCTGGCCGAAGATGTGGTGCTACGTCTGCACCATTTTCTGCCGGCGCCGGCGGTCGCCCAAGCTCAATTTCTGGAACCTTGGGCTGCAAAGGTGATGGCTGATTCCGACGAGCGCATCCGCATCGACATCTATCCGGCCATGCAACTCGGTGGCAAGCCGCCGCAGCTCATCGACCAAGTGCGCGACGGCGTGGTCGATATGGTCTGGACCGTGCCAAGCTACACGCCGGGGCGCTTTCCCAATATGGAAGTCTTCGAGCTTCCCTTCATGGCCGCCAGCGCCGAGGCGACGAGCCAGGCGGTGATGGCCTATTCGCAAGCCAATCTCGACGACAGCTTCGCCGGCATTAAGCCTATCCTGTTCCATGTCCATGCGCCGGGCAGTATTCACACGCGCGGGCGCCCGATCACCGTGCTCGAGGACTTGCAGGGCGTTAAACTGCGCACGCCGACGCGCTCGATAACCCAGACCCTGGAGGCTTACGGTGCGGTGCCGGTCGGCATGCCGGCACCGCAGGTGCCGCAAGCCATTGCCCGCGGTGTAGTTGATGGTACGGTATTTCCGTATGAGATAACTTCGCCGCTGCGCATCCATGAGATCACCGATACCCATACCAAAATCTTTACTGATCGCGGTCTCTACACCGTGGTGTTGTTGCTGGCGATTAATCAGCGCCGCTACGATTCCTTGCCCGATGATCTGAAGGCGGTGCTTGACGCCAATTCTGGCATGCCGCTTGCAGCCCATATCGGTCGGGTCTGGGATCAGGCAGAGACGCCAGGCATAGCGGCGGCCGAGGCACTCGGCGATCGCTTCGTGGAGCTCGATGTGGCCGAGGTCGAACGCTGGAAAGCGGCGGCGCAGCCGGTCATCGAGGATTGGGTCGCCCAGCGTGGTGCCGGGGGGCGGGCACTGCTCGCCGAGGCACGGGCGCTGGTGGCGCAATACGCCGACTGAGCTCCAAAGCATGTTCGGTCACGCACTGACACAGGCCTGCCGGGGGCTGGCGTTGGCCGGCGGCGCTGTGCTTCTCGCTATCGTTGGCCTCACCATGGTCAGCATCGCGTTGCGGGAGTTGACGGGACAACCGGTACCCGGCGATTATGAGCTGGTGGAGATCGGCTGCGCCGTTGCGGTCTTCGCGTTCCTGCCCTATTGCCAGCTCATCGGTGGCAACGTCTTCGTTGAGTTTGCTATGGCCTGGGCGCCGCTCTGGCTGCGCTTGTGGCTCGATGCACTAGCCCAGATGGCCTATGCCAGCATTGCGGCCTTGCTTGCTTGGCGCCTCACCCTCGGCGGGCTAGACCTGCACGGCTACGGCGAGACGACCATGGTGCTCGGCATGCCGGTCTGGCCGGTCTTCCTGCCGATCGTCCCCTCACTTGTCTTGCTCAGCATCGTTTGCCTCTATACCACTGCGATGAGTTTGTGGAAGGCGCGGGCGTGAGCGGCGTCGAGGTCGGTATCGGTCTGTTCATCCTGATGCTTTCCCTGATTGCGCTGCGTGTGCCGGTGGGTTTGGGCATGCTGATCGCCGGCATGATTGGCTATGCCACGCTCAATGGCTGGTATCCACTGATCAACTATCTCAAGACAGCGCCCTATTATCGCTTTTCGACCTACGAACTATCGGTGATTCCGCTGTTTCTGCTGATGGGGCAGTTTGCCACCAAGGCGGGCCTGAGCCGCGCTTTGTTCGAGACCGCGAACCACTTCCTAGGCCATATGCGTGGCGGCGTCGCCATGGCGGCGGTGGGTGGCTGCGCCGCATTCGGAGCGATATGCGGTTCCAGCCTAGCGACGGCGGCGACGATGGGGCAGGTGGCGCTGCCAGAGATGCGCCGCTACCACTATTCGGGCGCGCTTGCCACGGGCTCGCTGGCGGCCGGCGGCACCCTCGGCATCTTGATTCCACCTTCGGTGGTGCTAGTAATATATGCCATCCTCACCGAGCAAAGCATCGGTACCATGTTCGTCGCGGCCGTCGTCCCAGGCGTGTTGGCGGCACTTGGCTACATGCTGGCTATTGCCATTTATGTACGCCGGCATCCGGAAGCTGGTCCGGCCGCGCCCAGGCAAAATCTCTCGACGGCTAGTTTGCTCAACGCGCTGGCCGTGGGCGCGATCTTCGTGCTGGTCATTGGCGGTATCTACACCGGACGCTTCACGCCCACCGAGGGCGCGGCCGTGGGCGCCTTTCTTACTGCCGTGATGGCCTTTACCGCCGGCCGCATGCGCGCGAAAGGCCTCGTCGAATGCCTGCTGGGGGCGGCTCAACAAAGCGCCATGATCTTCCTCATTCTCTTTGGCGCCGAAGTTTTCAATGCGGCGCTGGCGCTCTCGCGCATGCCGCAGGAGGCCGCTGCCGCGGTGGCTGCTTCCGGTTGGTCGCCGCTGATGGTACTTGCGGTCATGCTGCTGCTCTATCTGGTCTTCGGTTGCGTCATGGATTCGCTGTCCATGATCCTGCTCACCATCCCAATCTTTTTCCCCGTTATCTCTACCCTCGATTTTGGTATGGGTCCCGAGGAGACGGCGATCTGGTTCGGTGTTCTGGCATTGATCGTGGTGGAGGTAGGGTTGATCACCCCGCCGGTGGGGCTCAATGTATTCATCATCAACGGTCTGGCGCCCGACATCCCGATTACCGAGACCTATCGTGGCGTGCTACCGTTTCTCGCTTCCGACATCGTGCGCGTGGTGCTACTCGTGGCCTTTCCAGCCATCACGTTGACCCTACCGAAGTTGTTGTAATGACCGCGTTTGAGATTTCTGCACCGCTGTGCCCTTGCGGCCCGGCCCCGTGTGCCACGGCACGGCGGACACGCCAGTCTATAGCTACCATGTCTCAGACAAGGACTATCTTAGCGACCGCGCGGAATTGCCCGCAGCCTCACCTGAGTTTGTGCGTATACTTCATGAATGAGGTCTCGGTGCCGATGCGGTCGTAGAGCTGACGGGCGGTTTTGTTGAAGTGCTGAGTGAGCCAGTAAACCTGGCTAGCACCGACGACCGCTGCTGCCGCGTAGACCGCCTCGATTAAGGCGCGCCCGGTACCAGTCCCACGCGCCTCGGCGGCGACGAACAGGTCCTGTAGATAACAGTAGTCGCCTACCGCCCAGGTGGTACGGTGGAAGAGATAGTGGACGATGCCGACCGTATTTCCGTCCTTCGTCACTGCACAGAGACCGTTCGGATCCTGGCCAGAGAGCATCAGGCGAGACCAAGTATGGTCGGTGACCTCCTCCGGAAGCTTGGTCTCATAGAAAGTGAGATAGTCTTGCCAGAGAGACTTCCAGGAATTCCTGTCAGCATCCGTAAGATTCCGAATTGTAATAGTCATGGCGCAACAGAACCAGTAAAAAATAGTCTGATAACGGATAGTGGAATTGATGAGAAGTTGAGCGCGTTCCAGATGCGCTTTAAGAAGACGGACTTAAAAGTCTTGTCAGCTTCGGGTAGTTGCTCGGCCTGGTACCATATATTCAAGGTTTCTTTGATAGACGGGTGGACTTGCGCACGAACGATCAGATAAGCGGTCATTGTTGGGTCCTGATTGGCAGTGCCGCCTAAAGCACGTTCTCCAGAGCTCGACGCACCTCTTCTGGCACACCACAGGCGGCGATGCCTGAGGGGTTGTCGTCGGCGCGGATAGGAACGCGCACTTCGAAGCCTTCGGCCACGAGGCGATCGGTGCATGTGAAGCGGTGGGTGACGCGGAAGGCGCGCTCGCGCCACTCTGGAATGGTGGTCTCGACGGACAGCCTGTCGCCGGGGCGGCCCGGTAACCTGAACTGGCAGTTGGCCTCGACCAACGGTGTGCCGATGATGCCGAAGCGCTCTTCGAAGCTTGCTAGTGTCAGGCCCGCAGCGTGAAACATCTGCCACGAGGCATTGTCCATCCAGCGATAGAAATTGGGATAGAAGATAATGCCGAGAGGGTCGCATTCGCCCCACTCGATGACATGCTCGGTGACGAAAGCCATGGGCTCTCTCAACCGCGCTTGTAGAGGCCCATCAGGCTCGTCTTCTCAATGGTGTTGAAGTTGAGCATGAAGCCAACCACGGCAGGCATGGTGTCGACTTCGACTGACAGGGCTGTTTCCTTCACGGCAAACAGCGTGAACAGGTAGCGGTGCGGGTGGTCGCCTTGGGGCGGGCAGGGACCGCCATAGCCCGGCGCACCGAAGTCCGTGCGCGTTTGCAAGGCTCCGGTGGGCAGGGTCCCAGCCGCTGGGTCCCCGGCGCCAAGTGCCAGTGAGGTCGTTTCGGGCGGGAGATTGACCACCAGCCAATGCCAGAAGCCACTCCCCGTTGGCGCGTCGGGGTCATAGCAGGTCAACGCGAAGCTCTTGGTGCCCTCCGGTGTGCCGGACCAATGCATTTCCGGCGAGGTATTGCCGCCGGCGCAGCCGAAGCCGTACGCCTCTGACAAGATATGGTCCCGGGCGAGATAGTCGCCGTCGGCAAAGCTGGTGCTGGCGAGGGTGAGCGGCATGGTCATGTCTCCCGTTTGGGTGCCTGCGCCATCTTGCGCAGGCGGAAACGTTGTACTTTGCCCGTTGCGGTGCGTGGTAGGGCCTCGATACTGCGCACTTCGGCAGGGCATTTGTTGGGGCTGAGTTCGCGTGCCACGGTGTTACGCACGGCGTCGGCGATCGATGCCTCGCGCTCGGGCGTCACAGCGGCGACGAAGAGGATCGGGCGGTCGAGACCGTCACTATCAGGTGCGGTAACCAGCGCTGCCTCGCCGCAGAGCTTGGCGCTGGTGACGCAGTTCTCGATCTCCCCCGGGTTGACCCATTGCCCGGAAATTTTGAGCATGTCGTCACGCCGGCCTTGGTGATACCAGTAGCCGTCCGCATCGAGCCGAAAGCGGTCTCCCGTGCGAAACCAGCCGTCGACGAACAGCTTGGCGCTGAGTTCGGGACGCTGCCAAAAGCCGTCAGCGACGGAATCCGAGGATACCCAAAGATCACCCACGTGATCCGCCTTGTCGATACGCTTTCCGGCCTCGTCGCGAAGCTCGACCTGCATGCCTGGCACTGGCCGGCCGACACTGCCAGGGCGCGCCGCGTTGGGTGGATTGGCGATTACGAGAAATATAGTCTCGGAAGTGCCGATGCCTTCGGCGATGGGCCGTCCGGTCGCTTCGCGCCAGCGCTCGAAAAGGACTGGCGGCAATGGCTCGCCGGCTGAGACGAAGCGTCGCGTGTCGGCGAAAGCGTTGCCCAGATCACCACCGCTTTTCAGCATGTCACGATAGAGCGTGGGCACGCTGTAGACGGCGGTCGGTCTGGTTTGTTCAGCAAGAGTCAGAACATCGTCCGGGCGCGGCCAGGGGCGGTGTAAGATCACTGTGGCGCCAAGGGTCAAGGCGCCGAACAGGCCATGGGCCAGGGCAAAGGCGAAAAAGGTCTTGGAGGTCACCAGAACCCTGTCATCCGGTCCGAGGCCCGACACGCCTGCGACCCCCGACGTTGCAGCATTGGCCGCCCGGTGGCAGTGCACGGCGGCCTTCGGCGTTCCCGTGGTGCCCGAGGTGTAGATCCAGAAGGCGGGATCGTCGCCGGACATGTCTATGCTTTGGAGTGTAGCCGATTGCTCGGCGAACAGCTCGCTCCCGGCCACCAAAAAGCGATCGTCATCGCGCGGCTGGCCCGGCTCGACCAGCATCAGCTTGGCGGCGCTATCCACCAGCACGGCATTGCGTTCGGACTTCTTCCAGCGCGGATTTATGGCGACGGCCACGGCTCCAATACGCAGGCAGCCGAGGTAGGCGGCATACAGTATTGGGCTGTCGTCGAGCGACAACAGCACTCGGTCGCCGCGCGCAACACCTGCGTCGCGCAAGCCATTGCCGAAGCGTGCGCTCATGGCCCGCAAGCCGCCGCGGCTGACGGTCTCGCCGTTGCATATCAGCGCTGGCGCGTCGTCTTTGCCAGCGGCCAGGATGCTGTCAGCCGCGTTCATGGCTGCGCGCGGGCCAGGCGGCGAGCCTCGTAGGTTGGCCAGGCCTCGGGATTGAGTAGCCGTGGCGGTTTTTCGCCGCGCCAGATGGTCAGCCACTGCTCGGCACATATCAAGGAGATGCGGCGGCGCGATTCGACCGTGACACCCGCTGTATGAGGACTTGCGATGACGTTCGGCAAGCTCAGCAGGGGATGGTTCAGAGCGGGCGGCTCGTCTTCCCAGACGTCGAGCCCGGCGCCGTACAGGTGGCCGTCGCGCAATGCGTCATAGAGGGCGTTCTCGTCGTGAATGCCGCCGCGTGCGGTGGAGACGAGAATGCTGCCGCGCCGCATCCGCGCGAGCGCTGCGGCGTCAATCATTTTCCGTGTCTCATCACTCAGGGGGCAGTTGAGTGAGACCACGTCCGACTCGCCAAGCAATGTGTCGAGCGATACAGCCTCTGCGCCATGTCGAGCAAAACACTCGGCCTCGATATAGGGGTCGTAGGCGAGAATGCGCATTCCTAATGCGCCGCCACATAGCTCAGCAAGACGGGAGCCGGTGTGGCCGAGGCCGATGATACCGGCCGTCATGCCCTGCAATTCGTGGCCGATGAATTCGTTGCGGTGCCAGTTGCGGTCACGGCGCAGCGCTTGGTCAGTCTCGCCGATGCGCTTGGCAACGCTCAGCATCAGCGCCAGGCCATGCTCGGCGACAGCCTCGCGATTGCCGCCGGCCTGGTTAACCACGAGTACGCCAGCATCCGTGCAAGCTGGGATGTCGACCGTGTCGGCGCCGGCGCCGTCGGCCGAGACCACGAGTAGCGCTGGGCAGCGCACGAGCAAAGCAGCGTCGGTATGGAGGTGGCGTGGCAACTCCTGACGCGCTGAGCCAATCTGGTAACCCTGGATGCTGGCCATGACCGGCCAGATCTCGTCCTCAGGCGCTTCCCGCTCGAGGCGAACCAGCGCGACCTCGGGCGACTCTGCCAGGACACGCCGTCCGTCCTCATGCATCATGCGGTCAAAATAGACGATGCGTGGTAGCTGCGACCCCATATGGGCCCTCCGTCTCGCTGAAACGCCCTACACTGCCTAATACGGACCGGCAATTGCAAGTGGTAGGGTGATGGGCAGAAGACTTTCCCAGGTGGACCATAGATGCGTAACATGGGCCTATGGATAGGATCAAAAACAGCGCCATTACGGATACTTTGCTCGATAGGCTTTAGGCGAGGCCTCACAATGTCTGGTGGTTGGGCTGTAACACCGTCCTCAGCTGGTCGCCGGTCGAGGACGGTATCGAGATTTTGGTCGTGCCCCACCTTCTCATGGCCATCTTTTCCACGACCTAATCTCCGATTCTCGGCAGTTTCGGCGATGTTAATCGAGACGAGGGTCTAACTCACACGACCTCGAAAAATTTTCTGTGTGATCTAAAACTTGTGAACGCCGGCTCGAACCAGAGCGCTTGCAGGCGAGCGCACTATTGCTGCAGATAGAGCCAGTGAAACTCCATCTTGGCGCGGCTATAGATGCCGTTCGCCGGGTCACAGCCGTGGATAAAATTAACGCATGCTACAGTATTAGTTATGTAGATAAATGAGTGTTTACTCTAGATTCACCACCAAGCCTTAGCAGAGGGGAGAAAGGTGTGGGTGGCGAGTTCTCCAGAACTCATGTTAGGTAGGACGTTAGACAGGTTGGCGTCGTCTTCGTCGCATGCTCGACGATGTCAATTTCGTCGGCTGGTGCCATCGGCACCGCCGACACCCTTGGGCCTGAAGCGCGGTTCTCCAAGCGCACCAGGCCCCGGCGATGAAGCCGATGGAGCCATCGGGACTCTGCAAGATGAGCCTCACCGCGACGCGGGGATACCCGGGCGATATGGCAAAGTTCTTCGTAGGTGCGGGGAGTGAGCGTGTAGGTGGTGTAGAAATCGTTGCCCGGAACAGAAAGGGCATAGGCCGGGTTTGATCCATCTGGCCCATGGGTGTGCTGAAGCCGAGCATCTGGGTGCAAACAGACATGGGCTTTGGCTGCATCTTGGGCGTGCCAGCGCTGCTGCTAGTAGTACCAGTGGGAAATCTCCATGTGCATGGGCCGCGCAGGATTGTGGATAGTGCGGACAGTGATGGCGCTGTCGGGTCCGGCGGCCATACGCCAGAGAAACAGGTAACCGAAGTTGACTTTTCGAAGCTCTGTGCTCCGGAAGTTGCTGACCCACCTATCGAGCGCATGGTTGTAATCTTCGAAGGTCTGAGCAAAGGGCGCGTGGCAATGAGGAACCGAGAAAAGAATCTCATCCCGATCCGCGGTCTTGAGCACTAGCGCCTCGTGCGACTCCGGACCCCACCAGGCACGAAGCTTGTCCTCGTAGGAATCAACGTCGACGAGGTCGGTGACGATGCAGATACGGCCCCGAGCCTTGAGATGCTCGGTTGCACCGGCGACGATCTGGCGCAATAGGGACTCCCCGCTGGCACCTCCATCTCGAAAACGCAGGCCCATCTCGGGACTGGGAACAAAAGGAGGATTGGCTAGGACAACATCGAACCTTTCGCCCGCGACTGGCTCGTAGAGATTGCCGAGCCGGACTTCGTAGGCGCGGAGTCCATTGAGTTGGGCGTTGAATCGAGCGAAGCGCACCGCGCGCGGGTTCAGATCTACCGCCACGACATTGGCGGCGTATCGGCTGGCGACGATGCCCTGGATGCCGGACCCGCAACAGAGGTCGAGCAGACGGTTACACGGTGTGCGGGGGGCCGTCTGCACGAGACCGTGGCTGTCCATCCCGATATACATCACCGGGTCTTCGTCCAGCTGGTCACCGTCGAGGAGCATGTACCTATGGTCTGTCGCAAAGACCATGCCGCCGGAGCAATACAGGTCGACATCGGACCAGACGTGTCCGTCGATCACCCTGAGCACATGCAGATCGACAAGGCGGGTGGAGACTTGTGCGCCAAGGATGGCGGAAACTCGCTCTGCCGGCAGCTGCCCCCTCAGCAAAAACAGGCGGATGAGATCCGCGAGTGGGGTCTGGGTCAAGTGGTGGGCGTCGTAGTAGCGCAGGTGGGTGGGCTCAATCCGTTGCAGCGATTCCACACCCAGCAGCCTGGTAATGGTAGACTCGGTATAGTCATGGCCACGAAGGGCCAGGGCCAAGGTAGTCAGTACACCATCGAGCCGGAAGTCCGGGTTGGCGAAGGGGGCCAGGGTCCGGTCAACCGGCGTGAGGATGGGCTTATCGTCGGATTGCGCGCCTGCCAGCCAGCGTTCGTCGATGGTTACACCGAAGTGGACGGTCTCCTGCTGTAATGCCTGGAACGCATCGTCGAGTTCCCGCGGCCCATAACCAAGCGCGATCCTCAGCTGCTCGCCAAACTTGGCGGGGTCGTATCGCGCGGCAAGCAGCAGCTCCAGTTGGTCGCGGTTCAAACGCACGGGCGGCAGTCGGTCGGTAGGATCGACCAGGGAGGAGGCGCCGATGGGATCCGCAATCAGCACTGCGTTAGGTCCAAGCTCGGTCTGCAGCGGTGCCACGAAGCCAGTATCAGGGAATAGGCGGCTGGTCTCCTTGAAGCGCCCGCCTTCTGCGGCGAGGGTGACCAGCTCCTCAGTGCTCCAGTGTGGTGTCTGAACTCCATGGAAAAGCGCCCGATCGAGCGCTTCCATCAGGGAGAGTACCGATGGTTGTCCGGACGGCAGCCCCTGGGGCAGAACTTCGTCCACTAGCGTTGCCTCGTGGGCCGCGTAGCCTTTGACCGGAGTATGGCGACGGCGAATCCATCGGTCGCCCAGTGAAAGGTAGTCGATGTCAGTCTGAAGGAAGGTCGCAATGGCCTCTGCGGGTGTCTCGACGATGGGCTGACCGGCCACGTTGAAGCTTGTGTTGAGTAGCACCGGCGGCCCCCCTCGTCGTTCAGAGAGGGCTTCGCACAATGTCGCGAAGAATGGGTTGTCCTCCCGGGTACAAGTCTGAACTCGACCTGTTCCATCGGCGTGAGTAATGGCCGGCAGAACGGTGCGGAATTCGTGGCGGATCTCCGCCACCAACAACATGAAAGGGCTCTCGGTGTCCAGGACGAACACCTCATTAGCCCTCTCCAGGGGGATAACCGGGGCGAAGGGACGGAAGGCCTCCCGAAATTTTACTCGCGCGTTGATGACATCCTTCATCCGGGGGAAGATGGGATCAGCGAGAATGGAGCGGTGGCCGAGGGCCCTTGGGCCAAATTCGCAACCGCCCTCAAACCGCGCAACAATGCTCCCCTGGGCCAGGGCGGCAGCAACGGTGTCTATCATCCCTTCCGGCTCGAGTTTCTCCACGACCAGTAGATCCTCGTAGCCTTTGATGGCCTCGGCGCTCTCCTCCTCGGCAGGAGCTCTCCCGAGCGTTGCGGTGCGTAGACGCGAGCGCTGGGTCCCTCCCTCGAGGTTGCTGTAGGCCCACAGGGCACACCCTGCAGCAATGCCGTTATCACCCGCGGCGGGGAAGGTGAAGATGTCATCGAGTGGGCAACTCCGGAGGATGTGGTAATTAGCGACGGAGTTGAGCGCGATCCCCCCAGCCATGCAGAGGTGCCGGAGGCCGGTCTGCTCAAGGGCGACATCGACGATATGTACCAGGGCGTCCTCGAGCTCCTGCTGGACTTTGTGGGCAAGGTCCACCAGCCACGGTCGGAAGTAGGCCTTGCCCTCACCGTTGTCGTAGCGCTTCTCGAGGGCAGCTATTTCCAGGAAGATGTCGTAGGCTGATACGGTCACTCGGGGCGCACCGTCCACCGGCTGGAACCAACGCATCCAGTTTGTCTGGGGGCCACCGTAGGCCGCCAGACCCATCAGCTTTCCTGCTTCCGCGAAGCGGACGTTCGGCCCGGCGGTGGTGACCAAGCCCGCCTTGCGGGCGACGTGCTCAAACACAAAACCAAGAGTTGACAGGTCAGCTAGGTGGGCTTGAACTCACTCAAGGTGAAGCGGCTCGAGACGTCCTCTTCGGGCCACATACAGGCTCGTGGCCTCGGTGCATAACCGTCCTTCATCGGAGCGGAAGGAGGAGCCGCTGCCATCGGCCACGAGCACCAGGGCGTCCTCGAATCCAGAGGGCCAGTAGGCCGAATAGGCGTGGGCAAGATGGTGACTGGGGACGGTCCGGACTTGCCCGGAGATGTCCCTGGAAAATTTTCCCTGGAGGATGGCAGGACCGTGGTCGATCCCTGGCATGTTGGCGGTGATGGTTGCCATCTCAGCCAGGGGCACCCCCAGGGTGTCCAGGCAGTAGCGAATGCACTCACCGGGAACCTGGATTTGCTCCAGTGCATGTGGGGTCTGCATCAGAAAACCCACGCTGTGTTTGACGCGGTCGAGACGTTCCTGCTCGATTGCGACTAGAATCTCGCCATTTCTGACCACGGCCACGGAGCGATCATGCCCGAGGTTGATACCCATATGAAACTCGTCCATCCCGAATCTCCTAAAAGTTGGGATTGCAGATATCCCGAAGGGCGTGATGGAGGAGTGACGGCTGTCACAAAGCAGTCTTAATTAGGGTGCTGAGACGCCGATTTCCCCGAGAGCCGTGGCCACGATCGCGATAGCGATAGCGGCATCCATATCGTCAGGGGTCGGCGAGTCGATGCAGACGACGCGAAAGGTCCTCGCTGCAGTGATCTTACCGGGACAGATGCCGAAACCGTGCTTGAGTGATTCAACAAGCGGCTAGAGAGAGGGGTTTATCTCGGGATTTAAGTCTCTTGTCTTGGAGTTGTTCAGGCGGGCTCGAATGTGACGACTGCCTTTACTCTTTATTACAAGGGGCCCAGGTCAGCTCAGGTCACCCGGACACCGTCCCTATCCCATCACGGCGATAGAGACCCATGACCATTCCTCTTGCTTCGGTAGCTCCATTTAGGGATTCCCGAAATCCTTTCCACCAAGAATTTTAGGGAGCATCTAAATTACAGAAGTCACCGAGATAAATTTCTCAAAATTTCGTCAACCCCATTAAAACTTGCAAGTTGACAATATTTGGAAGGTTCTTCTGTTAGATCAGTAGGCGGATAGGAGCCGACGTAAGTTGTAAGTTTCTGCGTATCTTTACTTAACCAGTGCTCCTCATAATATCCCCCCATCCCTCCTAAATAAGTTAACGACCAAACCCATTGATTTTTCATTTCTTTGTAGTGAGTTTTTTTCCCTAATATCTCCCAGCCCCTTTCCCAATCCCGAAACCCTTCGACATGATCAATATAGAATTTATATATTTGCCCAAGAAATTCACCGTTCTTTGAAACATACTCATGAGGGACAGACTCTATTTCAAAACTGGTCTTTGCATCCGGATGCAAACAAACCAAGGCGTATCCTACCAAGGGAGGCACTTGCGCCATCGCAGTCTGGACAGAAAAGTAGAATAGCAAAAGTGCTGCGGATAATTTCATCTAACATTTCCTAAATATCCGAAAATTTAGGGAAATCATATCACCATTCCACGGTCAAGAAAGCGGTATGACACCAATCATCGTCGCTTGATTGGGGGACGACGACTGGGCTAAAGTCGCGCGCTTTCGCGGCCAGGCCGCGCCACCCGGAGACCGGTACCATATCCAATCCCGTAGATAACTGCCCTGCGGTATCGGACCTGCGCGCGCTCGCCAAGCGTCGCCTGCCGCGGGCCATATTCGATTTTGCCGATGGCGCAGCCGAGGACGAGATATCGCTGCGCCACAACAGCTCTGGCTTCGGACGCTACGACCTGGTGCCGCGAATGCTTGCTGGGCTGGATTCCGTTGATATCGGCGCGGAGGTGATGGGCCGGCGCATCGACTTGCCGCTGATCGTCTCGCCGACTGGTATCGTGGCCTTGTTCCGGCGCGAAGGGGAGGGTGCGTTGGCCGCTGCCGCGGCGCGGGCTGGCTCGATCTACACGCTCTCGACCGGCGCTTCAACCAGCATTGAGGATGCGGCGGTCGCAGCTGGTCCCGATGGCGCCATGTGGTTCCAGATCTACGTTTGGCGCGATCGCTCGCTCACTGGCGAATATATCTGCCGCTGCCGCGAAGCCGGCTATAAGGCGCTCTGCCTGACCGTCGACGTGCCGGTTCTCGGTAAGCGCGAGCGCGATTTTCGCAATCAGTTCGGCTTGCCGCTGAAGGTGAGCCCGCAACTTGTTTTCGACGTTCTGCGCCACCCCGCCTGGTTCTGGCGCGATTATCTGACGGCGCCAAAAGTCTCTATTCCCAATATTGAGAACTCAGCCGTTAGCAACGACCTGACGACCATGAGCAGGTTTATCGATTCCCAGTTCGATCCGTCGGTGTCATGGGATGACGCGGCGTGGATGATCGAGGAGTGGGGTGGCCCGTTTGCGATTAAGGGCGTGCTTTGCGCCGAGGATGCGCGTCGCGCCGTCGACCTCGGCTTCAGCGCCATCATCGTCTCGAACCACGGTGGGCGCCAGCTCGATCAGGCGCCGGCGCCGATCGACGTGCTGCCGGAGATCGTCGAGGCCGTGGACGGGCGGGCCGAGGTCATTCTCGACGGCGGTGTGCGCCGTGGCACTGATATCCTCAAGGCCGTCGCCCTCGGTGCCAAGGCCTGCATGACGGGCCGGCCGTTCCTTTTCGGTCTGGCGGGTGGGGGACCAGCGGGCGCCGATCGCGTTTTCCAGATTTTCAGGGATGAGATTCGTCGTAATATGACCTTGGTCGGAGTTAGCAAGCTCGCCGAGCTTGGCCCGCAGCATCTGCGGGTGCGCGTGTAGAGGAGAGTGACCATGAAGCGGATTATGTGTCTTCTGGCAGCAGCTGCGATGGGCGTATCCGCGACGGCAGTGGCCGAGGAGCCCATCAGGATCGGCGTCATCCTGCCCTATTCTGGCGTCTATGCGAGCCTCGGTAGCGAGATCACCCAGGGCATGGAGTTGGGCTTCGCCACCTTCGGTTTGGAAGTCGCGGGACGGCCGATCGAGCTCGTGACCGAGGACTCCGAAGTCAAGCCAAATACCGGTCTCGCCAAGGCCAAGAAGCTCGTGTTTCAGGACAACGTGAACCTGCTCGTCGGTCCCGTGGCCTCAAATGTCGCTAATGCTTTGCGCGACTTTGTCCACGGCCGTGAGGTGCCGCTGATCATCCCCAATGCGGGCAACAACGTGCTTACCGGAGAACGCTGCAGCCCCTGGGTGCTGAGGACCTCGTTCTCTAACGCTCAGGTCACCCGCGGCATGGGGCCGTGGATGGTCGCGCGTGGCTATGACAGCATCTATCTCATCGCTGCCGATTATGCGGCCGGACATCAAATGATGGACGCCTTCCGCGAGACCTATGTGGCGGCCGGCGGCACGGTGGTCGGCGAATCCTTTCCTCCGCTGCGAGGCACCAAGGATTTTGGGCCCTTTCTGGCTCAAATCAAGGCGGCGGGCCCGAGCGCCGTCTTTGCCTTCTTTGCCGGCGGCCAGGCGATACAGTTCGTCAAGCAATATCACGAGTTTGGCCTCAACAAGACGATCCAGCTTTCTGGTGCCGGCTGGTTAACCTCGCCGCTCTACGTGGATGTGCAGGGCGAGGCCGCGGCGGGCATCCTAGGCATCCTCAATTATGTGCCTGGCATCAAGTCGGAAGAGAACGCGGCCTTCCAGGTGGCCTATCGCGAGGCTTACGGCCGCACCGCGTCCGAGTTTGCCGTGCAGGGCTACGACACGGCGCGACTGATCGTCGAGGCTCTGAGGGCGCGCGGTGGCGATACGGAAGACCGCGCTGCGCTCGTCTCGGCGATGCACGCGGTTTCGTTCACTGGGCCGCGCGGCACGTTACGCATCGATCCTGCCACTAACAACATCATCCAGGATATCCATATCTTCGAGACCCGGCTGGGTGTGGAAGGCATGGAACTGAAAGTCATTGAGAGTCTGCCTGCAATGCAGGACCCGACGAACGGCTGCGCGTTCTAGGCCCGCAACAGGATAATGCTACCTTGGGCGTCGAGGCGCCCCGACTAGCCCGGCAGAATGACGCAGGTCGCGTCGTACTCTTCAACGATGGCCGGCCCGGCGACATCGGATACCAGGTCGCCGCGGCCGAGGATCGGTGTGTCGCACCAGCCGGCCTTGCCGCTGCCGCCTGTTCCTGCCAGGTTTCAACGTAGCATTGCCTTGCTGACACGGCGAAGCCCTCGACCCGCCCTGCGCCCATGGGGTAGAGAGGTGCGTGCGAGGGCGAAAGGGGCGCGGGTGCTGCTCGATCCGACATTTCTGGCGATACAGGCGTTGAACGCGTTGCAACTTGGGAGCCTCCTGTTCCTGCTGTCGGTGGGGCTGTCGGTGGTATTCGGGCTGATGAATTTCATCAATTTGGCCCATGGCACATTTTACATGGTGGGGGCCTATCTGGGCCTCGTGGCGGTGCGTGAAACGGGCTCGTTCTGGCTGGCGCTTGCGCTCGCGCCATTGGGCGTGGCGCTGGTCGGTGCCGCGCTCCACGTCGTCCTGCTGCGCTACATGCAGCGCGCCAGCCCTATGCGCCAGGTTTTGGTGACTTTCGGGCTGATCTATGTCGGGTTAGACTTGGTGCGCATGCTTTGGGGCAATTACAGCCACGGCATAGAGCCCCCGGTGGCATTTGCTGGCAGCGTGCGGATTCTTGGCGAGACTTATCCCGCCTATCGCCTGCTGGTGATCGGCATCGGCGTTATCGTGCTTGTGGCACTCGCCCTAGTCCTGGAGCGCACGCGGCTCGGCGCCGTGGTACGTGCTGGCGTGGATGATCGCGAGACCGCATCCGCCATCGGCCTCAACATAGATCTGGCCTTCTTTGGAGTCTTCTGCCTGGGCTGCGCGCTTGCCGGGCTTGCCGGCGTCGTGGCGGCGCCGGTGTTGTCGATCCATCCGGGCATGGACATGTCTATTCTCGTGCTGACCCTCATCGTCGTCGTGGTCGGCGGGCCGGGCAGCCTGCGCGGCGCGGTGCTGGGCTCCTTGCTGGTTGGCTTCGTTGAGACCTTCGGCCAGGTGCTGGCACCCGCCTATGCCAGCATGCTGCTCTACGCTCTGATGGCGCTGGTGTTGATCCTGCGTCCCGGCGGCTTGGTGCCGGTGCGCCGCGTGGTGCGGGCGTGAGCGGCGCGCGTGGGCGCAGCGCCGGCGCGGCGCTGTTGGCGGTGATTGCTTTTGCGGCCTGGCTATCGGTCGGCTATTTCGGTTACGAGCTGATCACGGAAATCGCTATCCTGGCGATCTTCGCCATGAGCCTTGATCTTTTGGTTGGCTTTGCCGGCATGGTTTCGCTGGGGCATGCGGCCTTTTACGGTATCGGCGCTTACGCCATTGCGGCCTGCACTACCATGCTCGGCTGGTCGGCGTTTCCCGCCATGGCACTGGCGGTCGCGGCATCGGCTGCTGTGGCAGGGATTGTAGGCGCTTTCGCGGTGCGTCTCGGCGGGGTCTTCTTCATCATGGTGACGCTTGCCATCGGCGAAGCGGTGCACGCCTATCTGTTCAATGCGCGTGCCTTCGGCGGTGACGACGGCCTGGCCGGCGTGAGCCAGCTCGACCTCGGCGCTATCGGGATAGATCTTGCCGATCCGCGTGCCTTTGCCGCTTTTGCGCTAATCGCAACTGGGCTGTCGTACGCAATCCTCGAGACGGTGGTGCGCTCGCCATTCGGGTGTCTGCTCGTTGCCATTCATCAGAACGAGCGCCGCGCGCGCGCCCTTGGCTGCCGCGTCGAACGGGTCAAGCTTGGCGCCTTTACGTTGGCCGGCGCGTTCGCCGGCTTGGCGGGCACGCTGACGGCGCAACACACGCGCTTTATCTCGCCCGAGCTGCTGGCCTGGACGGTTTCGGGCGAGGCGCTGATCGTGGTTATCGTCGGCGGCATGGGCAGCTTAGTTGGGCCGGCAGCGGGCGCGGCGGTGATCGTGCTGGCAAAGTACTGGGTGAGCGGCGCGACCGAGTTCTGGATGCTGTGCATGGGCCTTGCCTTTATCGCTGTGGTCGTGCTGGCGCCCAACGGACTTTACGCCTCGCTCGCAGCCTTGCGCCGGAGGCTCCGCCGTGTTGTGTGCTGATGGTCTGCAGAAGCGCTTTGGCGCGCTCGTGGTCACCCGCAATGTAAGCTTTGCGCTCGAGCCGGGCGAGCGACGCGCGTTGATAGGGCCCAACGGGGCGGGCAAGACGACGCTCTTCGATCTGCTCACCGGCGAGCAGCGCGTAGATGCAGGGCGCATCGACTTTAATTCCCGCGATATCACGGCGGACACACCCGATGCGCGGGCACGCGCGGGGCTGGGGCGCTCGTTCCAGCGCAACAGCTTGTTCGCGGGCATGAGTGTGGCCGAGAATCTGGTGACAGCGGCCGCATTGGCCTCTGGTATTGGCAAGGTCTTCTGGAAGCCCCTCGTGCGCTATACTCGCTTGCGGGCCAAGGCAGAGGAGATTGCCAATGCCGTGGGCCTAGGAGATGCCATGGATGTCGGGGTTGAGGCGTTGCCTTACGGGTTTCAGCGTCAGCTTGAGGTCGGCCTGGCCCTGGCCCTCGACCCGGTTGCCCTGCTGCTCGACGAGCCCACCGCCGGCATGAGCCCTGAAGAAACCGTTGCCATGAAAGCGCTCATTGCAGGCCTGCCGCGCAGCTTGACGGTGCTGGTGATTGAGCACGACATGGATGTGGTCTTCGATATCGCTGACCACATCACGGTGCTCGATGCGGGCAGCATCCTTTTCGAGGGCACGCCGGAAGAGGTGCGGGGTTCGGCCGAGGTGCGCGCCCGCTATCTCGGCGAGGCTTGAGTATGTCGCTCTTCGAACTCGACGATCTCAATGCCTGGTACGGGTCGAGCCATGTGCTGCAGGGCGTGACGTTCAGCGTACAAGAGGGTGCGGTGACGAGTTTGCTGGGTCGCAACGGTGCTGGCAAGACGACGCTGCTCAAGGCCTGCATGGGTTTGGTCGCGCGCAGCGGCGGCTTTGTGCGCCTGTGCGGTCGCAATCTCGACGGCATCGTGCCGCACCAGCGGGCGAGAGCCGGGCTTGCCTACGTGCCGGAGACGCGCGGCATCTTTCCCTCACTGACGGTGCTGGAGAACCTCACCGTTGCCATGCGTCCGGGTTCCTGGACGTTGGAGCGCGTGTTTGCCCTTTTTCCTAAGCTCGCCGAACGCCAGCGTACCAGTGGCGGCGCCTTGTCGGGCGGCGAACAGCAAATGCTTGCCATCGCCAGGGCGCTGCTCACCAACGGCAGCGTGTTGCTCCTTGATGAGCCCACTGAGGGTCTGGCACCATCTATGGTACGCGAGATCGAACGCTTGCTCGGCGAACTGAAATCTCAAGGCCAAACCATCCTGCTCGTTGAACAGAACTTACTGGCAGCGTCGAGGCTGGCGGATGAGGTGCTGGTACTGGGCAAGGGGAGGCTGCGATGGCAGGGCAGGTCCAGCGTATTCGCCACCGCCGATGATGTTCGTCATACTTGGCTTGGTGTATGAGGTAATTGGAGTAAGAAAAGGAAAATAAAGAATATAAAGTATAATTAGATTTATGTTTCCATTGACGAGGCCAAGCAGCATACTGGCAATTTCGGCCACGTCGATTTCTTCGATTTTTCCTTGGTGTGGGTCGAGATCGAAGGCGAGATCGTCGGCTTTGGGGGGGGCCAAGACGGCAATCGGTGGCGGTGGCGCTGGTGCCTGCCTCGCATTTTGCGCCCTGATGGAGGACGAGTTGGCGCCGCTTCTAGTTGGCGAGGACGCGCGACATCTCGCGGCTCTGGGCCGTGATGTACAAGGATGGATGCGTCAATTCCAGATTTTCGCCGGATGTTTTGGCATGCTACGCGCCATTTTCTGATATTCAGCAGCGCAGCCTCTTTGCTACTCCTATAAACATATAGAAATCGCGGGCCGGTTGACGATGGGAATTGTAGAGAACGGAGCCAGAATAGCGGCGTTCAATCATTTGTGGGTCACAAGTAGCGGGTTATAGTTTTCGTGAGTGCCATAACTTTTCTGCCTGGTCATGGGCATTGCGCCAATCCGTCACGCGACCAAGGGCACGCAAGGCAATCGCGACCGTACCTACGACGGCGGCCTCGGCCGCCGCTTCCCGACGCTCGCCGTACCAAAGCGCGACTACCCCTTTTGCGTCGAGCGTTTCCTCTCGCCATGGGAAGCGTGATCCGTACGACAGCGCCTGCCAGGTTTCCTCACTTCGCGTGCCGGATTCGGCGAGGGTAAGCCGGCAGGCCTTCTCTGGATTGCGCTGCGCCTCGCCGCCGCCGCCTTTGAAGATTACCGAGCGCTCCTGTCCCAGTCGCAACGCCATTTCCACATGGGTGGGCATATAGGTCGGGTGGAATACGCCCAGTATCTGCGCCGTGGCGTCAAGTGGGTTGAGGGCGCGCGCGAAACTGTTCACTGCCGAGCGAACGCCGAGCAGGGGCCGTAGCGCAAAGAGCTCCGCCATTGGGGGGCACAGGTCTGATATGGGCAGATATGCTAAGCCTTTTCGGTCGAGTGCCGTGGCGGTCGCCTCCGGCGTCGTTGCAGGTACGATGCCGAGAGCTTCGAGCACCGCTGGTGTGGTAACGGGTCCGCTGCCAGAGATGCCATGCATGGCGATACGAACGCCGTTATGTGCCAGCAACAAAGCGGCCAGGACGAAGTATGGGAGTTGCTTGTGCCGGTCCGCATAGGACGGCCAGTCGAGATCTACCGCAATGCCATTGCCAATGCGCAGGTGTCGACGCGCGGCCTTTACGAAGCCGACAAGCTCGGCGGTAGTTTCCTTGCGGTAGCGCAGAACGGCAAGAAAGGCGCCGAGCTGGACCGGCTCGACCTTGCCGGTGAGGACTTGTGCCATGGCGGTCTCGGCCTCCGCTTCCGTCAGCGGTCGCGACAGCGTCTCGCCACGCGCCACGGCGCGGACGAATGTCGAGAAAGCATGGGCTGCGGCTGGATCCTGCATGGCACGATCAAATCAAATTTCGCGTTGCTTTGCAGCCCTTTTGCTTCGTGGCATACAGGGCTGATGCAGAGGTCTTGTGCCATATCACGCCGTTGCTTGGTTTGGGCGATGCTGGCCCTTCTGGGTGCAGCACTGTGGATAGAGCCCGCCGATGCCCACCGCATCGGCGTGAGCAGCGTCACTCTTTTCGCCAACGACCAAGCGGTCGAAGGCGAGGTTGTGGTCAAAGGCAGCGATCTGGAAACCTTGCTCGGCGTTGTGCTGGTCGATACGGCGCAGGATATCGTCCTCGTGGATGCCCTGGAGGCTAATGCCGATGCTGTAGTTGCGGCGCTGCTTCGCCATGTCATTATGCTCCGTGGAGATGGCGTCCCTTGCAATGCTGGGCCCGAGCCGCCGGAAGCCGACCAGGATGGCGTGCTGTTCTGGGTGATCTGGGACTGTGGTACCGATGCGGATCCGATTGTCTACCGCAATACTCTGTTCCACGATGCAAATCCTCTCGCCATACAGAATATCCTTTTGTATCGAGGCGAGACACAAATCCAGGACGTGCTGACTAGCAAATATACCGATCTCGCGGTCACGGCGGTGCCGCCTCCGGGCCTTTGGCAGGTGTTCCTGCGTTATGTCTACTCGGGCATTAGCCATATCTCTGTCGGGTATGACCACATCGCGTTTCTCATAGCGCTGCTGCTTTGGGCCCGACGCGCTTGGCCGATGGTCAAAGTTGTCACGGCGTTTACCGTCGCCCATTCGATCACACTGGCGCTTGCTGTGCTCGACATAGTCAACTTGCCATCCGCTATCGTCGAACCGCTGATCGCCGCGAGCATCATATGGGTTGCTGCGGAAAATCTGCTGGGACAGCGTATTGAGGGGCGCTGGCGCATCACCTTCACGCTTGGCCTTGTGCACGGCTTCGGCTTTGCCGGTGTCTTGCGTGAGTTCGGCTTGCCGAGCGACGCGCTCGGGGTTGCGCTAGCTGCCTTCAACATCGGGGTAGAGATAGGCCAAGTTACGATTGTCGCGCTAACCGTGCCGACACTTCTGGTTATCGACCGACTGCTGAATGCCGGTGAGCGGAGCCCTGTCTTGGTGCGTGTTTCTTCGTTACTGATCGTTGGTCTCGGCCTCTACTGGCTTGTGCAGAGAACCATTCTCGTCTGACGCGTGATCGAGAAATTTGAGGGTATGGGAGAGCGATTAATAATGGGGCGCCCAGAGCCACCATCAGGAGAAAGATATGAAGGCCCACACGCTACGAGAGATTCAGACGTCATTTAAGGAGCGCTGCCGGTCGGAACCGGAGGCGGCGTTGATTATGCTGCGGGCGACAGGTTCGCTAGATCCTGAGGGTGTGGCATGTTCGGTCGATGTCGGCCGCGAGATTGTCGAGGCCGGCTTGCACCCCGCGACCGGTGGTAACGGATTACATGCTTGTTCCGGCGATATGCTGTTGCAGGCCCTCGTCGCCTGCGCCGGTGTGACGCTCAAAGCCGTGGCCACGGCACTCAATGTTGAGCTGATCTCCGGCGAAGTGCTTGCCGAAGGTGAGGTCGATATGCGCGGCACGCTCGGCATCGATCGCGAGGCGCCTGTGGGATTCGAGTCCATCCGCCTTGCCTTCAATTTGGAATCCGATGCTGAACCGGCGATCCTGGCGAAGGTGTTAGAGCTGACAGAGAGATATTGCGTCGTTTACCAAAGCCTGACAAAGGGTGTTGAGGTGAGCATTGACCATCAAGTCCGGCCTGTCGCCCCGTGATGCGCTTGCATCGGCATCTTTTTGTAGGCGCCGTTTGCCTGCTTTCCGCTGCGGCCTTTGCAGAGGACCTGACACCTCTTGATGCGCTCTTGGCACCCGGCGAGACTCATCTCATTGCCGCTGCGCCACCGGGCGCTGAAGGGGCATTGCTGTTTCACTATCGGCTGTGGCTGCCCGAGGACTACGCGACGAGCGTCACTCGGCTCTACCCTGTGATGTTCATCGCCGGCCCGATCGGTAATGTCGAGATGGGAGAAATGGCTGATCGCCTGATGCGTGAGCGCTGGATCGTCGCCATGTTGGTTGAATCCCGAAACGGCTCCAACGCCTGGCAGGCGAACTTCGTCGCTGCCCATGACGATGTCTTGCGGCGCGTGCGGGCAGATGAGACCATGCGCTTTTGCACTGGTCTCTCCGGTGCCGCCAAGGTGTGTAGCGTCTACCCTGGCCTGCGCCCCGGCTTTCGCGGTGTGGTTCTGCAGGCGGCTGGGCCGTGGGGCCCGCGCGTCTATGAGGAAGAGGCAAATGCCGGGGCTGCGGTTTACGGCACATTTGGTGCATTCGATTTCAACCTCAGCCACGCTCGACGCATCCGTCGCGGCTTACCGCCCAGTGTGCGCCATATGGTCGAAATTTGGGATGGGCAGCATGCTTGGGCTCCGCCGGCTGTCTTCGGCCGGGCCCTGGATTGGGTGCTGGCAGCGGTGCTGAACGATGCGCCGGTGTCGCCTGATGCCTATCGCTGGTATGTGGAAAACCGCCTGTCCGACTTGGCGCGAACGGAACATGCGGGGCAGCGGTTATATTTGGCGTGGAATCTGAGCCGCGTCGTTGCCGCCGCGGCAGCGGCGCTTGACGAGCCCTTGCGACGTCAGATGGACAAGGCACTTGCCGAAGTCCCCGACGCAGCAGAGCAGGTGGCTTTGCGTGAATATTTTGACTTGTTCGAGCGCGATGCGGCGAGCAGGGGGCGTGAATTGCTAGCGATTGCCGACGACTATGCGGAGCATGCCCGGCGTCACCCAGGAACCTACGGGGCGGAGTTGGCGGAAATTCGCCGGCGTTCTCTGTACTGGGAAATGCGACGGGATCCGTGAATACAAAAGGCCCGTCCTGAGCGGACGGGCCCTTGTCGTACGTATGCGCAAGATCTATTCGATGACCTTCAGGTTCTCTGCGGCCTCGCGACCGTTCTGTTGGGGCTCCAGTTCGAACTCCACCTTTTGGCCTTCACGAAGATCGGAAAGGCCGGCACGCTCTACGGCGGAGATATGGACAAAGGCATCTTTCGAGCCATTCTCGGGCTCAATAAAGCCGTAACCGCGGGTGCGATCGAACCACTTGACGGTTCCAGTAGTCATGTTCGTTCCTTCGGTAGTTCTAAGGCCCGCCAGACGCGACTCGCCGTGGCGGGTATCAGCTTCGAGGATGCCCAGGATAGCCGGTAGCGAGGGCGGAGCCGCGCGTCACTGTCACTAGGGTCTTTGAAACCAATCGTACAATCATAGAGTTCGCGCCGGCAAACGCAAGCGGAACGCGTCGCGTGATAGCTTCGTCGGGCGATCAGGCTTCTTGATCGATATTGATAGCCACTGCACCGAGAGTTAAATTTACCGCCTCAATGCCGGGATTAACGCGATAGTGGCCGCGGGCTACCACCAGAAACGTATTGTGGACGGTGGCGGCTGCCAGGAAGGCTGTAACAGCGACCCAACTGCGATTACCCGGCGTCGCCGCAACCGTGCGCGTGACATAGCCGAACACGGTGCCGATGGCCATGGTCAGACCAAGTGTCTGGGCCTTGGACGTTCACTCGCGAAACCATGCTGCCCCGCGATCACCGTCACCGTAATACATGGCGCTCTCCTCGCTTCGACCTCAGAGCCTGACTTGTCACAAAGGTCTAATTTTCTCCCTACCAGCTGTTGCGAAGCTCGCGCAGGCGCAGAAACACGTCCTTTTTCGAGGGTGTGTCGGGGAGATCGGGAAAATGCTCGCGCAAGGCCGCAATGATGCTCGGTCTGTGCAGACGGAAGAAGGTGTTGACCTCTTTCTCCAGCGCTAGCGTGGTGACCCTCGCATGATGCGGATCCTGGTCCCTGAGCTCGTCCAGCAGGGCCGTTGCGCGGGCGTTGTCCGGCTCCCGATCCAAAGTGAACTCGAGATTGCTCTCGATGTAGTCGTGTCCGGGATAGATCAAGGTATCCTCGGGCAATGCCGCCAGCTGTCCGGCAAAGGTTTCGTATAGCTCCGGTGGGTGGCCGCCGTTGTGGCAGTTGCCGGCGCCGGCATTGAATAGGGTATCGCCACAGATCAGGGCCGGTTGGTCGGCGTGGCCCATCACGCAGACGTGGCTCATGGTATGGCCCGGCGTATCGAGAACTTCGAGTTCGACGCGCTTGCCGACTGTTATCACATCGCCCGCTGACAGGCCCCGGTCAAGTCCCGGAATCTTGTCTTTGGCGTCGCGATGGGCGAGCAGCTTTGCACCCGTTGCGGCGATCACGGCCTTGTTCCCACCGGTATGGTCGCCATGCTCATGGGTGTTGAGGACCTGGGTGATCTCCCACCCTGCATTCTTGGCGGCGGCTAGGCAGCGCTGATGATCAAGTGGGTCGACGGCAAGCGCTTCGCCGCTGTTGGAGCAGGCGATCAGGTAGTTGAAATTGCGGTAGGCATTATCGGTATAAAGCTGCTTGATGATCATTTCAGACTCCCTCGTGCATATCGTCTGTCGGCTGTGAAGCGTCTCACTGCGGTGACCGTGCAATGATGGTATCTTTCTGGGGCTTTTTTCTCTTCATGCAGTTCACTGTGACGCCGGTTCTGTCCCCTCTCGTGGATAGGACTACCCGGGCTCTTGAGCCTTTTCCAGCACTGCTAACAAAAGCACATCGACACCGACGGTGGCGTGTTCCGGTTCGGCGGATTCGATTTCGTTATGGCTGATGCCATCGCGGCATGGGATGAAAACCATTGCTGAAGGGCAGATGTCGGCCATGTATTTCGCATCGTGGCCGGCTCCGCTGGTGATCTCCCGGTAAGAGGCACCGAGCGCATCTGCGGCGTTGCGGACGGCCGCCACGCAGGTAGGGTCAAACAGGGTAGGCGGCGAATACCAAATCTCGTTCAATGTGCCGCCGTAGCCCTCTAGGTCGTCATAGGCCACGCGCAAAGCAGCTGCCATTGCGGCCAGGGCATCCGCATCCGGGTGGCGCATGTCGATGCCGAGATGGACTGAGCCTGGGATGACGTTGCGGGAATCTGGCGAGATGCGGAACTCGCCCACCGTGCCGCGCCCGTCAGGGGCATGCTCGAGCGCAATGGCGTTGACGCGCTCGACCAGCCTTGAGGCCGCCAGTAGCGCATCCTTGCGCGCCGGCATCGGCATCGGGCCGGCATGTGCCTCCATGCCTTCGACGCGGCAGTCGAACCAGCGAAGTCCCTGGATAGCGGTAACGATCCCGATGGTGTGTCCTTCGGCCTCGAGGATTGGGCCTTGCTCGATATGGGCCTCGAAATAGGCGTGGGGGGTTCTCTCGCCAACCGGCGCATCGCCGGCCAAGCCATGCTCAGTTAGAGCCTCCGCTACCGTCTGGCCACCGCCGGATTCCTCTTGTGCCAGAACTTCCTCAAGGGCAAGGGCGCCGCTATATGTGCCCGAGCCCATCATGGCTGGTGCAAAGCGTGAGCCTTCCTCGTTGGTCCAGTTGACGATCTCGATAGGTCGTAGGGTCTCGATACCGGCATCCTGCAGGGCACGCACCACTTCGAGCCCAGAAAGCACACCATAGGCGCCGTCGAACTTTCCACCAGTCGGTTGGCTGTCGAGATGGCTGCCGACAAGCACTGGGGCGAGGCTGTCGTCGCGGCCCGCACAGTGAGCAAACATGTTGCCGATGCCGTCAATGCTGAGTCGGCAGCCGGCCGCCTCGGCCCATTCGGCGAAGAGCCGGCGCCCGTCGCGGTCGGTCTCGCTCAACGCCAAGCGGCAGACGCCGCCTTTCGCCGTTGCGCCGATCTCCGCCATCGTCATCAACGACTGCCAGAGCCGGCCGCCGTCGATGCACAGCCGGTTTGCGGCCTTGCTCATTTCACAGCTTCGGCCAGCTTTGATGGCAAGGATTGGCTTCTTCGTAAGTGCGGCAGGCACGTAGCACCATGGTTTCGCCGAACAGCGGGCCGATCACTTGCAGGCCGATCGGCAGCCCGGTGGCGGTGAAACCGCAGGGCACCGAGGCGGCCGGATTGCGCGTCAGATTGATAGGAAAGGTGTAGGGAATCCAGCTGAGTGGATTTTCGGCATAGGCCTCGGACGGAATCTGTTGGCCAGCCTTGAATGCGGGTACCGGTAAGGTGGGGGACAAGATGAGATCATGGTGCTCGAAGAATTCCGCCAGCGCCAGGCCGTCGGCGACGCGCGCCATCTCGGCGCGCTTGACTGTCAGCCCGTCAAGGCCGCGTCCGGCTTCGGCAGACCTGAGCAGGCTCTCTTCCAACAACACCTGTTTCTCGGCCGGCATGCTCGCGACCAACGCGGCAGCACCCATTGCCCAGTGGACACCGAAGACCTCACCGGGTTCGTGCGGCCAGAACGGGTTCGCCTCCTCGACAGTGGCACCCAAGTCCTCAAAGGTCTTCGCCGCCTCATAGGTTGAGGCTCGCACCTCCGCATCGATAGCCACGTCACCCATGCCGAGGGTCGGCGAATAGGCGACGCGCACGCCACTCAACGGCTCTTCCAGGTTGGCGCGATAATCGGTGCCGTCGTGGGGCAGGGCATACCAGTCGCGCCAGTCGGGCTCAGAGAGCACTGTCAGCATCAGCGCCGCGTCGGCCACGGTGCGTGTCATCGGCCCAACATGGGAGACGCTGCTGTTGGGCGTCCCCGGATAGGAAGGCACGCGTCCGAAGGTCGCCTTGATGCCGAAGATGCCGCTGAAGGAGGACGGGATGCGGATCGAACCGCCGCCATCGGTCCCGACCGCCAGCGGGCCCATGCCAGCCGCTACAGCCGCCGCGGCGCCGCCGCTCGAGCCACCGGGTGTCTTATCGGGATCCCAGGGATTTCGCGTAATCCCGCTCAGGGGACTGTCGGTCACGGCCTTGTGGCCGAATTCTGGCGTCGTGGTCTTGCCGAGGATGACCGCACCATGCTCGCGCAACCGCGCTGCGGCAGGCGAATCCTCGTTCCAGGACTGCTCGCGATCGACACTGAGAGACCCCCGCAGGGTTGGCATGCCCTTGGCTAGCAGTAAATCCTTGATTGAGGTTGGCACGCCATCAATTAGGCCACGGGGCTCGCCAGCCCGCCAGCGCGCCTCCGAATTTCTCGCTGCGGCCAGCGCGCCTTCACCGTCAACGGTCACGAAAGCGTTGAGGCTGTCCTGGGTCTCGGCGATGCGCCCCAGAACCGCCTCGCAGACGTCCACCGGAGAGACCTTCCGGGAACGGTAGACCTCGATCAGATCTGTCGCCGAAAGGCGGGTGAGGTTGTCGGACATGGCGGCTCCACGTTTTCAAGGTTGGAAAGCGCTCACCCTAACGTGATCGCTGCGGCAAGGCGATACCCCGACAATTCTACGCCTTCGCCTTTTTGTTGCCATCTTTTCCTGTCAATCTAAGTGCATGGGAAATCAAATAAAATCCGGAATGTGGGAAGACCCACGCCGGAGCGCCAGTGAGATTACTGGCCGCGAGGGCGAGCGAGCCGCGCCCAGTGAACACAAGGCGCGCGCCTGCCTGATGTGTGGCGACAGCTTCGACTCCGAAGGCGCCCACAACCGCATCTGCCGGCGCTGCAAGGCCAGCCAGACTTACCGCGGCGCATAGGACGGACCTTCGTCTGCGTCGGCATGCCGAAAGACGTCGGTCATGCCTCGACTCGGCGATCAAGCCGCCGATATTGGAAGGGGTGCGCAGGCCTTCACCGAGATTGGTCAGGGCGGCTAGTGTCTCGCGTTGGCCTTTGGCGATCTCGGTGACGCCTTTCACCGTCTTGCGGGGGCCCTCCTCGATGACTGCCAGTACTTCGGTATCTTCCCCGCTTTGTAGCTCGGCTAGCCGCGCTGGTTCACGTCTTCTTGAGCGCTTCGAGCACGGCCTCGTATTGCTCGTCTTTGATGGTGAAGCAGTGCTCGGCCAGCGGGAACTGGCTCGTGCGCACGTCTTCCATAAAGCTGGTCATGGCATTTGTGATCTGCTCGCCGACCTTGCAGTATTGCTTGACGAAGCGCGGCGTGAAGCGGTCGAACATGCCGATCATGTCGGCCAGCACTAGCACCTGGCCGTCGCAATCGGGCCCGGCACCTATGCCCATGGTGGGGATCGATACGGTCTCCGTAATCAGCTTGGCGATGCGGTCGGGAATAGCCTCTAAAACCATGGCGCATGCGCCCGCCTTCTCCAGCGCCTTAGCATCGCGGATCAATTGTAGGCTGGTGGCCACATCCTTACCCTGGACCTTGAAGCCACCCAGCTTGGAGACGGTCTGAGGCGTCAGCCCGATATGCCCCATTACGGGGATGCCGGCGCGCACGATGGCCTGGATCTTGTCGGTGAAGTCCTCGCCGCCTTCGAGCTTGACCACGTCGCAGGCGCCCTCCTTCATAAGCCGCACGGCGTTGTCAACAGCCTGGGCGGTGCTGGCGTGATAGGCGCCGAAGGGCAGGTCACCGATGACAATGGCCCGGTTCGCCGCACGGCTGACGGCTTTGGCGTGGTGGATCATCATATCCATGGTCACGCTCACGGTACCGTCGAGGCCAAGCGCTGTCATGCCAAGTGAATCCCCCACCAGGATGAACTCGATCCCGGCGCGGTCAACCGCAAGCGCCGTCGGATAGTCGACTGCGGTAATCTGGAAGACTGGCTCGCCCTTGGCGACAGTCGCCTGGATGTCCTGGATGGCCAGCTTCTTTGGTTTATCTGCCATGATCACTCAACCGTCACTGTTTTCGGTAACATGGCAAGGGGTGATGTTGCGGTCGGCCACAAGCGTTGCGATGCCCTCGCGAAACGCTTTCAGGTGCGATGTCTCGAGATGGGCGTTGAAGGCCGACTCGTTTTCATAGATCTCGTAGAGGATGACCCGGTCACTGCCATCGCGCGGCGTGTTGACGTCGAACCTATGGCAGCCCGGCTCGTTCGTCACCGAGGCCGCTGCATCGACCTTGGCGGTCTCGACGAATTCCTCGAGTCTGCCCGGCTTTACTTGAAAGTCGGCGATGACGACGTAGCGACCCATTTTCCTGCTCCTCCATGCACTGCAATACATTTGTATTGATACGGTGACGTTGTTCGGGTGCGGCGCCACGTACTTGCCGACCGACGACGCGATATTGGCCCCAGTCAGTGTCGAGCGCAACGGCGATGATCTAGTCATCTGTGATCTGATCGTACCCAGCACGGAAATCGCAGTCTGTGTGCGCATAGAGGATTAATTCCTCGATGGCCACATTCGGTGTGGAATGCTTAGTCTTCCAAACCGCCCGGAACAGGAATCACGCGTCTGCGCACGCTGTCAGATGGATCTGTCGACGACCTTTTGCGGGGCCGGGCCGACGCTGACCTTAAAGTCTATGCAGCGCCCTTGGACGACGTCTCTGAGACCGGTCACACTGACTCCAATTAACCGAGACATGCTCTAGACAGCATCCGGTGACAGCATCACCTTGATGTCCTGGGATGGAGTTTTGAGCGCCTGGAATGCCTCGGGGAAGTGAGCCAGATTGGTATGGCTGGTGACCAGGCTGGTGGTATCAATGCGGCCGGCACCTATCATGTCGAGCACCATGGCAAAGTGCTCGTAGCGATAGACGAAGGCGAAATCGAGCGATAACTCCTTGGTGAGTGCCTTGGTCGGGAAGAACGTGTCGGAGGCCATGCACAGTCCGACCACGACGATATGTGCGTCGAATGGCGCCTGGTCGATCACCGTTTGTAGGCTTCCCGGTACGCCAACGCAATCGAAGATCACCCGTGGTTGGGTGCCGCTGATCGCCTCAACGGTGCTGCGCACATCCTCGCGGCTGGCATTGATGGCGGCAGTGGCTCCGAAGCGCGTTGCCTGCTCGGCTCGGGCTGCCACGAGATCGCTGATGATGATGTGCCGCGCACCGAAAAAGCGGCACCAGATCGAGACTGCAAGCCCAACTGGGCCGGCGCCGACGATCAGCACGGTGTCGCCGGCCTGTAACCTGGCCCTTTCCACCGCGTTGAGCCCGACCGCGAGCGGTTCTACCAAGGCGCCGTCGTCGAAGCTCGCGGCCTCGGGTAGGCGGAAGCTGGCATTGGCACCCACGCGGGTATATTCGGCATAGGCGCCGGGCTGGGCCAGACTGGCCCGGTTGGTCACGCTCTGGCAGCGATAGGCGCGGCCGGAAAGGCAGGCCGGACAATAACCACAGCCGTTGAACGGCTGGGCCGTTACCCGGTCGCCGACATTCCAGGTTCCGCGCGAATTCTTGTCCACCGCGACCACCTCGCCGGAGAACTCGTGACCCATCACGGCGCCGCGCTCGAGGTGGCGCCAGCCCACGGTGGGATCGGCATTGTCGGACCAGTGCAGGTCCGTGCCACAGATGCCGCAAGCATGGACCTTGAGGATCAGGTCTCCCGGACCGGGTTCCGGGTCCGGCACGGTCTCAATAGTTAGCGGGACACCTGGTTCTGAGAAGACGGCGGCTTTCATGATGTCATCCTATGACAAGCGGTAGATACGCTGCGCGGTGTCGTGGAACAGAGCAGCTTTTTCCGTGGCGCTGAAGCCGCTGGCGAGGCGCTTGAAGAAGTTCCATACCACCGCATAGGAGCAGGATAGCTTGTCGACGGGAAAATTGCTCTCGAACATGCAACGCTCAGGACCAAACACGTCGATGGCGTGGCGGTAGTAATCGCCGCCCGCGGCAATCAGTTCCTCGGAACTCGCCGGCATCTCGCGTTTGTGCCAGCCATGGCCGTTGATCGGCATGTTGTTGCCACCGAGCTTGGCGTAGACGTTCTCACACGCGGCGAGATCAGCGACATCCTTGCGCCACCGAGTTAGCACCTCCTCGCCTAGGCCGGCATAGGGCCCAATACCGAGCGGGCCGCCGAAGTGATCGAAGACGATGGTCACCTCGGGATGGCCGCGGGCTAAATCCGTCAGTTCAGGGATTTGCGGGTGATAGAGCCAGGACTCGTAGCTAAGCCCGTGTGCGGGTAAGCGGGCCAAGCCCTTGCGGAAGGTGGAATCCGCAAGTAGGCCTTGCGGCGGGTTGGTGTGGGAGTTGCGCACGGCGTCGCTGGCGTCCCAGCCGGAAGCGTGGCGGATACCGCGAAAGCGTGTGGGGGCTGCTGCGATATGGGCTTCCAGGACCTGGTCGACCGTGTCGCCCAAGGTCAGGTCGGCGAAACCGACGATGCCTTCGCAGACGCGCGTCGGACCGAACTCACCGCTCGCGCTTTGCGCCGCAATGCCGTTGACGAACTCGGTCTCGCCGACGGGCATCAAATGTTCTAACCCCACCTCGCGATACATCGATCGGCATTCTACGAAAACGGTCGCGACAATGTTGTGGCCAGATCCTGTGTCTTGCAACAAATCGTCGAGCATGTATTTGTGTCCATCGCGATCCCACAGATGGTGGTGGGGATCTATGATCGGCAGATCGGGTTCGAGGATGGGCTCTCGGTGTTGGGCAAGCCAGCTTTCCTTGATCGACGTAGCGGGTAGTTTTGCTCTCATGTTTCTGATTTTTCCTACTTCTCGGCCGTTTCTTTCCGAGCTGTCTGGACAGCGCGATCACGCACGCTCTGGATCAGTGGCATTAGGATAATTGCGATTGCAATACAGATAGAGATGACGATGGTTATCTCGTTGAAAGCCCGGATCAAGGCATCGCGACGACTCATCTCGATGAGCAATTGCAGACTGGCCGTGGCCGTGTCGGGTGAGCCGCCAAGTCCTGGTCCTAGACGGCTGCTGAAGAGATCGAAGACATCGCTGGCGTAATGATGGCCCTGTCCGATTGTTTCGCGGAACTGCTGGTAATGGATCTCCGAGCGAACGATCAGAAAGCTGTTGGCAATGGCCACGGCAATAGCGGCACCGAGGCGCATAGTGAGCTGGAACAATGATGTGCCGTTCTTTACCTGATCGACGGGTAGCAGGCCGAGTGCCAGACGAACCATCGAGAGGAAGCATAGTTGGGTCGCGAAGCCGCGCAAGACTTGCGGCAGCATTAAGCTGGCAAAGCTCGTATTAACGTTGAGATTAGCTTGGAAATAGGTTCCCACCGCTAGCAGCGAGAAGCCGACAAGGGCGATGGTGCGAAGGCGGAAATACTTGACCAATAGCGGAACGAAGAAGCCGGCAATCATCATGGATATGCCGAGCACGAAAATCCAAGTACCGATTTGCAAAGTGCTGAGGCCGAGAACGCGTCCCAGGAACAAGGGCAAGAGATAAAGCGGCACGAACAGGCCGGCGCCGAAAACGGCAATGTAGAACGTGCCCATGGCGAAGTTGCGTTGCTTGAATAGGCGCAAGTCGACTACAGGATGAGCACAAGTTAGCTCGTGCCAGAACAGGCAGATGCCGGTCACTACGGTAACAACCGAGAAGGCAACGATCATGTCCGAGGCGAACCAATCTTCCCGGCGGCCTTCCTCGAGCACGATCAGGAGGCTGATGAAAAATGTCGCCAGCAAGAGAATTCCGACGATATCGATGCGCTTGAACAGGTGCCATTGTGGCTTGTCGAAATCTACCAGAGAGCCCACCAGGACCGTTGCCAAGACGCTGAACGGCACGTTGAACAGGAACAACCATTCCCAGGACAGGGTCTCGCTGATCCAGCCTCCCAGGCTAGGGCCGAGCGCCACTGCGCCAGTGCCGAGCAGGGAGACGATGGCGCTGAGCACGTTCTGATAGCGGGCCGGAAAGGCTGAAAAGATGGTGGCGAAAACCATCGGCGCGATGGCGCCACCGCAGAAGCCTTGGAAGGCGCGGAAAACGATCATCGATTCAATGCTCCAGGCCGAGGCGCAGGCGACGCTGGCCAACATGAACCCGATCGAACAGATGGTGAATAGCCAGCGTGTGGAGAACAGCTGCGACAGCCAGCCCGACAGCGGGATCATGATCACTTCGGCGATCAGGGCTGCGGTCAGCACCCAGCTTACCTCGTCGGGGCCGGCACTGAGACCGGCGCGGATCTCGGAGAACGAGCTGCCGACGATCTGGATACTGAGAACCGAGAGGAACATGCCTACGGCCATGCCGAAGAACGCCAGTAGCTGGCGCAAGCCCAGGGGGCGATCGGGGCGCGGCGGTGCAGCTTCGAGTTCGCTCATCGACATGGTGGGCCGGGAGTTGGGAAAATCACTAGCGTAGGGCCGATGTAACAGCGCCGGCTGGTGGCATCAAGCGAGGCTATGGCGTGGCCCGGTTTTCCGGTGTAGGTAATTGTTCTCCGCCACCGTCCGCCAAGGGGGCACCCATGACCATCGCCGATCTTCGCTCCGGCCATTATCGCATCCCGCTGCCGATTCCGCTGTCCGATTCGACGCACGGTGAGATGACCACATTCGATTTGATCACGGTGCGTATCCGTGACGTCGATGGCCTGGAGGGGGTCGGCTATACCTATACGGCAAGCGCCAGCGCGGCGGGAATCCAGGCGGTCATTAGCGAAGCCTACAAGCCCTTGCTGCAAGGCAAGGAGACCGACCGCATCGAGCAGCATTGGCAGGATATGTGGTGGTCGGTGCATTATAGCGGCCGCGGCGGCATGGTGGTCTTCGCTATCTCCGCCGTGGATATCGCCTTGTGGGATCTGAAAGCAAAGAAGGCCGGGGTTCCCCTTTGGCGCCTGCTCGGTGGGCATGACTCGAAGGTGCGCGCCTATGCCGGCGGCATCGATCTCTATTTCCCCATCGAGCAGTTGCTGGACCAGACCCAGGATAATCTCGACAAAGGCTTTCGCGCCATTAAGATGAAGGTGGGGCGCGATAGGCTTAGCGAGGACGTCGCACGGGTCGGCAAAATGCGCAAGATGCTGGGCGATGACTTTCCGCTGATGGTTGACGCTAATATGCGGTGGAGCCCAGAAGTGGCGATCCGCGCCTCGCGAGCCTTCGCTGAGCACGACGTCTTCTGGCTCGAGGAGCCGACGATACCAGACGATTATACCGGCCATGGCCGTATCGCGCGCGATGGTCCGGTGCCAATCGCTGCCGGCGAGAATCTGCGCACGGTGCACGAGTTCCAGCACCTCATCGCCGCGGGCGGTGTCGCTTTCCCCGAGCCGGATGTATCCAATTGCGGCGGCATTACTGGCTGGATGAAGATTGCGCATTTGGCAGAGGCTAACAATCTGCCTGTCACTTCGCACGGGGTGCACGACCTGCACGTCCATTTGCTCGCGGCCGTACCCAACAAGTCGTACCTTGAGGTTCACGGCTTTGGACTCGAGAAATACATCGCCGAACCGCTCACCATCGTCGAGGGTTTTGCCACGGCGCCGGAGCGTCCAGGTCACGGGGTCGAGTTTGATTGGGACGGCATGGACGGCTTCCGCCTTTGAGGCGCATCCGGGTTGTCTCACGCGCCGTGTCGGCCACAGCTATCTGAGCCGAGCAACCCGAGGCGTCCGGGAATAGCGATTTGGCTTGCGCTGCTGCTACGCCGTGGCGGCCGAGGAGAGTATCGCGTTTGTCATCGGTATTTCGGTCTATACCGAGAGTTCGAGCAACATGTTCTACCGTGGCACTGCAAAACTTACCAAGGTGCGAAACCGCTAAGGCGCCTGATGAAGAACGGGACAACGCTTTTACCCTGCTCGCCGGAAAATTGATCTCGATAAAGGTATAGCTTGGCTCAAAGCGCTACTTTCGAGTTGGTTATGGGGGGTCGTCGATTAGGAAAACGCAAGACATCATGCCAGGGTGGGCCTGCTGGGCAGACTTGGCAAAACAGTTTCGGCTGCCCGCCCCGATACTTGGCTGGCCTGCGGAAGTGGCAGGAGGTGGCATGCGAATAACGGACGCCCTGCGCGGTGAGCATGGTGCGTATTGCGGACTATTTGATCAGGTTAATTCTCTGGTTGATGAAGTTGAAATTATTTCACAAATTCAAAATGCCACGATCGCATTGAATGCCGAGATTGTCTCCCACGGCAAGCTTGAGGAAACGCTGCTCATTCCTGCGCTGCGGCCTCATCTGGAGGATGACCGGCTTGTCACGGCAATGCGCGATGAGCACACGAGAATGGAACAATCCCTGGAGAAGGTGGAGGACGCTCAGGATCTCCAAGATGCCGTGGATTGGATTCACTATTGCATCGGATTCGCCCGCGAACATTTTCGGAAAGAGGAGGAGTTTCTGTTTCCTTTGGCTGACGAAATGTTGAGCGAGGGGGAATTGGCAAGGCTCGGGCACGCCTGGGCTGAGGTCCGCGGCGTCTCTCTGGTCCCGCTGCGAACGTTGGCGCCATAAGACATCTTTCTGGCCACCGTGCTGGCCGTTTCATGCTTGAATGTTTCCACACCGCGCAACGCCGCGGCGGAGTGTTGTGGGGGATGGAGAGTGGCAGGTCGGATTACGGCGGGATTCGTGGGGTTGTTGGCTCTGTTGGCTGTGCACGATCCGGTAAGCGCGGCTTGGCAGATAAAGGATTTCGACATCTGGATTGGCGCGCCCGAGAACGTCGAGGCGGTGACCGATGTGACCAATCTGCTGGGGTTGAACGATGTAGCCGATGTTCCGCCGGGGCATATCGCTGTACTCGAGAGCTATCTTCGCGAGGTCGCGCGGCATTACGAGTTGCTCGGGTTTCGCCAACCGATGCTCGAGCCCGTGGTGACCGGCGACGACGGCAGGCAGGCCTACCGCATCTATCTCTACGATTATCCCGATTGGCGCGACATGACTGGCGCCTATGTCGATGACGAGGCCTTCACCCAGCTGAACGAGCACGAGCGCATCCGGCTTTCCAGCACCGCACCCGCGGGCTATAGCGTTCGTTGTCGTGGCATGGGCACGACTCCCTATATCAAGATCGATCTGTCGCGCGCCTTTCAGGGGGGGGTACTACGTGCGCGGACGATGGAGAATTTAGCGCACGAGCTGTTTCATGCGGTTCAATACGGCTACGACCTATTTCCGGAGAATTGTACCTTAGGTAATTGGATTGTCGAGGGAACGGCAGAGGCGATGGGCATTGATACCGCCTTCGCTCTGCGAGGTGTAGAGCCTTCGCGACGTCGCCCAGTCCAGCGCTGGGGTGGCCGCAGGTACAGCAGTACGCTTTACGTTTCGGATAATGATTTGCGGCGCAAGAACGATGGCTATTGGAGCGCTTCCCTGTGGCGGTATATCGGCGAATATATGAGCGCCAAAGTATCGAATGGGTTGGCAACGATCGAGCCGATTGCGCCCGACTATCACTACTTGGATTCCTTCTTCAGCACCCCGCTGGACGGCTCCCCCGGTTTGCCGGATGAGATGACATGGCTCGATACCGGCCTGCGTCGCGAGACGGGACTGGGGCTGGCTCGGCTTTATGCTAATTTTGTTGTTACGTTTTCCGACTATGTGCCAAGACGGGCGCAGGTCACCCAATCGGAGGAGGGGGTCCGGCGCCGCTGGCACAGGGCTGTTTTCGGCGGCTGTCCACCGCTCTTTCTGTCTAATGATAGACCTCAAGCAAAAGTAACGTTGAATTTGTCGAAGGTCGCGACCCGCTGTGTCAAGCTCGTTATCGGTGTGCCAGATGGGGTCGATATCTCCGTGCAAACCAGTGGTGAGGACATAGCCCGGCTACGCTCACTTGTCGTCGGTGTGAGCGGCGCCAAGCAAGTGGGCCGCCCGACTATCGTTCAGAACCCCGCCAAGTCCGAGGAGCACATTGCGCATTGGCGGTTTCACCTCGCAACCGATACTCCCCAATACCTCATTATCGCCAATGTCGCGCGCAATCCAGCGACGACCTTAGCTCAGCATCCGTTGCTGCATTTTTCCATCAGTGGCTGGGAAAGTTCGATGGTTGGGTCGCGGACGCAGGGGCAGCCGGAGGCAAGTCCACCTGGAAGCCAACCACAGCCGGCAGCTTTGGGAGGCGATTCCGCTGTTGCGCACACTGCCGAGGAACTCGACGGCGGTGCGTCAATTTTGAGCACCTATGAGGGGACGAGTGCGCAAATGGGGCGCCAGGAGACAGAGACCCCCTGTTATGAGGCGTTCAGGTACATGGCCTGCGGGCCCGTTACCACGATTTTGCTGGAATTGAATCCGGGTCTGCTCGGCAGCAATAGCCACACCACGGGGACCGGTGCTTTTAGCGGTCAGGTCGTGAACATGGCTGCTGGTTCTGGCGAAGCGGGCGTGTTGGATCTGGACGAGGAGATGGCTCGTATGGCCGCGGTGTTGGACGCCACCGAAGGCTCTTCGGTACAGATCACAATCCCACTTATTGACTACGGCTTCAGCGGCAGTTTCGCCAATGCGCAGATGTCGGTCTCGGCCGAGGACGGCGGGGCATACCGGGCTGTCGGCATCTATTCTGCGCAGGTGCGGCGATATCCGCTGACCGGCCAGGTGACGATCGAGGAATACACGCCGTTCGTCATGCGCGGCAGCTTTTCGGCCGACCTAATCGACTTTCGGCTGATCGATTGGACAATCAAAAATCCAGTGTTGTCGCACCACGCGAGCGTCGCGGGGCGCTTCGCCATCGCGGCGCCTTGGGAAGGCGATCGACGAGCCGCGATGCTGTCTTCGGACGATATCGCCGACGATGTCTTCCAGGATGCCATAGAGATGTTTCCGGCGCTCAGCGGCGAGTCCCTGCAAGAGATGGTAGCCGCTGCTATGACCCGTGAGCAGGCCACTTTTGGTAGTAGCGGCGGCTTTACCATCGAGTTGCCATGCGATTGCAGTTGCAACCGTGTCGACGGCCTGAAGCGGATTTGCCGGGGCTATTGTGCGCCTGTTCTTCATGCCTGCCTCGGCCAACCTGCGAAGGGCGTGGTGCCGTTGGATGAGTCGGTGCTAGCCGATAGGAACGGCGAGATTGCAACCTTGCGGGCGCGCTTCGCCGAATACCTGCAGATGCGGTTTCAAGACCCCGATATGCGGGAGAGCTTTCTCAGCGTATTCGACATAGCGGAGACGCTAGATGGCAAACGCCGGGTGATGTTGTCGTATGGCGCCAATCCCGGTCCTTGATCTTTTCATGTTGTGGTTGCAGCTCTGATCCGCGCCCAGGATGGGTGCCTCGCTTGCCGTTTCATGCTTGAATGCCGCGACTTGAGGAAGAGGGAGACACGGAATGGCGATAGAGACGCAGTGGCACGACTATGACGTTGTAGTAATTGGCTCCGGCGGTGCCGGAAGCGCGGCCGCGCACGCTGCCGCGGAGAGCGGCGCGCGGGTGCTGGTGGTATCGAAGGATCCGATCGGCTGCTCAGACACCAAGATTTCCGAAGGTATTATTACGCTTCGTGGCAGCGCAGAGGATGCCGATACTCGTCAGGTGCTCTCCGATAATTTACGCGTGGCGGGTGCTGATCTGCCCGATCCCGAAATTACTGATGCCTTCGCGGCTGACAGCCGTGACGCTTATGACTGGATTCGCCGGCAAGGTCTGCGCCCCGACATCGACGAGGAGCGCGGCGGCCCGCAAACGGTACCGGTCGCATTTGGCGGACACACCCATCGGCGCTCCGTCGTCCATCGCAATAGCGGCGTGGCGTTTAGCCATGCCCACTGGAATGCGGTCGTCCAGGGCGCCGGGATCGACTATCTTGAAGACACCTGGGTATTGGATTTGGTGACGGTTGACGATGGCGATCCGTGCGTCGCGGGCGCCGTGATCTACGACGCCGGGCACGGCGAGTTGCTGGCGATCCGTGCACCATCGGTGGTGATCGCTTCCGGCGGGCTAGGCACGATGTATTTTCCCAAGACTGACACCATGCGCGGCAATACCGGCGATTCTTATGCGCTTGCTCTGCGCGCGGGCGCCGATCTGGTAGATATGGAGCAGGTGCAGTTCCTGCCCTTCTGTATCACCTATCCGCCGTCCTACGAGGGGCTGATCGCTTCAGAGCCCGGTGTGGCGGGTTATCTCGGGGTGCTGCGTGATGCCGAGGGCAAGCTCTTGCTCGATGGGCTGATGCTGCGCACTCGCGCTGAGTGTGCTGCCGCCATGGTACGCGCGGTTAATGAAGGACGCGGCACTGAGCGGGGCGGCTGCTATCTCGATCTCACCGCTAATGTTGCGGCACCGCGCTCCGGACCCTATTTCGAGGTTTTTCTGAACACTACTTTATCCAAGGTCATGGGCACGGTGCGCCAGGCCATGGGGCGCAAGGCGACAAAGTGCCAGGAATGGTGGGAGGTGCGCCCGAGTGCGCACTATTGCATGGGCGGAGTGCGTGTCGGACCTGATGCCGCGGCCAAGACCGATGAGGATCGTGCAGCCGTGCGTGGATTATTTTCCGCCGGCCAGGCGATGGGCGGTGTGTTCGGTGCCAACCGATTGGGCTCGACGGCGCTGTCGGAAAACGCGGTCTTCGGCATTCGTGCCGGCCATGGCGCGGCTGCCGTCGCCAAGGCGAGCAAACCCGCTGACGATGCCGTTTTTACACCGCTGCTTGATGGCTATCGCGGCCTGTTCGGACAGGGCAGTGCCGACGCGCCGGCGTGTCTCGTAAGGGAGCTGCAGGAAGCCTGTTGGGAACATATCGGCCCGGCCCGTACCAGGTCGGGGCTCGAGACCATGTTGACGAAGATTGCCGAGCTGCGCCGCCGCTGCAGCGAGGCCACTGTGAGTTGCGAGGGTGTGTGGAACCAGTCTTTCATAGACCGCGTCGAACTTGCTAGCATGCTGGACACGGCGGAAGCTGTGGCACGAGCGGCATTGACGCGCGAGGACAGTCTGGGTGCGCATGTCCGCCTCGATGGTGGCCAGACCTCGCTGCTGTGGTCGCGGCCGTGGTCGGCGGTTGTTCGTCGTGATGCGGCGGATGGCTGGGGGGTGGTGAAGGCACCGCGCAAGGGCACGCCGTTCTTGCAACTGCTGGCCTACCTGTACCGAGATCGCAAGCGCAAGGTGGCTCTCAGGTTGTTACGGTCGCTGCCGCTGCGCTGGCGAGATGCTGTCATAGAGGGGCGCTATCGCGCCACCATGGGCCCTCTCAAGAGTGGTGATGAGAAGGTCGCCGAAGCTCAGGTCGCGGAAGCATGAAGGTAGAGATCGTTCTGCACCGCGATGGCGAAGACCGTCCGGTGACCTACGAATATCAGCCACGCGAAGAGGGCGAGCGCCCGATGGTGCTGGACTTGCTTTTGCAGGCACAGACCAGCGAGATTCTCGATCTCTCCTATCGCTATGGCTGCCGCAACCGCGCTTGCGGCCTATGCACCGTCGACGTCAACGGCCGCCCACGCTTGTCTTGCCGGGCGCGGGTAAAGGAAGGCGATAGCATCAGCGCCCAAGGCACCCTGCCGGTGTTGCGCGACATGATCGGCCGCCGCGACGGCATCGCCCGGCAATTGCGCGGCCATCTGCCCAACGCCATACTCGCGAACGATCTCAATGTGGCGGCGGGCGACGACTTTCACGCCCTGACCGCCTGTATCGACTGTTATGCCTG
>Ga0187827_10000771_pt1 | contig 49012 bp, 43 predicted proteins | sample ETNtaG_39_FD_167969 | JGI IMG/M metagenome (GOLD analysis project Ga0187827, IMG submission 167969) | Marine microbial and viral communities from oxygen minimum zone, Eastern Pacific Ocean - ETNP2014_SV_150_PacBio MetaG (Illumina Assembly) | ecosystem: Environmental > Aquatic > Marine > Hypoxic...
TTCTGTTTTTTATTCTTTTTTTGTTTTGAACCAGTTTATAGTTTTTTGAAGTCCTGTTTCAAGATTTACTTCAGGTGTCCATTCGAGAATTTCTTTGGCTTTTCTTATATCTGGAGATCTTCGTTTTGGGTCGTCTTGGGGTAGTGGTTTGAAGGTTATTTTGGAGTTGCTTTTGGTTAGTTTTTTGATTGTTTTACCGAGTTCGATTATTGTTGTTTCTTTTGTGTTTCCTATGTTGATGGTTTCGTTTATTGCTTTTTTGGTGGTGGCTGCTTTGAGTATGCCTTTGATAGTATCGGTTATGTAGGTGAATGACCTTGTTTGTGCTCCATCTCCATAAATAGTTATGTCTTGGTTGTTTAAGGCTTGATTTATGAATCTTGAGACTGCACGGCCATATGTTCCTTTGGCTCTAAGTCTTGGACCGTAAGTGTTGTGTATTCTGAGAATTACTGATTTAATGCCATATTGCCGTTGGTAGGCTGCAATAAGAGCTTCACTGTATCGTTTGCCTTCATCATAACATGATCTAACCCCTATTGGGTTTACGTTTCCCCAATATGTCTCGGGTGTAGGTATTATTTGTGGGTCACCGTAAACTTCTGAGGTGGATGTGGTGATTATTTTTGAGTCATATTTTCTTGCTGCTTCCAGCATTATTTCAGTACCCTTTGCGCAAGTAAGAAGTGTATCAACAGGGTTTTGTTGATAATCGTCTGGTGATGGTCGACTTGCCAGATGAAAAACGATATTATATTCTTCAAGATCCGATAGAACTATTTCTGTTATATCTTTTTTTATTAGTTTAAAGTTTGGTTCTTTATGCAGGTGGTTTATATTTTCAAGTACTCCAGTTGAGAAGTTGTCTATGGCTGTTACTTCTGCTTTTGCAGATATAAGTAGATCTACTATCCAGCTTCCGAGGAAGCCTGCGGCTCCAGTTACTAAGATTTTTGTTGCTCCGAATTTATCTTGAGAATATTCTGTTTGAAGAACTTGTAAATCTTCCATTATATTATTGATCAATTTTTTTTCAGTCCTTTCCTTTAGATGAGGATAAGGAATTAATATGATTTTAAATGTAACATATAAGTTGCAGATTATTTAGAAATATGGTAATAAAAACATAACATATAAGTTACTAATTACTCAGCATTACGATAATGACTCCAAAATTAGATACTATTTCAGTCATTATGCCAGCCTTTAATGTTGAATCAGTAATTGAGAAGTCGATTAAGGAGACTAATCAGAAGTTAGAAAGCCTAGATTTTAGATATGAGATAATAGTAGTTGATGATGGGAGTAGAGATGCCACCCGTAAAATAGCAAAATCCGTTTCAAATTCTAATGTCAGAGTATTGAGTTATGATATGAATCAGGGCAAAGGTTATGCGTTGACTATGGGGGCAATAAATGCATCTAGTGATTACGTTGTGTTTATGGATGGAGATGGTGATATAGATACTAAGGTACTTGAGCGTTTTATTTCGGCTTTAAATCATGCGGATATCGTTGTTGGTTCGAAACGGCATCCGGATTCGGTTGTAGAATTGCCCGTTTTGAGGAGATTTTTAAGTTTGGGGTTCAACATCTTAGTGCGTTTTATGACTGGAATTAAGTTATGGGACACACAAGTTGGTTTTAAAGCGTTTAGAAGAGATACTTTAATCGATATTATGAAACTTGTTTCGGTAAGAAAGTATGCAATAGATGTTGAGATTTTAACCATTGCAACCCTATTAAATAAGAAGATTGCCACAGTGCCTGTTGAAGTCCACAATAATAATGTATTATTTAGTGCCAGATATATTATTCGTATGTTAATAGATATTTTAGGTATTGCATATAGATTAAGAATAAAAAGGTGGTATCAGAAAAATAATGTGAAGAAAAATCCACCTAAGTATAAGCCCTTAATCCGTTGGTAATAAATTCAATAATTTGTAATAGAATAAGGTAAATCATTTTTCTTAAAAACTGCATTAATAATATAAATTAGTGTACCGCAGATTCATTATTGAAACCTCTTTATCATGCCTTTGTTTCCATTGTTTTATCAATGGTCATTTTCGTTTTCGAAGGGGAGCCATTATTTTCTTTACTCACTTGGTTTCTAGTAAGCATTATTATTGGAGTAGGTGTAGATGTTGACCACATTTTTTTAGCTGTTATTTTTAATAGAAAAGTTGCCTTCAAAACTTTTAGATCTTTGAATCCTCTAAGATTATATCGTGATTTTATGAATGGACGAATTTCTAAGGGATCAAATAACTTTGATAGATTGATAATTTATAGTTCATTTCATTTGATAACCATGATTACAGTAAATCTCACTATTAGTCTTTATTTTCCGGAATTTCTCTTATTGTCTTTAGTCCTAACTGGAAGCCATTATTTTATGGATCATATTGGTCTTTTCTTTGGACGGTGAAGGGGTTATATAATTGAGTTTATTGTATTGTGGTGAATCAATTGATTGTTGCCTGTATCCCTGCATTTAATGAAGAACAGAATTTGGCATCAGTTGTGACCAAGGTCTCTAAATTTGCAGATAAAATAATCGTCTGTGATGATGGTTCTACGGATATGACACGAGAAATTGCAGTAAAACTTGGGTGTGATCTCGTTGTTCATAGCCGTCGTCTAGGAAAAGGTGTTGCGTTAAAGGATCTTTTTGAAAAAGCTCTTGATCTAGAAGGAGATATTATTGTTACCATAGATGGTGATGGACAAAATAATCCAGATGATATTCCAGCTTTAATTAATCCAATCTTTCAAGGAGAAGTTGACATAGTAGTTGGCTCTAGGTTTCTTGACAAATCCAACGATATTCCTTTTCATCGTGTTATCGGTAACAATGTTTTCACATCGTTTACGCGCCTATTATCAAGTGAAAACTTTAAGGATTTATCAGATTCTCAGAGTGGATTTAGAGCATATTCTCGGAAAGTTCTCGAATTTGTTAAGATTCAAACAAAGGGAATGGGAGTTGATTCAGAAATCATCATTTCTGCATCAGACAGTTCTTTTAAAATTACAGAAATTCCAATATCTGTGACGTATAATGGAAATGATGGCTCAACTTTTAATCCTATTCATCATAGTTTGAATGTTTTCTACTCTTTGATAAAAATAGCATCAGAACAGAAACCCTTACTCTATTTTGGTTTATTAGGGTTTATACTAATTGTAGGTGGTCTTTTAATGGGACTTAGAGTATTAACTATTTTCTTTGAATCAGGAGGTATTGCAACTGGAAGTGCAATAATTTCAGTTGGATTAATTGTAATAGGTTTTCTAGCTGCAAATACCGCAATTGTTCTTCAAGTTATCTCAAATATGAAAAATAGACAATAAATTAATTTATTTTAGAGAATCATCTTCCAGTTTTGATCAGAAGTTTTTCATTATATTATCGGATAGCTAGTTCCTTTTTCAATATATTCAGAGAATCATCAAGCTTTAACGGCTTTGCGTTCAATAGAACTAAAGCTTTCTTAACGTTCAAAGATGAGTCTCTAGGCCTTTTTGCCTTCCACAACATTTCTTTCATAAAAGATGATTTAACTAGATTTTTGTCCAAGTTCAACTTTTCTGAGAGTTTTATTCCGAATTCATTTCGACTAACCTTAGTAGCACCCGATGTGTGAACTATTCCTGTAATTTTTCTCTCGGCTATTTCCAGTAGCATTTCAGCTAAGTTTCTATTCATGGTTGGTGATACAAATTGATCTAAAAGTAGCTTAACTTGCCTTTCCTTAAGTAATTCTTGAATCATCCAAGTTGCGAAATTTAGTTTATACTCAAAACCACGGCCATAAATTACACTTGTTCTTGCAATACACCATTTAGTGGATATCTCCTGAACATATTTTTCACCCATTAGCTTTGTATAGCCATAGTAGCTTATTGGATTAGGAGTATCCGTCTCACTATAGTTTCCATTTTCTCCATCAAAAACGTAGTCAGATGATACATAAATCAGATGAGTATCAAAAGTATCTGAAGTGCTTGTCAATGTTTTCAAGACTTCAGCATTTGCTTTCCAAGCGTAATTTTTATTCACTTCACATCCATCTACATCTGTATAGGCAGCGGTGTGTATAATGGCATCAGGTTTCAAATTCGAGACGATTTTCTGTATTTTGTTACTTTCAATTAAATCCAATTGAATAGGATTTCCTTCGTTTATTTTGTGTTCGTTATAAATCGAGTGAATTTGATGTCCTCTTTCTACTCCAAGCTTTATTACCTCATTTCCTAGTAGACCGCTTCCACCAGTTACTAGGAGTTTCAACATCACCACTTAAGCTTCCATGAAGATGGATGAAGGACTTGTTCTGAAGATATTGGTCTCCACCATAATTCATTCTTTAAATACCAGTTTACAGTTTCTTTTATTGCTTCTTTGAAGTTACTATTAGGTTTCCATCCTGTTTTTTCCATTAATTTTGAAGAATCGAGGCTGTAACGAGTGTCATGTCCAGGCCGGTCTTCAACATAATCAATTAATGAGTCATCCTTATCCATTATTTGTAGAATCATTTTTACGATCTCAATATTCTTGTATTCATTTCCACTTGAAATATTATAGATTTCCCCTGCTTTCCCCTTTTTTAGCAAAGAAGTCAGAGCCTCGCAATGATCAAACACATAAATCCAATCTCTAACATTTTTCCCTTTACCATAGATAGGAATTTTTAGATTTAAGGATGCTCTAATAATTATTTTTGGGATAAGCTTTTCAGGAAATTGGTAAGATCCAAAATTATTGGTACACCTACATATTATTGCGTCAATGTCATAGGTTCGAGAGTATGATAGTATTGCAAGGTCACCTGCTGCTTTAGATGCCGAATATGGTGAAGAAGGCCGAAGAATATCAGCTTCACTAAATGATCCATGTTCTATATCCCCATAAACTTCATCGGTACTAACCTGAATTAATTTGACTTTTTTTTTAGATTTTCTCATTGCTTCTAGAATGGTTAATGTTCCAGTAGTGTTATTTTCAAAGAATGAACAGGGATTTGATATGCTTCTATCAACGTGGGTTTCTGCTGCAAAATTGACTATAAAATCAAAATCTTTTACAAGATCATTCATTAAATCTAAGTTATTTATGTTTCCCTTAATGAAATTATATCTCGCTTCTCTCGGCATATCCTCGAGGTTTGTTGTATTAGATCCAATTCCGATTTTATCGAGATTTGTTATTTCAAATTCTGGATAATTAGAGAGGATTGATCTGATGAAATTACTGCCAATGAAGCCTAAACCACCAGTGACTAGCATCCTCAAATAATTTTCACTCTCTATTTGTTAGGTAGAGCAATCCAATCCCAAGGTTTTCCAACCCTTGAATCTTCTTTATTTCCATTAATTGACTTCGCCACTATGGAGATATCATTCCATGGCTTTCGTTTTTCATCTGGATTTTCGTAATCATATAATTTTGTGGTGAAATATAAAAGATAAGCCTTTTGATCTCCCACAACCTTAAATCCGTGCCAATAATGCCCAGGTATTCTTACAATTTGAGAGTTTTGTTCACTAGAAATAATTTCGTTCAATTCCATACTTTTCTCGTCAAACGCACATATCTTGATGGTGCCTTTGAGTACTATGAAGTAGTCAGTTTGTCCTCTTAAATGTCTATGCCAAGCACGAATAATACCTGGATAACTTGTTGAGAAATTAGATTGTATTATCTTATCGTCACTTAGAATATCTTTCCAATCGAACCTCATAAGCTCTGTAAATGAACCTCGTTCATCTAATAATTTTTTATGGGTATGTATCTTGATTCCTTCAAGCATTTTTTTCACCATTAGAATTCCACATTGGATCTCTCACCCAGAATAAACTTTTTCCCACTGGGTTTATTTTCCTTATTCGAAATAATTTTCGTATGAGGTGCAATTAAACTATCGATAATTCTGTCATCTAGGTCTATTATGCAGTTATTCATTATTATTGAGTTTTCAATTTCTCCCTGTCTAATTTCAACATTGTTGCCAATACTCGTATAAGGTCCAATAAACACCTTTGAACCAATAATTGTATTTTCACCGATTATTGTAGGTCCTCTTATTATAGCTCCATCATTTACAACTGATTTCTTATTTATCACTACTCTTCCTTGAATAAGTGACTTATTGATAATCTTGCCTTCGATATTAGATGTCAAGTCATCAAGTACGAGACGATTGGCATCAAGTATTTCTTCAGGACTACCAGTATCTTTCCACCATCCCTTTACGAATTGATGTTTGACATTCAATCCTTTTTCGATTAACATTTGAATTGCGTGAGTGATTTCTAACTCTCCTCGCCATGATGGCGTCAAATCTTTAATCATCTGGAAAATAATAGGTTTGAAAAAATATATTCCTGTTAAAGCAAAATCACTTGGTGGTTTCTTAGGTTTTTCAATTAGTTTTGAAAGTTGTCCATCTTTAAATTCGGCTACTCCAAATCGTTCAGGATTCTTAACTTTACTTAATAGAACCATTGCATCAGCATCTGAGCTATTGAAGTCTTGAACAAAACTCTTAATTCCGCCTTTAATTAGATTGTCTCCTAAATATACGATGAATAAATTATTATTTATGAAATCTTCACAAAGACTAACAGCATGAGCTATACCTGCAGGATTATCTTGGGTTATGTAAGAACATTTTACATCAAATTTACTTCCATCACCATAATGGGATATAACTTTCTCAGCATTATTACCACCTAGAATTATCGCTATGTCTTTAATTCCAGCTTCACGTAAATCTTCTAGAACATATTGTGAAATAGGTTTGTTTGCCACCGGAATAAGTTGTTTTGCTCCTGTGTGAGTTAATGGTCTAAGTCTTGTTCCATGGCCACCGTGAAGTATTATTCCTTTCATCTTTTCACATTCGTTGAATTCTAAAATATATTAGTTCCCAAAATTGTTTAATATATTATTAGTATATCTACTTTTTTAACATTAACAAAGTTAATATCATCTAAAATGAAATCAATTAATTAATAATTATTTTCTTTTAGTTATATGAACTGTTTTTAATATTGTTAATTAAATTTCTTAATATTTTATTTAAATGACGAAGGTTAAATAACTGTGTAAATCAACATATTTCTTATACCCTTGAAAGACAAAATAAGCGTTATTGGCGTAGGATATATAGGATTACCTCTTGCAACAGCATTTGCTTCCTCAGGATTTGAGGTTATAGGATTGGACGTAAATCAAGAAACAATTGATAGAATAAACAGTGGTACAATTGATGATTCTGAACCAGGATTAAGTAAAATGGTAAACAAAGCGGTAGAATCTGGAAATCTGAAAGTTACAATAGACACAGATGAAGCGCTGAGAAACACACATATCTTTATTGTTTGTGTACAAACCCCTATAAATGATGATTATGAATCTAATTTGGATTATCTAAAAAATGCTTTAATGCTTATTACTAAATATTTGGATAAAGGGGATTTTATTGTGATTGAATCAACTATCCCACCAGGAACTATGGAGTTTTTTGTAAAGCCTTTTTTGGAGGAGACTAGTTTGAAAGTCGGATCTAATTTATTTTTAGCATATTGCTGTGAAAATGTTTTTCCAACAAATATCTTGGAAGAAACTATGAATAATGATAAAATTATAGGAAGTTTTGATGCTAAATCATCAAAATTAGCTGTAGAATTATATTCTCGAATAAATAAGGGAACAATTCGTACAACAGATACAAAAACAGCTGAACTTGTTAAAATATCTGAAAATGTATTTCGTGATGTGAACATAGCTTTAGCAAATGAGATGGCGATAATTTTTAAAAAGATGGGGGTAGATATTCGTCAAATCATTAAATTATCTAATTATAATAAGAGAGTGAATATTCATAATCCTGGATGTGGTGTAGGCGGATCGTGTTTACCTAAAGATCCATATTTTTTAATAAATGCGGCTAATAAATACGGAATTGAACTTAAGTTAATCGAAACTGCAAGGAAGGTGAATAATTCTATGCCTGATTACACTTTGAATATTATAAAACAGTCTTTAGATGATGTAGGAATACAAAAGTCAGATGCAATTATAACAATATTTGGTGTCACGTATAAAGGAGATGTTGTTGATATAAGAAATTCTCCGGCAAAGGAGATTATTGAAAAATTGTTGCCAATCATGAAAGAAGTGAGAGTTCATGATTTTCTTTCTACAGAAACTTTTGGAGGAAAAAAAAGTAATAATCTCAATGATTCAGTAACTGGATCAAATTGTGTTGTAATATTGAATAATCATGCTGGATATCGAAAAATTGATTTTAGAAAGATTGTGAGTAATATGGCTAAGAAATCTGTTATAGTGGATACGGCGGATATTGTGAATATTGAAGCCAGAAAAGAAAACTACGTCTCAATTTGATTATTTAGTTGCTTTTCGAAATTATTTATATGATAAACATCACCAAAAATACGTATTTTCCAGTCTTTCTTTAAAATAATTTTTGGTTTAGGAAGATAAGGTATTCCCTTATTATCATATATCAAAGAAATAGTGAGTTCAGGAAATTTTTTCTCAAACTTTGTCACAGTTATATTTTCTAAGCTTTTAGAAATTTGATGTATTCGGTATATTATAGAACCCCCTTGTAGATAGGTTGGAGAAATTATGGAAATATTCTTTTTACATTGTTCAATGCAAATAGAAGCTATTTTTTCACCAGCTAATCCATCTCCAAATGGATTTTTTATTTTTTTAATCCTATCTTCAAAACCAGTGTCATTTAATATTGTTCTAACCTTTTGCTCTATTTTGTATCCATTATTTCCTACAAGAAAATTTGCTCCAGCCCAAATTGTTTCAGGTCTCTCTGTGTTGTCTCTTAATGTGATGCAAGGTTTTCCGTATGTAAATGCTTCTTCTTGAATTCCACCAGAATCGGTTATCACTATCTTTGTATGTGTTAATAGATTCAAGAAATCGAAATAGCCTAATGGAGATGTCAATTTGATGTGAATTGCCTTCTGTAAATTTGATAGTAAATCATATTGAATGAGTTTTTTTCTTGTTCTAGGATGTAGTGGGAAGACTATGTAAAGGTCTTCCATTTTAAGAAAAGAGTTAATTATCTTTTCAAGTTTCTCTTTATTATCAACGGTTTCACTCCTATGCAAAGTTACTAAAAGAAATTGTTTTTTATTTAAACCAAATTTTGAAATAATATTTGATTGTTTGTTAAGTTTGTTTTTAATTAATAAACATTGGTCTACTATGGGATTTCCAGTTACAAATATTTTGTGTGGAGGAATACCTTCGTATAATAGATTTAAAGCTGCCCACTCGTTAGGTGCGAAACATATTTCTGCGCAGTCATCTGCCAATGTTCGATTAATTTCCTCTGGCATAGTACGGTCATAACATCTTAGCCCAGCTTCAACATGTCCAAATGGAACTTGAAGCTTAATGGATGCCAGACCTGCAGCAACTACGGTATTAGTATCGCCTTCTGCTAATACTAAATTAGGTTTATATTTTGTTATAACTTCTTCATAATGGATAAGCATTTTTGCTGTTTGTGTAGAATGAGTGCCTGATCCAACTTTTAAATTAATATCGGCAGATGGAAGATTAAGTTCATCAAAGAGTATTTGGCTCATTTCAAAATCATAGTGTTGACCACTATGAATAATTAGAATATTGACGTCTCTTTTTTTTTGTAGTGCTTTAATTACTGGCGCCATCTTAATTATTTCTGGTCTTGTACCAAGGATTAGCATGATTATCAAAATAGTTTACTCCTAATTTTTTTTATTGAATTCAAAATTATGGATAAAGAATATTTTTGTTTATCAATTCGTATTCTATTATACTATGGGATTGGGTTTAATATATAATATCATTTTGATTACCTATTACTTGATTTTCCACATTTTTTCTTCTGAAATAATTTTATTTTCCCATACCCATTTCTTTGAATTAAGATTGAACCAATCCACAGTTAGTTTCAAACCATCTTTAAGAGAAACTGTTGGACCATAACCAACACTTTTGAAAGCTTTGAAATAGTTACATTGAAGCCTTTGAACATCCAACGGTCTTAATCTATCTTTATCTATAGTGATATTGATTGAATCATATCCCATTATTTTACCTAAAATGTGAGCAATTTCCTCAATTGAATGATCTATCCCAGAACCAAGATTAAATACTTCACCTTCCGTGTTTACACTTTTCATAAGCAAGATAGACCCTTTTGCAGCGTCATCAACATACGTAAGGTCGCGACGAGCTTTTATATTTCCTAATTTAAGATGATTTCCTTTTGAAAGTTGAGAAATTATTTCTGCAATTACATATGGTTGGGTTTCTCTGGGGCCATAAGTGTTGAATTGTCTTAAAATGATTACAGGTATTCCATGCTCATGATGTAGTGTATAACAAAGTCTATCTGCAGCCAGTTTTGTCACGGCATAGGTAGATAATGGGTTGGTGAGGTGATTCTCATCGATAGGAACATATTTTGCGGTTCCATAAACCTCTGATGTCGAGTATTGGATAATTCTTTGTACATCTGCTTTTTTGCATGCCATAAGAACATTCAAGGTTCCTAAAGCATTTGTTTCGAGAAAATTTTGAGGGCGTTCGTAACAATGAGGTATATAGGGTTCTGCTGCAAGATTAAATACTAAATCAATCTCGTTTTCTTGTAATACGTCAACAAATAGTGGGTCAATAATATCCCCTTCGATTATTTTAATAGATGTACTAACTTCAGTTAGATTTGATTTATCACCGCTTAGAAAATTATCATAAACAATAACATTCGCTTTTTCTTTTAGTAGTTCTCTAACCAAAGATGAACCAATAAATCCAGCTCCGCCAGTAACAAGAATGTTTTTTGAAGAAATTTTCATTTTTTATTATCTGTTTTGATTTCTTTAATACAAGATACAATATATTCTATTTGCTTTTTCTCAAGATTATTTCCAGATGGCAGATTTATTCCTTTTTTTGATAATTCATTTGCAACAGGAAAAATCTCATTCAAATATTTATCTTTGTATATTGGTTGGATATGGATAGGGTAGAAGAATGTTCTCGAGTCTATTCCATAATCTCTTAGTTTTGACATGAATGTATCCAGATCCATTCCAAAATTATCTTCAATTAAAATGGAGTACATCCAATATACATTCTTAGCCCATTCAGCCTCTGGGGGAAGGGTAATACCTTTAATTTCTCCAAGTAATTTACTGTATAAGTGTGCATTATTTCTTCGAATATTCACAAACTTTTCTATGTTTTCTAATTGTGCCAAGCCAACGGCTGCTTGAAGGCTGGATAAACGATAACCAAATCCTATATGTCTATGCCAAAAATGCATATCAGCACTAAAAGAATGTGCTCTTAGAGTTATTGATTTCTTTGCCAATTCTTCATTATTTGTTACAAGCATTCCGCCTTCGCCAGTAGTAATTATTTTATTTGCATAGAAACTAAAGCATGCTATATCACTTAAGCTTCCTGTTTTTTTGCCCTTATATTCAGCACCATGTGCCTCTGCAGCATCTTCAATAACATATAATCCATAATCTTTTGCTAATTTATGGATAACATCCATATCACATGGATGACCATACGTGTGAACAGGCATAATTACTTTTGTTTTTTTATTAATTTTTTCCTCAATTTTATTCACATCTATATTCCAAAATTTAGGCTCAGAATCTACTAATACTGGTTTAGCACCAGTATAGCTAACAGAATTTGCGGTAGCAATCATTGTAAATGAAGGAATAATAACCTCATCATCTGGTTTCAAATCAAGTGTTGCTAATGCCAGATGTAATGCGGTAGTTCCAGACGAGGTAGATACTCCATGATTTACTCCGCAATATTTACTAAAACTCTCTTCGAATCTAGAAACATATTCTCCTTGAGAAGAAATCCAAGTAGACTTAACACAATCGGTTACATAATCTATTTCATTCCCTAAAAATTTTGGAGCAGCCACTGGAATTTTGATATTTTGAGACATATTCACAATGTCAAGCACTAGAACCATTACCTATAAGTACTATGTAGATTTTTTAAATATAAATTTATAATAATAGGAGAGTAATTGAAATTCGAATCCTTTTTTTTAATCGGTTAGTAGGTTGTCATGTTGGAGGAACTGAGACTCATATAAAGGAATTGGCTCTAAGATTTGCAGAAAGAGGACATGAAGTGCATTTATTGACTACAGAAGGCACTGAACTCAGAGATTTGGAGAATAAAATAAAAGTATGGTATATTGGGAAAAATTGGAGAGAGACGCCTATTTCAAGAGGGATAAAGAGTGACTTTTGGCTCCCATTATTTGCATCTTTTTTTGCAGTTAAATCATTATATAAATTAATTCGATTAAGATTACAGGGTGAAAAGTTCGATGTAATATCAGTTCATTGTGCACTTGAAGGATTTATTTTATGGATATTCAAATGGATTATTAGAACACCTCATTTATTTGTTTTCGAGGGATACACTGATGTTGAAGCTAGAATTGGTAAACATAGTGATACCCAAATAGCTATTTCTAATACAATTGCTAAAAAATGTCAAAACAAATATGGATTCTTACCAATTGTTATCCCTGTAGGAATAGATGTAAAGCGTTTTTCTCCAAACGGTAAAAAAATATCTTTAGATTATCCTAAAGATCATAAACTTGTTCTAGGTGTAGGGCGTCTAAGTCAGCAAAAGAAATTTGATGTGCTTATTAATGCCGCTAAGATTTTATCAAAAGAAGCAATTCAACTACAGTTCATTATTGTGGGGGATGGAAGTGAGAAGAAGAATCTTCAATTATTAATTAATAAATTAGATTTAACCAGTAAAGTGAGTCTTGTTGGAAGAGTTAGTGATGAGGAATTATCGATGTACTACAGGAGTTCAGATTTTTTCGTGAACACTGAAGTTAATGGAGGAGATCAGTTTTGGATAGTAGTAATTGAAGCAATGTCTTCAGGGCTACCCGTTATTATAACATCTAGACATGGACCTCCAGAAGTTGTCGGAGATGCAGCAATATGGGTTCATCCTGATAATCCAGAGCTCTTGGCAAAAAAAATTCTTGAGGTTGCATCTAATGATAATTTAAGTAATGATCTCTCAACAAAGTCATTAGATTGGTCGGGTAGGTTTAATTGGTCAAATCTTATCATTGAATATGAAAAGGCATATTTACAAACAATAAAAGTAAAAAAAGAATAATATGATTTTTTCCATAACCAAAATAAATTATTTTATAAAGTATTGTTAATTAATTTTAGAAATGTGTGATATGCACTCCAATTAAATTCAAAGTACTATCAACAAATCTCTTAAACAGATTTTTTTCATTATAACTTTTCCAAAGAAAACTGTAGAGTCTATCCTGATAAGCTATTCTAACTATGAGTTTACCAAGAAAACCGTATTTTGCAGACATCTTTCTCTCTACATGTCTTTTTTTTGTTTCTCTCCATATTTTTGCAGTTCTTTTGAGCATTCTTCTTCTTTCATTTAGAGGAAATTCTGGAGTAATAAAGAAAGGTTCATTATCAAGATGCATAGAGAAACTTAATTTTTTGTGCCAATCGCCTACAAAATAATTGTTTTCTTTAATCCAATTGAATAACTCAGATCCAGGATATGGAATTATATTCAAGAACTTAGCCATTGCTACAGGATATTTTAGGGCTAGTTTAATGGATGTTTCCACATCTTCAGCAGTTTCTCCAGGATGCCCCACCATGAAAAACAGCCCAACATCAAACCCCAAGTCGCAAGCATCTTTGATGGCGATTTCCATAGTTTCTATGCTAACGCTTTTCTTGATCCTTTTAAGTACCTTATTGCTCCCAGATTCAACACCAAAACAAATATAATTGAATCCAGCTTCCCGCATTCTTTTTAGAAGATTTCTATCAGTTTTATCGGCTCTAACTCCATTAGATGTAGCTAATTGAAGCCCAGATAGATTGTTTTTTTCTATTAAATCAATTATTTGATATAATCTATCTTTTTTTAGAGTAAAATTATCATCTAGAAAATCAAATATTCTTCTATTTTTAGCATACCAGAAAATTAATTCATTTACAACATTCTCAGCACTTCTTGATCTATATAAATTACCCATGCTACCTGTAGTACAGAATATACATTGGTATGGGCAACCTCGTGATGTGATAATTGGAATTGATTCTTCTGTATATTTTTTGATTTCAAACATTTCATAACGAGGAAATGGTATCTGATCGATTTCATTAATGAAAGATCGTATCGGATTCTGTACCAATGTATTTTGATTTCGATAAATAAGGTTTCCAATTTTTTCAAGACTCATTCCTTGACAGAGTTCAAGAAGTGGGAATTCACCTTCAAACATTATCCCGTAATCAGCATCACATTCTTCAAGAGCAACTTTTCCAAATAGAGAAACATGTGGTCCTCCAATTATTACATCATAGTTTTGTATATCATTTTGTTTCAAATATTGAACTATACTAAATGGAAGATCTCTACGATATGTGGAAGGAACTGTAATAGCTATAAGATCTGGTTTAAAGATATCTATTTTTTCTTTAAGATCACTAAAGGTATAATCAAGTCTAAAGTCAAAAATATTATTAGTTATCTTGTTTTTTGTAAGTGTTTCTGATAAATATCCAATTCCAGGTAAAAGCATAGTGGGTGTTTTTGATACTTTAGAAACTCCTTCGATTCTAGATCCAAATTCAAATGGAGGAATGATAAAAAGTACTTTTTGATATCGTAAATTCAAAATAGTTCATCTAATGTTAATGACTTCGAACAAATAGATTTTTCAATAATTCAATCGATCTTTCAAATATATTCATAATGAATGGTAATGGTTGGTTTTCAAATGCTATGTAAATAAATTCTAAATCTTCGTTTGCTTTATTCCAAGCTGTATGTATATCGTTAGATGGAATATATATTGCGTCACCCTTCTGAATAGTCACGGTATTATTTGCTACTTTCATAAAACCCTTGCCACCGATTATAATGTATATTTCTTTTACAGAATGTTTATGAGGTTCAATTTTCATTCCTTTTTTTAGAAAGCCCCACCCACTTCCTATGTCTGAACCCAAATCTTTATGGTTAAACATGTCTAATGCGAAAACGGTATTATTGTGCCGAGGTTCAGATTCTTTTTTAGTGAAACTTTTTTTTAACATATTAGACATCCTTACTTTCTAATCCTATTCAATTAACTTTACCCTATGATTAAAGCTTTTATCGGTTTATCCTGCAGATTTTACAATTAATAATATAACTTTATTTTCTTTTGATTTTAAGAATCATTAAAATAATATACTGAATTCTAATCGGAGTGAAGAAATTGGCTAAAGTGCTTGTAACAGGAGGAGCAGGATTTATCGGAAGTCATGTGGTTGATTTACTCGTCAAAAAAGGATATGATGTACGAATTTTAGATAATCTAGATCCTCAGGTTCATGAAGAATCATCTCGGCCAAACATCAACAAGAAAGCTGAATTTGTTCAAGGTGATATTACAAAAAGAAAGGCTTGGTTGAACGCATTAAATGATGTAGATGAAATAATTCATCTAGCAGGTGTAGTAGGTATAAATCAATCTATGTATCAACCGATTAGATATCTTAATACAAACTCATTAGGAATTGCAGTACTTTATGAAACTCTCTTAAAAATTCCGAAATTAAGGAAAAATATTAAAAAAATAATAGTAGCCAGTTCAAAAACGATATATGGTGAAGGTGCATATGAGTGTTACAAACATGGTTTAGTGTTCCCGGGAATAAGACCGATTAAACAGCTCGAATCAGGTGATTGGCAAGTTCATTGTTCGAACTGTAATGAGAATTTAAAACCTGTTGGGGTAACAGAAAATAAACCTCCACAAAACCTTTCAGTTTATGCACTCTCCAAATATGATCTTGAAAGATTATCAATAATGTACGGTGAAGCGATGGATATCCCAACAATTGCCCTTCGATACTTTAGTGCATATGGTCCAAGACAGAGCTTAAGTAACCCATATTCAGGAGTTTGTGCTATTTTCATTAGTAGAATAATAAATAAAAAGCCTCCTATTATATTTGAAGATGGAGAACAATTAAGGGATTTTATTTATGTTGAAGATATTGTTAGAGCAACTGTTCTGGCTCTTGAGAAAGGTAGAAAATCTGATTGTTTTAATGTAGGTTCAGGAAAGCCAACAAGTTTAAATCAACTTGTAGAGATATTGAAAGAAATATTAGATAATTCAATCGAGCCAGAATTTAAAAATGATTTCAGGATGGGAGATACAAGAAGCGATTATGCAGATATCACAAAAATACGTAAGGAATTAGGATTTAGTCCCATGATAAGTTTAAAAAATGGTCTTGAAAAGCTTACTCAATGGTCATCTGATAAAACTGCAATTGATAGATTTGAAAAGAGTTTAGTTAAAAACAGTGTTTTTAGAAGGGTAAAATAATGAAGGTCGTAGTAACTGGAGGTTCAGGATTAGTAGGTTCCCACTGCTGTGAACTCTATGCAAAAAAAGGCGCTGAAGTTGTATCTATAGATAATAATATGCGAGGAACATTATTTGGTGATTCTGGAAGTACCAGTGAAAATGAATTAGTTCTAAGAAAAAAATATCCTAATATTAAGATGCACAATTTGGATATTAGAGACCCAAAAATTGGAGATATATTAGAGGGAGCAGAAATTATTATTCATACAGCAGCTCAACCTTCACACCCTAAATCAATATCTATTCCATTAGAGGATTTCGAGATAAATGCTAGAGGAACACTTCATCTATTAGAGGCAACTCGAAAAAATGCGGACGACGCAGTATTCATACATTGTTCGACCAACAAAGTTTATGGTGAAAATCCAAATACTTTACAAATTGTCGAAAAGGAAACACGATATGACTATAACGGATTAGATGGTGTCGATGAATCACTCTCTTTGGATAATACAATGCATACTCCATTTGGGGTAAGCAAGGTGGTTGGAGATTTATACGCACAAGAATATGCAAAACTATATGGATTGAAGACAGGCATATTCAGAATGGGTTGTATAACTGGAGTAGGATCGAAAGCTGTAGAACTTCATAATTGGATACCGTTTTTTTTCAAAGTGAATCTGCAGGAGAAAATGTTGAATATATTTGGATTTAAAGGTAAACAAGTAAGAGACATTATAGATGCGAGAGATCTCTCTTCAGCATTCGATATGTTTAGTCAGTCTCCAAGACCAGGTGAAGTTTACAATATGGGTGGAGGAAGAAAGAACTCAATTTCTATTCTAGAGTCTTTAAAAATGATTGAAAAGTTGACTGGAAAGCCAATGAAATATCAGTTCAAACCTGGGAGAGAAGGAGACCATCAAGTCTATATAACAGATTTAACTAAGATCAAATCACATTATGATTGGGATATAACTATCAGCTTAGAAAATATTTTTAGAGATATTTATCAATGGTTAATTGATTAAATTTGGGATATTTATCAGAAAGGATCAATGATTAGAATTGGTTAAAGTTCTTGTAACTGGTGGGGGAGGTTTCATAGGATCACATTTAGTTGATGAATTACAGAGTAATGGGTATGAAACGGTTATACTTGATACCGTAATTAATTATAAAAACGAAAAAGCTGAATATATAAATGGAAGTATATTGGATAAAAAATTAATTGGAAATATTATCGATGATATTGATATAGTTTATCATTTGGCAGCAAGTTTTGGTCATAAGCTTTCAATGGAAAATCCAATTATGGATATGGAAATCAATGTCAGAGGAACATTGAATTTACTTGAGATGTGTAAGAATAGTTCCATTAAGAGGATTGTGTATGCCTCATCTTCAGCTATTTTTGGTGATCCTAAAGAGTTTCCTATTAATGAAAATTCTCCATTAGACCCTCTTACACCTTATTCAGTTAGTAAATTATCAGGTGAATTTTATACTATGATTTATCATCAGATATACAATTTGCCTGCTACATCAATTAGGCTCTTCAATATTTATGGTCCTCGTGAATATCCATCCTCTTATAGAGGAGTAACATCACGATTTCTTTTCCAGATTATGTCAGGTAAATCAATAAAAATTTTCGGTTCAGGTGAAGAAACAAGAACTTTAACATTTGTCAAAGATGCAGCCCAAGGATTTCTAAAAGCAGGTACAAATAAAGATGCAGTCGGTGAATGTTTCAATATTGCAGGTATCAAGGAAGTTTCTGTGAATGAATTGATTGAATTACTTTTCAAGGTAACTAATAAACGAGTTGAGATAATTCATGAGAAATCTCGATTAGGGGAAACTTCAAGAAGGTTCACTTCTATTGAAAAGTCTAAACGAATATTGGGGTATAATCCTCAATATGATTTAGAGAAAGGACTTGGGTTAGCCTATGAGTGGTTTCAAGAAAATTGGGATGATATAGTAAAAAAACAAAAGAATAATTGATTATAATAGCAAGAATTTACTCTAAATATTCTTAATGAATTTTTTGAACATCGACATGATAAAATCAATCTTCTTTGCATCAAGTCCTGGGAAAACACCAATAAAGAATGTGTTTCGCATTATAAGATCACTATTCCGTAAATCACTAATAGTTCGGAAGTTAATATCCGAATATCCCGGTTGATCCATAATATTACCTGCAAAGAATGGTCGAGTTTCTATTAAGTTTTTTTCAAGCCAAGAAACAATATCATTTCGAGTAAAAGGAGCATTTGGTTTCACTGTTATTGGGAATGCATACCAACTGGCTTTGCCGTTTGGAACAACGTGTGGAAGGAAAAAATATTTCTCAAATTTTTTCAATTCATCAAATATTTTTTTAAAATTCTCCTTACGCTGATTAATGAATTCAGGTAATTTCTTTATTTGCACAAGCCCCATCGCAGCTTGAAAATCAACGGGTCTCAAGCTGTATCCTATATTTGTGTAGACGTATCTCCGGTCATAATCTTCAGGTAATCTTCCCCAAGGAATAGGAGGAATATGTTTTGGATTTGAGGTTAGCTTTCCAGCATCCCTTATAGATCTGACTGTTTCGCCCAAATCTTCATCATTGGTTATTACACATCCACCTTCACCAGTAGTTATCTGGTGAGCTGCATAAAATGAAAAAGTTCCCAATGAACCGAAACTTCCTACATGTTTTTCTCGGTAGGTTGTTCCTAATGCATCACAACAATCCTCTATTAGTATAAGATCTTTTTCCACAACTAGTTCCAAAATAGCATCAATATTATTTGGACTACCAAGAAGATGAGGAAGCATTATCAACCTAGTTTTCCTAGATAATGACTTTTCAATTTCTTCTATATTGAGGGTATATGTTCTAAGATCAAGATCCACCAAAACCGGATGCAATCCATTTTGTATCAATGGATTTATGGTAGTGGGATAGGCTACCGCAGATGTGATTACTTCATCTCCTTTCTTAACTAAACCAATGCCTTTAGCCATCAGAGCAGATACAGCAAGTAGGTTTGCAGAGGACCCTGAATTTGTGTAAACACAATGACTAACGCCACATACTTTTGCTAATTCTTCTTCAAATTGTTTTGTATAGGTACCAAGAGCGAACCAGCCACTTAAGATAGCATCCACCATATTGCATATCTCATCTTTATCGTAGATAGGACCTGCATAATTGATAAACGACTCCGGTGGAATAACATCTTTTTTCGGTTTATTTTCAAGATATTCAGCAATTAATGAGAATATCTTTTTTTTTAGATCCACACTCATTACTGTAAAACCTCAATTACCTAATCTTATGTTGTCTATAGGTGTTACTCCATAAATTGAAGAAAAACAATATCTCTTCTAGCTTACATTTTATAGTGAACTATAAATATTAATTAAAAAATTAGTAGTCATATGCATAAATCAGATTCGATTAAATCTGCAAAATTTAATGTTGTAGAGGTTTGCCATACTTACGGGTACGGACCGCCTCAAGCATTAGCTGAATTTATCAAGGAAAACATGGAAAATTTTCTTTATATAGGATTACCTTTATCATATAGTATAGATCAGCGACCAACCATAACTAGATTTCATCGTGGATCACTACTCAATAAATCTCACAGAAATATTATTAGAGCTCCAGAAATTCTTCTTTTTCTTCGAGATTTCCTTCTAACATTTACCATCATAATGAGAACAAAAGAGAAATTTGATATATTCATCGGTGTGAATTGCCTGAACACATTTACAGGGTTAATACTACAAAAGATCAAGAGAGTTAAGATAGTTGTTTTTTATGGAATAGATTATTTGCCAAATAGATTTGCTAATCCTTTATTGAACTTATTTTACCATTTTTTGGATATAATAGCCTCAAGAGGCGCAGACAGTATTTGGAATTTATCACCTGTAATGGGTAATACGAGAAAGAGATTGAATATTGATCCTAAAAAGAACATCACAGTCCCTACTGGGGCTCATTTTGCTAAGATTCAGCGAGTTTCAACCGATTCTTTGAAGAGGAAGACTCTTGTTTGGTCTGGTAGAATGGAACCCTGGTCTGGCCTCGATATGATTGTGAATTCTCTACCACAAATACTAGCTAAAGTCCCAGATCTTAAGGTTGTTTTAATTGGAGATGGCCCGATGATGAAGTATGTTTTGAAGAGATCTAAAGAATTAAAACTTCAAGACCATTTGGAATTAACAGGATGGGTTCATCATAATAAAGTATTAGAGATTGTTCCAAAGCTTGGTGTAGCAGTTGCATTACTATCTCCAGACCCTATTAATTATTATACAGACATGATAAAGATTAAAGAATATCTTGCATGTGGTTGTCCAATCATAATGACAGCTATTCCGAATATTGCCCAAGAAATTAGGGATAAGGAAGCAGGAATATCCATTCAGTATGAAAGTGAAGAATTCGTACAAGCAGTAGTGAAATTGATGTCTGATGATGATTATTTTAAGAGATGTAGATTAAACGCTTTGAAGCTTGGTGAAAAATATGATTGGACCAAAATATTCACAAATGCTTTCAGAAATACACTAAAACTGAAGAGTTATAAACAGAATAATAAAAAAGGAGAAAAAGAAAGAATTGCATAATTTTCTTCTAGATAATCAAGTATTCACTAAAAACTCAAATAATCCGTTACTCAGTGTTAGAAGACTAAGGATACCATTTCTTAGTTGGGATGGACTTTGGGTTTACCATCCTAATATTATCAGAAAAGATGGAAAATTCTATATGCTTTATACAGGTCGTGGTGGTTTAAGGTTAAAACATCAAATTGGTTTGGCGATGAGTGATGATTTGTTAATTTGGAAAAAGTATCGTCAAAATCCTGTATTCAAAATAGGTTCAGCTGGAGAATGGGATGATGAATTTGTTGCTCATGGTTATGTTTTTTCTGAAGAAAACAAATATTATATGTATTATTCAGGATGCCCAGGAAATATTTGGAGAGAAGAAATTGGATTAGCCATAAGTGAAGACCTAATCACTTGGCAGAGATATGGAAATAATCCAATAATACGAGTTGGTAAAGCTGGAACTTGGGAAGGAAATCATGTAAGTAGGTGCCAAGTGATAAAGATAAATTCAAAATATCATCTTTATTATGCAGGACATGATGGTGGAGGTGAACGCATAGGTTTGGCGACTAGCGAAAATCTTCATAAATGGAAAAAATATGCATCTAATCCAGTTTTAGACCTTGGACCTAAGGGTTCCTGGGATGAACGAAGCATCTCAGATCCACGAATAAATAGTATAGGGAAAATGTATGTTATGCAATATTCTGGTTATGATGCAAATGGAACAGGTAGGATTGGCTTTGCATATAGCGAGGATTCATTGAATTGGAAAAAATTCAAGGAAAACCCTGTTATTGGAGTTGGTAGAGGAAGAGATTGGGATCGTTCAGAGGTTTGTAGAGCAGATATTATCAAGGTTAAAGATAAATGGATGGTTTTCTACTCTGGTTTTAATGGTATTAATTTTGGTATAGGTTTAGCATCAACTCAAAATACTCTAGAGAACATCTTTTCTGACCTTAAGTAATAGTGTTGGTTCAAATATGAACCTTAGAAAAGCGATAGCTATTGGTATTTTAATAAGACTTGTATTAATGCCATTTTTTGCACATCCCTATGATGTATTTGCGTGGTACTCTTTTTATTTGCAGGCATCTAATGATATTTCATCATTGGTTATGCATTTTCCACATTTATGGAAAATTACACTGTTTCCTTTTTTTTTGGCATATAGTTTCCTTTCAGAATTAACAGGATTAGAAGCTTTTTCTTCAGAAATTCTTCCCTCCATTTTAATGCCGCGATGGAACATAGAATTTATTCCAGGAGTTCTATTTAATTTTGTGACGAAGATACCAATATTTTTTTCTGACCTAGCATTGGCTTTTGTAATGTTCAAAGTTGTAAAACATTCTACAGGTAATAAAGATTTGGCAGAAAAAGCTGCTATTTTGCTTTATTTGAATCCGTTGTTAATATGGATTTCAGCAGGACGAGGAATGTGGGATAGCATACCTACATTATTTTCTATGGTTTCTCTTTATTTCCTGTCTACACGAAAAATAGCATTTTCAGCTATTGCATTAGCCATATCTGTTCTTTACAAACTTTACACAATAATTTTCATCATACCCATAATATTATTTCTCTTTCGGCGATCTAACCAAAAGGAGAAAAATCTTTCAGTCTTAAAATTTATCATAATATTTGTGTCTACATTATTGTTGGATGCAATCCCGTACTTTAGTTTGATTCCAACCATGGTTACAGGGCTAGTGACACCTACACCTTTTTTTGGATTAGCTGGATTTGGTTTAACTTATTGGTCTATTTCTACTTTAGTTCCAGAATTATCTCAATTTTTAGATCTGATAGTTTACAGCATCATCATTTTTATGTTTGGATTAACTTTGTATAAGGTAAATCGTCTTTCATTTGATAAACCTATTCTAAATTTATCTATCGGAATGCTCGGGTTTTTGTTAGCTTTTTTCCTTTCTTTCAATTTTGTTGCAGAACATTTTCTAATTTGGGCGCTCCCATTCATAATAATCATAACTATTGAAAAGAAGATAGAAACAGGATTACTTTGGTTTACATCTCTAACTGCCTTGATATATGCTCAAAAGAATTTTCCATATTATTTATTGCCTACATATCCATGGTTTGATTCTGTACTCGAATATTTTGCTCGACTTGTTCAACCTTTCCAGAATGTAATTGTTGTTGAAGGTGAATCCATTATTATGCCAAGTTTATCAGGAGGATTCATTATGACATTATTAGGTATTTTGAGTTCAGTATTTTTCTTAATAATGTATTTAGAATTATTCGATTTTCATAACCCCAATATTTTACGTCATTTACGAAGAACATTATTGGGTCCAGTCAAAATGCTAGAGAAGAAATTTCGAAAAGAATCAAGATGAGATTAATACTAAATAGTAATCCTTCCAACGATTAAATTTATCATTATGCATACGATTGACAATTAAATTAATAAGAAGAATTAATATATTCAATATAAAATATCTTGTGACGTGAACAATAAGAAGAAAAAAAATCATGCAGTCTTTAATCATGTAACTAAAGATGAATCATGGGCAGAATTGAAGATAATAAAAATTCTTCAGCAATCATCTTCAATATTGACCCCAACTTTAGCGAAGACTAATGTAACACCAAATCAGATTACTTTCTTCCGTTTTATAGCTTTGATTCCTATTGCGACTTATCTATTTGCACGTGGTGATCATTTAAGCATTTTAGGCGGATTATTAGTTTTCTTGATGTTTCATTATCTAGATGCCCTTGAGGGAAATCTTGCAAGATTAAAGTCAATGGAGACTGATTTGGGAGGATGGTTGGACTGGGCGTTTGATATGATGGGTAATAATCTCATTACTATTGGTATGACAATTGGAGCAATTATTAGTATAGGAAGTGTTGAATCATTAGGAATACCATCTATATCATTACCTTTCTTAGTTATTTTATTATCAGGCTTTGTAGCATTATTCTCTCAACAAATTTCGTTATATATGACTAATGAGCTTGATCGAAAATACAGTTTCGTTATCAATTCCAGAAAGATTATAAATGAACTGAAAAAGAATAAAATAAACTATTCAAACAAAATATTAGTAAGAATTCTTTATCCAGATGATGCAGTTGGCCAAATATTGTTTGCAGTTGGCTGGTTCATTATAATTGGAACTTTAATTAATCAAATTGCTTTAGCATTAGTTGCGATTGCCATTTTTCAAAGTATTAGAATAGTCGCTTTGTTCTTTTTAATGGTTTCTGCTTTACAGAAAAAAGATTCTAACAATTTAATTGTTAAAATCATGAAAAAAATGAATAAGATAAATTGATACCAAGTGCAATAAAAGATGAAGGCATTACTGATTTATCCACCAATCAAAGGATACCTCTCAGATACTCCATGGCCAGATCCACCCTTAGGCTTAGGATACATCGGATCAGTCTTAGAGGAAAACGATTTTGAAGTAGAAATTTTGGATGCTTTAGCTTTAGGCACCGATAATGTTGAGCAAGAAGGAGAATTCATACGCGTAGGCTTAAGTTGGGCGGATTTGAAGAAACGGGTGAGTAACGCCTCCCCCGATATTGTGGGAGTAAGCGCAGCATACACAGCCTATGCAAATGATTCTCATCACTGCGCAAAAATAGTCAAAGAGGTTAACCCAGATATTCCTGTTGTGTTTGGGGGTGCACACACATCAATTCTTTACGAGAAGGTACTCTCTGATCCGAATGTTGACGTAGCGATCTTGGGGGAAGGTGAAATGACCTTCCTTGAACTGATGAAACAGCTAAAGTCAAACGGAAATATCTATACTGTTGATGGAACTGCTGTACTGAAGAATTCATCTATACTTCGACACCCTCCAAGACCCTTTATTGAAGAATTGGATTCTATTCCTTTTCCAGCTAGGCATCTACTTCCTATGGATAATTATTTTCACAAACCCTCATTCTTAAGGGATTATTCTATGAGGCAGCCACGGACAAATATGATAACAAGCCGAGGGTGTCCATTCAACTGTGTCTTCTGCTCAATTCACTCTGTTTGGGGATACAAGTGGCGTTGGAGATCAGCAAGAAATGTTGCCGACGAAATTGAGGTCTTGACTAGTAGATACGGTGTGAAAGAAATAGCGTTTCTTGATGATAATCTCTCCTTGAACAAGAAGAGGATGATGGAGATATGTGATGAGATAATCGAGCGGAAATTGGATATAAAATGGTGTACCCCAAATGGGGTTATGGTTCGCACTTTAGATCAAGAAGTGATTAGAAGCATGAAAAAAAGTGGATGTTGGAAATTGACTTTAGGTATTGAATCAGGTTCCGTTGAGACTCAAAATTTTATTGGTAAAAAAATAGATCTTGAAAAGTGTAGAAAAACTATCGAATTTTGTAACAAAATAGGAATGTGGACCCACGCTACATTTATAATTGGTTTCCCAAATGAAACTCTCGAATCCATTAATCAAACTATAAATTTTGCTATAGATTCAGAACTAGATTTAGCAAATTTTTATGTTGCAACTCCGTATCCATCCACAAAACTACATGAGATTTATGTTAAAGAAAAACTTCTTGAACCAGATTCTGATATTAGTTATCTTTCTGTCAATTTACCTGGAACGAGAACAAAATATTTTTCCAAGAAAGAATTGAAAAAAATGCAAAGTTCTGCGTACTCAAAATTCATATCTAGCAGAATGAAGAGGTTTCTTAATCCATTAAGAATTCAAAAGAAGATTAAGTCTTTTGATGATATACGATTTGTAACAAAAATTATGAAAACTGCTATCGAAGCAAAATTTGCAATTAAAAAATCAGGTAGTTTTTCACCTCATAAAAATATAAGTATAGAAACCAAACATTCTAAACAAGGAAAAAAGTCAGTATGACAAATCTGAAACTTGTCAATATTAACATAAGTTAAGATTTAAATTGTGCTATCTTTAAAATCTTTTTAGGTGATTTTTCTATATGGTAAATTGGCGTAATATTGTTCCTTATGCCATCTTTATGTTAATAGTGATTGTTGTGTTTTCATATTCTTCTACGGTTTCATCTGATATATTTTTGTGGGAGACTTCATCTAAAGATGAATGGGATGAAGGTGTTCCATTGGATATCTCACTCAACGCTAATCCAGGAGATTTAATACTGAAAAATTCACCTAAAACTATTGAATTTCACACAATATCTTATTGGAATTTCGATGAAGGAGAAGGTCAGTACGCTATAGATGATAGCCAAAGGAGAAGATTTTGGTTAGTTGAATCTGAGGCGAACTGGAATGAAGGAACTTTTGATAGTTTGTCTACATCTGTGATTTCTGATTCATTGACGATGAAACTCTCTAACATATCAATTGACCCAAATACAATTGCGCTTTGGCCTATGGATACAGGCATAGGTCAAACTGTAACCGGTATACCAAATAGAGATCTAGATGGTACCCTTGGGGATTCTATTGAAGAAGATATTCATGATCCGAATTGGACTGAAGATGCGAAGGTTGGTCTTCATGCATTAAAGTTTGATACTGAAAATTATGTTGAAATTCCAGATTCACCTGAGATCAATTTTAGAAAGGATGATTCTTTCGTAATTGGGATATGGTTCAAGACGACCATGAATAATGAAATGCGAATAATTACAAAGAGAGACGATATGAATCAGCCATATAGTGGTTATGCTCTTGGTTTAAACGGAGGGAAAGTCTTTTTTTATCTCCAAGACGATATAAATCAATATGTTCTTATTACTACCCCTAAATCATATAATAATGGAGTCTGGCATCATATCTCCGCTGTAAGAAATACAAGCAAAAACATGGTATCAATACATATAGACGGAGTCGAAGTAGTCAATGCAACCGATCCAACCTCAGACCTAACAAATCAGAAAAACCTAATAATCGGAGCCACAAGTGATAAAAGTAATTATTACTTTAATGGAAATCTCGATATACTTCGTATTGCTAATTCTCAAATGCCTTACAATCTTAATATTATTTATAACACGAACGGGACATATCTTTCAAAAATATTTGGTTCAGAGGAGTTAGTTTTATGGAAAAAGATTCGTTGGATTCAATCTCAGATTAGTAATGACACAAATATTGACATCATGACTAGAGTGAGTAATGATACTGTTTCTTGGAGTGGTTGGAGTGATCCATACACAAATTTAGCAGGTGATGAAATTCTACAGGGAATAAGTAGATATATACAGTTCAAAGCAGAACTCACAACAAAAGTAACAACTGAAACCCCTATTCTGCAAAGAGTTGAGTTCCTAATCGAGCGATTAGATCAGAATATGATTGGAATTTTACATACCGCCAAATATCTCCATGGTACCCTTGGGGATTCTATTGAAGAAGATATTCATGATCCGAATTGGACTGAAGATGCGAAGGTTGGTCTTCATGCATTAAAGTTTGATACTGAAAATTATGTTGAAATTCCAGATTCACCTGAGATCAATTTTAGAAAGGATGATTCTTTCGTAATTGGGATATGGTTCAAGACGACCATGAATAATGAAATGCGAATAATTACAAAGAGAGACGATATGAATCAGCCATATAGTGGTTATGCTCTTGGTTTAAACGGAGGGAAAGTCTTTTTTTATCTCCAAGACGATATAAATCAATATGTTCTTATTACTACCCCTAAATCATATAATAATGGAGTCTGGCATCATATCTCCGCTGTAAGAAATACAAGCAAAAACATGGTATCAATACATATAGACGGAGTCGAAGTAGTCAATGCAACCGATCCAACCTCAGACCTAACAAATCAGAAAAACCTAATAATCGGAGCCACAAGTGATAAAAGTAATTATTACTTTAATGGAAATCTCGATATACTTCGTATTGCTAATTCTCAAATGCCTTACAATCTTAATATTATTTATAACACGAACGGGACATATCTTTCAAAAATATTTGGTTCAGAGGAGTTAGTTTTATGGAAAAAGATTCGTTGGATTCAATCTCAGATTAGTAATGACACAAATATTGACATCATGACTAGAGTGAGTAATGATACTGTTTCTTGGAGTGGTTGGAGTGATCCATACACAAATTTAGCAGGTGATGAAATTCTACAGGGAATAAGTAGATATATACAGTTCAAAGCAGAACTCACAACAAAAGTAACAACTGAAACCCCTATTCTGCGTAACGTAAAGATTAATTTCGAAACTTTAGGATATGAACAGGAAATCTTTGTGAAATTGGAAAATCCACCAACAATTAGAGAAGGTCAAAATGTTACTTTGAAAGCTTCAATTAAGAATAAGATTGGTGAACCGATGAGTGGTTCTCTAATAACTTTCTTTGTAAATAAAGTGGAGATCAGTTCAGTATTGAGTAATGCAGAAGGAAAAGCATCAATTCAAATTAATCCAAGTAGAGATCCACTTGGTAGGCAAGTTCTCCTAATCGAAGCAGAAGCCGGAGTAATCAAGAATGAAGAAACTTTGCTTGTTCAAAGAGCGATTCCTGAGATTCTGTTGAAACTAGAAAATCAAATACCCTTCATATTAGTTATAGGTATTTTTTTGTTAGTAACAATTTTATATGTATATTTGAGTCAACCAAATCAAGGTAAGTTAAAAATTACTAGTCATAAAATATTCCAAAATAAAGAAGAAATCTTACCAAGAAATCAAAAGAATAAAAAAAAAGAGATACAGGATAATTGGTCTGATTGAAACCATTTGTATCTATCATCATCCTCAATTATAATGGTGGAGACCTGGTTGTACAATGCCTAAACTCAGTTCTCAGAATAGATTACGAAAACTTTGAAGTTATACTACTTGATAATAATTCGACAGACGGGAGTATGACAAATGTAAATAATAAATTCGGTTCTAAACAGCAGGTTAAGATAATTATGAATAAAAGAAACTTAGGATATGCTGAAGGAAACAATGTTGGAGTAATGGAGTCAAATGGGGAATACTTAGTTTTTCTGAATAATGATGTAATTGTAGATCCTAATTTTTTAAAGGAATTAGTTATTGTGATGAAGACAGATTCAATTGCAGCAGCACAAGCAAAGCTGATGTTTATGGATTACCCTACAAAATTTTATAGTGCAGGTCACTATATTGACTATTTCGGCATGGTTCACGTATTAGGTGAATTTGAGGAAGATAAAGGACAGTTTGATAACGTATATGATATATTTGGTGCTCACGGTGCTGCTTTTATCGTGAAACGTAATCTTTTTCTAAAAGTAGGTGGCTTTGATTCTGACTTCTTCCTCCTCTTTGAAGAAAGTGATCTTTGCTGGAGATTCTGGCTTATTGGGTATAGGATTGTTTTTGTACCGAAAGCAATTGCTTATCATAAGCATGGATACGCTCATAAACGTAGCTCCTTTGGAAGAGAATCTTCTCTTACGTATTATTTTGTCAGGAATAGATTGAATTCAATACTGAAAAATTACAGCTGGTCAAGATTAATCACCGTTCTTCCATTTCATGCCATGCTACTGTTAATTACATTTTTTATGAAAATAAATCAGCGTGATTTTGGTAGTGCAAGGGCTTTAATTAGAGCTTTGGTGTGGAATGTTCGTAATTCAAGAGTATCTATTGAGAAACGAAAAAGGGTTCAGAATATGAGAAAAGTTTCAGATGGATTTCTAATTAATGCTTCGATAATCAGAAGGCCTTCAATTAAGGAATTAGTTGCAAAACTGAAACTTCTTTCAAAATAACTCACGGTAAGTTTGTAATTTATCTATTTTCAAATTATTAAATTAAACATATCATTATATTTTCCCGATTAACCTTAACGATTATTGGAAAGAATATGACTTACCATTATATTCTGATGCATGACCAAGTTTAGAAACTTAGTGAGCGGTAATTATTTTTGTATTATTAATATCTAATGAACCTAAACCACATTCAGTGCAAATATTTAATCTAAAAATTCCATTTACCAGATCTCTTCTTACTTTAGTATATTCTTTCTTTTTCCAGATATCAATCAGTTTTTCATTATTAATATTTCCAAATGAATAATTGCTGAGATAATCATCACAACACAAGATTACCCTTCCTTTATAATCAATAATCAGGGTTTTTGATGGAAAATCACATTTCTCCAACTTTTTCAGATTTTTTAATGGAATTAATCCTTCTCTACTGCTTAATTGAATTTCTTCGATACTTCGGTATTGTATTTTTTTCCAGTCGTTAATGGTAAGTTGATTGAAAAAATGTTTTATTTTTTTTGGCATTAATTTACTGTGTTGTGTAATACAAAAATCATCAACACCCCTATTAACCAATTCATCAAATAATTCTTTGGATAAAAAATCACCATTAGTAAATATTTGTATATGTGCAAAAGGTAATTTCCTTCGCGTATAAGACATTAATTCTGGTAATCTTGAATCCAATAGAGGTTCTCCATAAAAATGGGGAGAAATTCTACCACAAAATTTTATTTCAGCTAATTCATCAATTATTTTCATAAAGAGAAATTCTTTCATTATTGCATCTTCTCTTTGGATATATGCGTTCGGACAATGTGGACATTTTCTGTTGCAAGTAGTGATAGTTTCTATTTCTACTCCATTAAAAAGATCTTGAGAACCATTTTGAATCAAGTTATAAATATTGTAATACAATTTCAGAGGTAATGATCTAATTTTCCTTGGATATGAAGAAAATACTATTGATTTAAAATTTTCTAGAATTTCAGTCAATATTTTACACTACTTTATTGATATAATAACAAATTATTTCTTAAATTTCCGAGATATCTTACCGATAAAAATCATATAACTCAATCCTTCTCCGCTACATTTGTAATATTTTTTTGGCATAACATTTCGAATGCTCTTCCTGGAATATAATAGACAATGATTTGACTTAATAAAAGAAGGAAATAATGAAGATATTGTAAGTGATATTGGGACACATAATATTTCAAACGTTTATTTCTAAAATGGATAAAGCCGCTGAAACCTCTGACATTATAGCCAATATTTTCAAACTCTTTGGGTATCCATCCAGATTTATGTTCGAGAAAAATATTTTCATCTTTGTGAGGTTGAGGGAGGTAACCTACAGGCAAATATAAAATAACTTGTTTTCGTGCAATTCTCTCCACTTCATTAATTAGCATTATTCCTTCCTTTTTTTTTAAATGCTCAACCAGATTTAAACATAGAACCGTGTCAAATGATTTTTCCCTAAATGGCAAAATACTAGCATCGCAAAGAATATGTTCATCGTACAATTTCAGAAATTTACATTTGGATAAACTTTTCAAATATGCATCAGCACCAACCATATATTCAGCTACCTCTGGATTGCGTCTCAAATTCCTAAAGCCCACCATTGGGAATCCATCCCCACATCCAACATCCAAAACCGATGAACTAGTAACACTTTTCCATAAGAGTCCACGATAATATAATTGAGGTATGGACATGACCTTATCCAAGAAAACATTTTCCACTTTTCTTATTATTTTCATTAAATTAATCATCTAAATCCGCTCAATAATTATTTGTAAAATATCATAAAATGGAGTAATAAGTTGAATCTAATAAGGATATAACAATTATGTTCTAAATTTTGGGATACCATAATTAGGAAGATTGTATAATCTTTGGTTAATAGAGATATTGATTTTCAAACAAAATAATTATTGTGTAATCAATTTTAGGATGAATTCTTAATCCATTTCCTAAGCTTATTCAATGCATATATTGTCATGATTATTTCTATTATTAGAATTCCTATAAGTATATAGTTCTCGAATGGATGGTTATCGATAATAGTATTGATTTCGTTTAAATTGATTTGATTCCAGTTTTGGATAAATGAAATTTTCCAAGATGATTGGTCATCTAGAATAATCTCAATTAAAATGTCTTCACTAAAAATGGAGGCATCTAAAGGAATAATGATTCGTCCATCACTTAGTACAACTTGCTCATCAGGTTGAAGAGTAAATATTCCTCCTTTTTGATTGGACATTTCTCTATCAAATATCACCGCATCATTAAGCTTTATTTTCATATGCTTTCCACTAACCAAGGAAATGGGTAACTCATCACCAATCTGATTAATATATAGGTCAGTATGAAGACCACCTCTCAAATTATCTCCTAAGAAAAACATTATCATTGAAAATTCATAAAAGCTTACACGCGAAGGTTTATCGGAATATATGTTTCCAATAATGAGTTTATTATCTTCTTCTAATACTCCCGTTTTATTTTGGACCATATTCATATCTACATCAAAAAATCTATAATCAAAATCAATATTAGATCGTACCAAAGGATTTTGTTGAATGGAACCAGTAGTAACGGCGATAATTAGAGGGTAAAATGTAGATAACATTATTAAAAAAAGTATAATTAAGAAACTTGCACGTTTGTTCATTATTCTCACCTAATTTCTCCGAATCTATTTTTAGTGTTTAAATGAATATCATGGAGATACAGAAAATATAACCAAGAAATTAAGAATAATATTGTTGTTTGACCCAGAAAAATATTTAAGCTTGTAAGCATGACATAGAAAACATAAATTAATGTAAAGATTTGTGAAATCTTTGTAGTTACGATAGCAGAAAAAGAAAATTGGTTTGATGACCAGAACATTATCAAAATAGCAATTTGGACCACAAGAAACGTTGATGAATCAAGTTTGAACCATAAAATAGTCAGTAAGACTGAAAATACACTTCCAAGATAAAAAATATTCTCAGATCTTCGTAGTATTTGTCGAAAAGAGATTTTATGATTAGTTTTAAAATAGACCAAATACCAAACTAATACAATTAGAATACCTCCAGTTATTCCGGAAATAATTTCTGAACCTAACCCAAAACTTATTCTTAGAATTTCAAATACACTATACAATATAAGTAAAAGGATTACAAGTAAATTAATAGGCGTGGTAGTTCCAAGACTATATTTATTATTCCTCAAAGAATTTATTACATTAGTTGTATTTTTGTTTAGATTTGTTTGTTTTCTTCGAATGTAAACTGTGAAAAAACAGCCAGCAAGAGATAAGATTAGGAAGAATGAATGAAGTACACTTAATGATAAGTAGAATGGTAAACTTCTGAAAGGCCATGCAGGGTCTCTTATCGGAAACCAATTTGGAAAAGTTTGATCAAAGTTGTATGTAAAACTTGCACTTGACATTGGTTCAATAAGCATAAGGGATATCCAGATCACATGTGGATAATACCAAGGTATACTACGGAATAAAACCGAGGCTAAAAGAATTGATGGTAACACCCATTGAAGAAAAGAGGGCTCAACGAGTGGAGTTGTAATTATAAAAGGAACAAATATAATCATTATATTTAGATTTAGCCATTCTGCTGTTGGTTGTCTATATTTTATCAGAAAAATGAGGAATAATGTGAATAACAAAAGGAAAATTCGTCCACCAAAGAAAACAGATGTTGCATCCCATATTCCAAGAGAAGATAATACTCCAGTAAAATTGTAAGGAAAATCAAAGGTTGTTGCCGCATGACCGGATGTAGTTGCGGTACCGAACCATTGTGAAGGATACATAATAAATGCGGAAAATGATTTTGTAGCAAGTTTGGCCATTATGTAAATATATGGTGAATTAATGATTGCAGCAGAAATAATAAAAGCTATTCCAAAACGTTTTACGTTTGGAGACCATAATCGATATTTCATCCATAAATATGTAATAAATGCAGGCAATAACAAAACAGGGAATTGTCGTGAAGCCATTGAAAAAGCAAGACTTGCAGCACTAAGCCCCATTTTTCCCTTTAATAGATAAAAAATGGATAATAGAACAAAGGCAGTAGTCATATGTTCCATCCATCCTTGTAATGCTGTAGTCCAGATAACATATGGATTTAGAAAGTATATTGAAGACAATAGTACAGCTTTCTTTTTTTCATTTGATACATGCAAAGTAATTCCATAGATTGCGTAAAGCATGACTACATCTGAAATTATAGCAGGTAATTTGAAAAGGAATACCATGAAAAATTCGTAGTTACCAACATATTTCACTAACAAAAGATAGTTAGCATACATTGGAGCAAAGAATGTGTGAAGTGCAGGACCATAAGCAGCTCCTCGGATGAGAACATTATCCCCAAAAAATATTGCTTCAGCAAATCTAAACTTTGCATAGACTGAAATATAATTTGTATTAAGTGCAAACCAAATTCGAATAAATAATCCAAAAATAATCACAGCTTCAAAAGGAGAGAGAAATTTTTGAAAATTAGGTATCTTAATCTTCAAACAATTTTCACATTTTAATTTTGTATATTATCAAAAAATAATACGGTATTGCATAAAACTTCTTCATATTAATAATTATTGTTTTACGGTAATAACGGAAAACAAAGTATAATATCCATATATTTTTAACATTTAGAACATTATATTTTTTTAATATAATTTCTAAGAAATAAAAAACACATTTAATAAATAGGGTTAATACATTCTAATAAATATCAATTATTCAAAAGATTCAAGAAGTGTTTTCTCTAACTTTTGTCGTTGTTTGATTATATCAAAAAAATGTTCAGACCTAGAACGGTTTAATTTAGATAATCTTTTTCGGAAATTTTCGTCAAGGGCCATTTTTAAAAGAGCAAGGAATAATTTATCTTGAGAACCTTGAATTACTGTAGGGTTAGATGGTCCAATAATTTCAGGTATTGACCCACAATCAGATCCGACAATTGGTAACCCTGAGGCCATTGCTTCAATTAGAACAAATCCAAACTGCTCTTCCCAAAGCTTCATTCCCCATTTTTTCCAATCTAAACTTGGAAGACAGAATATATCACATGAAGCGTATATTTTTGGTAATTCATCATATTTTAGATTATGAAATATTTTAATTGGGAACTTTTTTGAATATTCACGTACCAATCCTTCATCTTCGCCACCTTGAGAAATAACCAACCATAATTCACAATCAGGTACTTTTTTACATAAACGAGCAAATGCAGGTAAGAGGATAGAGAGTCCCTTTTGTCGAGCATATGCACCTACAAATAAAACACGTAATTTTTCATCACTTCTTTTCGCTAATTGAGGATTAAATTTTTCAAGGTCTATTCCTAAATAAATCATTCTTATTTTATCTTCATCTACTGAAAGATATCTAAGATAATCTACAGATCTTTTTGAATACGCAATAAAGAGGTTAGCTGTTGAAAGAACTGATTTTACATTCCACTTGTAGATTGGGACTTTGTGGATAGACGTAAGTGTTTCAAAAACACTTACAACTAGCTTCTTGTGACTTTTTTTAGATATTTTTGCGCATTGAGCACTGATGAATGATATGAACTCGATGCAGCTGATTATCTCCACATTCTTCAGAGCAGATTCCAAATTCCCAAGCTGTATTAAACTGGTTGTACTGTAAGGTTTTCGGAAGAATGGTGACATGATGAAGTCTGGCAACAACTCCCTTGTAACCACGTTTTTGTATTGCACTCGGCCCTGAGCGCCGATTTTTTTTGTTAAGGACACAATGTATTCTAAGTCAAAATGCTGTAATCCGTTGAAGAGCGCAATCTCCTGTGGCTTACGACAAGATTTAGGTCCAATGACTAGGGCCAGTTTTTGTATTTTACCTTCCTCGTGGAACGTGACGTGGAGCTTTATTAGTGTGTTCTCATTTTAGGATGGTGCTGTTTAACTTCTTTTTTAACTCTTTCAGCTGAGACATCTTCTTTTTTCCGTCCGAGGCCTAATGATTTCTTGATTTTCTTTGCCAATAATTGCTTCGTGAAAGAAAACTCTATCTTAAGAATGCCTAAGGGGAGAAAACCATAGCCCGCACGATAATAGAGAATAAGCTTAATTGGAGTAATAAGTGAGATTGGAAGACGACTGAAAAAATTAATAAGTCTATCACTCTTTTCTATCTTATTCACCCATGATTTGGGCAGGATAGGGATGCAAGTAAGTAGGAGCGCATATTTTCGGTATGAATCCTTTTTTCTGTAGCGTAGCCTGCCACCTTGGTAAAGGAGTGTTTTTCCTTGATTGATATTGTCTACATCCTCAGGTCTTAATTGACCATATTCAATACTCGAATTTATAATTGGAGACTTGGGAAAGTATAGGAGAGGATAGACATTAATCACACAAGGGCGCATAGTATTATACAGTCTTAATGCTTCTTTGATATTTTCGTCGGTATCGTAGGGCAGGTTCAAGATGTGATCTACCATGAAACGAAGTCCTGACTTATGACATAAATCAGCAACCTTTATCATAGAATCATTCCTTTCAAATCTATTAAGAACGTCTTTCCTCATTTTTTCCGAAGCTGATTGAATACCAAACCACAACATTTTGCACCCAGCTTCTTTCAATCGAATAATGATTTCATCTGATAGGAACCTAGTGTGTCCAGAGCAAGTAAATGGTATTCCCACCTTCTCAGAGTACTCAGACAAGAATTGTTTGGTCCATTCCTTATTAGCTGTGAATACATCATCTTCAAATAGAAAAGTTTTCGGTTTATATTTTCTTTTGATATCAATCAGTTCGTTGATGGTTCTTTTCACACTCATCTGCCTAATATATTTCCCCAATCCTCTGAAAAGCTGCATAAGCTCAGCATTACAACAGTAAGTGCAACCAAATGGGCATCCTCTACTAGTAAAGAAGTAGGTGTTATTCTTATACTCGCTCGGCAGCTGCTTGTAGAAGAGTTCCTTATCCACGAATGGTAACTCATCCAGATTTGCTACCAACGGACGGAGAGGATTTGATTGAGCGACCCCATCATCATTCTTAAACCAAATATTCCTAATCTCAGGATTACCATCTCCCTTTTCCAAGCTCTCTACAAGTTCCAGAAGAGCCTCTTCACCCTCTCCTACGCACACATAGTCAATATAATCTTCCTTAATCACTACCTCAGGAACAACTGTCGGATGCGCTCCTCCGAATATTATAGGAATATCCGGAAACTCAACTTTAATCTTTTTTGCAAATCTCAGCGCCCACTGATAATGTGCAGTAACCACTGAGAAAGCAATTAGATTCGGCTTCATCTCTTCTAACCGCTGCAAATTCTCTTCTTCTCGACTAAATAATTTAGATAAAAAGTTACTTTGAATGTAAGCCCTACTGAATTGCCTAGGATCAAAGATTAGGTCGACCTCGTGCCCATGTGCCTTCATATAGCCAGAGAGCGCACTGACTCCAGGGATTTCATCTTCAGCACATACAAAAACAATTTTCAATAAAATTCACTTTTCAATAATAATGAGTCTCAGCCTGCAATTAAATTTTTTGTAGAATTTATTGCTTATGGTAAAATATTCCTTAAGCAATTGAATACAGAAAATAATAATCATGTTATTAGATATTTAGAGATTAAAAAAAGATTTTATTTCTCAACATAATATATGATGCCAGAGTTTATTGTTATGTTTAAATAATCTATTTAGTAAAGATGGCTATTTGAGTTATGTGAAACATTATGGCTAAATATACATCTTGGAAAGGAAAAAATGTTGTCATTACAGGTGCAACAGGATTTGTGGGATCTTGGCTTACGAAATCCTTATTGGAAAAAGGGGCCCACGTTACAATTATAGTCAGAGATGTTCATCCAAAAGGATTCCTTGATTCAATAAAGAATGAGTATCAGAAGCTGAATGGTATTGTTTTTGGAGATCTTACTTGTAGATCTACTGTTGAAAGAACAATTAATGATAATGATATCGATACCTGTTTTCATCTTGCTGCTCAAGCTATTGTAAATGTGGCTTTAACGTCTCCAATATCTACTTTTGAATCCAATATAATTGGAACATTGAATATCCTAGAAGCTTGCAGGACATCCAAAACTATCAAGAAAGTTGTAGTTGCATCTACCGATAAAGTATATGGTGAACCACAATCGGTTCCAATAAAGGAAGATCATCCATTGCTTGCAAAATATCCATACGATGTTTCTAAGGCAAGTATTGACATGATTACAATGAGCTATCATCAAACCTATGGACTCCCGGTTGGTTTGACAAGATGTTCTAACATTTACGGAGGTAATGACTTGAACTTCTCAAGAATAATTCCAGATACAATTAGATCTGTTCTTTTAAACAAAAACCCAAAAATTAGAAGTGATGGAACCCCAGTCCGAGATTATATGCATGTTTCCGATGTTGTGAATGCTTACCTAAGGATTGCAGACCATATGGACAGAACGGATGTTGTTGGAAAAGCTTTCAACTTTGGAACTGGGAAACCTTCGAGTGTTCTTAATTTGGTGAATAAAATAATAGAAATATCAGGGAAATCTCATCTAAAGCCTGTTATTCTGGGGAAAGAAGTAAAAATGATTAATGAACAATATCTATCATCAGATAGAGCAAATTCATTATTGAAATGGAAAGCCAATAAATCACTTGAAGATGGATTAAGAGAAACAATTGAATGGTATAGTGCTAATGAATCATTATGGAAACATCTTATCTAAAAAGCGTGTATTATGATGAAGGCATTTATCCTTGCGGGTGGTAAAGCAACAAGACTTTACCCGATGACCCTCATTATGCCTAAACAACTTATTATGATTAATGGTTTCCCTGTAATAAAATATATTCTAGACCATTGTATGAAGAATGATATTAATGAAATTGTGTTATGCATTTCAGATAATTCATTTGTAAATCAATTTCAGAATGCTATATCTACAAAATTATATCCTAATCTTAATATTGACTTTTCTATTGCTCCAGAATCTTTCAATACGGGTGGACGATTATTCGCTGCAAAGGATTTTATGGATGAAGATGATTTTGTAGTTTATTATGGAGATATAATTACTGACCTAAATCTCAGAGCCATGATAAATTTTCATAAAATGCAATCAAAAAAAGGGTGTGAATGTACTTTAGCTACCGTAGGAACTAAAGAATTAGAATGTGGGGTAGCACTTCAGAAAGAAAAAATATCAAAAATAAAAATTTTTAAAGAAAGACCTAGAATCTCAGATATTTCTGACTTCAAAATTAATGTAGGTATTTCGGTGTGTAATAAAAATGTCATAAAATATTGTCAAGAAAAATCTGATTTTTATAGTGATGTAATTCCAGAATTAATTAAAGTTGGGAAAACAGTTTATGGATATGAAGTGGATAAACCATTCATAGATATTGGAACACTAAAAGCTATTGAAGATGCTAATAAATCAATGAAACAAAACAAATAGAAACATTTCATATAATTAATAGGAATTTTCTAAAATGAATGATATTAAAGAATCAAGTTTAAAATTGGTGAGCATAATTATTCCAACAAAAAATTCTATTAAAACTATGTCTATATGTCTAAAATCAATAATAAATCAAACCTATCCTGAGATTGAAATTATTGTGGCGGATAGTGATAGTAAGGATGGAACCTCAGAATTATGTGAAAAACATGGTGCAAGAGTTTATAATAGATCTGCAGAATCAGAAAGAACCGAAAAAAAAAATTTTGCAGCAAAAAAAGCAAAAGGTGATTTTGTTTATTTTGTTGATTCTGATTTTCAGCTTACTCCAAGAGTAGTGGAGAGATGTATTAAAAAATGTGATAAGGGTTTTGATTCTATCATAGTTCCAGAAAGAGTAATACCTAGAAATGGATTCTGGGAAACTTGTAGGCAACTCGAGATAATTACATATGAAGGAGATGATTCAGTAGAGTCACCAAGATTTTTTAGAAAAGAAGTTTTTGATAAGACAGGAGGTTTTGACGAATCACTTATTTTTGGGGAAGAAAATGATCTTAATATTAGGGTGCGGGACCTTGGATATAATGTGGGGCGCATAAAAGAAGTATTATTTCATCATGAAGGCCCTGTATCATCGGTTATATTACGTAAATTCTATTACGGGAAAACTTCACTCCTATATATTAATAAGAAAAGAACAGCAGCTTTAACACAATTTAGTTTCGTCAGGCAGGGGTGGATTAAAAATAGGAATTATCTTGCTCACAAACCATTATATGCAATAGGGATGGTGATTCAGAAATTTGTGCAATACTTAGCTGCAGGATTAGGATTAATCGTTAGCCTTTTGGAAAATGGATTTAGACAAGAAAAAGCGAAGTAAATTTACGTTATATTCAGTTATTTTTATATATGTATTCTTCGCAAAAATTAGCTTCTAGGTTCATCAGATAATTCCAATCAAATATTTCTTCAACATTTTTTCTTCCATTTCGGCCAATCAATTTAGCCAACTTTTTGTCCAGAAGAACTTTTACAATAGTATTTGATAGGTCATTTACATCTCCAGGAATCACATGTAAGCTTGAGATTCCGTGTGGAGCTATCCTAGAAATAGCTTTCACTTTAGATACAATTACTGGTTTTTCCATTCCCCAGTATTCAAATAGTTTGAAAGACAAATAACAATTAGAAAGTAATGTAGATAATAATGGCATCACTCCAACATCTGAAGCTGCAATATAATTGGGGACTTCAGAGTAAGGAACCCATCCTGTGAAAATGACTGATGATTCAATCTTTAAATCTTTAACAGTGTCCTTGAGTCCTTCGAAAAGAGGTCCATCGCCACCTACAATGAGCAGCTTTGCATCAGGCATTTTTTTCAAAACACTTGGAAAGGCACGTACAAGTACATCTACACCATCAATGAGTTTAATATCCCCATGAAAGATTATTACCGGTGATTTTCCAAGTTTGTATTTTAATCGAACAAGATTTCCATCTCCTTTCCTGTCAAACATCTTTGGGTCAACCCCATCAGGAACAATTTTAATTTTGTTGGATGCAGGATAAATGTTAGTGAAAGCTTCTTTCATCTCTTCACTAACTGTGAAAACCATATTGGAATTTGCAAGTATGGTTCGTTCTATGTATCTAAATAATGGCATAAGCATTATAGACTCATATCTTGCAATATCAGAATAGAAATCAGTAAGATCGCTAAACATAGTTAATCGCCCGATTTTACCACCTATGATGGATGCTAATCCCGCTATTGGATTCCAAGCATGAATAGCATCAAATCGGATCCTTTTGTTTAATCTTTGTAGATAAATTACAGAAATAATTATGTGTGAAACACGAACGAAGAATCTTAAAAATCTGCGGTATAGAAAAAATGCAAACCCAGGATATAGATAAGCATTTAGGTTCTTGAAAACTGTTTTTTGCAGATGCAGGAATTGATTTGGAGAAATAACATAGACATTGTGACCCTTAGCTGAAAGAGCTAATCCTAATCGATACATTCTCAGATTTGCACGTGAAACAGGAGGAAAAGTTGCCTCAACGAAAATAGCGAAGTTTAAAGCTCTTTTTTTCAGCATCCAATGTTTCAACTACTAGGTTTAGAATCATATATTACCATACATTCGTAATATGGAGGTCGGTCATGTTCTCTCCAAAACAGGTAATAAACAAATCCAGCAAGAAAACCAATGATATATGCACTTGAAAATACCATGTATTTGTACCAATCATCACAATTCTTTCTACCTAAAAATTGGGCATCAGGAAACTCATTTTTAAGATCATTGATGGAAGGATGAATAGACACAATGTGCTCAGCAGTATTTCCTTCCTCATAACCTAATAATCTTTTAAAAGTATTTAGAAATTTAATATCATATGTCCTACCTTGATATTCTCCATTTTCACTTGTTACAGGCATATATAGAATAACCTTATGATTAGCAATTCTCTTAAGTTCTTGAAATAATTTGTTACGTATAGATCGAGGAAAATGCTCTGCCGAAGCAACTGACAATCCAATATCAACGGCATTATCTTTAAAGGGTAAATAGCATCCGTCAGCAACAACCGAAAAACGTTTATCATCAGACTCTTCAAAAGCACTTCTTTGAATATCTAACGAAATCATTGTTAATTTAAAATTTCGAAAGAGGTTTAATCCACCATGGCCACTTGAACCAACATCAAGGACCTTTAATTCAGTTGAATCCATCTTCACAACCTCACGCGCAACATCTTGGTATCTACACCACCCATCAATAGATCGTGAATACCATATTGCTTCAGAAAAACCAAATTTTCCCAATCTAGCTCTATAGAATCGTTTTGTCAATATACTGTTTAGATAAATAAGAAAAATATCAATAGAGTGAAGTAATCCATATCGCCTCACAATTTGCGCTACTCCACCTCTATTCCTAATTTTGTTTCTAAACAATCTGATACATAAAAAATATTTTCAGCAATATCTAAACTTTTGCTATTCAATTTTTTTTTAAATAAATTGTTGATAATAAACTATTAACCCCCAAATAATTCAAAGCCAAGTCTAATGCAAAATAGAAAGCCTAAATTCTAATTGAAAAGAGAGCTAGCAGTTTATCTATAGTTCTTTTTTCCGTAAAATATAAGGGGTATCTAAATCAGATGGAAAGAGACTGAAATTGGAGACATTTGAGGTGGCAATACCCACAAAAATAGTTTTTGGAAGTGGGACTATAGATCATATTGGTCAAGAAGGACTTACTTTTGGACAAAAGGCCCTGATAGTTTGTGGAAAATCAGCAAACAAATTTGGGTATACTTCCAAAATAAAGGAGGCACTCACTAGATACAACATTAATTGGGAGGTATTTGATGAAGTTAAATCAGAACCGTCAATTGAAGATGCTAAATCCGCAGGAGAAATAGCTAGACACTTTAAAAGCGATTTTGTAATTGGTATCGGTGGAGGAAGCTCTATAGATACAGCTAAGGTTGTTGCTGCTTTAGCTACAAACCCAGTCAATATTGCAGATTTGATTGGTATAGAAAACATTCCAAAACCTTCGTTACCCATCATTTCCATACCTACAACTGCAGGATCAGGCAGTGAAGTCACTAGATATGCTGTTCTAACAGATAAGAATGAAAAAACAAAAAAAGAAATTGTCAGCAACTCTATCATACCTAAAGTAGCAATCATCGATTCAGACCTATCTCAAACTATGACAGAATCAATAACTGCAGCATCTGGTATGGATGCATTAACTCATGCAATCGAAGGAATAATTAGCCATGAATCAAATGTTTTAGCTGAGACTCTTGGACTTAAATCAATTAATTTAATATTTACTAATTTGGAAAAAGTAATTCAAAAACCTAATGATACCGAATCAAGAGACAAAATGAGTTTAGCATCGCTCTTTGCAGGAATAGTAATTCAACAAGTTAGGACTGGACTAGTACACGCAATGGCTCGAGCACTTGGAGGTCAATTCAATATTCCTCATGGAGTTGCAAATGCAATCGTGCTTCATAATGCATTGAAGTTTAATATTGACTCTATTTCTAAAAAAGCTAAGCTAATTTATTCCACAATTGATCCTGAGAGATCCAATATTGTATCTAAAGATGATGGAATAAACCTTATTCATGCTATTGAAGATCTTTCTGCAAATATCAAAATACCAAGAACCTTATTGAATTTTGGTGTAACTAAGGAAGCAATTCCATCATTATCTAAAAGTACATATGCAGTAGAAAGATTAAACCGTGTTAATCCTAAGCCAATCAGTATTAAAGACATTAGGTTAATATTTACGGAATGTTTAAGCGATTAAACAATCCATAGATAAATTGAGTATTATTAAAAAACATCTACTTCCTTCAAATGCTTAAAATACCTGTTTATGTCATTATGAGATTAATTGAATTACAAGAGTTTTTGCAATTTACTTAAAGAATCAGGCTTTGATTTTTTCACTGGAGTACCATGCTCAATTCTTGGAAAAAGCATCCTTTTCTTATCAAGAAATAAGGAATTTCAATATATTCCAGCTACAACCGAAAGTGAAGCAATTGGCTTAGCTTCTGGAGCATATATGGCAGGTCGAAGACCAGTGGTTTTGATGCAAAACTCAGGTTTAGGAGTCTCAATAAATGCCCTAACTTCTTTGGTGCTTTTATATAAAATCCCTTTGTTTTTGGTTATCACTTGGCGTGGGTATGGAGGAAATGACGCACCAGAGCATTTACTAATGGGAAAATGGATGCTTGATTTTCTAAAAGTCATGAATATACCAGTTATGATACTTTCAAAAGATTCTAATAAAAATCAAATTGTCAATTTTGCAAAAAAACAAAAGAACCAAGGAATTACAACAGCTTTGATTTTGAAGAAAGGTGTTATTGAATGAATCGATACGAAGCCATAGAAACAATAATCAATTGCCTAACTGATGAATTCGTAATTGCCTGTAATGGATTTATCAGTAGAGAACTATTCAATATAAAAGACCGACCTCAGAACTTCTATATGTTAGGTTCAATGGGGTTAGCATCATCTATCGGATTAGGAATATCATCTGTAAAAACTGATAAGAAAGTCATAATTCTATCTGGAGATGGAAACATGTTAATGTCTTTTGGAACATTCGTAACAATTGGGAAAATTTCTCCTAGAAATCTTGTACAAATAGTGTTAGATAATGAATGTCATGAGTCAACGGGTGGACAAGAAACTTCAAGTTCAATTGTAGATTTTACGAAAATTGCTAAATCCACCAATTTTAAGCAAAGTAAATTTGTTGATAACTTGAGTACTTTGCAAAAGGTTTTCACGTTCCTTTTGAAGGAAGAGGGACCATCTTTTCTGCATGTGAAGATAAATAAAGGTACAAAAGACCTTCCGAGAATTTCAATTGAACCACCAGAGATTTTGAATCGTTTTATGGAAACACTGCATTTAAATCAATGAATTATCTTTTTTGCCATTTTGTAATCTTTTTCATTATGAATTTCCATCCACCCTTTGTTTGTCTCGATATAGTGAATTTTATAGTCACGGTCAATCATTTCTTGGAGCATATCGGTTATTGAGGCATTCTCAAAGTGTTTAGCGCTGTGAAAATTTCCTCGATGATTCTTAGAACAATCTTCATAAACACTTATCAGACTTTGGGCACCAATTGAAGAGAACTTTGCAATACCAATGAATTCGTGAGTTGCTAAATCTTTACTTATTTTTTTATCTATGAAAGAGACTTCTTTTGGAGTTATCAATGATGGAACTCGGTAGTGGTGAATTTGTTTACCTATTATCAAGTCTAGTTCTTTTTCTTGTTCGTGTCTGTGGAATGGAAATGAAGCATCTGCAACCAGTGTGATATTAGTTTCAGCTCTAAGTAGATTGTTAATTATTGCTTCATCAAACAGTATGTCAGAAAAAATTAGAATAAATCCATCGCTCATTTCCTCTTTTGCCTTAAATAAAGAGTGTAATCCTCCTTTCTTATAATTGTCAACATCATAATAATTTACACGATTAACATTGAATTTATCTTTCTCATATCCCCTAATGATTTTTATATCAGTAATTCCAATCATATTTATCACATCTAGTTGTCTTTGCAGTACACTTTTTCCATTAATGTCAAGTATTGAGGTTGGAGTATCTTTGATGATCTGTTTTTTTGGTTCTCCTGCAGCAGGAATAATAACTTTAGATTTACTTTGCTCTAAAGACCTTTCAATATCTCTCTGCTTAATTAATGTAAAACCAACCATATCAAATATTTTTTTTGTTGATACACAAAATGGGTCAGTTTCAAATGCACGACCATTATGTAATATCGTCTTAGACACATCCTCCATTACTTTAACTGCAGACCTCAAAAGCTGGTTTGCATAAATAACAATATTGAACCCATATCTTTCAAGTTCTTTTTCAGTAATAGTATTGTATGTTGTTGGAATGCATATCAATGGTTTGCGAAATTCAAGCTCTTCACATAATTTGTTATATTCCACTGCAAACTTAAGGACATTACTCGGGTCTCGTTCTTTTGAATGAATTACAATTCCATCTACACCGTTAAGTAGATACTCCTTAGCTCTAACTAGGGCATCGGAAACATCTTTACCAGCGATCAAACTTTCTATCCTAGCTAAAATCATGAATTCTTTTGATAATAAAACAGTTTTTCCCCACCTTATCTTGCTAGCAAATACCTTGGAATTTTCAAGGTTTTGTATTGCATCTGGATCCAAACTATTTCTTTTTGGAAAAGTTTTATCTTCAATAATAACTGATGAGACTCCAAGACGTTCCAATTTTGTGATAAAATATTCGAGACTTTCTTGGTCTCTACCAGTATCACCGTCTACAATGATGGGTTTAGTAGTAATATTTGCTATTTGTTCGATTGTATTAAGTCTTGAGTCTAGACTTACTAATTCAGTGTCAGGAAGACCTTTTGATGCAGAGTCAGTTAAGCCACTCGCCCAAATTGCATCAAATTCTATAATTTCTTTTCCCCTATCAGTATGAGAATCAAGATTTACATTATTCGCAATTAAGGCACTAATTCCATTATGGGCTTCTATAACCCGAATTAGCTTTTTTTCACGAAGAAGCTGACTTAATTTTCCAACTCTATCTTCGGCTTTTATTCTTCCTTGGCCAAACAATTACAGTATCAGATTAATGATATGGAGACCTAAATACATTATTGTTATATCATTGAAAGGAACATTTTCGTATATTATGAATTTCTAGAAATATTAGCTCTTATTTTTTTAGTGATTGCGACGGAAACCTTAAGAGAGGTTTAGATTAATCGGATAAAATGTCAGATGAAAGCACTAATATTGAATTCCGGTATGGGTGAACGACTTCATCCTTTAACTCTATTACTTCCAAAAGCAATGATGAAACTAGGAGATAATGTCTTACTGGGTCATCAAATTGAAAGTCTAAAAGAATGTGGAATTAGGGATTTATTAATAACAACCGGTCATTTTGAAGACAAAATAAAACAATATGTATCGGATCATCATAGCTCAATCAATGTAAAGTACATTAAGAATCCAATATATGATACAACAAATTACATATATTCAATGTGGCTTACAAAAGAGAATATTGATGATGATATCATCTTGCTTCATGGTGATCTCATTTTTGAAACTGGATTGTTGAAACGCATAATAAAAAAAGAAAGCAAAAATTGTATTTTAATTAATAAAAATATTAAAGCCCCAAAAAAGGATTTTAAAGCCATAATTAAGGATGAGAGAATAATCAAAATAGGAGTAAAACTTGATAGTCAACATGCGTTCTATGTTGCGCCCCTCTATAAATTAGAGAGAACTACATTCCTCCACTGGCTTGTTAGAATAGAAGAGTTTATTGAAAAAGGATTTGTAAATATCTATGCTGAAGATGTATTTAATGAATATTATAACGAAATACAACTTCAACCAGTTTATTATGATAAAGAATTGTGTATGGAAATTGATACTCTGGAGGATCTAAAGATTGCAGAAAAACTATTCAATCAATAAACCGCGGAATAGTAATTGGATAATGATGCAACAAATAATTACCTATTTTTATTGTTGAGAAAGATGATAAGGCAAGATAATAGGCACTGTGGGGTAAGATTTTGAATATTGACCCTTTTTGGCTTAATGATAAAGAAATTGTAAAAATAGCGGGAATTGTGAAAAAAGGAAATTTAGCAGCAGGAGAAAATGTTCAAGAATTTGAGCAAGAATTTTGCGAATATATAGGAACCAAATATGCAATAGCAGTAAATTCTGGAACTGCTGCTTTGCATTTAGCTTTACTTGCATCAGGAATCTCAGCTGGAGATAAAGTAATTACTTCTCCGCTATCATTTATTTCAACAGCAAATACAGCTCTATCTATAGGTGCAGCTCCAATTTTTTCTGATGTTAACCCATCTTCAGGTAATATTGACCCGTTTGAGGTTAAACAAGTAATTTCAAAAGATGTGAAGGCAATTATTGGAATACATTTGTATGGTTTTCCTTTTGAAGTAAATGATATCAGAGAAATAGCGGAAAAAAACGATACTGTTTTAATTGAAGATGCTGCTCAAGCTATTGGTGCAGAATATAGAGGTAGAAAAGTAGGACAACTAGGTGAGATAGGTTGCTTTTCTTTTTTTGCAACGAAAAACTTAGCAATTGGTGAAGGTGGAATGATTACAACAAATAATGAAGAAATAGCTTCAAAGTGTAGAGTCCTTCGCTCCCATGGATCCGTTTCAAAAAATATTCACACATATCTTGGGTATAACTACAGGATGAATGAATTATCAGCTGCTATTGGTCGTTTACAACTTAATAAAATCGAAAAAATAAATTCTGCAAGGATAAAAAACGCAAAAATATTAAATGATGTTCTTGCAGATAATCCAAATCTAAATTTACCTCCGCAGTCATTAGACAATAAACATGTTTTTTACAGATATGCGGTGCGATTAATTGAGAAGATATCTGATAAGAGATCAATAATTTCTGATACTTTATTCAAATCTGGATGGAATGTAACTAAAGGGTACTCATTGCCAATATATTCTCAACCATTGTATAAACAACTTCACGATAGACATTGGCTACATAATTTAGTAAACTGGCCTAATTACGAAAAAATGTTTTGTAAAAATTGTGAACTGTTAGTTGATACTCTATTAGAGCTTCCAGTAGACCCTCAGTTATCTGAAGAATCTATTAGAAAAATGGGTGAATCCCTAATAAAAGTGATTCACAAAGTAAGTTAGGAATACGCTTAACATTTTTTTATAAAAACTATAGCCTTCCATTTAGATGACTCAGGACTTTACGGGTTGCATATCGTACACTTCCTGCTTTAATTAGCAGTCTTGTTCTGTTCCAATGCAACAATTCTTTTCGAATCGTGTTCTTATACCATTTTTTAAGAGCTTTTTTATGGAGTTCTTCTATTTCTGTATTTGACAACCATGGATAACTCACAACTGAATAATTAGCACCATCATACCTTGTCCAATCATTTGTAACTAACCACCCTTGTGCCTTAGCTTTCTCATAGAATGGAGTCCCAG
>Ga0187827_10000773_pt1 | contig 48938 bp, 32 predicted proteins | sample ETNtaG_39_FD_167969 | JGI IMG/M metagenome (GOLD analysis project Ga0187827, IMG submission 167969) | Marine microbial and viral communities from oxygen minimum zone, Eastern Pacific Ocean - ETNP2014_SV_150_PacBio MetaG (Illumina Assembly) | ecosystem: Environmental > Aquatic > Marine > Hypoxic...
AACTGCGTAACGGCCTGCCGTTTCGATTCCGTTGTCTTCCGCATGGAAATGTGGAGCATAGGTCTTTTGAAACCACTGGCGATTGGCGTAGGGCAGACGCGAGAAGATCTTCTGGCTGTCCATTTCCGGGAACCATCTATGGGATGGGTCTAATCTGATTTCGTCCATGATTGGGGTGAGATCCACCTTCAATACCATGCCCGTCACATCGCTGACCCGGCCAGCATCCATGCCGGTCCGTTCATTGATGTAACCGGGCGCCCAGAACCATAGCAGCGTCCTGCCGTTTCTCTTGAATCGCTCGTTAATGATGACGATCTGCTCGTCGGAAAGCGCCTCTGCATTCAGGAAGATGCAGAGCTTATAGTTCTCCCGATCTGAAGCGGCGCGGAGGTCATCAAGATGATGGAGATCGAAGGGCGCGCCGATGAAGTGAAGTTCCTTTTGAAGCACTTCATACACTTGATTGAAATTTGGCAGAGGGGTCAGGAGGTCCATGAAATACTGATTTCGATCTCCAATAAAGACAGCAATCTCTTTATCCGAGTACCACGGCTCCTGGAGAGCAAAGTCTTCCACGGCCGAGTAGTTTCTCAACTCGCGATTCAGTTCAGGGTCGCCATTCCAGAGCGCCATGCCTTTTTCCGCTTTAACGCTGTCGAAGTTGAGCCGCCGTTCCGCCATTCCAAGACATAGATTTGCTCCAAAGTTCAGACGCTCAACTTCAATCGTTCCTCTCTGAGAATACTCTTTGTAGTCTGCAAGCGTTGACAGCCAGGTCCGGTTGTCCAATTCGCTCCATGCGATCTTTCCATGCCCCTGAAGGGAACTGTAGATCGTCTGGGAAGCATAGTGGGTCTCTCGCCGCCGGAAGTTATAGGAGTGATTCTGTCCCAGCGAGTCGTATGCAGAGGAGGAACACAGAACATGCTGATTCCCGTTGCTGATGAGCGGCGGGCATGGCTGAAAAATGCCGTATGCCGGGAACGACGAGTGAGTCTGCATGAGAATCGGTGTTCTATGTACCCTTCGAACCAGCTCGGCCAGATCGGTCCTCAGCCCAAGCATCGTCTCGTGACGAAAGTCGAAGTAATCGGAAGCCGGTCGTGATCGGATCGGATCGCGGACTGCAGTCCCGTAATCGAAAAGCATGCTGCCTATGGATGTCTGAGGAAGATTCTCTGCTGTCAGATTCGGAGCAGACCACGCTTTGCCCGCCGCCTGCAGGCTACCGTATCTTCTGGTTATCCAGTTAAGAAAGGACATCTCTGCAGGCTTTGACAGGTCCACCGGGACGAGGACCTCATTCCTCTTGCCCCACTTGCCATGGTTGTATGCCCACCAGCGAAAGGTTCCGTCCTCAAAACCGTTCAGCTCATAGCCAACGATCCGCTGGCTGTACGGCTGTTCCCTGATTCTTTTGACGAGCTTTTGAGTAATGCGTCTGCATGTCTCTTGAAACATCTCAGAGGCGCCCGACGGACGAGAGACGTGCCCGTCGGGTAACTTGACGCATTCCGCCTGGTGTGCGCGAATAAACTCAGGAGTGGATCGGTAGATGAGGTTGATGATGAATCGACTCTCAGGCGCATAGGTTTGCATTAAACGGCACTGCCGATCAATCAGCCGGAAGCACAGATCCAGATTCGCGTCCTCATTCCCTTCTGCATCGATTGGATAATGCGGATAAGAGCCGATGACGAAGAGCCGGTAACCTGATTGCACCAAGTTGTACATGTTCTCAAACGTCTTTGTTCCCAGGCAGGCATGGCGACCGGACAGGATCTCGCCGTCGATATCTATGACCGAACGCTGACCAATCTTCTTCAGAAGAACAGTCTGGTTGTGCAGCTTTCCTGGCTTCTTTGTGCGACCCACCTGCACTGGCTGAGCCAGGGCACCGGGCAGAATCCACTTCTGCTTTCCATCAGAGGCCATTAAAGACACTTTCAGCTCTACTCCCGGAGGAGCGTATTCTGGAATCCATACCTGGAATTGGAGTTCCTGAGTCTTCCCGATCTCCCACGGCTTTGATTGCGAATGCCACCTTATGACTGACTCACAGAGTGAGAGATCCTCACTCGGGATCAGTGAAGGCAGTCCGATCAGCAGCGCGAAGACAGGTTCGTATTCAGGAAGCCGCAGGCACTCGACCTCTGCGGCCACTTGTGCCCAGCTCGCATGCCTGAGCCTTCCAGGCGCACGAATTCTCTTTATTCGAAAAGAGCTATCGCTCTCCCGTCCGGCAAGAGCATCCAGAGCGTGTACGGCCAGGCTTTCAGGAGAATGCACTTTCAGATTCGCGAGCTCGACGGCCACCTCCGCAGATGTGGGGACAAGGTCCAATCGAATGGCTTTGACCTTTACTGGGTCAAACAAGACCCGGTGAGTCGAGACTGTTTTCGGAACCGAACCGCCTGCGATGTGCTGCCAATCGTTGCTGATGGATCCACCCATCTTGGACGAAATGCGAAAACTGTGGATGTTCCCCGCCTGCATTTCGAGGGTCACCCCATTTGCGATTCGAGGGAACTTCCAGCTCACCTGTACCCATTGCGGGCCTGTGTCACCGGCTTTCCAACTGGTTTCCGGATTGCCGTCGAGGAGTTGGTCGGGACCGTTCTTGTATCTTTCGCGCACTTTGGCTGATGCTGTCCCAATTGCCAGATACGACCCGGTAGCGACATTCAGCAATCTTTCTTGCATGCGGTGTGTTTCGGTATTCCGAGGAATCATCCGATGGGAATCAGAATCAGACTGCTTCTGACACCCGCTGAATGGCAGACAGCTCACGACTGCCAGCGTAAAGATTAATGAGAGTGTTCGAGTCATGGGCATCCACATCCTTCACATCGCTCCATTAGACAGTCTCACGGAGCGAAAATATGTTTGCCCGGTTGCTCTTCGATTTCAATGTGTGCGTTCTCTGTTAGCCTCACAACCAGATCGGCCAGTGAGACAGGCTCTTGGGGTCCATCAGAAATCGCTCAATCTAAATCTCATTCAAAGGAAATCAAAAGATGACTCATCGTACGGTCATGCGGTGGTTGACGTTACTGGCCCTTACTTTCAGCACGCATGTTCACGGGGACGAAAAGCTCAATCCTGAGCCGGGTGTCCTGTGGTCGGATGACTTTGAGGCCCTGGAACTGCACACGAACCGACATGACGGGTGGGGGCTTGGCAACCCTCCGCAGACATCCATGACAGTAAAAGATGGCATCGTTTCTGTGAAAGAGATTGGAGATCGGACCTACTCTCATGCCCAGCGCTACATCCCTTTCGACCTGGTTACGAACGGTCAGGGATTTCCTTTTCTGAAGATGAAGCTCGCCGAAGGTCCTGGAAGAATGGGTGTCAGCAATGCGTCCACCGGCGGGCAGGGATTTGCCAGCAATCTTCAAGGGCCAGGGCTCTTTGCCATCGACCTGCGAAAAACGAGCAACTTGCCGAAACAGAAGAAGCCAGGGATGTTCGCGCTGTCATTGGTTGTTTTCGGCCCGCGGGGTCACCAGCCGGGACCGGTGACCAACATCGACTGGATGAAGATGACGGCCAGTAACGCGGATGCGATCGAGGTCGCTCTCGTTGACTCTCAAAAGGAAGGCGAGCCCGGGCACGGGTATGTAACTCTTGGGGACAAGCTGCAATTGTCGGTCGACACTTCAACTCAAGTGGAGCAGGTGACCTTCGAGCTGGTGGATACGAGGACAGGCAAGCCACTGAAGATTGACGGCAGGACAAGTTTCCCGGCAGTAACGGATCCGGACCGGCTGGGAAGATCGTGGCAGGTGATAGTTCCCGTGTCGTTCAGATCCGATACGAAGTTCAAGACCTGGTATGAGCGGAAAGGAAAGATCCACAGCGGCAACACGCGAGTGATGGCGATGGCAAAAGTAACCGGCGGCCCACACCAGCGCCTCATGGGCTACATGCCGTACGGCTTTGATCTGACGACCGCTACGAAGCCGGGCGGTTCCGCGAAGGACATCAAAGCCATCCTTGAAGGAAAGGTAATGCTGGAGGAAGATTTTGACAAACCCCGCGCACAGCCATGGCGCTTTATCGCCGGGGACCAGTGGGTATTCCTGCGGGGCCGGTTTGGCGAACTCTCAGATTCATCAGGTCCAGACGGTGACGGCGTCTGGGCCACAGGCGGCGAAGACTGGTGGAGCGACTACAGAGTCAGCGCTGACGTGGCGGAGGAGATGGACGGCGCTGGTTCTGTCTACCTGGCCGTTCGTTTTCAGAATCCGAAAAACTATTACGCCCTCGAGTGGCTGAGCTCCAAGGGTGACAGCATGCGGTTAGTGCGATGCAAGGATGGCATCCGCTATGTCATCTCCAAATCCGATGGCCATAAGCTGGACAAACTTCCTTTCAACATGTCGGTCACCGTGTCGGGCGATTTCCTGGTTGGGTACCTGAACGGACAGCCGGTGGTGGATGCTTACGTTGGTGATTTTGAGTCTGGGCCGATGGCGATCGGCGAGATGGGCCGCAAGGTGCTGCTCGACAACATCAAGGTCACCCGAGTCGTTTCAGAAGGAAAAAAATCGCGCTTCCTTCGCCACTTGAAGTTCACCTCTGAAATGGCGCCTCGCTATTTCCTGCGGGACACCGGTGAAATGACCATCCCTTTCAAGGTGGAGAACACCAGCGAGAAACCTTTTGAAAAGGTCTATGTCCAGGTCGAGTTTTCAGAGCAGGTCAGCAGCGAACAGGGAAAGGACTGGTCTGAAGATGAGGGGGCCATCTTTCCCTCCATCACGAGAGAATTCTCTCTTTTGAAACCGGGCGAGACGAAGCCGATTCCGTTCCGGATAAACACCCATCATGTAAAGCGAGGTGAATATGTCCTGCGCACAAGAGTCACCATACCGAGAGAGGGGCTGGTCAGGGACGAAGTCTTTCCATTCGGCATTGCACGCAACTGGAATCCGGAACGTTTCAACTATTTCACCTGGGGTATGCCGCGAGATGAGGAGACGATCAGGGACTACGTGGAGCACGGCCACACGATGGGAATCGGCGGCGGGCGGGGCCAGCCAATTGACTGGCAGTACAGGGGCATGCCCGTGCCCGACGAGGCCCGGCCCCAAAGGATGGGCTCGTCGAAAAAAGGCAGCGGCCGGTTCCACCCACTAGACCTGGCATTGAAATACGGAATGCTGGCGGGTACGAATCTTCAGTCCAACAACGGCAGACACTTTCCAGAAGAAGTCTATGGCAAGGACAGCAAAGGAAACAGGACACGCCTGCCGCTGCCCTATCACCCGAGGATGCGCGAATTCTCAATAAACTTCGCACAGACATTTGCCAAGCGATACGGACAGTACCCCGCCTATCAGTTGATGAATCTCAACACGGAAACCGAGTACCACAACCACACGGATTACTCCGAGCTAGGATTGGCAAAAGCAAAAAAGGAATACGGAAGCGCACCGCCAGAACTGGCCACCAGCATGTTTGGTGTGGCCCACACCAAAGTGCCGGGAATGGCTGAGAATGGCGTGATCGATGATGGCCATCCGCTCCTGAAGTTCTATCGATGGTTCTGGCTGAAAGGAGAGGGCTTCAACGAAATGGCCATCGACATGGCGAAAGCGGTGAAGGAAGTGACCCCACACATGATCACCATTCACGATCCGGCAGTCCGTATGCCTTACTTTCGCGACCGGCACGACGGCATCAATCCCTGGGATTGGACTTACACCACGCCAAACGCGCTTGCCATGCCATACAAGCTCGAAGTCCTTCGGGCTCTTGCCGAACCGGGAAACGACAAAATCTGCAACTACGTCCAGGTGCTGTGGAAAGGCACCATCATGAGTCCGGAGAATGAGTGTCCCTCGGCCACCATCATCCGGCTCGGACTGCTTCATTCCATGAGCCGGCCGGTTTATTCGGTCGGCCATTGGAATACGGGTTGGATGCGCGCCCCTGAAAACCTTGACCGGTGGGAGGGTGTAAAACGGCTCCACAAAGAACTGTGGAAACCCCTCGGGCCGGTCTTCTCCAATCTGAAGCAGGACACGAAGAGGGAGGTGGCTTTTCTGGTCTCACACACGAACGAGTTATTCGCACCTAAGTTCCGCGGCGGCTGGCAAAAATACAGCGCCTTTGCTGCATGGCACGAAGCCTTCCTGCGGGCCAGTCTTCCTGTGGATATCGTCTTCGAAGAGGATGTGGCCGAAGGAAAGCTCTCGAATTACAGAGCGCTCTTCATCCCCTTCTGCGAAGTCATCAGCCGCGCCGCATTCGAGAAGATTGACAAGTTCGCTCGAAACGGCGGGGAGGTCATCGCAGACCATAACCTGGGCTTCAAAGTGCCGGATGTGAAGGTTCTTGCTACGAACATGGATCACATGGTCTACCCCAATTGGGCTTGGCGATCCGTCAGGAATAATCAGGGAGTGAACGCAAAGAAGAGGCTGTCTCTGATGTGGAACACGGTGGACGAGCTGAAGCAGACATTCGGCGAAGCGCGGAAAAAAGTGCCGACGGCTGACAGCGAATGGCTGGTTATCAATCAGCGGGAATGGGATGGCACTCGCTATATCTTTGCCATCAACGACAAGCGTTCAGCCGGGGATCAGGTCGGCCAACACGGCGTGGCCCTGGAACAGGGAGAGCCGATCACTGGGACCATCACTTCGCCAGACGAAAACGAAACCAAGGCCGTCTACGACCTGGTGCAGCACAGAAAAATCGATGAGAAACGAAAAGGGAGTCTTCTGAGTTGGGAGTACGATTACGCACCGGCATCGGGAGTGCTGTTTGCCTTGCTCTCACAGGAAATCGCCCGGATGGAGGTCAAGATTTCAGGGGAGGTGAAAAAAGGCGAGAAGTTCAGAATCGCCGTCCGCATCCTTGACGCAGAGGGCAAGCCAATCCATGGCCTGATTCCAATCCGCATCACCCTCCGTGACAGCCAGGGATCCGTTTCCGAATACAGCGATACCTTCGCTGTAAAAAATGGCGCGTGGCAAAAAGAAGGCTTCATCGCTTCCAATGACCGCATCGGCACATGGTCAGTCAAGGCGGACGACCTGGCCTCCGGCCTGGCTGTGACGAAATACTTCCGAGTCGTTGAATAATTGATGCGACCTCAGACATTCCCGACAGGCGATCAGGGCTTGTCGAGCTGCAGGAGGTGCAAGCGCCTTCTCACTCAATTCTCAGCAGTTCCTTCGAGCGCCTCTCGACGTCGTTACGAGAACATCGGAAGACATCCATGATCTCCTCTTCCGAGCCTTCGGCTTTTGCGGGATCGGAAAGGGGCCAGTGAACGCGACGCACCTCGTCCAGGTAAGCCGGGCAGGTCTCTTCCGCGTGACCACAAACGGTGAGCACCAGGTCGACATTCTTCGTGGGAACTTCGCTGACGTTCTTGGAACGATGGCCGGAGATATCCAGGCCAATCTCCTTCATAGCCTTGATTGCGCATTCGTGCACGTATCCGGCTGGCTCGACTCCGGCGCTGAAAACCTGGGTACCGACGGGAGCCAGGTAACGCAGAATGCCCTCGGCCATCTGCGAACGGCAGGAATTGCCGGTGCAGAGGACGAGTATGCCCTGGGGCTGTGAATCCATGTTTTCTCCGATCAGCTTTGACGAAACGTGTAGGGCTTTGATAAAAGCGCGGTATTGGATTTTCAACCAGGAGAACGCTCATGGCAAAGAATGTGAAAATTGGATTTGTAGGCGGCGGCTTCATGGGACAGCTCGCACACATATCAAACTATGCAAAGCTTGAGGACGTCGAGCTCGTCGCGCTTGCCGAGGGGCGTCCCGAGCTCGCCAGAAAGGTGGCCGACCGTTACGGGATCGGGGAGGTGTATCCAAATCACAAAGAGCTGCTGGCCAACGCAGAGGTCGACGCGGTGGTGGCCGTCATGCACTTCAATCTGCATCACGCAGTCGTGCCGGACATTCTCAATGCGGGCAAGCATGTGATCACCGAGAAGCCGATCTGCGTGCATCCGGATAAGGGGGCGGAGATGGTTCAGCTCGCCGAGGAGAAGGGCCTTCTCTATTACGTGGGCTACATGAAGCGTTCGGACGCCGGCACGCGTTACGTGAAATCACAGATCGAAGAATGGGAAAAATCCGGGGATGTCGGCGACCTGAAGTACGTCCGCTGCCACGCAGCCATGGCCGACTGGGTGTGGGGTATCGAGCCACCCATCAGCACAGACGAGTCCTACCCCGAATACGAGAATGAAACGGCCGAGCCTCCGCCCGAGTGGATGACTCCAGAGGAAGGCAATCAGTATGTAGGCTTCATCAATTTCTGGATTCACCAGGTGAATCTTCTCAGACACCTCGCGGGTGAGGACTACAAGCTCACTCACGTTTCCCAGAACGGCCAACTGCTGATCGGCGAGACTGATTCCGGCGCTTCGATCAACCTGGAAATGAACACGCGCACGATCAAGAACAGTTGGGAAGAAGAGTTCTCTGTTTACTTTCCAAAGGCCGAGGCCCAAGTATCACTGGCTGCGCCGCTGCATAAGCAAATGGAAGGCAAGGTGCGAATAGTGACCGAGGGTGAAACCGGGCCGGTGTTCTCGCATCCATTCGTCGGCACCGGTTGGGCCTTTGCCGATCAGGCTCGAATGTTTGTGGAGGCGGTCCGAGGCGATCGGCCGGTGTTGTCGCCCGCGTCCCACGCGGTGAAGGATCTGAAGATCGCAGAGGATTACATCCGGATGCGAAGAGAAATTGAAAAGTAACTCCACATTACGGGCTCTGCATTGGCAATGCAGGATGGGTATCCCAGCCCGTCTTGAGCTGCTGGGCAAGAGAGGCCCATCAACGAATTCACCAGTCACTGACTGGTGAATCTCGCGCTCCCCCAGAAGTTGTTGAGAGAAGCCAGGTGTCTTGAAGGCGTGTCGTGTTCGCCGGGCAGGATTCGTTTGCGCCAAAGATGAGGCTTGGAGGCCCGCCTCGATCCGCACATTCTGGCAGAGCAGATGAAGTCCGGAGCTACGACGAAGACTGCACGGTATCGATCCTTTTCCAGATGTCTGCTCGCTCCTCTGGCGTCGTATGCTCTGCCAACAGCGGATAAAGAAACCTCTGCTCGCGGCGGTCGTGGTGTTCCAGCAGGTTCTTGAGCTGTGCTTCGGTTTCGATCAGCCTGATGAGCCTGGCCTTGGGCAGCTCGGGCTCCCGCTCAATAGAGGCCAACTCATCCGAGAGCTGCCTGATGTACTTTTCCACTTTTCGGTGCTCGCTTGTGAAAAGCTCTGTTGCACCGCCTTCCGGTTCGCCGGCACGTGACTGATATACCGGGAGCAGCATTCTGTCTTCGATTTCGATGTGCTTCCGGATGGTGCGGCTGAACTCTTCGAACGCGTCACGGGCCCTGGCAATATCTTGGTCGAGCAGTGCCGTCTGATGCTGCAGCATGAGGTCGTCGAGATCACCGTGAACGTCTATCAGGGGATCAAGGGAGTTGGTTGAATCGGTCATCTCGCACATGGCCTGGTTCTACTACATTCCAAACATTTCCTCCTTGAGATCGATGTAGTACATGTAGTCATCGGGGTCGACATCCGGCGGACAACGGTGGTCACAGAATGGGATGAAGCCTCCCCGCTCGACCAGCGGAACGAGACTCTCCATGTACGCCTTGATCGCTTCTCGTCCTTTGCGCATTTCCATCTTGTCGAAGCCGCCGAGGATCTTGACTTCGCCTCCGTATTCTTCGATCACTTCGGCAGGATGCCCACTGCAGTTAACCTCGAACGGGAACATGGTATTCAGGCCGGCTTCAAGGAAACCTGGAATCAGGGGCCGGACATCGCCATCGCAGTCGGTATACCAGATATCGATCCCATGTTCCTTGAGCTTCTGGCCAATGCGCTTGTATCGGGGGACGGCCACATTGGTATAGAAATCCAATGACACAATGGGGCCGTTCTTGAAGCAGATGTCTTCCCAGCCGGAGGCGAGATCGAACTCGAGGTGCGGCAGGATCTGATCGAGCGCGTCTTCAACCAGCAGGCACGCGGTCTCGACCATATCCTCGAGCATATCGGGGTAATCGTAAATGGCGTACGCGATGCCCTCGAAGGTGAGCATGTCTCGTACCTTTCCGAGCATCGATCCGCAGCCGATTGAGAGCGGGTAATCACGCTCCGGCGGATGGGCACGCTTGAGCGCTTCGATGTCGATCTTGCGCGCCGGATCGTCGCGGCGGAATCGCTCCTCCTTGCAGCGTTTCCAATCGTCCGGTCCGTTGATGGATGACTTGAGATAGTGCGGAATGGTGTCGTGGCCGTCTTTGGGCACTTCGGCCAGCAGACCGTCACCATTCTGGATGATTCTTCTGTCTTCGGTCTCATCCACCACCTTGTGCTCGAACGGCGGATTCATCCAGACCCGACCACCCACACCGCGGACCCGGTCGAAGCTGAAGAAGGCGTCCGCCTCCCCATTATTGGTGATGCCATTGTCCTTGAAGACTGGCCACTTGGTGAAATTTTCATTCCAGTAGCCGAATTCCATATTGAAACATCGATCGATCGATTCGTGATGCATCTGCCGATTAAAACGCTCACGGTCGGTCATGGTGCCTTGCCATTTTTCGCGGATGGGAGTCATGGGGATATCGTTGATGGTTAATGGAGGAATGGAGTGATGGAGTGTTGGAGTGCTGCGAACTTGAACTCTGGGCTCTTGATCGGGATTGCCAAGTCTGCTTGAGAGCTTTGTCAGCCACTTAAACCGTGCTGCCTGGACAATGCTCTGTTTATTTTCATTTTTTTCAGACGTGGAATTGGAAACGTCCCTTTCTCTGACAAGCGTTTCTTCGTCGCGTGATCCAATTTACGCACGGTCGGAATGGTATCGTTTGATGTGTACGGAAGTAATGCCTCATGAGTAGAGTCTCGCCACTCCAGGCTTTTGAAGTCAATCTCACGCATGGCCCGGGCATATATCTTTTTGAAGTACCTGTTCATTGACCGACTAGCCTTTGGCCTTGATGGTGGGTGAATAGTCCCCCCTCTGTAATTGAAATACAAGACGATCTGCTTTTCATTTCTTCGACATATCACCCGATTCATATTTCCGAATGCTGCAGAATCCATGAACGTGTCAGAGTCGGTAGTTCCGTCCCGATATTGCACTTCATAGCAAACAACTCTGGTGGCGCCCAGGTTGATTTTCTTTCTGACAGTTACTAATGGAGATTGGGCTTGTCGGGCGCAGTGGTGGCAACCAGACGAGAAAACCAGAGGGAGAAATACTGGGGTCAGGGACATACGCATATCTGAACTGTTCCTGCTATCGATCATGGTCCCGCCGCTGCAGCATGCGGGTGACGCGCTGCCCACTGGTGAGGGTTACAGACTTCATGTACTCTGTGGCTTCGCTTCGAGAATTATCGGCTGACCGGTGTGCATTTTCTGCTCCCCCGCCAGACAGAGAGCGCAAAGGTTTCGGGTCTGGTTATATGATGTAGGAGTTACCCCGGCGTCCGCAAACAGAACTCCTGAATCCATGGAGGCAAATCCTATTGGGCATGCCTTGTGTTGGGGATAGGAGTCGCCGTGCAGGCATGACATTTCGCAACCTATTACAGTAACTGAGTCAGGGCTATGGCATTCAAAATTGACGAACTTGGAGACAGTGTACTGCTCGCCGACGGCGCGTGGGGCACTCAGTTGCACCAGATGGGATTGTCGCGTGGCGAATGTCCGGAAGTCTGGAATGTCGATCACCCGGACAGAATCCATCGGCTTGTTCGCAGGTACATCGAAGCGGGCAGCCAGGTGGTGCTGACGAATACATTCGGCGGGAATCCTTTTCGTTTGAGGGGCCACAACCAGGAGGAGCGCATCTCGTTGCTGAATCGAGAGGGTGTGCGTGTGGTGAAAGAAGCTGCCGGCATGGATGCCAGGGTCTTCGCTTCAATCGGCCCGACAGGCGAGATGCTGATGATGGGGAATGTTTCCGCCGACGAGGTTCTTGAAGGATTTCGGGTCCAGGCGGAGGCCGTGGCAGAGGGCGGAGCAGACGGAATAGCCATCGAGGCCATGAGCGAACTCGAGGAACTGCGCCTTGCACTCAAGGCCGCGAAGGATTGCACTGACCTGCCCGTCGTGGCCTGTATGAGCTTTGACTCAGGCCCGGACAGTATGTCGACCATGATGGGGGTGACACCGGAACAAGCGGCCGAGGAGCTCAACGACCTCGGAGCAGATATCGTCGGCGCGAACTGTGGGGCCGGTATCGAGACCTATGTGAAGATTTGCTCCAGGCTGCGTTCGGCGACCGACAGCCCTCTGTGGATTAAGCCAAACAACGGCCTGCCCGAACTGGTGAATGGCGACGTGGTCTACAGGCAAACCATCGAGGGGTTTGCCTCGCACGTGCAAGCTCTCGTTAACGCCGGCGCCAACATCATCGGTGGCTGCTGCGGCACGACGCCCGAACACATTCGCGCCATGAAGGCTGTGTTGTCATAGACTGTCAGCGGATCTGAGGATTACCAGAAACACTCCGCCGCTGCGATGTGTCGCAGCATTCCAAAGTTCCAGCGCAGGCAGGCATTCTTAAGTTCGCAGCACATCTCCAAACCCTCCGCCCTGCCAACTCGCTCAGACAACATCACCCTGACAGGAGTTCCCCTCATGAGCATCGATATCCAAAACGACATCCACCAAACCGGCCAGGTGGAGGTTCTTTCCAATGGTGAATCACTGATTCAGTACAACCATGTTCCACCTGAATGGGGACACCCTCATTTTCATCCGGTCCGAACCCCCGCCGGACACCTCATAACGAATCTTGCGCCCTACGACCATGTCTGGCATTGCGGGTTGTGGTTCTCGTGGAAGAGCATCAATGGTGTGAACGTCTGGGAGCAGCCTTCGTTTCCAGATGGCGAAAGCGTTATCAAGCCGACCTCGGCAAGCGAAGTCACGGCTGACAGTGATGGCGTGAGCTTCTCGGCCTCCTACCACTGGCAGAAACGTGACGGCTCGCAGGACCTGTTGGATGGCGAGGTTGATGTTGTGATTCATGCTCCCGATGGTGATGCCTATTCCATCGACCTGAGTTACTCGTTTCGGGGCTGCGGTGGCGATACGAGTTTCGAGCGGGTTCCTTACGACGCGGAGAAGTGCGACTGGGGCGGTTACGCGGGGCTCTCGTTCCGTCCAGTGCGAGATTTCGTTACGCCGGTCGTCACCAATTCGGATGGCGAGACAGAGGACATTCGTTGGAAGAAAACGCGATGGCTGGATATGTCCAACCAGATCGATGGCCTTCGTGATACGTGGGTCGGCCTGTGCCTGATGGATCACACGGGCAACCTCCGCCATCCCGTGCCCGCAAATTTCCACGAGCCCCACTGGTGGCACCTCCGCTGGACTCAACTCAGTCTTCTCTACGAAGATGATTACGTCCTCCCTGAAGGCGAAAGTCTGGACTTGCGTTACCGGGTCGTCATCCACGATGGTAAAGCAGAACCGGATCGACTGAATTCGATCTGGGATGCATGGACGAGGGCGGCTCAGTAGCGCCTGTTACGGGAGATGCAGCGGTACTGCCGAGCTGCGCCATCGTTGAGGTATTCACTCCTCTGTCTTCCGGATAACGGCGGTGTACGAAGCCGCGTTGGATTCGATGATGCGTTCGATTCTCCAGCCGGTACCTTCAAGGAGTTCCTCCATTTCTTTCCTGGATACGAGCAGGTAGTCGAAAAACGGGGTCTTGTAGTTTCGATAACGGATGCGGAACCGGAGCTGACCGGACATCCTGCCGCGCTTTCTGTTGCGGCGGTGATAGTCGAGATGAAGCTTGTCCGATGTTGCATAGGGATCGAGGGATTGAGCGATGATGAGCCCGTTCTTACCGGTCATGTTTCGGAGACGGGGCAGCAGCCACTTCGCTCGCTTTCTGCTGCCAAACAGACCGAAGTTGTTACCCATCATCAGAATGGTGTCGAACTCGCCAAGACGCCGGCTTACCTGGGTGATCGGAAGAACTCTGGCTTTTCTGATTCCACGTTCTTTGCAGGTCTTGACCGCCAGGGGCGAAACATCGATGCCGAGGACGTCGTGTCCCTTCTGTTGAAAGTAAAGACACCATCGCCCGCCGCCGCAGCCGATATCCAGGACGCGGCCATGGACATGCTTCGCCGCCTCACGATCCCACTCCGGCCAGTCGTCGAATTCTGAGAGGTAATGGGCCGCGTCCATCCTACCCGCCATGATAAGCCCGTCGTCGCGTTCGACGATCTCGACCGTGCTCGTCCCATGGAAGTGGTCGTAGATCATGTGGCCGCAGGCATCCTGGCTGGTCGAGAGTCGCATGGCTTCAGTTTAGCCCGCTTTCCTCAGAAATCGCCATTCTCCTGTTTCATATTCTTACGCCACCGCCGAACTCGCCAGGCTGGCAGCAGCATCCTGCAGCCACAGGATGTATACGCATCCGAGCTCGTAGCCACAGGCTGCCAGCCTGTAGGCTCATATTAATTTAACTTGGCTCACAGGCTGGCAGATTCCTTCGTAAAAAGTCGATTCTGAGCACTCGTCGCCCCGAAGGGGCCAAACATATCAGCCCAGGGCAACGCCCTGGGTTCAGATGAAGATGTGTGCCCCAGCCCTGAAGGGGCGTCACAAAATGCTGAGCCTCAACAATCTGTGACGCCCTTTCAGGGCTAATTCGGGCATAAATCACTCACCCAGGGCGTTGCCCTAGGCTATTATGTTTTGGCCTTTCAGGCCGGAAAACGTTGGGTGGTGACTTTTTACGAGGGAATCTGGCAGCCTATGGCCACAGGATGTCTTCGCATCCGCGGTCGTAGCCACAGGCTGCTGGCAGCCTGCGGCCACAGGATGTATACGCATCCGAGCTCGTAGCCACAGGATCATTGCCCAGCGAGACTTGTGGGGAAAGGACAGGGCGAGCTCGTGGGAATTCCGGCTGGGTCAGCAGCACTGGGTATGATGGATACAGCCACTTCAAGAGCTTAGAATCAGATTTCGAAAGTGGAGCAACACAATGAGCGCTCAACCCATCCCAAAAATCACGCCCGAAGAATACCTCGTTGCTGAGCGTAAAGCCGAAACCAAAAGCGAATACTACCGCGGCGAGATGTTCGCCATGGCCGGGGTCAGCAGGTCGCATAATCGGATCACGATCAACGTATCTACCAGCTTGAATATCCAGTTCCAGGGCCGCACTTGCGAAGTCTTTTCCAGCGATATGCGCGTCAAGGTAGACCCGTCCGGCTTGCACACCTATCCCGATATCTCAGCTCTTTGTGGTGAGCCGGTATTTGAGGATGAAGAACTCGATACGCTTCTCAATCCAAGCGTTCTGATTGAAGTGCTTTCCAAGTCCACCGAAGGATACGACAGGGGGGGCAAAGTTTGAAAAATACCGACAGATCGAGTCTCTCCAGGAATACGTGCTGATTGCTCAGGAGAAATGCCATGTCGAGCGATTTGCCAGACAGGAAGATGGCATCTGGGTCCTCTGGGAAACCAACGAACTCCAGGACACGCTCGACCTGAACTCCGTCGAGTGCTCCCTGCCGCTTGCTTCGGTCTACGAACGCGTCACCCTTGAATCCTGAACGCGAGTCCGGGAACTTTATGTCAAAGAGGGGCTATTCAGCTACCCCACCGGCCTCGCAAGTTCCCCCCGGGCAAATCATCAAAGCAACAGAATTGGAGCAGATTGACTTTGGGATTACCTTATCTGCGAATCGTGATCTCGATCCCTGCACTGACCTGGCCCGAGTCGAACCAGCCGATGTTCAATCGGCCCACTCCATTCGAATGATCTCGCCTTTGGCAGTGATTGCGATGATGGCCATCTGACCGCCCGGCAAGAACTGAGCTGTCTGAAAGACGCCTTCAGCGATCCGACGAAGCTTGTCTGAGCCTCTCATGAGAAACAGCCCTTCGTTGCCCGATAGAAGTATCTCTTCCTTACCGTCCTCCTGAGCAGCGATTGCACTGAAGGTGTACCCAAGAGGGCGAACAGAATAGTCGCTGAGTTCTTTGAGACCATCTTTGAAGCGGAGCCTCCACAGGAGGTCATCGCGTGTGAGGATCGTCACACCCAGGTCGCCGGCTTTCCATTGAGAGAGAGCGGCCGATTGGATTGAAACAGTGGGCTTCCATGCAAAAGCCCACTTCTTCTCGAGACCATCGTAGATGCCCATGTAGTTCTCTCTGACGATGAGGACGTATCGCGCACGGACTCCCTCTTGAATCAGCGGCCTGAAGAGGATAACTCGCGGCCCGTCGATGCGGCGATCCCACGCAGGCTCAAGGGTCCGACTCACCGAGTACACCTGAGGGTAAAAGAGATGTCCGCCAGGGTCTCGAACAGTGGGCTCCGGCTCGCCATCGATCTGCAAGACCACTCCCCTGGCCAGACAGAGCTGTTCTTCCGTTCCGTCCTGGTCGAAGTCGATCCCCTGCGCCAGGAGTGCCGGGGTGACATAGCCACCCATGGAAAGGACGCCTTCAAACTTGCCTTCGTGATCGAGAAAGCTCATCCAGCCGTATCGAGCCATGATCATCTTTTTGCCATGACCGACGCCTCCCCGCCAGAGCCCGAATGAGTAGGGCAGCGTGTATCCCCCTGCCGGGTGTCGCGTGTTTGGCCGTCCCTCTCGCCGATTGAACTCCCCGTGCATGGCGTACACATCGAGGCCTCGATCATTCTTGATCTCGGTTCCATAGATGCCGACCTTCGCATCCGCGGTGGTGACCACGATCTTCCTATGGCCTGAGTCATCCAAGTCCAGAAGCGCTGCATCCTGGATGTTTTGTGGAAGTTCAATGCGGCGGAGCTCCGTTCCGTCGCTGCGCAAGAGCGCGATCGCATCGTCCTGTTCCTGTCTGCGTCGAATGTACTTTGGCCACGGGTCCGGCATGACCAGGATCTCGGACACCGAGTCGCCGTCGACATCGCCGACTTTGACAAGAAGTGGCCTGCCGGCATTCTGAAGCTGGCGGTCGTAGTAGATCAGGTTGGGCGCATTCGCGGTCCGGATGAACCTGGCCTTGAGCCGCTCGGGCCTCACCACCTGGTAGCCTTCTTTGACGGGGTCGGCCTGGCCGTAGTTGCCCGTGTGTACGCTGGGTCTCCATTCGGCCTTTGCCTGGAGTCTCACCCAGGCCGGGCTGGTATTGGGCGGAGGCCCGTGGCTCTTGCCAACTGGCACGGCGCTCCAGATTTCACTTGGAAGCCGCGTGGACTCCCAAAGAGGTCCCTGCAACGTCGCACGAATCTGCGCAACTTCGACCACCTTGCCCAGATCAACGACTTCGTCGCTCAGTCGGCGAACCGCGCGAATTCTGCCGGGACGAAGCATCCCGCGGTAGCGCCAGGCTACTCGCCATTTCCCTGATTCATCCTTGTCTTTCTCATCTTGTTGCTTCTCGCCCTCACTGTCTGAAAGGAGCGGGGTGAGAGTGTCAGGCAGCATCAATGGTTTCCTGCCGCTTCCAGCTCTTTCAATGACTGCATTCGCATCCTTCAGGATCTTCCGCAGTTCCCCATCGTCCGCCGATTCTCTGTCTCGCTTCCCCGCCATCAGAACCGTCATTGCCTGCAGGCTTTCTCCCGCCTTCAGCTTCCGCGATGCGGTCTGTCGGAAGTGTAACTTCGTTTGAGGATTGGCCAGATACGCCGCCACATTCTGTCTCACTCGAAAGTCGCTGCCGGAAGAAAGCCGCAACGGAATGATCTGCACCATTCCCGTGTTCGAGACACTGGTCCAACGCTGCCCATCCCAGGAAGGCAATCCCGCGGGCCGCCAGTTGATGGCGATTTGATACTGCCCATCTTTGAGTGCAGTCAGGACGTCCGTCACCACAAATCGGCCGCGCCTCGGCCACACGATCTGGCGCTGCCATCTCATGCTCATGAACGGCTCCATCGTGAAGCCCAGGCCACCCGATTTGCCTTCATCAAGAGACCAATCCAATCGGGCGGCCGCCGGGTGGGGCTGGTCATCATCCATCCACCGGTCAGTCTTCAGTACGTGGACGGCGTTTTCGGTGAAGTAGTTGCCCGTGGCGGCCGGCCACGCGTTTGAGGAGCCCAGCCATTCGGTCCCCGAGGAGACAAAACTGAGCATAGTGCCTGGTGGGTTCAGACCAGCCAGGCCGTTGATTGCCAGGAAATCGTCATCCTTTCCAAAACCGTTACGCATGGAAGCCATATCAAATGCCTGTTCAGGCTCCATGAGTGGTGGCCGGAATCCGCGGAGCTTCAGACCGCGGAGGCGAGGGCTCTCGTGCGGCATGAAACGCGAGAGCATGACGCCGCCAAGACCGTCCGGATTCTCTTGTGTCAGCTCCGGGCCGGGAGTGTAACGCCGGACCCCGTTCACATACCTTCCCATGAAAGGGCCGGTCACGTGCTGCACCAGTGGCAGATTCTGAAGGAGGGTCAGGTATCGGCCGTCTTTGAAGTAGTTGGCCAGGATGCCCAGAATGAGATGGTGGTCCATGCCGCCCGCGGGTTTGGCTGACGTGCCCGACAGGTGACTGAGCCGCTCCAGTCCGAGGGCCCTTTTGGCGTGTCCTCTTTCAAAGAATTCATACCGTTCATTGTGGAGCGCGTAGCGGAAGAGCGACGCGATGAGTTCATCCCGATGTCCGATACCTGCAGAGCCGGGCATGCTTGGGCCAGATCGCTCGGCCACCAGATACTGCAGGAAGGGATGTTTTTCTGCACGGCGATACTTGAGGATCTCGCCCACGTCGCCTTTGAGATCGAAATAGTCGTGCAGGAAATCGGCCATCGTTATGTCGGCCATCCACGGCGCGATGGAATGACGATTCCTCACTTCAATGCTCTCATAGGGAGGTGAAAAGATGGTCATCCACCCGAGATCCGGTCCGGTCAGAAACTCGGTGAAGTTTTGATAAATCAGGGCATCGACCTCAGCTCTTCGACCATCCGTGAACAGCGAGCTGTCATCGACCATGTCCCAGGCTCGAACGAAAAACTCGACAATGTAGTGGTGCGTGTAGGCGCGGTCCTTCAGCACCGGTGCCAAGTAATCGAGTGTCCGTTTCCGATAGCTCTTCCATCCACTCCAATACCAGGACATGGCATTCTGATACCAGCGCCGAACCGTACCATAGCCGGACTGCTCCGGTGGGAGGAGCTTGTGAAAAGGCTCCTTTGACCAGAGCCGATCCCGCTCGGTGAATCTTGCCAGGCACTCGCCGCCAAGGCCGACGTCCAGCAGCCAGGGCAGAGCGAAGTTGCCCTGCGCATTGACCTCGCGTTTTTCAAGCATGGTGACGAATCGCCGAACGGCCTTTTCAACACCCTCGTCACTGCTTCCGCCGATAATGATATGGTTGCGACCATTGCGAAAGACGTTCGACGCGGTTCGAACGACGTACCCGTCTCCGCCGGGGTAGTGGCCGTCGACAGCGCACAGGAAGCGATTGTAGGCCGGCCATAGAGCGCGATTGATTCCAAGCCGCCCGATCAGGATCAGATTCCGATCACGATATTCCGGCCTGATGATCGGGTGCTCGGGCTCTGTTGCGTCGACATCAGAAATGAGCGGCAGCCGAACACCGGTTCTGCCTGAGATGGCTTTCCGGATCCGCTCGCCCAGTGCACGGCAAGAGCCAGACTTGGCCGGGAAAATGATGGCCGCCTGAGGTTCCTTCTTCGAGACGATCAGAGTATGGCCAAATGTCTGCCTGCGGGGAAGTGGCGGGGCCTCAGGAAAGGGTCTCAGCGATACGCCATCGATCCTCGCTTCGTTCGCTTCACCTTTCATACCGCCAAGAAGAAACATAATCCGCAGCGAAGGCTGCTTCGCCGTCCGTACAAGACAGATCAGCTTCTGCCATCGCCCGAAGGTGTTGTGTGACATCCGGCGGCGACCGATCTGAACGATGAGCCGGTCATCGGAGCGTACCCATACCTCGAAGAGATACCGGGTAGCCGGCTCGACCTTCAGGTCCTGCCACATGCTGAGGATGGCTTTGCCCGAGCTCTGCAGCAGTTGCGACCTCTCGCCATGCTTTGAGAGCTCTGTGTCCAGCTTCGCTGAGATCAGAGGGCCTGACAGCCTCCAGTCTTTTGCGATTCCCTTCTTAGTGCTCTCAACCTCGAAGGACGGATTTTCAATGAGGCCCGCCCCCGAAGCGGCATCTTGCGAAAGGAGACTGAGCAGAGGAAACGCAGAAACGAGTGCAATCCCCAGCAGACATCTTGATGGATTCAGTCCTGGAGGGGCGGAAGTATTTGGCATGGAGGAGCGACAGCAGACTCCGCTCAGAAGAAGGCCGCCTTCAGTTGGGCATTTCCGGCAGACGAGAACAGGCATGGCTCGCCATGTTAACTGCAACTGAGGCTGAGCTGAAACTGACCTGCTCCATCACTCCATCAGCCATAAAAAAAGCTCCTCACCGAACAAGTCGATGAAGAGCTTTGCAGACCCTGCACCCAAGACAATTGGGTGTAGGAGAGGGATTCGCCGGCTCAATCTTTGAGCCGGCGTCGAACGATAGATTTAGACGTCGATGTTCACAGTCATGCGAGCATTCGTCCACTGTGAGTTGTCCTGGTATCCAGCGCCCCGGTTGCGAGCCTTATTGCTCGGTCCGGAAGCGGCTGCGGCCTGCTGGCCGTGCTCGGACTGCTCATTCGTATCTTCCGCGAGCGAGGCGTGCTGATACGCTTCGGTATACAGCGGCGAAGGCTGATTCGTGCGGTAGAGGATGCTGAGCTTGTTATCCGATGCAGTATCAGAATCATTATTCTGGGCTGATTTCGCGCTGTTGTCAGCGTATTCGTTTGCGTAGCCGGAGTTGGCCACTGCAGCCTGGTTGTAGCCCTGATTCTGCCTGTTAACTGAACGTCCTTCGGCAAGCGTCCGGCTGGCAAAGATGCTCGTCGGGCCGACGCCGATGCGATAAGGATCGTGACGCCCACCCGGGCCGACCGAGATGCTGGTGTTGTTACGAGCGTTGGTACGCTTGTTCGCATCCTGGTTCTGATCCAACTCGTTGATGGCCGGGTCTCTGGGCTGACGACGAAGGATGTGCTGCGGCTTCACCTCGGCGTGCTGATCGGCCCACTGCTCCTGGAAGTTGCCGGTACCACTGCGAGAGATCGAATCATCAACAATGACTTCCGGGTCGCTCACATCGCGTGGCGGCACGGGGGCGCAGATCTCGATGGGGTCGCCGATCTTGGTGTTGATGTTGACGTCGCTGTCGGACTGCTGGTCACTTGCCTGATCCTGGTCGCCCTGGTTCTTGGCAAGAGGGCCCTTGCGGCTGATGTACGGAAAACAGCCGGGGTAGCTGTTCTCTTTCACAATGGCTCTCTGATTGAGTCCCTGTGACTGCTGATTCTCCGTACCACTTTCACCGAGGACGTGGGTGGTCGAGGTAAAGATGGCCGGAAGGTGAGTAAACGAAGCGTACGATTCATAGCTGTCAGGCGTATTGCCACCGATGTCGGTATCGACATTTACGATGGCGGCCTGCTGCTGGCCGTTCCGCTGATTCTGGTCTTGGTTGTTTTTGGCAACCGAGCCGTGTGACACGCTGTACTGGTTATGATTCTGGCTCTCTCTGGAGCCGGAAAAACCAGTGGACGTGATACTGCCTGAGATAACAGAAATGCTGTGCATGGTCAGATCCCTTTCTCTAGCCGCGCTTGCGGCGTGTGCGAAATTCTTCAGGTCTCCTCTTGCAAAGGCGCCTGAAAACAGGATGTAGACTTTAGGCCGGAGCCAAGCCGTCTTGGGCTAAGAATTCCCCATACACAGATTGTTCACGGAACCTGCCCTTCGTCGCGCTCGGGGCGATTCCGTCTGATGACGCTGGGATTATCGATACGGCCTTTCCGCTGTTAGCAGCAAAGAAGAAGAGGGAAGGATCCTGGAAACGGAGCGTGATGTTGATGACGGGCAAGTCTCTTGAATTGTATGTGTTAGAAGACGTTGCGGATTCCCTGGCGGCCCTAAAACGGCGTGAAAAGCCCGTATTCGCCATCGGCGCGCCAAGGCCAACCTTATTCTGAAACTTAAAGTGAAGGTTAGAGTTCGCTTCAGGTTTGGTGATTTCACATCGGACAGGAGCGAAGTTATATAGAGGTGATTCAGGAATCCCTGAGGATCATCACATGGACCCAAACAAACCAACCGGCCGCGAATATCTCCAGGAAGTCAGGCCCGAGGCCATCGGACACCTCCTCGCGTTCTTCAAGGAATCGGGCAGACACCTCGAGCCCAAAACTCGTTTTCTGATGTCTGTCATGACCAAGGTGATCAACTACACACCCCGTGGTCTCCGCCAGTACATCAAGCGCGCCGCACAAGAAGGCGCAAGCAAAGACGAAGTCATCGATACGATCCTCCTGAGCTACCCCTGCGCCGGCCTGACAAAAGTCTGTGACGCGGTCGCGATCATGCAGGAGTTGGATATTCCCGAGTGGGTGGATGACGAGCCTGCATGGAGGGAATTAGGCGAGTTACCCGGTATCCCTGAGGGCACGATGCGATCAGTCGAGGTGGACGGACAGAATCTTGTGTTGGTGAGAAGTGAAGGCACTCTCTACGCTCTCAAAGATCGCTGCCCGCATCAGAACGAGGCTCTCAGTAACGGTGAGCTTTGCGGTGGCGTGCTGACATGTGCGCGCCACAAGTGGCAATTCAATGTGGCCGACGGTTCGTGTGCCGGCACGGGCAAAGGCGACGTGGAGAGTATCCCGGTCCGCGAGGAAGGCGGCCGAGTGGAGGTATTCATTTAAAGTTGGCACGATCCCAGCTCAGTTCACCCAAACACAACCCTTGCCTGATACAGCACAACCCCTCAGCTCCGAACTTCAGAACTCGCCCTTTATGAAAGCGTGCCGTGGCGAGCCGGTGCCTTACACGCCCATCTGGCTGATGCGGCAGGCCGGACGCTATATGAAGGAGTATCGGGACGTCCGTGCCAAAGTCTCGATGATCGAGCTGTGCAAGAATCCCGATCTCGCCACGGAGGTCACCGTCACCGCCAGGAATCGCATCGGCGCGGACGCGGCGATTATCTTTTCCGATCTGCCGCTCATACTGGAGCCGATGGGCCTGCAGCTCACGTACGATGAAGGCCCACAGATCCATAATCCGGTCCGTACCCTTGAAGACATCGACCGTCTGCGAGCGCCGGATACAAAGTCGGATATGGCGTTTATGTCCGAGGCTCTGCAACAGACACGGGACGAGCTTCCGCCGGATATCCCTCTGCTCGGCTTCGTTGGAGCGCCTTTTACTCTGGCCTCATACATGATCGAAGGTGGTGGTTCGAAGAACTACGAGCACACGAAGAAGCTGATGTTAGACGAGCCCGATGCATGGCACCACCTGATGGAAAAAGTCAGCCAACCCATAGCGGATTACATGAACCAGCAACTGGCATCGGGCGCGCAGGCGGTGCAGATATTTGATAGCTGGGCCGGGTGCATGACGCCCTCGATGTATCACAAGTATGTGTTCCCGCACGTCAAGGGCATCATCGACAAAGTGACCGGAGGCATCGTGATCAATTTTGCTACCGGCAACCCGGCGTTGCTGCCCCTGCTCGATGCGGCCGGTGGCGACGTCATCGGCATTGACTACCGCATCGACCTGGATGCCGCTCGCAAAATCCTGGACGGAAAACCGATGCAGGGAAATCTCGACCCCTGCGCGCTGCTCGCAGAACGCAAACCGCTGCTCGCAGAAGCGGGGAAAGTGCTCGAGCACGCCGGCGGACAACCAGGACACATCTTCAATCTCGGCCACGGCATTCTCAAAGAGACGCCGGTGGATAATGTAATTGCGCTGGTGGATTACGTGCATGAAGAGAGTAATGCGTAATGTCTTCGCTCATTGTCTATTACGACGAAATCGGCACGAAGAGCGGCAACCGGCCTTACTTTGAGAAGAAGCTGGTGAGCAACATTCGTGACTGCTGTCCTTCGTTGAAGGGGGCCAGCATCCGGCGTCTCTACGGCCGCATCTTTATCGAGACAAGTGAAGAGCTGGATATGGAAGAGACCTCCGAACATCTCGCGCGAGTGGCAGGGATTGCCTCCTTCTCACTGGCACAGGCTATCGAGACGAGCGAAGAGGCGCTCGATGCGGCGGTCGATGCGATTGAACTGCCCGAAGGTGTCAGCACTTTCAAAGTGGACACCCGGCGTTCTGAAAAACGTTTTCCTCTTACTTCAGTCGAGGTAAATCAACGTCTCGGTGCAAGGCTGCAGGCGCGCTCAGGATGGAAGGTGAATCTGAGTGCGCCGGACTTCACTTTTCATGTAGATATCTCTCAGCAGGGCACGTTCGTTTACAGCGGGAAGCAAAAGGGTCTGGGAGGCTTGCCAGTTGGCTCGAATGGCAAACTCGTCTCGCTGATAAGCGGCGGGCTCGATTCCCCGGTGGCCGCATACAAGATGTTTCGGCGCGGGTGCAAAGTGATCTTCGTGCACTTCCACAACTACAGTGCGGACGCCCGGCAAGTGCGCGAGAAGGTGGTCGAGCTGGTCGAGCAGCTCGCCAAGTATCAGTCCACTTCAAAGCTGCATCTTGTGCCATTCGCAATGCTGCAGCAGGCACTGGTAACTGTCGTACCACCAGAAGCGCGCATGGTCGCTTACCGCCGGTTGATGTTTCGGATTGCGGAGACAATTCTCGAAAAGGAAGGTGCAAGAGGTTTCATCACGGGCGACAGCGTCGGGCAGGTCGCTTCGCAGACCCTGGAAAATCTTAACGTCATTTACGACGCGACTACCTACCCGATATTTTCGCCGCTGATTGGGGATGACAAGAACACGATTACAAATATGTCGAAGCAGATTGGCACTTACGAAATCTCCATCAAGCCTTACAATGATTGCTGTACTTTCCTGGTTGCCAAGCATCCTGAAACCAAGATGCGGCTGAAGGACGCGCTGCGCTACGAGGATCGATTCGACAAAGAAAAGTATTGCAGCGAGGCCCTCGAAGAAACGGAGGTACTCGAAATTGGATGAGCTGAACATGGTCGTCGGCATCCTTGGCGTGCACGGTTTTGTGCGCGAGTCGCGTTCCCTCAAAGACAAGCGCAAGGTGGTGAGCAGCATCAAGGATCGACTCAAGAATAAATTCAACATTTCTATCGCCGAGGTGGACTACCAGGAGAGCCACCAGCAGGTCGGGCTGGGCATCAGCATGGTCGGCAACGATCATTCGTTTGTTGACAGTGCGCTGAACCAGGTCATTAATCATCTCCGGCTTCATCCGGTGATGGAGCTTTTTGATTACGAAATCGAGGTTGTCTGAATGAACGTCCCCGGAAGACGGCAGCAACGCCTGAGTGAACTGATCAAAACAACCATCAGCGAGATTCTGATGGAGTTGAAAGATCCGCGTCTTGAGATGGTCACCATCACCCGCGCCGAGGTCGCCAAGGACATGAAGACCGCGAAGATTTACTTTTCGGTCCTTGGCGAAGAGGAACGACAGAGAACTGCTCAACGCGGCCTGGAAACAGCAAGAGGAAAACTGCAGGCCGAACTGCGGAATAAAGTACGGCTTCGTTATACGCCGGTCTTGCGTTTTGAATACGATCCTGCCATCGCTGGAAGTGTGAGAATCGCCCAGTTGCTGAAAGAAGCGTTGCCCGATGATCACGATGATGAAGAAGATATCGAGTCTAATGAAGAAGAGACTGAGGACTGATATGGGGTGCGGGAATTTGTTACCGCTTTGGTCTTCTCAAGCGCTTCAGGAATTGGTTGGCATTCCTATTCTCTTAATCTCACTTTCCGTCCCATCACTCGTCTTCGCCCAAGCGGAAGCGCCCACATCCAAACAGGTCCACAGCGCCATCAAAGCCGGGCTCGAATGGCTGCATAAAGAACAGGCGAAGGAAGGGGCAGATATCGGCAGCTTCGGTAATCCGCGCTACCGGACAGCCACCGCGAGCTTTGCCGGGCTCGCGTTCCTCGCCAATGGGCACACACCGGGCAAAGGCGAGTATGGGAAGGCCATCGACCGTACGATGCAGTTCGTCAAACCGAGCATGACACCGGACGGCTACCTGGGTACTCAGGATAACTCGATGTATGTGCACGCCATCTGCACATTGTTCGGTCTCTCTTATCTTGGACGCTCAACAGATCCTGAAAAGGAAAAGGAACTCGCGGAATGGTGCCGCAAGGCCGTCAAGCTGATCCTTGAAGCACAGAAGATCCGGAAGGCGAGGACGGAGACCGGAGGATGGCGTTACTCGCCCTATGCGCGTGAGAGTGATTTGTCCGTCACCTCCTGGCAGTTACTTACGCTCCACGCGGCGAAGCAATGCGGCTACAGCATCGATGACGACGTTTTCGATTCGGCATTGAAGTTCATTAACAACTCCTTCATGGAAACTGAGGATGGGGAGGGAGGATTCCTCTATCGGCTCGGCACGAGCAAAGAGCCCGAGCCAGCGGCCACGGGCGTGGCGGTGTTTATGAAAGGCCTCTTCGATAAGGAACTCGACGACAAGGTGAACAAGTCACTCAATTACTTGTCCCGCTACCCGCCGGGTTGGGGCGGCCGCCAGTACAATGGCTTTTTCTTTTTTGGTTCGTTCTACATGGCCCAAGGCATGTTCCAGGTCGGTGGCAAGACCTGGGAATCGTATCGCCCGAAGATTCAGGAGGTGCTCATCGATAACCAGGGAGGCGACGGCCGATGGGGGTTCCCGCCCGACAACAAACCGCAGAGCCATCCCGCGGGCGAGGCATACTGCACGGCGATGGCCGTGTTGATCCTTTCATTGGACAAGCAGTACCTGCCCATGTATCAGCGGCAGCGTTCTCTATTCTGAGCTTGGAGTTTGGAAAGCAGGCATACCCAACAGAGCACGCACGAATCACATGTGGATTCAACATGAGCCTTTCAAGACATGAGTTGAAAGAAGCGCTGCAGGCGATCGCCGCAGAAGAGCCCGAATTCATAGATGAATTATTGGGTGATCGATTCCTGCGTAATCCTTTTCCGCCTTCCAAGGCCGGCGAACACTTTATCGTGGATCCTACGGCCACGATTTCTACACTTGCTCACATCGAGCCGCCTGCAGAGAAGTCGCCAATCGTGATTGGCCCCCACTGCCGCATTAACAGTTTCTCATGGCTCCGGGCCTGGGGTGATGGAATCCGGATGGGCGCCCATTGCACGCTCAATCAGTATTCCATGATACAGGGCTCGGTAACCTTGGGAGATGGGGTTCGAATCGGAGCGCACTCCTTGTTCGTCGGCACGGAACACATCAAAACTCGCACCGACATTCCCATCTATCAGCAGGGAACTGAATGGAAAGGGATCACCGTCGGGTCGGATGTCTATATCGGATCGAATGTCACAATCCTCGATGGCGTGACGATTGGCGAAGGTTGCGTGCTTGCCGCTGGAGCGGTGATCAATAAAGATGTGTCGGCCTACTCGATCGTGGGAGGAGTGCCCGCAAAGGTGATCAAGGAAAGGAAATAGCTGGAACCAACATGCAGCCACGTAAACTGAAACTTCACCACATAAACGATGACGAATTACCCGTCTGGCCGGCGACCTGGGGTGTACCTTTCAAAAAAGGCGAACTCTTGGATCCGAATCATCTTCAACTGGTAGATGTCGACGGACAGGCGCTGCCGATTCAGTTCAGATGTCTCACGACTCATGATGACGGGTCTGTCCGCCGCGGCCTGCTCACAACGGAGACTCCTCTGGCGCCGGCCACTGCAAAGGAATTTGTGCTGCAAGAAGGCGAGCCGGTGCCTGCCGAAAGCCAACCCGTTGTGTCAGCCGATTCGGTACAGGTGGCGGCAGGCAAGATCACCGCAACCGATGTCGGTCTGAAGCTCGAAACGATCGCTGGTGAATACGAGCTGAGTTTCCGCTGCGCCGGTTGTTTTCCGGAATCCGATACTCCGGCTGAAGCCAAGCCACTCGAATGGAAGTTCACCGAACTCGAATGCGTTCATGCCGGCGAGGTGGAAGCGCTCTGCGTTCTTAAAGGAGACTTCTACCTTGACGGACAAGAGTTTCTTCAGACGCGTCTCACACTGCGCTCATACGCAAATGCGCCGGTCGTGCTCTGTGATTTTCTGGTTCTGAATCTTACGGAACGCGACTTCATCCAAGTGGATCAGTTGGAGGCGAAGCTGACCAGAAAAGAACATTCATGGTCGGATGTTTCTTATGAAGTGCGTCAGTCCGCGATGATTCATCACTCCGCGCTGCCGGTCGAAGTTCAGGCTCACAGACTCAAGCTCCGCTTTGAAGATTCTGCCGGAGAACGCGAACACACCAGCCGTCTGCTTAATTTCAACGAGACATGGTTTGCTTTGGCTGACGGTCAGAGCCGGACAGTGTTAGGCATACGCAATTTTTTTGAATACTTTCCCTATGGAGTCAGGCTCACCGAGAACGAAGCCTGCCTCGATTTCTGGCCGGCCTGGAGTGAAAAGCCCCTGGAGCTCAAGCAGGGAGCGGGCAAGACGCACCAGTTCGGATTGGCTTTTGTCGAGGCCGATTCATCGTGGACGGAGCGCGCACTGGGCTATGCGATCTGTAAACCGCCAATGGCGCGAACGCCTGTGGCCGCCTGCCAGCAGGGGGGCGTCTTTCAGGAGCTCCTCGAACACCAGCCGGATACATATCCGCGCACAGAGACCACGCTCTTCGATCTCGCGTACAATCGCAACCGCGGTTACGGCAAGATGAACTGGGGCGACGACTATTCCGCTCTCTACACCAACCAACTTCGCGGCAAAGGCGAAATCGTCTGGAACAATTTGGAAGGCGATCACCCCTTCCATGTCTGGCGGCAATTCGTTCGCACGGGGCTCTTCCAGTATTTCAAGGATTATCGTGACAGCATCCTCCACTGGGCGGACGTCGATTTCTGTGATCACAGCAGCGATCCGCTGAACAGCGGCGCACTGCGACTTCACTCGGCAGGACACTGGTCCGGCCGGACGAGCCCGTGCCACAATTGGGCAGAAGGTTTTCGTGAGTGGTACTTCGCCACCGGCGATCCTCGACCGAAAGAAATATTGGAGAAGATGGGAAACTGGATCGTCCGCCGTGCAGAGGCGGGTGCATTCAAGACCAACCCTCAACCTTACACGCGAGGTTGCGGATGGGGACTGATCCAGATGGCCGCCATGCAGGAGGTCCTCGGCCGCGGAGACGTCCGGGAGATCATGCTGCAGCTTTGCAGCGATCTTTTGGATTACTGTCGCGAGAACAATGGCCTGACCATGACCTTCCCAACCGGCGGGAGTTGGCTGCCGCGAGACAACGCGTTCCACACCGCGACCGTAGTCATGGGTGCTTACCACACCTGGAGACTTTACGAAGACAGCGTCGCTAAAGAACTCGTCACGACCGCGTCAGAATCCTTCATGGATGAACGCACCTGCACGCCGGAAGGGATTGCTGTCTACATCACCGGGCCGGAACAGTCGTTTCCAATGCAACAGGCAGCCGGCTTTGCCATGGCCGGTCTGGCTTGCGCCTATTACACGACCGGAGAAGAGCGATATGTCCGTCGCGGTATGCGGATGCTCGAATACTGTCTCGACCGGGGGATGATTGTCGACCAGATGCGGATTCCGGGCGAATTCATCGAGATCGGCGACGACGTCATCCTGAACGTCATGATGCTGATGCCGAACACTCAACTCCTGAGTTACCAGATGCGCGGCATCCTTCTATTCATGAAAGCGGCGCACGAGACGGGCATGCTGGAAAAGGTGGATTACAGGTTCTAAGCTCGGCCCCAGATTGTTACACGGGCAATAATCCGTTCTTTGGTTGGCATGTTTCGTTACAGCCGCGAGTGTCAAGAAAGACGGCGCCAAAGGCGATGCGGGAGTATGGTACCGAAACCTCCTTGTTCTTAACTGATTGTGCTGTTTGCACTAAGAACTTCTCACAGAAAAGACCTTCAGTTTATTCAGAGTCTGGTACCGCCCTTGCTTAAAAGGCATAGCGTAGAATTTGATGCAATATCACATTGCATCGCAGTTTAGGCAACTTTATGGGCACACTCCCCAGGTTTTGGATAACAGTCGTCTAGGGGGGCGACAAGTGACATTTCGGGGAGAAATGGAAGAAGTCGTAGCTTCCAATGTCATCATCTTGTGTCGGAGAGGGGCACTTGATGGTCTGAAGCCTGGAAAGCCTGGAAAGCCTGGAAGAGCCTAAACAGATCGGAGAGGTAAAGCCTTGAACCACTTGGTTCAAGGCTTTTTTTATGGGAACCGTGGCCTAATATGGAACGATAAATAAGACCGAGAGATTCCAGATGAGATGACACAGCCCGGCCGGTATCAGGCTTCGCCAACGTAACGTCATCAGACCCCAGAAAGTTCCCATTGCCAATGCGGCCATCACTATCAATGCCGATCCCGTAGCGATGTGGGCGATGGCAAACACGATCCCACCTGCCACGCTGCCCGCAATCGGCCCCAGCGCTGCTGCGAGCGGCACAGTCACCGCGCCGCGCCAGAGGATTTCTTCGCCAGGAATGATGACGAAAACCAGGAGTAAAATGGCGAGCGGCACACTCACCTGATCCTTCCATGCGTATATCTCGGCTGTCTGTTTCTGGGTCCCAGGCAGCAGGAGTCCAAGGACTGTAAATCCAGCCCACCCCAACGCGTAAAGAATCGCTGCAGCACTGGGCCCCAGGGCCAGGTCTCGCCATTGGAGGAGTACAAGATCTGCCCACTGTATCTTGGTCGTGAAGATGACAAGCGGACACGACACAAGATAGAAAATGGCCATCCTCAGCCAGACGTTCGGCATCAGGACGGTCAAGGCTGAAAGCGAGGCTACGGAGAGCAAGCAGAGCGTGGCGAGCCATCTGAAATGAACTGATTGGTCTTTGAGCCAGATGTCTGTGCCCGGGAAGAGCAGCCTCTCGATTTTGAGGATCCGTTTCATACGGTTCATCGTAGCTGCCACCAGCTTCTCTTGAAGAAAGTCAAATGAGCGTTTTGCAGAGCACGCTCAAACGTGTTCTGTCGCAGTCAGAAACACGCTAAAGCCTGCACTACAAATCGCTGCCAACTTGCAGGGATCACAAAGGTGATGGCGCTTGTGATGCTACACGGGGTAACGATTCCTGCTTTCCATCTCCCTTCGCTGACATCACAATGCAGCGCATGAAACAGTCTGAACTTCTCACACCGGCCGCGGTTGCCCGGATCAAGAAACTCGAGATCTTTGCCCGCAAGCGGATCGATGGCTACATGAAGGGCGCGAACCGATCGAGGGCGAAAGGTATTTCAACGGAGTTCATGCAGCATCGAGAGTATCAACCCGGTGACGACCTTCGTCACCTGGATTGGAAGGTCTATGCCCGCACCGATCGGCTGGTCACTCGTGAGTTTGAGGAGTTCACTAATCTGGATGTGATTCTGGCGATGGATTTTTCCGGCTCGATGAATTTCGGCGAAAGGCCGATGAGCAAAGTTGAGTTTGCGATGCACTGTTCGGCCATGCTCGGCTATCTGTGTCTGGTGGGCCAGAACCGGTTTGGGCTGGCGTCGTGTTCGGATTCTGTTACCGATTGGCTGCCCCCGAAAACGGGAAATCGTCATCTGGCGGAATTTTTCAGGAAGCTGGTCGAGCTCGATGTTCAAGGTGAAACGGATTTGAAAGGCTGCGCGATGTCGTTGACGAATCTCGTCAGGCGACGGTCGCTCATCATTGCCATTTCCGATTGTTATGAAGATCCGGATGGGCTGACTCATGCCTTGGGCCAGATCGCGCTGCGCGGTCATGACGTCATTCTCTACCAGGTGGTTCACGAAGATGAGCAAGAGTTGACACAGACCAGTTTCACCCTCTACCGTGATTTGGAAACGGGACAACTGGACGGCGCCGACCCGTTGGAGATCCGGGATGCTTACCGAGACGTCGTGTTCGATCATGGCCAAAAGCTGAGGGACGGCGCGGCCAGTTTTGGCATCGAATACCATCAACTCACGGTGAATGAGGATTGGGACCGAGTGCTGGCTCTGTTGCTGCATAAGAGGGCCAGAATGTAAGACCATCGTGGCTGGACTCTCCCAATCAGCCACTTGCACCATGCACTCTAATCGGCACAGCGAAATCTCCATCCATCTCGTACGGCAACTCCCACACGTCACCAGCCTGATTGCAGAAGTAGAGATGCGATTCAGAGAATTCATCCGGATTCCCATCCGCCCAGAGAGCGTAGAAGTCGGGATGTGCGTCCACTGGACGGCGGGCGTATGCGTGATTGCGAGGGCTGTCTGATGTGAGGTCTCGCACCTTTTCCCATGACTTGCCTTCGTCCTGGCTGAGCCACATGGCCATTTCGCCGCCGCAGCCGTGGTATTGCGGGCCGGACTCGGTGGGCGCGATGATGCGCCAGGCATCGCCCTCCACGTAGATTGAGCCCATGTCGTAATTGTGGGTGGTCCGGGTCACTTCGTGGAATGCCCATTCGCTTCCCGTCCAATGCACGGTGGTCCAGAATCGGGGGTCGCCTTCCGGGCCTGCGGGGAAGCCTGAACTGGTGATGACCAGGATGATGGGGTTTCCTTCGCGGTCGAAGTTGATGTCCTTCATGTACACCATTCGTCCTTCGGCTTCATAATCGCGCACCAGCGCGCTGCAATGGCGATCGGCCATTGGGGTCTCGATGAGTTCGCCCGTGATCGTCTGCCAGGAATCGCCCATGTCATCCGTCTGCGCAAAGTAGAGATTGGTGCGCGTGTCCGGAACGCCGTCTATGTGCATGTTAAAAGCGGTGACGACTTTTTCGCCAAGCTGGCGGCTGCTCTGGTAGTGGCCCCCCATTCCGGCCAGTTTTCTGTCCTCCGTCCATTCACGCCCGTCGGGGCTCTTATTCCAGTAAAGCTCTCGCACGCCTGTGTATTTGGTGAAGAGATGGAGAAAACCCTTGCCGGGAATCCACCAGGGCTGCGGGTAGGTGATCTCTTCCTCCGTGACCCTTTCAAACTCACTGATATCGTGGGGCCGGACGCTGCGGTATTTGTAGCCGGGACGCACCTTCCCTCTGCCGCTTACGAACACCCACACATGGCCGAACTCGTCAAGGCAGATGCTGGGATTATCGTGAGGGTCATTCACGATGGCAGTGGTGTTTCCCCAGTTCGGGGACAGGCCTTTGTCGTGAACGATTACCGGTTTGGGAACCTGTCCGGTTCTGTGGTCGAAGCACGAGACCATCGCCAGCAAGTGCCGTTCGCTGCCCTTAGCTCCACCGTAGACGAAGAACGTCTTCTCCGATTCCGGGGAGTAAACCCCCAGGGGCACATGCTTGGCTGTGTAAGTGCCGAGGCCGCCCGAATATTTATCGCCGTATTCGCCAAACTGGCCGAGGGTGAACCAGATACCTCGATAACCGCTGTCTCTGGGCGCTACCGCCATTTTTCCGGGAGCTCGGTGAAGGTGAGATCGTAAAGCACGTTGTACGTGGGGCGGCTGTAGCTGTCGTCAAATTCCTGTTTCTGACGCTCCCCAAAATCATTGTATTTCGGTGGTGGTTTTGCCTTGAGGTGGTGGTAGCAACGCACAATGGGGAATTTCTTGAGCGGGATGCCGGTATTCTTCTGTGTCTGGTAAACCACCTCGCGCCACACGCCGCCTTCGAACGCCGCTTCCGGATAGTAATTAAGCGAGTAGAGATAACTGCAACTCATTGTATCCCGGTCGTAATCGGGATCGCCGCTGGAACCGTCCAGGTCTGCAGCTTTCCACACCTGGTAAACGTCATTCTCCTCGTCACCGGTATCGTGGGCCTTCATCCAGTCCGGTTGTGCACCGACGGTGCCATCCAGCCGATCGTTCGAGCAGACAAAAGACTCTTTGGTTGGGAGGTATTTTGGATGTAGACCGGTCAGATAATACGGGAACTGATTATGCTCGTTGCGATACTCACCGATGGCCCCTGCAATTTTTCTCAGGTTCGTTTTGCATCGTGCATCCCGCAACTGATCGAGCATCCGTGGGACCGAGGAGATAGCCGTCCAGCCGAACATGATGGCTATGAAGCCGAAGATGGCCATCTTCAGCAGCCTTACCCATGGTCTTGTTTCTTCGTCGGAAGCCATATGTAAGACCGGGTTGGGAAGAAATCCTGAAACTCGAGAGTGGCTCGCAGAGGCGGCTCAGATCATAGTCAGCCAGCCAAACTTGTCCTCACGCTCGCCGCTGAGGAGCTCGAAGAAGTACTGCTGAATCTCTGTAGTAATCGGACCTCGTTTGCCTTCACCGATAGTGATTTTGTCGACGGTGGCGATTGGGGTGATCTCCGCGGCAGTGCCGGTGAAGAAGAGCTCATCCACAATATATAGATTCTCGCGAGTAACCTGCCGCTCCGTGAGCTCGTAACCGAGCTCGGCCGCTATCTTCGCTGCGGAATCCCGGGTGATCCCCGGCAGTATGGCGCTTCCTTCGGGAGGCGTGAACAACGCTCCATCCTTGATTAGGAAGAGATTCTCACCGCTGCCTTCACTGACGTATCCATAGCTGTCCAGGACGATGCCTTCGTCATAGCCACCAAGTACGGCCTCCATTTTTACGAGCTGGGAGTTGATGTAGTTTCCGCCCGCCTTGGCGAGTGAGGGAAAGGTGTTGGGCGCCGCCCTGTTCCAGGAAGAAACGCAAACGTTGACGCCTTTCTCAAGCGCTTCAGGACCGAGATAACTGCCCCATTCCCATGCGGCCACGGCCACCTCGATGGGACAATTGAAAGGGTTGAGCCCGATGCCGCCATAACCGCGCCAGATGATGGGGCGAAGGTAACAGCTCCCGTAATCATTGGCCTTCACGACATCGATGCAGGCCTGCTTCAGAGCGTCAAAGCTGACTTTTTCGTCTTCGTCCATTCGATAGATTTTGGCCGAATTCACCAGCCGCTCGACGTGCTCATCCAGGCGAAAAATCCCCGGCCCGTTTTTCGTATCGTAGCAGCGAATGCCTTCGAACACGTTCGAACCGTAATGCAATGCGTGGGTCATCACGTGTATCTGGGCATTCGCCCAGTCCACGAGTTCCCCGTTCATCCAGATTTTTCCCTGTCCCCAAGACATGTACGACTCCTGCCGAAATTAGGTAGCTGTTGGCTGTTCTGGCCTCCCATTAAGGCCACGCGGATTATTGGAAGCCGCCGCGGAAAGATCAAACCGTAACATACAGGTACACTTTGTGACAGACTTATTCTGATTATGAAGTTGGAAGAAAGCAGAACGGTAATACTGCTATAATCGAGCCCTTCCCGGTACCATCAAGATCACGTCATGAAGATTCTGATTATTGCTGAAAGCACGGCCCGCCAGACATTCCGTCAACCGCTCCTTTTCCTGATAGGCGGGCTGGCCGGGCTGATGATTTTTTTCTTTCCGCAAATAACCCTGTTCACCTTTGGCCGGTCCGAGCAGCTCAACATGATGCGGGAGATGGGCCTGTCGACTATCACCATCGCCGGCCTGCTCTTCACCATCTTTGCTTCGACGCTTGCCATTACTGAGGACCTGGAACGTAAGAGTGCGCTGACCCTTCTGTGCAAACCGGTGCACCGGTATGAATTCATCCTCGGCAAGTTTCTGGGGATTTCATTCTCAATCTTCTGCGTCTTTGCATTCCTGACCATGCTGCTGCTTGGAACTCTCTGGCTGACGGAAACGAGCGTGGATATCGGTGCGACGCTCAAAGGAGAGACCGGCTCTGTCTTTGATATTCCGAAGGACTTCCTCGGTTACGCCAGCCGATATGCGCCACCGATTCTCAAAGGGGTGGTGCTGTCCTATTTCATGATCCTGTTGCTGAATGCCATCTCGCTTGCCGGTGCCACACGGCTACCCATGCTGCCAAATCTGGGGATGTGTCTCCTCATTTTCCTCGCCGGAAATTTTTCTTCATATCTGTATGAGCTGGTGGCCAAGGCAGCGGTGGGGGATCTGAAAGCGATCCAGGATCATTCGCTGTTCACCCTGATGGTGGAATACCCGCTGGTGGGCATCGCCCGAATCTTCTACGCCATCATCCCCAATCTTGAAAGCTTCAATATCTCCAATGCTGTAGGCTACGGGCTGTATGTCTCACCGAAGTATATTCTCTTGACCCTGGCCTACGGCATCACTTACACAGCCATCGCGCTCTTGACCGCGCTCGTGAGTTTCGAACATCGGGAACTTATGTAGAATCCTGCCGCATTTTTCAGCGAGCGTAGGACACTCAAAATTCCATTGGAGGCGTATCTTTGCTGAACGCAGTTTTTGGGGATATTCACGGCAACCTGGATGCACTCGAAACATGTGTGGCGCACATGAAGGAAGTCGGGGTTGAATACTACGTATGCCTGGGCGATGTGATCGGCTACGGTGCCCAGCCTAACGAATGTCTGACCATGGTTCGTGAGCTCACAGACCACATCATCGCGGGCAATCACGAGTACGCAGTCTGTGGAAAGATGGGGCTCGAGTTCTTCAATGCGTACGCCAAAGAGGCCATCGAGTGGACGCAAGATCAATTGACCGAAGATGAGCTCGAATTCATCCGCCGCATGCCCCTCGTGGAACAGGTGAACGGTTACACCATAGCGCACAGTACACTCCACGCGCCCGAAGCATTCGGATACATCGAGACACTTTACAGCGCACACATGTCGCTGAGCTTTCTCGAAGACAAGGTCTGCTTCGTCGGGCATTCGCACGTACCGATCACCTTTGTACTGGACCAAGAGCAGCGGACCCTCACCTACACCGTGGACGAAGAGATCACCCTCGGCGCCAGCCACAAGGCCCTGGTAAATGTAGGAAGCGTCGGCCAGCCGCGCGACGAAAACCCCAAGGCAAGTTACGCCACATATGATACCGAATCCGGCGAGGTGAAAATCCATCGGCTGGAATACGATGTCGAGTCGGCCGCACAAAAGATTCGGGATGCAGGTCTGCCGGAGGTGTTATCCTCAAGGCTGGTGATGGGCAGGTAGGGGTCAGGTTTTCAAACAATCAGCCGAGCGGACTTTACTCAAAAGGGATCCTCATGAAATTCTCAGCAACCTCCGTCATGCTGCCGCACCTGGATCTGCCTCAGACCTGTGCACTTCTCAGAGAGCTCGGCTATGACGGTATCGAGCTTCGGGTTCGGCCATTTCCCGCAGAGCGCATGAATGAAGAGCCGAGCTCGTGGGGCAGGCATCTCACGAACGTCTCACCGGAAAATGTTTTGGAGCGCGCTGATGAGGTCAAAGCGATTCTGCAGGAATACGGGTTGGGGATTCCCGGCTTCGCCTCTTCCGCCCAGGCGAGCGACCTGGAGGATGTGAAGCTCCTTTGCGCTGGCGCGAATGCTCTTGGAAGTCCGGCCATCCGACTTGGGTGTCCCGGTTACAGAGGACAGGAAAACTACAATGTTCTGTATGAGCAGGCATTGAAGGACCTGGGCGCGGCCCTTGAGATTACTCGCGCGCACCATGTAAAAGTCTGGATCGAGATGCATGGGGGAACGCTGCATCCGAGCGCTTCGCTGGCGCACCGCATCGCCAGCAATTTCGACGCTTCAGACATCGGCGTCATCTACGATCCACAGAATATGGTGAAGGACGGCTTCGAGACTATCCAACTCGCGATCGAGCTGCTCGGCGATTATCTCGCGCACGTTCACATCGGCGCACATGCACCGAGCCCCGGCGAGCGGGATGAGAACGGCACCGTCAAATGGAACTGGTCAGGCTGTCCACTTTCTGACGGTCTCTACAGCATGCCCGGATTGTTCGAGTGCCTCGAGCAGGTGGGCTACGACGGCTACGTTTCCATCGAAGATTTCAGAGGAGATCTGACGCCGGAGCAACGACTGGCCGAGGCCCGTGAGTATCTGAGGAAGATTGTGGGGTGAGTGTCGCTGTGGGACAGAATCTTGGGTTCCGCAGATAAAGAACCTGCGTCGCTACCTATCTCCCGATCAGCCGGCGAATCCCTGCCTTCACGATTTCCGACTTTCTCACCTGACCTGCCACGGATGGGCTGTTGGCGTAATAGGTGCGTACGAAGCCTCGACCCACGCCGGCGGAGAGCAGGTGTTCGTCACGGAACTGGCGCAACGTCATGACCTTGGGCTGACTGGATGTACCGTAAGCGGCGGTGGCTACGAAGCAGGAGGAATGGCCGGTCTGGCCCGCGGTGCCGCCGCCGGGGCATGTGCCCAGACCGAAAAAGCTCTCGAAGCAATTGATGCCATCTGCGCCGCTGACGGCCCTTGTTGTTGCAGCGCTCGCCACAGAAAAGCTGGCACCTGAGACGGTAAAGAAAGTCACAAATCTACGTGAGCCGTTTGTGACTCCTGAGATAGTGAGACGCTGACCGTCCAGGCCGCGAAACTGTTCTACCCCTGTTGTTGAATCGACGATGACCGCGCCATTCTCTACTTTGGCCGTTGGGAACCTCTCGGTACCGATTGCGACGAGCACTGCATCGAACGTCCCTGCAGGGTCGATCCATTCCACGTCAATCAGGCCGTCACCGGCACCTACCTGAAACTTGCCCTCTGCAATCGGTGGAGGGGTACCACCACCTACGCCACCTGTGATGCCGGCAGCTCCGACGACCAGCGCGCCCGATAGTGTGGAGTTCTGGCCTGCCTCGATATAAACAATGTCCCGCGCGCCCCGTGTGGCACTGGCCGGGATGTTGATATCCATGGTGGCGACGTTGTTCGAAATGTTGAGGTTGGATACAGCGATATCGCTGCCGCTGACCGTTACCGTTCCCGTGGCGTTGATGTTGGCGCCGGAAACGCTCATGGTGAACTGGTCCCCCTGATCCTTGAAGAGCGCCGTACCTCCGAGTGATGTCGGTGTCGTTCCCAGCGCCGCCTCGCCGATTTGCGTCAGATTCGGCGAGGCACCCAGGGAGATATTAATGTTCGTATTTGCATTCGTCTGACCCGCAACAACAGTAATGGTTGTGGCCAGAGATGGATCTGGAGTGCCGCCGTGGAAGGTAGTATTGAAGTCCGTCGTAAAAGTACGGCCGAAGACTCCGCCAAACAGGTTGGCTGAGGTGACTGGTTGGTCGTAGGGCTCGGCATACACGCGGTAAGTACCGGCAGGCACATTGGCAATCGTGAAAGAGCCATCGGTCGAATCGATCACGGTGGAGACCACTGGAATCCCGCTGGAATTCAGCGCGACCACGTGCCCCGCAAAGACCGCAGCGTTGTTCAACAAGACCGTACCCGTGATCCGCCCAAAGCCGCTCTGTCCGCCGGTGGTCGGATAGATTTCGGTAGCGCCGGCCACGTCGTCCTGAGTCAAGGCGATCTGGTCGCCCGTATCGCCGAACGGATACATGACCGAAGCGAGAATCGCTATGTGATCGAGGCCGCAGATGTGCCCGACCTCGTGAATCGCGGTTGAGAACAGGTCATTCTTATTCGTTTCGCCGGTGGTTGAGAATTCGAGGTCTCCGAAAATCAGATCCGAATCGGAAATCTGGCCGGTCGCCGAATCCACCTGATTGAGCGTGACCGCGAGTACTCCGGGCGGCAATGGGTTGGCGGTTTCCTGAAAAGTGACGGTCGTGATACCGTCGGTGGAGTTGACGTTGCTGTTGGAGGTAGTGCCTCCGTCAGTGAATGCGATCGTCGAAGTAGTCACATTGGTCCACGCGGCGAATGAATTCCGGATGGCCAGAAGATCGCTTCCGTCGGTGATATCGGGATCGCCGACATCATGGATAATAAAGGTCAAGGGGATCCGAGCGGTCGGCTGAAAGGCGACAATCGGCGGATTGGCGTTCTGAGTACCACTATGAATCTGAACCCATCCTTCTGAAGATTGAATGCACGCTGCCAGAGCAGCCAGGAACGTTACCGGTCTCATTTGTTACTCCCGACGTACGACTTGACCTTGTTGATGAAATTACTCAGTTCCGCTGGATTGGAAGGCGCGCCCACCGCGCGAGTGAAGCTCCTGGAAATGACTTGCCCGCTCATGGAGTTGCCTTTCACCTCGCTGATGCCGGTTGCGGGGTTGGCCACCACGCTGAATTTTCCCTGCTGCGCGGTCAGCACCTGATACTTGCCGGCCCTATCCCGTGCGAGAAAAACGATGACCTGTTCGCCCGCCGCGAAGCTCGGCATGCCGGGCACACGCAGATGTTTTCCGCCGACCTTGCCGCCGAGCTGCCGGAACTGGATCTGCGGCCCGAGAAAACCCTTGAGATACTGGCTGACCTGGATGGTGACGGTGGTGTAAATGTGAGTGTGTTCTGCATTCCATCCCGCGCTCGTCCCCGTGCAGCGGCCAACCGCGATGACCTCGGCGTTTTTTGAAAGGGCCTGCAAATCCATTTGGACAACCTGTGCAGCACGTGCGGGTAAAGTGGGCGCGAGGGCTACGGCAAGGCACAGTGCAGATGTGACGGATAATCTCATAAGAAGGAGTGACTCTGTGGAGAGTGGCTAGCCAAAGCGACGATGATTCTAAGTGCTGCCCTCTGGCGAGCAAAAAGGGTTACACATGATGACAAGGAATAGAATCAGTCTTCCTGGGCATCATCTTCTTCGGCTGGCTCATCTTGTTCGGGGACATCTTCTGCGTGTTCATCTTGTTCCGGTTCATCTTCGGCAGGTTCATCTTCTGCGGGTTCGTCGTCCTTCCGCTCAACCGGCTCTAAAAACTCATCTACACCGTCTTTCTCTTTCCCGGCTTCCAGAGGATCATCGCCACCGGCCTCCGGGGTATCCGTATCCAGGGTTCCTCGACCTGCCTCCTTGTCGAGTTGCTGCTCGATAAAGTCCCAGAAACGATTGAATTCTATCCTGACCTTTACACCCTCTGCTTCCTGTTTTTCCTTGTGCACCATCACCATGCCGGTGCGCATGAACCCCTCGCTGCTTTCGGCAGTCGTCAGCAGGTAAGCAAGGCGCTGCGCCATCTCTGCATCTTTATCCTGGTCGCGTGTCTTGATGAAGATATTCAGGACTATCTGTTGCTCCGACACCAGGTCTCCATCCACGGTCACGTATGCAACGTTGGTGAGAGGCATACCGAGCACCTGTTCGACGACTTGCTCGGGCGGGAGTTTTTCTTCTTCCTGTTCCTCTTTCAAAGCGACGATAACAGATTCGAGAGTCGAATCGTCGGCTACCGCGGCGACCATGTCCGCATTGGCGTCAAAAGCCTTCATTGCGTTCTGCAGCTCTGCCGTGCCCATCACGGCATCAGGCGCCGCCTCATATGCGGTCAACCGATCCACCATTCGTCTGGCCCCTTCCATGGATGAAGCCGAGATAAAATTATTCTGCATCAGACAGAGCACCCACTTGCCGTTGTTATCCGGTATGAGGTTGTGGCCCTTGTAAGTCTCCCCGCCTTTCTTGGCCGCTTCGGCGGCCGCAAATCCCCAGAAAATACCCGCCAGATTGGCCATCCGGCGCAAGCTGATAACAACCATGACATCTGCCCGGTCTGTGAGCTCCCCTTTCCCTTCAACAAGGGCTGCCGACGCTCCTTCCCTTTCGTCAATGACCACCATGGCCCTGAGGTCAATATAGCTTCCAAGTTCGGCAATCTGCTCTTCGGTCTGCCCCTGCTGCAGCCCTTTGAAAAACTCCCTCATTTTTTTTGGAGCCTTATTGAAGTCATTTTTTTGCTGGTGCTCCTGAATATGTTTTATCAGCGACGTCACCCCTTTATCTGAAAGGTCCACCTCCATCTGGCTGAAGAGAATCGTCTTGTCAGAAACCAGCGCATGCCCGGGCACCGCATCCGTCGGCGCTTTGATGTACATGAAAGATCCGACACATGTGAAGACAAGCACAACCATGAGGCCCCCGCAGCCGATTCCGCAGCCGATGAGCATCTTCGTCGCGCATGACTTTTTCGGCTTTGGACGTTCCTGTCCGATCTTTGAAAGATCGTTGGTCTCATTTCCGGATTCGTCGGTATCCATTCACGCTTTGTAAACGAATCGGTAATGCTTCGCAAAATTCATGAGTTGCCTGATGCGCTCCCCAGACCCCATCCGACACAACCCTCCCCGTCTGCCATCTCCCCTCCCACGCAATCTGCGGTTTCCAACCTGAGACGATCAAGATATCCTTTGGTCCCCTGCGACTTCGCCCTTTCGAACCTTGACGCTCGTGCTGCATTTCCAGGCAAAACTTGCATTGTTCTCAGCCGTCCTGATCAGCCTGACGGCCGAGGAAATGCACGTCTTGCACACCTTCGAAAAGGTGCGATTAGAGGAGAAGTTTTACGCGGAAGGGGCGACTTCGGGGGACTTCAACAGGGATGGCAAGACCGACGTAGCCATCGGGCCCTTCTGGTACGAAGGGCCGGAGCTTCAGAAGAAACACGAAGTCTACGATCCAAAGCCTTCTGACCCTCGGCGCGACTCACCCAATTTCCTCACCTTCGCACACGACATAAACGGTGACCAGTGGACGGATCTGCTGGTGGTCTCCTGGCCGGGAAAAGAAGCCTGGTGGTATGAGAATCCACGGGGCAAAAAAAAGCGCTGGGTCCGTTACATGGCCTTCAAGCACATAGAAGGCGAATCACCGCACTTCACCGACCTGACCGGAGACGGCAGACCCGAGCTTGTGTTCAACTTCCGCGGCCACCTTGGCTGGGCCGGCCCCAAGCCGAAGGGAGAGGGTGCTCCGTGGGAGTTCAAAAGACTCTCTCCCAACAAACGGTTCAGCCGCAATCATCACGGGCTCGGTATCGGCGACGTGAATAACGACGGCCGGCTCGACGTGATGGAGCGCAGTGGATGGTGGGAGCAGCCTGAGTCCCTGAAAGATCTCCCGGAATGGAAATATCACAAATGGGGCTTCGGCGATGGTGCCCAGATGTTTTCCTACGATGTGGACGGTGATGGCGACAACGATGTCATCACCAGCCGCAGTGCGCACGGCTATGGCATCGCGTGGTACGAACAGGTCTTTCCTGCCGACTTGCCGAAGCTGGAAAAACAGAGGCATCGTGGAAATGTACGGGAAGCCGTCGACGCGATGGAAAAGCCCATCAAGGAAGTCGCGGATATCGAGAAGAAACTCAAGGACCTCAAGTCAAAAGAGCCGCCTGATGTCAAGCAGATCAAGGACCTCGAGCGGAAACTGGCTGAAGCTCTCCCACGCAAATCTGAATCGGCCTTCATTCGGCACACCATCGTCGGCCGGCATCCTCACCATGCACGATATCCGGTCAGTTTTTCGCAAGCCCACGCCCTTGCGCTTGCCGACATGGATGGGGACGGCCTCAAGGACATTGTGACTGGAAAACGATTCTGGGCCGATGGCCAGGACCGAGGCGAAGATCCAAATGGGAAGGCTGTGCTCTATTGGTTCAAACTCAATCGTCTGCCCGATTCCGGGGTCGAATTTGTCCCCCATCTGATCGATGACGATTCAGGAGTCGGAGCCCAGGTGCATGTGAGGGATATTTCCGGGAACGGCTTGCCAGACGTGGTCGTGGGTAACAAGAAAGGGTCGTTTGTTTTTCAGCACTCGAAGCGAAACGTTACCGAGCAGGTCTGGCTCTCCGCACAGCCGCAGCGCACGGACAGAAAAAAATTCGAGCTTTACGATGGAGATAGGATCGTGCTCCTCGGCGACAGCATGATCGAAGGCATGGCCAAGAACGGTTGCTTTGAAGCGGCACTCATGGTCAGGTGGCCGAATCGCAAATTCAGCGTGCTCAATTTTGGTCGAACCGGAGACGGTGTTTTTGGCCAGGGCCGCTCGCGTTCAGGCAACCCTGAAGAGGGATACCGACGGCGTCACGACATGATCAACAAGATCAAACCCAGCATGATTGTGCTGGCGTACGGCTCGAACGAATCCCACAAAGGCGAGGCGGGGCTTGGCCATTTCATCAACGGTTACAAACGCCTGATCGGAGATCTCTCAAAAACCGGTGCAAGGTTCGTCATTGTTTCCCCGCCAGCCTATGTGCCCACCGTGAAGGAAGGGCCGGACAGTGTCCTCCGGAGTACCGACCTGCTTCTGTACTCGGACGCTATCTCCCGCATCGCAGCGGAGCGCGGCGCCATGTATGCCGATATCTCTGTGGATGAAATCCCGCGCAGAGGAGTGGAGTATGATTACGCACGGCTGGTCCCTATTCTCCTTCAGGAGCTTCGGATTGAGTTTCCGGAGGCCGGCCTGGAACTCGAGATCGAAGCCGACCGGCCAGCAATGGATGCCGGTAAGCCGGCGTTGAAGTTCCACATGCTTGGCAGTGGGATTTCCTTGCCCTCGATCCTGGGCAGTACGCGGACCGCGAGGATTTCCGGGCTGCCGCCGGGCGCATACACACTGAAGATCGATGACACGTTCCTGCAGTCAGCCAGGTCGGAAGACTGGTCGTGGGGCGTTCAGTTTCGTTCGAGGCCTGATATTGCTTATGCGAGAAGACTTCGTGGCGCCATCGCTCGCAAGAATTCGATCGTCCGCCAGAAATGGGAACCGCTCAACGACCTTTACATCAACGGCAAACTCAAGAGCAAGCAGGCCAAGTTCGCGGCCGAGCTCCTTAAGCTCGACAAGGCCATCGAGAAACAAGTAGAAGCCATACGCAAACTCAATGTGCCGCAGCGACGCACATACGCGCTACTGCCGGGCCTGCATCAAAACCCAATCGTCGAAAAGCCTGACGGCCCTCCGCCTTTCGAAAAAAAATTGGTCAAAGCCGCCAAACCTGACATCAATTTTGAAGGCACCAGATGGCTCTGGCATCCGGATGCCGGCCTTCTCAAGCCTTTTTTCCGCTACAAATTCAACATTGAAAATAAGAAGGAAATTCAGACGGCGAGAGGTGTGATCAATGTCGATGACATCGTGACCCTGTGGATCAACGACAAGAAGGTAGGCCACAACGGCACTTGGAACAAGGCCACCCGCGTTCGCATGAAAAAACACATCAGAGACGGCGAAAACGTGCTCGCAGTCGCTGCGGAAAACGGCCAAGGCCCGGGAGGGCTGATCGGCAAATTCGAGTTCATAAAAAAAGACGGACAACTGACCACGATCGTCACCGACAAAACCTGGAAAGTGAATCACGAAGAGAATGCCGACTGGAAGAAACCGGGCTTTGATGACAGCAAATGGGTCGAGCCAAAAGAACTCGGTGACTACGGTCTCGCCCCCTGGAATAGATTCGACGACCCCGTCATTAAGAAAGGTGATCCCCGGCCCGCTGCCATGCTCGCCGCATTCAAGACAGCCAAAGGCCTGAAGGTGAATCTCTTCGCCGCCGAGCCCATGATCGACAAGCCGCTCGACCTGGCCTGGGACGTGGGTGGCAAGTGTTATGTCGCTGCAACCACCGCCTTCCCCCACCCCGCTCCCGGCAAACCCGTCAATGACAGGATCTATCTGATCATGGATTCCGACAGCGATGGAGTGGCCGACCGGCAGTCCATTTTTGCTGCCGGGATGACCTTGCCTTCGGGCCTCTTGCCCGATGGGCAGGGAGGGCTCTATGCAGTAAGTGGAAGCCAACTGGTGCACCTGCGCGACAAGGATGGCGACGGGAAAGCGGATGTTCGCAGAGCCGTTCTGCAGGGCTTCGGCACGCAGGACCTCGGCAAGCTGGTCCACAGTCTGAGCTTTGGTCTGGACGGCGCCCTGCTCATGGCCCACTCCGGCAACCTGATCAGTTCTGTGGAAACAGAATGGGGCGTGCAGCAGATGAAAGGTGGCGGCATCTGGCAATGGCAGCCTCGTACCGGGCGCCTCACACCGTTCGTATCCGGTCCGGCGCATCCCGGCGGCCTGGTCACTGGCGCGCGTGGGATACTGGTTTCTGACGCGTCCGAAGGAACCGGAGTCCGGCAGGTCTTCAGGGGCATGAAACTCGCGTCGGTTGACGCAGCAGACCTTCATGTTTCGGAAGACGAGCCTTCGCTGGTCAGCCTTGAACGATTGACACCGCTTTTCCCCAGCTCCGTCGGCCAGATTGCTGCCGTGGGTTTTACTGAAAGGAAAATCTACGGGTACAAACTTTCGCAGGAAACGAGCACGAACCGCTCAACCCGTGTCGAAGACATTCTGTGGACCGACCACCCCGCGTTCCGGCCACGCACGGCACGTATCGGCCCTGACGGTGCGCTTTACGTTGCGGACACCTTTAACATCCATTCGGACCTTGGAGCGGCAGGTTTCAAGGACAAGAGCTGGGATAGAAGCCGGGGCCGCATCTGGCGAATCGCGCCGGTAAAAAACCGCATCGGTCCGCCTGATCCGGCCGGGGCGGCCACCCACGAACTACTGGCGCGACTCGATGGAGCTCTGCCGTTCGAATCCCGCGCCATCCTCGCAGAGCTTCGCCGCCGGGATCGTGAGGACGTGATTCATGACATTTTTTCCTGGTGGTCAAGTCTGCCGGTCGCATCCGATAAGGCAAAGCTGGAGGCATTGCGCGCACTGCATGGTCTGAACAAGTGGAACTCAGAAATGTTTATCGATCTGCTGTCGCGTTCGAAAGACCAGCAACTGCGCGCTGAGGCAGTCCGGCTGATTCCAGCGGACGCCTTTCGGACAAGTGTCCTCTCCAACTGGTCTCAACTTCCAATAAACGATCCGCACCCAAGCGTTCGCCTGGCCGCGGCCAATGCTCTCCGCCAGACCCGATCTGCCGAGGGTGCGGAGACAGCGATGATGGCTCTCGAACATCCTCTCGATCCGGAATTGGAATACGCACTCAAGCTCACGGCAAAAGAACTCAGCCCCTACTGGATGGAGAAGCTGCTCGATGGATACGAAGTCTTTGGCGGCAACATCAAACATTTGGCCTTCGCCATCCGTGCGGCAAAAGATGGACGCGCACTCACACCGATCATCGAGGCGCTCGAGGAGAACCGGATCGAGCCCTCGGAGCTCGACGAATGCCTCTCCCTGATCGCCGATATCGGCCGCCCGGAAGACTTGGAGTCAGTCCTCATTCTTGTCACCCTCGAAGGGGTGGATGTCTCGACTCGCATCGCGCTGCTCCAGACCCTGGTTAACGCCTCTCAAAGAAACGCCAGACCATCGGGCGATCTGAAAAGAATCCTTCCTTTGACTGCCTCCCCCGAGCTGAAGCTCCGCGCGGGTGCCCTCCGCCTTGCCGGCAGGTGGAAGCTCCGCGAGGCCGAAGGCCTGCTCGTCAGCGTTGCCGAAGATCTCACCCAGCCTTTCCGCTTGCGGGAATCGGCGACAGATGGTCTGAGCCACATGGACGGCCATCATGACGTGAAGGAATCCCTCAAGCGCCTGGGCTTGAGCAACAACCCGTTCAGCATCCGTGCCATGGCCGCGGTCGGTTTGCTGCGTATGGATTTCCACCAGGCGATCATGTCCGCGGTCGGCGCCATCACTCAAGAGCCGTTTCAGGAGTCCGGGGCACTGGTGATCCCAGAGCTGCCGCTTCGCCGGCCTCCACAGAATCATGCGGAATACGGGTGGCAGTTGTTCGAGAACATCTTGAAGCATCGCGACGGTCCCCGCGTGCTCGCAGACAAGCTGCGCGGTCTGAAGGTATCTCCGGCCCTCGCCCACCTCGGTGTTCAGATGGCCCGGCCCCGCGGCAAACATATGCGCACCCTCGTTCGCACCCTCGGCAACGGGGCCAGCCTGCCCCCAATGAAAACGCCGGCCACGGAAGAAGTCTTCATCACTTTGCACGAAGACATCAGGCGCAACGGCGATTACGACTATGGTCAGACGGTCTTCCGCCGACCGCAGCTCCAATGCATGCAATGCCACAGCATCGGCGGCGAAGGCGGCCTGGTCGGCCCTGACCTGTCATTCCTCGGCACGCGCAGAACGCCAGAACAGATCGCTGAAGACCTCCTCTTTCCAGGCAAGAGTTTTCACAATCAATTCAGAACGTTTCAGATCACCAGGAAGGACGGCTTGAAATTCGTCGGCACTGTCCAGCGTGAATCCCATCTCGAATACGAACTTTTCAAGACAAACGGCAATCGCGTGCTCCTCGACAAGAAGCAGGTGAAAGAAAAGAAAGAACTGCCGAAATCGCTTATGCCCAAGGGTCTGATCATGTCCCTGCGTCTTGATGAATTCTCTGACCTCGTGCGTTTCCTTTCCGAGCTTGGGAAGCGATTCAGAGCCCCGCACCAGCGGCTCGTGCGGCGTTACGAGATCATGCAGGCCGCGCCTTCTACATGGTCGCTCCATGGAATTGATGAATTGGATCTGGTGAATCGAGCGAAGCCGTTTATCTCCTGGAAAAGCCAGCTTACTCCCGTCAATGGTGAGCTTCCCCTCTCTGATCTGCCGCGCCACAGATTCTCCGACGGACGTGAGGCGGGGATAGTGCGCTTCAAGCTGGAGGCAACCGCGCCGGGCAAGATAGGCATCTACAACAATGATCCGTACGGGGTAAAGCTCTGGGTAAACGGCGTTCTGCAACCGGCCCGCCACCACGTCTTTTTCGAGCTCCCGTCAGCGCGCGCGGACTGCCTGGCCGTGGTCGAGCTCACCAAACGCACCAGGGCGCTTCGAATCGAAGCGATTGACGTACACGGCTCGACGATCAGGGCCATCTATTCCGGCCGCCTGCGAAAAGAATTCAAAACGCTCAAAAAAGAAACCGCGGAGCTGGCCAGAACTTCGCCCTTCAAGCGAGAACTCAAGTGGGTTGATGCCGCGATCGATTTCCTCGATTGGAGGATGCCTCTCAGCGAAAACCAGGCGAACGAGGGGCATATCAAGTGGACTCGAGACCAGCTTAAGCGGATACATGACGATCTGTTCCATCTGCGCCAGGGCCGAGATCCGTTCCCCGCAAAACGCGGCGAAATCATGAAGGCGTACTACTCCGACGTGGACGGCAGTTGGCAGACCTACGGCGTCGCTGTGCCGAACGATTACAAGGGAGACGTGCCATACCCATTGATCG